>Ga0265295_1001859_pt1 | contig 35666 bp, 24 predicted proteins | sample Munlansysbiofilm_FD_192503 | JGI IMG/M metagenome (GOLD analysis project Ga0265295, IMG submission 192503) | Leachate microbial communities from a municipal landfill in Southern Ontario, Canada - Methane capture system biofilm | ecosystem: Engineered > Solid waste > Landfill > Unclassified ... | reverse complement strand
AGCGCAACAACGCCTCAAGGTCTTGGCGTTGTTCGTCTGTTATCGTAAATTTCTCGTGTCTGCGTGCCATACGGCACTATAACACAAGAAATATTAAAAGACTCTATTAACCGCACGGGACACTAGCACGGTCTCCGGTACGGTGCAGGCAAGGTGTCGACTATGGCTGTTGTGGCGGGTCGGCCAGCCACTTGTGCATCACATAGGCGGCCACCAGACCATGTTGCGGATGTTGAAATGCCCGCGGTACGGTGCCGGCAATCTGAAAGCCGAGGTGCTGCCACAGCGCCACAGCGCGGGTGTTGGTGGCAACGACAAAGTTGAACTGCATGGCAAGAAATCCTAACCGTCTTGCCTCCTGTTGCGAGTGTTTGCACAGACGAGTTGCAATGCCCTGTCCGGCAAAGGCGGCAGGTACTACATAACCGCAGTTGGCGGTATGGGCGCCGTTGCCCATCTGATTTGCCTTGATGTAATAGGTGCCGACCAGCTGATTGTCTTCCGAGACGGCAACAAAGGTTGCCAACGGCACTGCAATCCAGGCCTTTTGTGTTTCTTCGGCAGTCCAGTCCGTTGGAAAGGCATAGGTATCGCCCTGTGCAAAGGTTGTTTCAAGAACAGGCCACAAGATCGGCCAATCTGCCGGGGTATACGGACGAATGAGAACTTCCACAGTGCACTCTTCCAATCTGGTTTTTGAACTGCTTATCATGGGGTGTCGTTGATACCGGCTGGCTGCAGTACTGAGGACAAGGCATGAATACCAACAGCAACAGACACGTTTCAAGTGAGATGTAAATCGATAGTATTACTCGAAAACCGTCTGCTCAGGCCTGAGCGACCTGAACAGACGGCAAAGATCAGACAGGCTCAGGATGTACGAACCAGCTCACGCACAGTGGCCGCAACCGTCTCAGCAGAAGGCCGGTAGAAGTCTTCCTGCGGCGGGGTAAAGGGAACCGGAATATCCGGTGCCGCAACACGGCGCGGGGGCGCCTTCAGCTCACCGTGACAGGCCTCAGCCACAGTAGCCACCAGCTCGGCACCAAAACCACAAAACCGGGTGGCATCGTGCAGGGTGACAAAACGGCCGGTCTTGCGTACTGAGGCAAGTACAGTGGCTGTATCCAGCGGCAGCAGACTGCGCAGATCGATAACCTCCAGGGCGATTCCCTCTTCGGCCAGGACATCAGCCGCCTGCAGAGCCACATGCACGGCCCCGCCATAAGTGACCAGGGTGACATCCCGGCCCTGGCGAGCAAGACGTGCCTGCCCCAGCGGAACACGCACATCGCCCTCAGGTACCTCATCATGGATGCTCCAGTACAGGGGCATCTCCTCGATGATCACCACCGGGTCCGGATCAAAGACAGCCGACAGAAGCAAACCCTTGGCATCCGCCGGATTGGAGGGATATACCACCTTAAGCCCGGGCACATGGGTCAACCATGACTCCAGATAGTGTGAGTGCTGGCAACCGGCTGAAAACAGACCGGACTTGATGCGGACAGTCAGCGGGAAGCTGGACAGCCCGCCGCTCAGATACCGCAGCTTGGCCGCATGGTTGATTATCATGTCTGAGGCCAGGGTGAAAAAAGGAAAGTACATGATCTCCACCACCGGCTTAAGCCCCATACAACTGGCACCGACGGCCAGACCGGCAATGGCGGCCTCGCTCACCGGTGTATCACGCACCCGGCGCGCACCGAAACGCTCAAGCAGCTGATATGTGGGGAGATGCGGATTAATATTGATAGAGGTACCTATCCCTTCACCCGCCAAAAATACGCCTTCATCCATTTCCAAAGCCAGGGACAGAGCCTCTGCTATTGCCTGACCAACGCTTTTTACAGTCATGTCTTATCCCTCCTGTCCGATGGGCTGAACGTAGATGTGCTCCAGGGCCTCCTCCGGTGGAGGATAGGGACTGGCATCGGCAAAGGCCACCGCCGCATCCACGGTCTGTACGGCCTGCTGTTCTACCGCATCCCGTGAATCCAGAAGGCCCTCTGCCTGCAGGATCTCGATGTACAGCTCAATGGGATCGCGCCTGCCCCAGGCGGCCAGCTCATCCTTGTCCACATAGTGTTGCACATCCATCTCGCCGTGACCATGCATACGATAGGTCAGACATTCCAGAAAAGCAGGCCCCTTGCCTGCCCGGCACGCCTCCAGCAGCCGGTGAGCAGCGAGATACACAGCCTCCACATCGTTGCCGTCCACCACAACACCGGGCATGGCATAGCCTGGAGCACGGTCGGCGACCCGTTCAATGGGACAGTGTTCGTCATGGCCCTGGGCACCGGCCCAGCGATTGGATTCGCAGACAAAGAGCACCGGCAGTTTCCAGACAGCAGCCATGTTCATGGCCTCGTGTACACTCCCCTCAGCCGCAGCGCCATCGCCGAAAAACACACAGGTGGCGGCCTGTTCCTGTCGATAGTTCTGAGCAAAGGCAGCCCCCATTCCAAGCAGCGGTGCAGCTCCGACCACAGTAGAGGTCATCAGGACGTTACGGCCGGGATCGGCCAGGTGCAGCGTGCCGGACTTGCCCCGGTTCAAACCATCACGTTTACCCATAACCTCGGCCATGAGTGTCTTGGGATCCACACCGCGGGCCAGCATGTGCCCATGGCTGCGGTGGTTGGTCACAATAACATCCTGTTCAATCATGGCCCGTACCACTCCGGCGGCGATGGCCTCCTGACCGTGGCAAGTGATCTGCATGCCGGGCAGACGGCCCCTTTCCCGGGAGAGTTCTGAAATACGATCTTCAAAAGCCCTGATAAGAACCATGTCGGAAAGCAGGGTGAAACGCAAATGGCGATCAAGTTGCGGTTGCATGAGACGACCTCCTTCAAAGATAAAAACCTGCTGCTTCAAGATGAGAAAGCAGACTCACTATGATCGTTCCCGGCCTGATTGTCCAGAAAAAGCTGGCCTGGCAGCTGCGGACCCGTCTGCCGGGTGATCCTGATCAGGTGCGAGTGCGTTTGGAATGGCGGCGACCCGTTTTCAACGGGTACCCGGAACAGCAGACAAAAGAAGAAAACGTGCAGCCGGATAGAGATCGCACACGTTTGGCAGCCTTGGGAAAATGCTGCAAGTCGACACGTATAAGGAAAACGCGGTTCTTTTTATATGCACAACAGGCAACAGGCAGACCTGCGATCCGGGTGTGCTCACCGCAGGCGAGGGGCCGGCTTAACATCAACAGCCTGACAGGCCCGGCGAAAGTTCTGCAGGGTCGTCTGAGCAAGACCGAGAATGCTTCCCGGCGGGTAAAGGCCATTTTTGTCAGCCTGGCCGGCAGGCACACCGGTGAGCAACTCCAGACCTTCTGTTACCTCCAAAATGGTGTAGATGTGAAAACGCCCCTGGGCGACCGCCTCAACCACCTGCCGATCAAGCATCAGATGGAGACGGTTACGGTGCGGGATCACGACCCCCTGGTCACCGGTTAAACCGCTGGCCGCACAGATGTTGAAAAATCCTTCAATCTTTTCATTGATCCCTCCCACCGGCAGCACCTCACCGTACTGATTCAGTGCGCCGGTCACGGCAACTCCCTGCTTAAGCGGCAGTCCGGACAGAGAGGAGAGCACTGTATACAGCTCGGCACAGGAGGCGGAATCACCTTCAACACCATGATACTCCTGTTCAAAAACAATGGAGGCACTGAGTGCCAGAGGTGTGTTGCGGACAAAGAGGCTGGACAGGTAATTGTGGAGAATCAGCATGCCCTTGTCATGGATCGGCCCTGACATCTCCACTTCACGCTCAATACTGACCAGGCCGTCCTCTCCGGCATAGGTCCGTGCCGTCACCCTGACCGGATAGCCGAAACTGTGGTCACCAAGATCAACTACCGTCAATCCGTTGAGCTGGCCGACCTGTGAACCTTCAACCGTGATGAGCACCTCTCCGTCAACTATGGCTTCGTGCAAACGCTGTTGCGGATAGTTATGCCGCTCACGACGGGCAGCCAGAGCACCCTCCACATCCGTCACTCCGACCAGTCGCCCGGAGCGTGCCCGGCAACAGGCCGCGCTCTCCATGACCAGCGCCCCGGTCTCTGCGAACACTGCACTCTGCCGGGAGCGATCCTCAGCCGCACGGTGCCCCTGTTCCAGCAACAGAGCCACAGCAGCGGCAGAAAAGTGCGGCAGGCCATGGTCCCGGCACATCTGCGCAACAAAGACTGCCGAGGCCCTGTAAGTGCCGAGGTCAGCACTGAAACGGTCGGCAAAGTCCACCTTTACCCGGAACCGACGGCTGAACTCAGGGTCGATCTCCTGCAGTTCATAGTACTGCCGGCGGGAACCGATCAGCACAACCTTCACCGTCACCTTAACAGCTTCGGGTGTAAGGGAGACTGCGGCAATGGGCGCAAAAGCAACTCCCGGTTCTTCTATCTGCAACAAACCGTTGCGCAAAAACCGGCGGAGCTTTTCCCAGACCAGCTCATCAGTCAGCAGATCCCGCAGATGCAGCAGCAAAAAACCACCATGGGCGCTATGCAGGCTGCCGGCCCGGATACGGGAGAAATCGGTCACCAGCACATCGCTTTCAGACTGATACTCAATGCTGCCAAACAGCGGACGGAACTGGGGATTGTTTTCAACTATCACCGGTGCACCCTGCATGCCGTCGTTATCAACCACCAGATTCACCCGGTACCGTGACACGACAGACAGGAGGGTTTCGTTGGACGATTCCTCTGTTTCAGAAGATCTGAACACCTCAAGATGGGCAAGGATATCTTCCATAACCCGGGAGAGATACGCCTCGAGCTTTTCCTGGTCGTTGCCCATCTGCTGGAAGCAGGAGCGTGTCTGCTGCAACTCACGGTCAAGCAGCGGTTTGATCACCCGACGAGCCAGCGTGGCCAGCGCATCGTCCAGTACACGTTCCATGCCGCGGATCTTCTCAAAATACTGGTTGATCCCTGTCAGCAGCTCCTGTTCAGCCCGGGCGATCTCCAGTCGACGCTCCTTTGGCAGGGCGAGCATCTCTTCGTCCGTCAGAGCACGTCCGTTCTCATCGCGTAAAGTGAACATGATCCGGCCGGATTCCCGGTGCATGGTAAATCGGCGGGCTTCACCAAAGGCCTCCAGTTCGACAAAGGCAAGCGTTTCCTGCTCCTTGTGCGCTTTGACAAGTTGTTCTCTTTCAATTGTAAAGTCCGGACCATCCAACTGCCGCGGGATCTCGGTCAGCAGGGTTTTCACCAGGCGTGCCATGCCCAGACGGAACTTTCGCCCCCACCCTGCCGGCAGGTAGAGGGCCAGGGGGCGCTCCGGTACCTCAAAATTGTGCAGATAGCAAAGATCCGGCGGCGTCGGTTGCCCGGCGGCAACGGATCGCATGGCCTCCTCAAGTAACGAAGACCGCCCGCTGCCGACCTCACCCAGGACAAACAGGTTGTAATCGGCCTGCGCCATGCCCAGACCGAAATAAGCAGCGGTTTGCGCCCGCTCCTGACCGATCCATGGGACCATCTGGTTCAGGAGTTCAGAGGTATCGGAAAAGCCAAGTATGGCAGGATCGATGACAAGACAAAGTTCGGAAGCAGTCAGGGTATTCATCAGCTCACATCTTTCCATAGTGGTTGTCCCGGTTTACCTTGAAAAATCTGTGGCCATCGTGCAGCCTGAGCGCCACGCATGATCATCGCGTTTTACCAGAGCCGGTCGGCAACTAACGAAGATACAAAAGCCAGGACAGGAGCACCGTTGTCACCAGGGATAACAGTAACAGTGGGATTCCCACCTTGGCATAATCGGCAAACTGATACCCGCCCGGCTCACGGACAATCATATTGACCGGTGAACCCAAAGGAGAAACAAATGCCGCAGAGCAGGCAATGGCCACGGTCATGGCACAGGCCTGGGGAGAGATGTTAAGAGCGAGCCCGATATCTATCGCCATGGGGGCCATCAGTACCGCAGTGGGGGTGTTGGAAAGAAAGAGACCGATCACGGCAGAGATCAGAAAAAGTACACCCAGGACCAGCAGCGGTGAACTGGTGCCGAACAGGGTGAGCAGGTACTGGCTGATCTGGGCGATAATGCCGGTTTTCTGCAGAGCCAGGGCCAGGGGCAGAATACCGGCAATAAGGATAACCGTCTGCCAGTCAATCACCTTACAGCAGGTATCAATCTTGACACAACGGGTCAGGACAAGCGCTGCCGTTGCACCAAGCACAGCCGTCACCGTGGGCAGCACATTAAACACCATCAGGCCGATCATGGTGATGAGGATACCGATGACCAGCGGAGCCCGGTTACGGTCGGCAATCACCTCCTGATAATCCTGCGGCAGGGTGAGCAGCAGGTACTGATCCCGGTACTCACGCAAACGTAGAATATCTTCCCATGCACCGCAGATAAGCAGCACATCACCGAACTTGAGGGGGAGATCACTAAAGTCTGTGGTCTGTGTCGTGCCCTCGCGGCGAATGGCCAGGACAAGACATTGAAACTGATTGTGAAAACGAATTTCACGAATGGATTTACCGATCAGGTTGGAATCCGGTGTCAGCATAACCTCCCCGACACCGATCACCTGGGTAAACTCCCGGCGCATCTCCGGATCAATCGCCACTTCCACAACTTCCAGGGCATAGTCTGCGACAAAATCAGCGATCTTTTCGCGGGAACCGATAACCACGAGAAAATCATCAGCGTAAAAAACACTCTCCGGCCGGGCGGGCAGCACCTCGCCGCCACGCTCAGACGCTGTACGAAGGGCAATGAGATTGATCTGATAACGGGCTCCGAGCTGTATACGGGCAACAGATCGGTCGATCAGATCAGAGGTGTGCGTCACCCGCAGCACGGAAATGGACTTGCGCACATCATAGCGTTCCATCAGGTCCTCAATGGAGCGCTCTTGTTTTTGTTTGATAGCATTTCTCCGTTTGGACAAAAGATCCCGTCCCCAGAAAAGCATAAAGCTTACGGCCAGAATAAAGACCACCAGTCCGTACGGCGTAAAACTGAAAAAAGACAGGGGTGTCAGCTCCCGTTCACGCAAAGCATTGTTGACCACGATATTCGGGGTGGTGGCAACCAGGGTCATCATACCGCTGATCAGTGATGCCACCGCCAGAGGGATAAGCAATCGCTTATGATTGATATCGGCTTTCCGGGCAACGGCCATAGTGATGGGGATAAAGATAGCGGCAGTGGCGGTGGAACTCATAAACGACCCCAGAAAACTTGCGGCCGCCATAATCAGGACCAGAAGCCTACCCTCACTTGAACCGCCGTGTTTCAGCACAGCCTCGCCTATCCGCTGGGCAATACCGGTATGCACAATAGCCTCGGAAATAATGAACATACAGGCAATAATGATCACCACCGGGCTGGAAAAACCGGAAAAAGATTCGTTCACATCAAGCACCCCGGTGACCAGCATGGTGAACACCACCAGCATGGCGACCAGATCTCCCCTGACGCGGTTACTCACTAAAAGGACAGCGGCCCCCATGAGAGTGGCCAGCGTGATGGACATATCAATATTGGGCATAGTATCGGCAGTGGTTGTACAGATTATTCAACAGCTGTGTTGATTGCTGTCTTTCGAGGACAATAAAAAAGCGTTTAACCCCTGTTCGAGTTAAACGCTGCATAAACGTGGCTGGGGGACAGGGATTCGAACCCCGATAAGCGGAGTCAGAGTCCGCTGTCTTGCCGTTAGACCATCCCCCAGCTGGCTTGAAGTGCAGTGAAAATAGATGGATTTGTACCTGTTGTCAAGTAAAAATCTGTGCCCCGGACGGGAAGTACGGCACCGAAAAAGACAGGGGGCTCAGGATACAATCAATCCGGCATACCCCACAACCTGACTGACATCGCCGCTGGCCTCGCCGGAATCAGTATAATGCACCATCCTGGCCTGTTTGGCCCCCAGCTGCAGAGCAACCAGCAGGGCGATGGTTGTGGGGATCACACCGCACATGGAGATCCTGTTCCTGTGTACCGTGGCGTACAGCCCTTCAGGATCGAGCGCCAGAATCCGTTCAATGGCGAGCTGGTCCTTCTGTGCCGCCTGTTTCCGAGTTTCGTAATGACTCATGTCTGTTGAGGCCACAATCAGCACCGGGTTCCGGTACGCCTGCAGAACTGCGGCCAGATCAGCCGCCACCTTCTGACAGAGGGTATAGGACACGTGCGAGACCATCAGTGGCACAATCTGTAACTGCGGCTGTACCTGCTGTAAAAACGGCACCTGCACCTCGAGCGAGTGCTCATGGTGATGGGCCTCGGAATCTTCACGTATATCCTCTGATTGTCTGAGAATAGCCCGGGCCAGCTGCTGATTGATCGGCACCATGCCCATGGGCATGCGCCAATCCTCAGTACCTAAAGCCAGGGCAGCGCCCTGCCCCCGGTGGTTGGGCCCCATGATCAACACCGTCTCCGGAACCACGACACGACTGATGGTGGCTCCGGCAGTGGCTCCGGAGTAAACATACCCGGCATGGGGCATGATCACCACCATGGCCTGTTCTTTCTCCTCTGCAGTCGTCACCGGTACAAAGATGTCCATCGCTGAGCGCAGATGCTCAGCATCTCCGGGATAAAACCGATCAGCAACAGCAGGATTGCGTATCATGGCATACTCCTTTTTGATTGCGGCGCTGCCGGGCAAAGCCGGTCGATTATTTTTTCACTTCCCAGCTGGTGCCTTCCGGGCTGTCTTTCAGGACGATACGGTGCGTCAGCAGGTAATCGCGGATCTCATCGGATGTTTTCCAATCCCTGGAACTTCGTGCCTGATCACGTTTATCGATCAACTGCTGGATCTCCGCCTCGTCAAGTGTGAGTGCAGCCACCTCCCTGGCCCTGTTCTCGGCAACGACCACGGCAGGATCACGCTGCACCAGACCAAGCACCCCGGCCAAATCACGGAAAACAGTCACAACACCGTGCAGGAACTCCACATCCGCTGCTGCCGGTGTTTCGGGCAGCAGCCGCAGCACCTTGTTGAGCGTCTTGACTGCATCAAAAAGGTGCCCCAGAGCCTGAGCAGTATTAAAATCGTTGTCCATGGCCCGGTGAAATCTGGTCTGCAGTTCCTCAAGACTCTGTCGATCCTTTGCCGGTATGCTGCCTGCAGCATCGGCATCCCCGGCCGGCAGGGCAGTGACCTGTGCCAGGCACTCGTACATGCGCTCAAGCCCTGATCTGGCATCCTGAAGGGCTGTCTCATTAAAATCCAACGGGTTGCGATAGTGGGTGAAAAAGATAAAAAGTCGAAGGACCTCTGCATCATACTGCTTCAGCACATCACGGATTGTTAAAAAATTACCCAATGACTTCGACATCTTTTCGTCTTTTATCGTAACAAAACCATGATGCATCCATACCTTGGCAAACGGTTTACCGGTTGCCCCACAGCTCTGGGCAATCTCGTTTTCGTGGTGAGGAAACACCAGATCTTTCCCACCGCCATGGATATCAAAGGTTTCCCCTAAATACTTGTGGCTCATGGCCGAGCACTCGATATGCCAGCCTGGTCGGCCTTCTCCCCATGGGCTTGGCCACTTCGGTTCACCGGGCTTGGCCCCTTTCCAGAGCACAAAATCCATGGGGTGTTCTTTCTTCTCATCCACCGCAACCCGTGCACCGGCCTGCATGTCCTCAAGTCCCCGTCCGGAAAGCCTGCCATAGTCGGCAAACCGTTCTACGCGAAAGTACACATCACCGTTGGCAGGGTACGCCAGTCCCCTGTCAACCAGCTGTTTGATCAGGGCGATCATCTCCGGGACGTGCTCAGTGGCTTTGGGTTCCACATCCGGTCGAACAGTCCCCAGAGCATCCATATCTCTATGAAATTCATTGATAAAGCGTAATGCCAGGCTGGCACTGTCAATGTCCAGTTCCCGAGCGCGGTTAATGATTTTATCGTCAATGTCTGTAAAGTTACGGACAAAGGTCACTCTGTAGCCTCGATGACGAAGATAGCGAACCACCATATCAAAGACCAAGGCTGAACGGGCATGCCCGATATGGCAGTAGTCGTACGAGGTGATACCGCACACATAGAGTTTGACATGCCCCTCTTCGATGGGACGAAGCGGTTCTTTGGTTCGGGTCAACGTGTTGTAAAGACGAATCGACATTTTCGGTTCCGAAGCAGGGTTCTGGTGTAAGAAACAGGAATGATAGACGTATATACTACAAATAGGAATGATTTACCAATGTACTACAGCTGAACAAGAACTCAAACAGCTAATCCATATCCTGGCGGTATTGCCTGGCAACCAGCGGCAAAAGGAGCAGGCCGGGTATCGCCGCCAGGGTGCATCCCAGGAAAAACAACGGCCAGTTCACCATCTCTGCTATCCACCCGGCCGGAGCGGCAATGATGACCCGGGGAACGCCCATGCAGCTTGACAGGAGCGCGTATTGGGCGGCAGTGAACCGTTTATTGGTCAACGATGCCATGTAGGCCACATAGGCACAGGTCCCCATGCCGCTGGTCAGCTGTTCAAGCACAATAGCAATGATCAACCCGGAAACTGAATACCCTACCAGGGCCAAAATCGAAAAGCTCAAAATGCCCAGCGTCTGTAAAATACCGAAAACCCACAGGCTGCGTATTATGCCGATGCGCAGCATGACAATCCCTCCCAACAGCCCGCCGATAACAGTGGACCAGAATCCAAAGAGTTTCGCCACCACACCGATCTGCGTCTTGCTGAACCCGAGGGCCAGATAAAACGGGGTGGTTAAGGTTGAGGCCATCTGGTCACCGATCTTGTACAGCAGGATAAACAAAAGTAATGTTATAGCCCGGTCACGGCTGAAGTATTCGACAAATGGCTCCACCACTGCCTCGCGAAGCGTGCGTGGTGTCGCTACTGTCAACGGCGGCTCTTTGCAGAGGAGCGTGGTAACCACACCCACCAGGAGTGAGGCGGCCATGAGCAGATACACCTGATCAAAGGTGAAATGATCGGCAAGAATCAGGCCCCCGCTGCCGGACAAAAGCATTCCGATCCGGTACCCGTTCACATAGAGTGAACTGCCGAGTCCCAACTGATTGTCCTTAAGATCTTCACGTCGGTACGCATCAACCACAATATCCTGGGATGCGGAGAAAAAGGTGACAAAACAGGCGGCCAGCGCCACAAGCCAGGGCGTCTGGCCCGGATCGGTCAGACCAAGGGAGGCAACGGTCAAAATCAGGATCAGCTGGACGATCAGCAGCCACCCCCGACGACGTCCCAGAAACGGAGGAATGTATCGATCAAAAATCGGGGCCCAGACAAACTTGAGGGTGTACGGTAAACCGACCAGAGAAAAGACTCCGATGACTGAAAGGTTAACCCCCTGTTCCGTCATCCATGCCTGGAGAACCGTGGAGGTCAGCAGCAGCGGCATGCCGCAGCTGAACCCCATAAGAAAGGCGACCAGCATGCTGGGTGTGAAAAACTGACGAAAAAAAGATGCTGCCATAACAGATCCGATGAGAGGAACAAAACAAAAACAGGCCAGCAGCTTCTACCATAACCGTGCTGTTTGCACAGTAAATTGTTAGCTGTTGATAATTGGTGTGTAGTAAATATAGACCGTGCTCCATGTACAGACAGGGCGACCGGTCATACACTCCGGACCTGTCCGGAGCACCTGCCGGCAACCGGATGTTCCCCCTGCAGGTATGCGTCCACCCGGGGCATCGCCGATAACCGCTGTGATCCATACGGCAGGAACAGCCATCTTGTGTTACCGTCGGCAGAAGTGAACAGCACATGTCCTTGCCGGTACCGGCTAAAGAGCAACTGAGCAGAAAGAGTATACGCAGTGATTGAGATCGAGTTCATCCACCCGCACACCGTCAACGAGATCAGAAACCGGCTTCTTGCCTGGTTTGCACAGTATCAGCGTCCGCTCCCATGGCGCACGACCTACAGACCGTATCATGTCTGGATTGCCGAGATCATGGGGCAGCAGACACAGATGGAACGGGTTGCCATGTACTTCCTGCGCTGGATTGAACAGTTTCCGGATCTTGCGGCAGTGGCCGCAGCGCCGGAACAGAAGATCCTCAAGGCCTGGGAAGGGTTGGGTTATTATACCCGGGCACGCAACATTCACCGGACTGCGCTGTATCTGATTGATAACGGTGCTGCGGATATCCCTGCTGATTATCAGCAGCTGCTTGCTCTTCCAGGTATCGGTCCGTATACGGCTGCCGCCATCCTGTCAATTGCCTTCAATCAGCCCTATCCCCTGCTTGACGCCAATGTTGAACGGGTCTTTTCCCGTTTGGCTGATATTGACAGTCCTCTTAAAAAAGCCTCGACAAAGAAACAGTTCACAGCCATGGCCGATACGCTGCTGGACCGGGATCAGCCGCGGCAGTTCAACCAGGCCCTGATGGAACTTGGGGCACTGATCTGCACGCCTAAAAGACCTGCTTGCATCTCCTGCCCGTTGCAGGTATATTGCCGGGCCTATCAGGCCGACACCGTTGCATACAGACCACTCCCGATTGCCAGAGATAAAAAAACAGACATTCTCATGGCCTGCGGCGTTCTGTACAAAGAGGATCGCATTTTTATTCAGCAACGTCTGCCCGATGACATCTGGGGAGGACTGTGGGAATTTCCCGGCGGACAGCTCAAGGAGAGTGAAACACCTCTGCACGGTGCTCTCCGGGAAATTCATGAAGAAACCGGCTGGCTGCTTGAACGATTGGACGTTCTGGCAACCGTCACCCATTACTACACCCGATATCGGGTAACCCTCCACGGCTTTTATGGCACACTGCATCCTTCCTGCCCGGAACCGATACTCACTGCCGCCAGTCAGTATGCCTGGGTGCCTCTCAACCAACTCCACCAGTACCCTTTCCCTGCAGGACACCGGCAGTTAGTACATATTCTCTGCTCTTAATGACCCGGGGATTTTTGTCAACGTCTCTGTTCTCTCCGATGCAACATGCGCTTTTCCAGGATATTGAAAAATCCGAATTATCGGAATACGTTTGTCGGTCTGTACTGATAATGCTAAGATAAAGAAGGCCGTTTAAACAACACTCACATCATTTCATACCGCATGTCTGACCAACCAGCCCCCATCGTCAATGCTGCAGCCGAGATCCAACGTCTCAGTACCAACTGGCAGACACTTCTTGACGTCATGCCGGAAATGGTCTTCCTGCTTCAAGAAGACTATCGCATTGAATATATGAACAGAAGTGCCAAAGCATGTTTCGGTGCCCCCTGTTCAAGGCCGGTGGCCGAAAGTTTACGGATTATCGGTGCTAGCTGTCATGAGAGACTGTTACGTTCCCCTGATTTTTTCGTTGATGATAAAGTAATAGAAGCCATGGTCGACAACACGCCTGTGGAATACTCGTCAATGTCTTTTATCGGCTACACCGGGGAAAAGCTGCTGATGTTGATCATGCGGAACATCACGCAGCGCAAAAACTTCGAGCAGGAACTCCTGCAGTTCAACACCAGCATTGAAACCATTCTTGAACAGAAGATTGGTGAACTGCAGGCAAGTGAAGAGATGCGCCACCGCCTCTCCCGACAGGTCAACAGCTTAAAAAACCAGTTAGGCCACTATCATAAGGCAGACAAGATGGTGGGGCGCAGCCGCAAAATGCGAGAACTGCGAGAGATGATCCACCAGGTTTCCGAATCAGATGCCACCATTCTCATCACCGGTGAATCCGGAACCGGCAAAGAACTGGTGGCCAACCTCGTTAAAGCCACCAGTTCACGAGATGACAAACCCTTCTTAAAGATCAACTGCAATGCCATCAACGACTCCCTTCTTGAAGCTGATCTGTTCGGCTATGAAAAGGGGGCGTTTACCGGTGCGGTACAGCGCAAAATCGGTAAATTCGAGGTTGTGGACGGCGGCACTATTTTTCTCGATGAAATCGGTGACATCAGTCCGCGGATGCAGGTGGCCCTGTTGCGAGTGCTGCAAAACGGTGAAATTATCCGAGTGGGCGGCACCGAACCGGTAAAAGTTGATGTCCGGGTTATTGCCGCCACCAACGTTGATCTGGCCCAGGCAGTGAAAGAAAAAAAATTCCGACTCGACCTGTACTACAGACTCAACATCATCAACATTGCCATTCCATCACTGCGTGAGCGAAAAGAAGATATCGTCGAACTGGTTTCACACTTTGTGAACCATTACCGGGAGGCATTTAAAAAAGAGATCGATTTTGTCCCCAAATCAGCCATTAACCGTCTCCTTACCCACTCCTGGCCAGGTAATGTACGAGAACTGGAAAATCTTATCCAGCGAGCGGTTCTCGTGGCAAAGGACAAGGTGATCACAGAAGCCGATTTAATTTTTGACGACGACCCCACGGCTGAGCAGACTGAAGGAGCTGTTTTAAATATCGACCAGAAACTGGGTGCACAGCCGCTCAAGGATATACTGGCGGAATTTGAAGCACTCATCATTGAACAGGCGCTGTCCAAATACACCGGCAACGTTGCCACTGTTGCCGATCAACTGCAGATCGGCAAGACCTCCCTGTACGACAAGATGAAACAGTATGGTCTTTCTGCTAAAAGCATCAAAAAAAGCCGGAAAGCCAGATAATCCCTCCCTGACTTTTTTTAGTCCATGCACATCTTCTTCAAACGTTGACCGGACAAGGATGGCATTGCTCGTTGCATCTGCCGGAACAACACCTGCTAAAAAAACTGCTGCACTGCCCCTTTCAGCTTAATCACCAACAGTGAATAGGTTGCAGGCAGACGTGCAAAAGAGTACATCACCTCTGATCAGACATACCCGGATGACGAGATCCTGCTGCCGGCCGGCGACACGATCCGTCCTGAACACTTCCGCCAAAGAACACATAGCTGCAATGGAACACGTAACAGAGTATCTTGACGATCTTTTTGCCTTTATCCAACACAGCCCCACTGCCTATCATGCAACCGCCGGTGTTCTTGATCACCTGACGCAACAAGGTTTTAAGCGCCTTGATGAAGCTGTTTCCTGGAGCAATCTTCCCCCCGGCTCCTACTCTGTTGTCCGCAATGGGGCCAGCCTGATTGCTTTTACCCTGAGTCAGGATCCACAAGCCGGCATGCCGATGCGCATGGCCGGAGCGCATACCGACAGTCCGAGCCTGAAAATCAAACCAAATCCCGTGCAGGTTCGCCATGGATGCGTGCAGTTAGGTGTGGAGATGTATGGGGGACTTCTGCTTGCCCCCTGGTTTGACCGTAATCTTTCCATTGCCGGCAGAGTAACCTGGAGCTGTGGCACCGGATCCATGCGGTGCAGCCTGATCGATTTTACCAGAGCAGCAGCCATTATCCCGAGCCTTGCCATTCATCTGGATCGAGAGGCCAATGAGAAACGACAGATTGACAGGCAGACTGATCTTGTTCCGATCATCATGCTCACCGATACAGCCGACCCGCCTGATTTTAATGAACTAGTACGAAAAGAGCTGGTGCGTCTGCATCCGGAAGCGGCCATGGCAACGATACTGGCCTTTGACCTTTTTCTCTACGACCTTCAGCCCCCCTGCCGAGCAGGTCTGAACGGCGAATTCATAACCGGGCCGCGGCTTGACAATTTGCTTTCCTGCCATGCCCTGGCCAGGGCGATGACAGCAGCTCCGGACAACTGTAACCGGCTGATCGTTTTCAATGACCATGAGGAGATCGGCAGTCTGTCCAGGTCCGGTGCCCAGGGCCCTTTTCTTAAAAGTGTTCTGCAAAGACTCTATCCGGATCCGGATCTGCTGCAGCGTGTTGTTGCCCGTTCACTGTTCATCTCTGTTGACAACGCCCATGCCGTGCACCCGAACTTCGCAACCAGGCACGACCCAAACCATTTAGTGATGCTCAATCAGGGGCCGGTTATTAAAGTCAATGCTGCTCAGCGCTATGCAACCGATGCGATCACCGCCGGTCTGTTCCGTCAGCTCTGCACCAAAGCAGACATCCCGTATCAGGAGTTTGTCATGCGCAACGACCTGGCCTGCGGCTCGACCATCGGTCCCTTAACCGCCGCAGAAATCGGTATCCCCACCGTGGATGTCGGCGTACCTCAGCTCGCCATGCATTCAATCCGTGAAACCATCGGTCATCTTGACGGTTGGCACCTGTTGCAGGCGATGACAGCCTTTTTTGCTGCAGAAGACACCCAGATCCATTGTCCTGATCCGGGCTTCTGAACACACGACACCGTCCACTGTCTGATAATAAGAATAAAGGCCTTCTATCTGCTAGAGCACTACGAAATGGTACATTTATTTTTCGATCCGGTGAACAAACGTATTTGACAAGTATCAGGGTGTTCAGTATTGGTGATCATCCGTTAGTCTCCGTCATTTTCCCTGTCTTTTAGAAAAGGAACTTCCCATGCCAAGCCCGCTCATCCAACGGACAGCTTCAGCCTATGCATACCCTCTTCTGATCAAAAACCTGTTTCTTGCCCCGGTTGTCGACAACCCTGATCAGGAGATCGTTTATCGCGACCAGATGCGCTACACATATCGGGAAATGCGTCTGCGTATTCATCGACTGGCCAACGCCCTCTCTGCCTTGGGGGTCAAGCCGGGAGACACCGTGGCGGTGATGGATTGGGATAGCCACCGCTACCTTGAATGTTTTTTTGCAGTACCGATGCTGGGAGCTGTGCTGCACACCATCAATGTCCGATTGTCACCGGAGCAGATTCTTTATACCATTGATCATGCTGAAGACGATTTTCTGCTGGTCAACGACGAATTCCTCCCGATCATCGAACAGATCAAGGGCCGTATCGATACAATCCAGAGCTACGTTTTACTGACCGATCTCGATACTCCACCGCAAACGAACATACCGCTGGCCGGTGATTATGAAAGTCTCCTGGCCATGGCAGGTGCTGAATTTGACTTCGAAGATTTTGATGAAAACACCCGTGCCACGACCTTTTACACCACAGGAACCACCGGCATGCCCAAGGGTGTCTATTTCAGTCACCGTCAACTTGTACTACATACACTTGGTAACTTAGCAGCCCTCGGCACCCCGTTTCAACAGGGACGCCTTCATCAGCGGGATGTCTATTTACCGCTGACCCCCATGTTTCATGTTCATGCCTGGGGGATACCCTATGTGGCCACCTCACTTGGTGTCAAACAGGTCTATCCGGGGAAATATGCACCCGGGCCGATTCTTCAGCTTATTGCCCGGGAAGGCGCCACCTTTTCCCACTGTGTGCCAACGGTCATGCACATGCTGATGAGCCATCCGGACTTCGAAGAGTTTGATCTGTCGAACTGGAAAGTAATGATCGGCGGCTCAGCTCTGACCAAATCCATGTGCCAGAAGGCCTTGAGTCGCGGCATCGATATCTTTACCGCCTACGGCATGTCCGAGACCTGTCCGATTCTCACCATTGCCCATGTTGACCGGGATGACCTCAGTGAGGAAGAGGAGATCTCGATCCGCTGCAGAACCGGTCGCCCCATCCCGATGGTGCAGCTGCGACTGATGGATGACACAATGAATGAAGTGATCCATGACGGCGAGCATGTGGGTGAGATAGTCGTCCGTGCCCCCTGGCTGACTCAGGGATACCTCAAAGATAAACGCAACTCGGAAAACCTGTGGAAAGGCGGGTACCTGCACACCGGTGATGTTGCCAACATCAATCGACAGCGCTATGTGACCATTACCGATCGGATCAAAGATGTTATTAAAACCGGTGGTGAGTGGCTCAGTTCACTGGAGCTGGAAGATGTTCTTGGCCTTTATTCCGGGATAGCGGAAGTTGCCGTGATCGGTATGCCTGATAAGAAGTGGGGTGAACGTCCCCTGGCTCTCGTCGTGCCGAAAGATGAGGCATCCCCCCCTACTCCCCGGCAGCTGATCCGTCATATCAACCAGTTTATTGAGAAGGGACTGCTTTCTAAGCAGGCCATGTTGCTCAAAGTGAAGATCGTTGCAACCATTGATAAAACCAGTGTCGGCAAGACCGATAAAAAGACACTTCGTCTCAAGTATCTGGAATAATCCTCCACGCACACCGTCAACCCGGAAGGCCGGCACAGCGTGTCATCCTGAGATCAGCGGCACCGTTGTGAACCGGCCCGGATCTTTTCCCTGCCGCCTTATGGTTACGACCTGAACAGTGCACAGGCATCATCTTCCTCACCCAAGCGGCAGGATATGGCCAGAAGTGCCTGATTTTCTGTAGAGAAGATATTCTGCTCTCCGATGACTCGGTACAGACCCGTTGCCCGCATCACATCAAGAACCTGCTTTTTCAACCCGGAGAAAACCATCTCTATTCCTGACTGCTGTAACTGTGCCACCAGGTTGTGAAGCATCTCTTCACCTGAAGAGTCGATGAAGTTGATTGAATCGCCAACCACAAGAAGAAACTGAGCCTCATGGTTGTCAGCCACCGCACCCAGCACCGCATCTTCAAAATGGGCAATGTTGGCAAAGTAGAGCGAGCCGTCAAAACGAATGGCCACCACTTTGGTTGAGGTTGCCAGATCAGGATGGTACTTCACATCGCGAAGAGTACCATCTTTGTAACGCCCCAGGATCGCTACCCGGGGAGCCATGGTACGATACAGATAATGTCCGATGGCAAGCAAAGCTCCAACCATGATCCCCTTGTCAAGGTGAGGGGCGGCAAGCAGAGTGACTGCAAATGTGACCAGTGCCAGCAGGCCATCGGCACGACTCGCCTTCCAGATATGACGAAACGCCCGGGGGGTGATCAGCCCGGTTACTGCCAGAACAATGATAACCGCGAGTACGGCTTTGGGTAAATGGTAGATGAGTGGCGTGAGAAACAGAAGAGTGACAGCCACAAAAAACCCGTTAAAGACCATGGCCAGACCGGTTTGTGCTCCGGCTTGCAGATTGATGGCAGATCCGGTAAACGAACCGCTGGCCGGATACGACTGGAAAAAAGAACCACCAATATTTGCCATACCCTGGCCAATCAACTCCTGGTTGGGATCAATACGCTGTTTTGTTTTACCGGCCATGGCTTTCGCCATGGAGATTGATTCCATAAAGGCAACCAGAGCGATGACCAGAGCGGCACTCATCAACTGTAAAACACCGTCTACAGTTATCGCAGGAATGCGTAAACCGGGCAAACCAGCAGGTACAGTACCGACCACCTCACCGCCGCCGCTCAACCTCAGCACATCCTGCTCAATTTTCCTGATATGCCACCGGCGACCGTCGGTCCTGTCCTCCGCCGGAGCCATCCCCATCTGATACAGTTGGGAAGACTGTCCTTCCATGGGAACGGTCCGCACGAAGTACAACTTATGAATCCCGCGCATCCGATGGCGATTTTCCTGTTCAGCCGTCTTGATGTCAAGGCCCATCAGCTCGATTCTATAGCGTAAGTTTGCGGACTTACGGTGATCACCCTCTTTTTCCGCCTGCCTTAACTGAACGGAGAGTTCAGCAATCCGGCTGCTCATGCTCTCGATACGCTGAGCAGTGGCACCGTACTCTTCAACAAGCTCCCGGGTCTCCGGCGTCACAACATCACCTATCCGGCCGGTCTCTTTGTGTTCAAACCCGATGAGAGCACTGATCAGAGTCGTCAGGGCGACCACCACCAGCACGCCGGATTTGGCGAGAAAAGCCACCCGTTTAACCGCCAGCATGAGGACCAGACTGAATATCGACATCGCAAGGGTCGGCAGATGTGTCAGAGGTATGTACCCAAGCATCTCCCACACATCCACAAGGAAAAAATCACTGCGTCCTTTGGGAATACCAAGGAGCATATCCAGCTGGGAAAGGCCGATGATAAGAGCGGCCGCATTCATGAACCCTAAAATAACCGGATGGGAGACAAAATTAACCGCACTGCCGAGTTTAACCACACCAAGAAAGAGCTGAATACAGCCGACCAAAAGGGTCAGCAACAGCACCAGACCGATGTACTCCTCAGATCCGGGTACAGCCATCGGAGTAACAGCAGCTGCGGTCATGAGAGAAAGAATAGCCACCGGGCCAGTGGCAAGTTGACGGGAAGAACCCCACAGAGCGCCGATAATAGCCGGTACCAGCGCAGTATACAGCCCAAATTGCAGTGGCAGACCCGAGAGTTGGGCATAGGCCATGGCTTTGGGTACCAAAATCAGAGCGCCGGTGATACCGGCCACCAAATCACCACGGAAAATGAGCCAGGACAATGGGAACCAGGAAAGAAAAGGAAAAATCCGCAGCACCTGTTGACGAATCATGGAAAACTCCGAGAATGAAAAAGAACGACCGGCTGCAACACTACCTCAAGCCGTCACTACCAAAACAGAGCACCGGGACCGGCCGATGATATTATCAGCAATGTGCCCTTTAAACACCTTGGGCATGCCGCCTTTACTCCGGTTACCGATCAGAATCATATCAACGTCGCGGGTATCGGCTGTTTTCAGGATCTGTTCCACCGGGTCACCAACTTCGAGAAGAAATTCGCAGGGGACCGGTGGCGCCGCCTGCTCTGTCAACAGAGAAACTTCCTCAAGCAGCGCTCGGGCACTCTCGCCCTCTTCCTCTGAAGGTGCCACTGCCAGCATAATAATCTGCTGCAAGGTGGTACAGGTGTGCCCCAGGCTGATCGCCTCCTCTATCGCCCTTCGGCTGTTGGCCGAATTGTTGATCCCCACCAGGATCCGGTTGCCGCTTATTATAAAATCCTTGGGCGCGACCAGTACCCGGGGAAACCCCTGTTCCATCACCTTGGCCGTCATCTTCCCGACAAGCAATGACAGCCGGCCGGCCTTGCCATGCCTGCCGATGAGAATAACATCGGCTCCACGCAACCTTGCCTGTTCAACAATGGTTTTCTCCGGACTGCTGGATCCAACCACCACAACTTCGAGGGTGACGCCGATATCTCTGGCCATGGCCCGGATATAATCAAAATGCGGTGTGAGTTTTTCGCGACCTTTCCGCACTTCAAAGTTAGCAGCTGTGATCGATTCAACCTGGGTATGAACGACATGAAGAACAATCACTGTCGCCTGACAGGCCTGACCAAAAAACATAGCCTCTTGGATGGCTCCATCACTGAACGGGGAACCATCGGTGGCGAGCAGCAGGGTTTTAGCCTCGCCAAGTAAACTGGTGGAGAAACGATCCATAACAACTCCTCGAACAGTCGATGAGTGAGGGGTGACTATACGATGACAACAATGATGTACTGCTCTCTTTCCGAAACAACACCAACTGCTGTATTGCAGTGATGCTTGCCCTTTTGAAGCGATCCGGTTGTTTCATTGAAACAAAGGTGATGCTCTACCTTTCAGAGTATCTCTGGCAAACCAGCCGATAAAAGTAAAGCTCCCATTTTCTAGCAAGATCAGGACGTTATTCGATAATTTCCTCAACTGTTTCTTGATAGTGTACAAACAGTGTCATCGTCAAGCTCTTTTCATAACCGTACACAGCGGGTTGCTTCAGACAGCATGCCTGAGGTGTCGAGGTAAACAGTCAATATCCCTGCACATTCCCTTGTTGCCCGGGCAGATATGACCTATCCACAGGGACATGGCACAACCAGCCGCACGAACCATGCAGCCTCCTTTGCCCCGAGCTGTTCCCATCAACAGGATCATGGTGAGACAACATTGTCCAGCCGCTCTGTACAAAGCGTTGACAGAATTTGATGTTAATTTCAGAAAACAGAATGGTTTTCCCAAAGGCAAGACGGTCTGTACGGATCAGGATGGAGTATCGTGAATAAAACCAGGTCAACCTGTACAGCCGCACCGGGAAGTGAGTTCTTTTTTCCGGACCTTCATCCACCAGACGATGGCAGTGGATATGCTGTGCAGAGTCTGGGATGCGGCTATGACGGAAATAAAATTTTTGGTGATACCTCAAACAAAACCCGATCGCTCAAGATCAGACCGATAAAAACAGCACGTTTTTATCAAAAATCCTTATCATCGGGATTTTTCTGAACACCCCTTTTTACCGTTAGCCCTGTCCCCCGACACCGGCTCCATCAAAAAGACAGAGCCGGTTCGGTGCCGGAAGAGCGGGAGGTCTGCAATCGCCGTGCATACCAGCCATTCTCTTGAAATCACTGTATTTTCGCAGCCAGGACAGATGGTACCGCGTCAGGATCATCAAAGGATTCGCCAACAGCCTTGCCGGCTCCATCCATACACTGATAGGGAGGGATGACTCTGTGAACCTCTTCTGTTCCAGACAACAGCGAAGTACCGATGACCAGAGTCTCCCATTCAAAGACAGCGCTTTCCGTCACCGTCAATGCTGTCCCTTTGCTTTTGCCGCTGAACGGTTCAAGGCACTGAGCAGAGATTTAATGGAGGCAACGATAATATCCGTATCCACACCCGCACCCCACCAGCCTTCATTATCCTGGTCGAGAATTTCAATATAACTCACAGCCTTGGCAGAACTTCCCCGGGTAAGGGCATGTTCATGGTACGAGTGGAGCACAAAACGCAAACCAAGCCCATCGCGCAAGGCAGTGCAAAAGGCATCCAAAGGACCATTGCCACTGGCCCGGATGCTCTGTTCCCCTCCTTTGGTCACCACCACGGCCTCAATTTCGGCTATGGACTGTTCCTCATCACGATCAAAATGACGTTTTATCACGTTAAAGGATTTCAGGGCATACCCGTTAACGTTGAACAGGTACTCCTTTTCAAAGGTCTGGAAGATCATCTCCGGTGACAGCTCATCACTGCAGGCATCGGACACCTCCTGTATCACCCTGCCAAAGCCCGGCCGCATGTCATTGGGTAACTTAAACCCGAACTCATGCTCCATAATGTAGGCTATCCCGCCCTTACCGGACTGACTGTTGATCCGGATGATTGACTCGTAGGTCCGGCCGACATCCTGTGGATCGATCGGCAGATAGGGCACTTCCCAAAGCCCGCTTTGCGTCAGTTCCAAAGCGGTCATCCCCTTGTTGATCGCATCCTGATGCGACCCGGAAAAAGCAGTATAGACCAACTCCCCGGCATACGGATGGCGGGGATGAACCTTCATTTTAGTACACCGTTCATAGACATTGATCACCTTGTTAATCCGGGAAAAATCCAGTTCCGGATCAACACCCTGGCTGAACATGTTGAGGGCCAGTGTAACAATATCGACATTACCGGTCCGCTCACCGTTACCAAACAGGGTCCCCTCAACCCGATCAGCACCGGCCATCAGCGCCAGTTCAGTGGCAGCCACAGCCTCGCCCCGATCATTATGGGCATGCACACTGATCAGGACGCAGTCACGATTTTTCACGTGCCGACAAAACCATTCAATCTGATCTGCATAGATATTCGGAGTTGACATCTCAACCGTGGCCGGCAGATTGATTATCATCGGTTTTTCAGGAGACGGTTCCCAGACGTCCATGACAGCCTCACAGATCTCCAGGGAAAAATCCAACTCCGTGCCGGTAAAACTCTCAGGTGAATACTCGTAACGGATGATGGTCTCTGCTCGTTCTGCCTGTTCCCGAATGAGCTTTGCTCCGGTGACTCCAAGTTCTATGATCTCCTTCTTATCTTTTTTAAACACCACATCCCGTTGCAGGATTGATGTGGAATTGTACAGATGCATGATAGCTTCACGAGCTCCCTGGATCGAAGCGAACGATCTCTTGATCAGATGTTCACGGGCCTGGGTCAACACCTGCGGGACAACCCCTGTCGGAATATGGTTGCCTTCGATTAACAAACGGAGGAAATCGTATTCAATCTGTGAGGCAGAGGGAAAACCGACCTCGATCTCTTTGAAGCCGATCTGTACAAGTAACTGAAACATCTCCAGTTTCTCCTCTACATTCATCGGCTGAATGAGTGCCTGGTTCCCATCACGCAAATCCACACTGCACCAGATCGGGGCACGTGTGATCATCTGATCGGGCCATCTGCGGTCCTGCAATGGTACCTGCGGGTACGGTCGATACTTACGCAATCTTTCCTGATTCATCTCTTTCCTCCATCATCAGGCAAAAAAAAAAGCCACGGTTCGAAAACCGTGGCTTATAAGGGGCGAATGTCGTGAGCTTGTCAGAACACACCTTTCTCCTCTGCCACGGTTGATCCGTGTAGTCGGCTAAGAAAAAGATGTGCTAGTGTACAAGTCATAATTCGTTGCATGATTAATTTGCTCACATACTAAGAGTCTCCTGCTCTGTTTGTCAAGCACGAAAACAAGAATAAACAGTAGAGCTCAATATTACATTTCACCACGTAAAAATTTTTCAGCAAGATCAACATCCCGCCTGGAGCCAATGATCAGCGGCACTCGCTGATGGAGATTTTTCGGCTCAATGTCCAGAATACGACGGCCATCATCGGTAATAGCACGCCCTCCCGCCTGTTCGACAATCAGGGCCAAAGGCGCTGCTTCATAGAGAAGCCGCAACTTGCCTTCGGATTTTTCTCCGCTCTTCTTGTCGCGGGTATAAAGGAAGATGCCGCCCTTAATCAGGTTCCGATGAAAATCAGCCACCAGTGACCCGATATAGCGCAAGCTGTACGGTCCATTGCCACCATCGGCTCTTTTTAAGTAATTGATGAAGTTCCGGGTGCTATCAAACCAATGGTCGGCATAGGCCTCATTCACGCTGTAATAAAGCGATGTTTCCGGGATTTTGATATCAGGATGACTGAGGAAGAATTCGCCGACACTTGGATCAAGAGTAAACCCATGCACCCCGGAACCGGTAGTGTACACCATGACTGTTGACGAGCCGTAAATAATGTATCCGGCGGCAACCTGTTGAGTGCCCTTTTGAAGCAGATCTTGAGCGTTGCCCTGGCCGGAAGGGCTGATGCGCCGATGAATGGAAAAAATACTGCCGATGCTCACATTGACGTCGATATTGGTCGATCCGTCAAGAGGGTCAAAGGCAATGGTATAGTTCCCCTCGTAACCGTCAAGCACAGGAATAATATCGTCCTCTTCCTCTGAGGCCATGACACAGACATGGCCGCACTGCTCCATGCGCCGCTTGATGGTCTGGTTGGCAAAGACATCGAGCTTTTGTACGTTCTCACCCTGAATATTGGTCCGCCCGGACTGCCCGAGGATATCGGCCAGGCCGGCCATGTTCACCTCGGCACTGATTATCTTACCGGCCACAACCAGATCATTCAGCAGACTGGTCAACTCACCGGTGGCCTCCGGATGCAGGCGCTGATCGTCCATAATCTGGCGACTGACGGTGATTCCTTTTCTCTTGACGAGCATATCGTTCTCCTTGAGCTGTTATGGAACAAAGGTGGGTGCCGGATTACGGTTTAATGCCCGCTGTCAGCAGACTCCAGAGGTTGCCGGAGTTCCAGCCAGGCAACCAGCGTCCGGACACCCGTCCCTGACGGACCTTTAGGGACATAGGATTTTTCAGTAAAATCCCAGGCCGTACCGGCAATATCAAGGTGAGCCCACGGGATTTCACCAACAAATTCCTGTAAATAACTAGCGGCAGTGATGGTGCCGGCACTGCGATCACTACCGGCATTTTTAATATCCGCCACCTTTGAATCGATCTGCTTTCGGTACTCCGGTCCCAACGGCAACCGCCAGAGAGGTTCGTTGACCCGAGCCCCGGCCTCTGTCAGTTGAGCAGCCAGTTGATCGTTGTTTGTCAGCAAACCGGTATAATGATGACCAAGACCAATAACCACAGCACCGGTTAGGGTGGCCAGATCCACCACTGCCTGCGGCTTGTACCTCTCAATACCGTACGCCAGTGCATCGGCCAGGATCAACCTTCCCTCAGCATCGGTATTGATGATTTCCGAAGTTTTCCCGCCATAATGACGGATAACATCACCAGGTTTAAGGGCGGCCGAACCGGACAGATTTTCCGTTGCCGGAATCAAACCAACAACATTGACCCCGGTAATACCGATCTCGGCAATGGCCTGCATGGCGGTAAGAACTGCCGCTCCACCGCACATATCATATTTCATGTCTTCCATGCCGGCGGAGGGTTTGGTGCAGATACCGCCTGAATCAAAGGTCAGGCCTTTACCGACCAGGAGGATGGTTGGATCTGCTTTGCTGGTCTGGTACTCCAACACAATCAGATACGGAGGCAGGGCAGACCCCTGGTTGACCCCTAAAATTCCGCCCATCTTCAATTCTTCTAAATCAACGCTGTCTAAAATCTCGCACTGAAGCGGAAGTTTTTCTGCCAGCTTTTGGGCGTAATCGGCAAAATCAGATGGAGTCCAGCCATTGCCGGGCTGATTGGCCATGTCACGAGCCGCATTGACAGCCTCAGCGAGGATACGTCCTCGTTCCAGCCCTCTGTGTGCCTCCCGGGACTCCGAATGATCGGCACCCAGTAAAAACTGCTCTACCCTCATAACAGCAGCAGCATCTTCTTTCGGGCTTTTATACACATCAAACTTATAACTTCCCAGTAACAGTCCCTCGCTCACACATTCGGCGATATCAGACGTATCAAGCTGATAATCTTTTGGTAAAACCACCAGCACGTCTTTCGCCTTCAGTACGCCTGCCTGTTTGGCGGCTGTACCGGCCGACAGCCGCAACTGTTCCCGACGGGCATTGGAGGCCTCACTCTTCTTGCCGAGTCCAACGAATAAAAGGCGTTTAGCATGAGACAACCCCTCTCCACCGCCAATGATCAGACCGGGATACATAAGAAAAACCTCCTCCCTAGCCCCCTTGAAATCACCGAGGTCACGAATCTGTAACAGAAATCTGCAGAGATCCTCATTGCATTCCGTAGTAACGGGGGCATCTTCCTCAACAAAATAAATGAGTAAATCGCCGGAGAAGGTCTCTACCGGAGCATCGAACAGTTGTATGGGTATTTGACGGGTATGCACAAATAATATCCTTGACGTAAAGAAAGCTCCATATTGCTTTTAAAAGCACTGAGAACTGTTTATTATCGGTATTTACACTAAACTTAACTGAACCTCAATCGTCAAAACCATCAGCTTGATGGCTCTTCTGTAAAACACTGCTCTCAACGGAGATAACCGTGCTGCTTGTGTTCATTTTAGCTGTAACGACCGCGCTTCTGGTCTCTGCAACCTGTTCCCTTTTTGAAGCAATTCTTCTTTCTCTGACTCCGGCTCAGATCGAGATGATGATCGAAACCCATCCCCGTCGTGCCAATGGTCTTAAATATCTGAAGGAGCACATTGAACAACCTATTACCGCCATTCTCACCCTGAACACCATCGCCCATACCATTGGTGCATCTGTTGCCGGTGCCTCTGCAGCCGCACTGTTTGGTCCAAACGGCCTGATCTGGTTTTCGTTGATATTCACCCTCACCATTCTGCTGTTAACAGAAATCCTCCCTAAAACCATTGGGGTCAACTTTGCCAAACAGCTGGGCCCTCACATAGTTCTGCCGCTACGGCTCACGATAACTGTACTCCTTCCTCTGATCTGGCTGGCCCAATGGATGACCCGTCTGGTACCCAACAGCCAGGGAGCCCATCATATTTCAGCAGAAGAGCTGAAAACCATTGCCAGCATGAGCAGAAAATCCGGGGAAATAGAGGCGGATCAGGAAACGGTTATTGCCAATGTGCTGCAATTGGGCAAAAAAACTGTCCGCCAGGTCATGACACCGCGAACCGTCACCTTTTCAGTCGAACAGAGTCTCACCATAAAAGAAGCGGCTCGCATGGAAGAAAAGTGGCGTATGCACAGTCGAGTACCGATTTACGATGGTGAGCCGGATAATGTTGTCGGCGTTGTTCTCAGTCAGGATGTACTGATGGCAGCAGCAGTTGGACAAAATTCACTCAAGCTGTCTCAAATTATGCGCCCCGTCCATTTTGTGCCGGAAACCGCACCTCTTGACGCCATTTTTGTCGAATTCTTTGAACGACACCAGCATCTTTTTGTGGTTGTCGACGAATACGGCAGTGTAACCGGAGTTGTGAGCATGGAGGATATTCTCGAGGAAATCATCGGCCGGGAGATCGTTGATGAATCGGACAAAGCCCGCAACATGCGAGAGCTGGCAATGATTCGCAAGAAAAGGTTGCATACTGTGTAATGCAGCGTAAAAAAATGATTGCAGCGATAAACCATACTTGGCAATCACGGACATTTTGTGCTAGCGTGCCCTCGACTGACTGTACTCCGAACGACCAAGGCCTTCTCAATACATATCGACAACCCCGTGCCCGGATATTACTCACCAACTGTCTCCACTTTTTCCATGACATTACCTATATGATCCGTCTCTAGCAGGTTGCTTTTTCCTTTCGGGATAGCTGTATGAAATGTTTTCCATGTATTTTCTCCAAAGTATGGATCGTCTTTTTTGTTGTGCTTGTGCACCAGACAATCACGCCGGTCTACGCTGAAATCCTCTACATCAAGCCAAGCCTCGAAGTATTCATGCGGAAGAATCAGGGTGACAATGCCAGAATCGTTGCCACCGTTCCCATGGGTACGGCTGTGGATCTGCTCCAGGGTGGGAAAGAATGGTCACGCATTCGGCTACAGGATGGGAGAACAGGATGGGTACGAAGCCGATTTCTAGGGACGTCGCCGTTGATTCCCGTGGTCAACATCAAACCCGGAGTGGGACCGGACGGCTCAGTCATTGACCCGCAGGCACGATTTCGCGATATTGTGAATGAGAACGATCGATTGCGCAAGGAGTTGACTTCCTGTACCACGGACCGCAGCACCTTGGCTGATAAATATCAGGCCCTGGCTGCCGATCCCAACAGTACGCTCTACACACAGACACATCTGGGAGAGGCCCGGAAGGAGATCGAAGAGTTACGGAACAAACTGACGGCAGCTGAAATTGAAGTCACCGTGCTTCGTAAAAATCAGTCGATCAAATGGTTTTTTACCGGTAGTTTAGTTATTCTACTAGGATGGCTGCTGGGCAAAATGACCGGTAACGGCAAGAAGAAACACTCCTCTCTCCTTACCTGAAAGCCTGCTCAGCACTACTGCATTGCCTCCAACGTGACGTGTACCTCAACCGTTGTCTCATCACGCAGCAGCGTCAACAGCACACTCTGGCCGACCTCGTACCTCTCGATCTCGTCACGAAATGCATTGTAATCTGCAATCTTCTTGCCATTAACGGTCAGAATAATATCACCAAGCACCAGACCATCCCGGACTTGAGTGGTGCCGCGCAGTCCTGCTTTGGCTGCGGATGAACCGGGCTGCACTTTCAGAATCAGGATCCTATCCAGGCCCAGACCTTCTGTCAGACGCCGATTTGCCAGAGTTATACCCAGACCGGGGCGTATCACCTTTCCCTGACTGATGATCTGCGGCACAACTCTGTTGACCTCACCAACCGGCACAGCAAATCCAATGCCGGAACTGGCCCCGGACGGACTGTAGATAGCAGTATTCACTCCGATCAGGCGACCGGCGCTATCCAAAAGGGGACCACCGGAATTACCTGGATTTATGGCCGCATCTGTTTGAATGACATCATGGATGGTGCGCCCCGTGACCGCTGTAATCTCCCGCCCGAGGGCACTTACAACTCCAGTGGTCAAGGTCTGATCCAATCCAAAAGGATTACCAATAGCAAACACCTTCTGCCCAACCAACAGGTCTGTGGAGTCTCCGACTGTGATAGGCTGCAGTTTAGCCGCCGGAGCACTTATCTGCACCACTGCCAAATCACGATCCGGCGCTGCCCCAACCAGTACCGCTTTCCAGGTGGTATGATCCACCAAAGTGACCTCTAGCCGGGAGGCATCGGAAATTACATGAAAGTTAGTGACAATTCTCCCCTGATTGTCCCAGATGAAACCGGATCCTGTTCCCTGAGGAATCTCATACACATTGAGATTAAACAGATTTCGACGCAGCGCGATACTGGTGATGTACACAACCGATGGAGCAGCATTTCGAAAAATCTCGATGGTATTCTGTTCGTCCGCTGCCAGATCACCACGAGCCGCCACCGGCCGTGACATTGCTTTCGGATCCAGTAACGGTGGCTGGACAGTTTGATAAAACAGCCAACCGATGACCAGAGCAATAACAACAAGTACCCATGATCTCATAACATATCCTGCACAGTACGTATGATTGCAGACCTGTTCATCCCGACAACACCCAACCGACCAGTCAGGTTATTTTGCTGAAGAGACTGTTTTTCTGAACCACGCCTCAGCTGAACAGACCGGTCTTTTGCGCAAGGTAGCAGAGCAGAAATCCGACTGCCATGGCCACTCCCCCAAGCCGGCGGAGTTGGCGAGGCGACAAGACCAGAATCTGACGAAGCCAGCGTTGCATGGATTCAGGTGCGGCCACATACGGCAACCCTTCAAGAATCATGACCAGCCCTATAAGGGTGACAAGAAGTTTCATATTGGTCGCTTTACCAAAAAGCAATCAACTGCGCAAGAAACCACAAAGGTATTGACAAGATCTGATGAGAAAAAGTACCGTGCATCTTCTTATGAAACGTTGACTCCTTACGATAAGAACTATTTATCGACACTCCTGCTCACCACCTGGTCGTTTAAACCGGACACAGATATCCATGACTCAATCTTCCTCAAAATACAGCGAAGCCGGCGTCGATATTGACAAAGGCAATCTTTTTGTCTCCAGGATCAAAAACATTGTTGCCGAAACCCATGGCCCGGGTGTCCTTTCGCATATCGGCGGGTTTTCCGGATTATTTTCCCTCAGCAATGAAAAACTTAAAGATCCGGTGCTCGTTGCCTCAACTGATGGTGTCGGCACCAAACTGGCAGTGGCCAAGCTCTGTAACAAGCACGATACCATCGGCATTGATCTGGTGGCCATGTGCGTTAACGATGTGGTTGTGAGCGGTGCCAAGCCATTGTTTTTTCTTGATTACTTTGCCTGTAACGCCTTAGATCTCAAAGTGGCTGCCGATGTGGTGCGCGGGATTGCCACAGGCTGTAAACAGGCAAACTGCTCGCTCATCGGTGGCGAAACAGCCGAAATGCCAGGCTTATACCAACCCGGAGATTACGATCTGGCCGGTTTTGTGGTCGGTATTTGCGACGCCGACGCCATCATTGACGGCAGTAACATCCGTGCAGGTGACAAGATAATCGGTCTGGCATCTTCCGGTTTTCATTCCAACGGTTATTCACTGGTGCGCAAGGTCTTCTTTGAAGAGCTTGGTAAAAATGTTGACGATTATATCACCCCCCTGGGTTGCACTGTCGGTGAAGAGCTCCTGCGTCCGACCAGAATATATGCTGACAGCATGATGAGTATTGTGCAGCATTTTGCAGTCAAAGGAGTCATCCATATCACCGGCGGCGGATTTATCGATAATATCCCCCGTATCCTGCCGAAAGGCTGTACTGCCCGCATCAATGCGGGCAGTTGGCCGATCCTCCCCTGCTTCACGTATCTGCAGGAAATGGGAGGCATAACTCCTGGCGAGATGTATCGGACCTATAATATGGGCATCGGTATGATGGTTATCGTTTCTGCCAGTGATGTTGAGAACATACAGCGCCAATTTCGTGACCATGGTGAGCAGCCTTACCTGATTGGTGAAATCCAATCAGCCGAAACCGGCAGCGACCAACAGATATTTATCGATGGTGTATACTGATCCTTCCTGATTCTTGAAAAAGATGCAACAGCGCCTTCTGCCTTCGGCTGACAGGGTAACCGCTTGCAGACTGATCAGTTACCTATGCCAGCCTATCAGGTGTTCACACGGCAAAGGATCAAAGGTGCGGCAGAACATCACAAGAAATCCGTGCATTATGGATGGTGGTATTCCGCACATCCAGAGAGCCGAGCCATCGACTGCCTGATGGCCGACGCAATTGCGTTTTCTGATCAGCAAGACCTGTGCAAAACACCAGCTCTTCTGCAACCTCCAAGAACTGTTTTCGACTTGCTATTATCGCGCCACTGAGGGCTGCAACAAGTGAAGGCATCGAACAGGCCGGCAGTTCGCAGCCTTTCCACCCTCCCGGCAGCTTCATGAAAAAGCGAATGCCCTGACACTGCACTCTGTTACCCATCACCACCTTTTGTTGAATATCTTGCGGGCGAATGGGTGGACGTGAAAAATCAATGATGACCGCTGATCCAGGAATCCGTTCATGTAGCTGACATTCCATGAAATCTTTACCCCGCGGGAGAAGATTAATGACAATATTCACATCGCTGAGCTGTCTGTTTGCTGCCTGCTCATCACTCAGTTTGACATCACCGTTTCTCGCATACCTTACATCAACCATTGTCAACTGATACCCTCCGCAACTGAGATAGTGCTGGAGTTCCTCTCCAAGCTCGCCCCCCCCCACTATTGCAACGGATACCTGCCATGGTCTTTTCTTATCTGCAGACAGGATGTGATCCATTGCCGCCTTAATGCTGAACAAGTTGCCATTCATGCTGCTGTAAAAGGGGTGCACCATGGGAATGCCGTGTCTTTTTTCAAATATAGGTCCGAGCTGGCCGGCCAATCCTATGGTTTTTGCCCCGGAAAGCTTCTGGACCCAGTGCATCCGACGCATAATCCGTTCTACGATGTAGCGGTTTTTTTTACGCATCAACTCCAAGGCCTGATCCGGAATAACAAGATACACTCCCATGGGAAGCCACCCATTCATGATAAGTCCGGCCGGCGTTGGTCGTCCTGAGAGAAAATTTCGTAACATCTTAATATCAGGACAGAAATCTAAACATTCACTTTTGTCGGTCGGATAGATTAAAAACAATGTCTTCAGCAGACCGCTGCGGCCCACCAACCAGATCAACAACCAGATAGGCCACCGTAAAACAACTGCAAACATCATGAAAATGAACTGACGAAAAAATCGAATCATACCATCCTCCTCGTGAATTTGTTGTAAGCTCCGGTCTGCTGCTGAAAAACATCCTGTGCAAACCCTATCTTCCTTATCGGTACTTTAACGAAAACACCTTATCCCGGATTCTGATCAGCACTTTCTTCAATTCGGAAAATCAGTGACACCTTGGAACAATGACCTTGAAATGCAAAAAAAAAAAGCCGCAGTGTCTTCATGACGCTGCGGCTCGGCCTTACCAAAATACCAAAAATCTTCTAACTCTGTATAGTTCCATAAATTATGGTACTCAAATTCTCAAGTGTATAGGGTTTTTGTATGTAACCGTTCGCCCCCAGATCCATTGCGATTCGTGTTCGTTCAGTTTCGGCGTAACCGCTGACAATAACGACTTTTTGTTCAGGTCGAGTTTCAAGAATACGCCGATAGGTATCTAAACCGTCTAATCCTGTTCCCATGATCATGTCAAGAAGGACAAGGTCCACAGCGTGGTCTTTCAAAAATTCAAGCGCTTCTTCTCCACTGGAGACCGTCTCCATTGTATACCCAAGAATACTCAGTAACTTCTGTCCGAGTATGCGCTGCTCCGGTTCGTCATCAACCAAAAGCAAGGTCTCTCCATTGCCTCGCATGATCGCAGGCAACTGTTTTGTGTCTGGTTCGTTCTCAACACCTTCATGAACAGGCAGGTAGAGTGTAATGGTGGTTCCCCTGTCGGCCTGACTCACCACATCCAGGTATCCGTCCAGGTCTTTTACCGTCCCCCACACCACGGTCATCCCCAACCCGGTTCCACTGTGCCCGATCTCCTTGCTGGAATAAAAGGGTTCAAAAATCAGATTCAAGCTTTCAGCGGGAATGCCGATGCCGTTATCCGTGATGATAAGCAACACATATTGACCGGGTTGAACAGTCTCAAACCCGTAAACAGGGTGATCAACATACCGGTTTTCAGTTTTCAACAGTATTTTTCCTTCGTTCGTCACCGCCTCAAAGCTGTTGACAAGAAGATTCATAATTACTTTCTCAAGGTGGACAGCAGAGCCGAAAATGTTGTGTAGATCCGGATCCAGATCAACGGTGAGAACAACATCAGGGTACTGATTCTGAAGCGAAATATACTCAAGGCTCTGCAGGTGAGTGGTGATGATATCATTTAAATAAACATTCTCTTTAATGGTTATTGCCCGTCGCGCTAATGCCAGGAGATCCTGAACGATTGCCGCGGCCTTCAGGCCGGCTCGACGGATGCTTTGCAACGGCCCTCGCATTTCATCATCCGGGGGCAACTTCAGCAGAAGTAATTCGGGATAATTAACAATTCCTGATAACACATTGTTCAGATCATGAGCCACACCACCGGCCAGCCGACCTAAAGTCTCCATTTTCTGGGCCCTGAGCAGATCAGCTTCCAGCCGGGCCTGCTCCTGTTGTGCTTCCTCACGCTCTTTAATCTCAATGCGAAGCTGTTCATTGGCCTGCTCCAACTCTTCTGTTCTCTGACTGACCCGCAGCTCTAAATTGTTTCGACTTTCCTGCAGTTCTGCTTCCTTTATCTGAAGTTCCTGTACAGTTTGAGACAGCAGCTGCTGTTTATCAAACATTGCTTTCCACGATTCATAGCGACTTTTTTCCACAAGAAATGCCAAAACACAGACGACCAGATAACTGGGAATAAAACGAATGGCAAAATCCCGTGTGTACACATTCAGAAGATCAGAGGACAGATCAACGGCAAGAAAACCCGCGCAGAAGGCACAAAGAACCAGAGCAGCAGCTATTCCCTGCAACATACCAAGCAGGTATAAAGAAAGCAGAGGGAAGGTATAAAGCCACATGAACGCAGTTGCACTCACACCTCCGATAAAAAACAGGACACAGAAGAATACGCCGATAGCAAACACTCCGACCCTGGATGCGGTTGGCTCATCACCGGTTTTATACAGATAAACAAGGAGAAGAAAAACAAGGGATGCGGTAACAAAATCAGCAAAGGCGAGCCACACTGCATTCTGAACAAATGCAACCACGCCCATGGCAACGAGAAGAAAAATACCGAGACCGAGAAAAACAGACAGAAGCAGAACCCTTCGTATGGTTTCACTATCACTGTCTTTATGCATTTTATTGAAAGGGAAAACATGCATCACTGTTATCTCATACCTCTTGAAGAAAAAGGGATGTAAACGCTCCGGGTCAGGAAACTCATCTCTTACACTGTCTCATGTGATACAACGTTTTGAAAACAAATGTTTTTTATTTGTACATGCTACTTTCAGCCTGTGACGAAACAGCGCTGACAAGATCGTTTAACATCTCCATGTGCAGTGTTTTACGGATTGAGAAGCCCATTGACCGCTTCAATCCCTGGAGTGTGTGGTCGGCATCCTGACAAGCAATCTGCCCGGTTCGATAGACAGTATCGTATTGGAACATCATCAATAACAGGATATTTTTTTTGATTCAGCTTTTGCTTGTGTCTCTCTGTCGTTTTTTATCGGAAAAATTCAACAAACAGGTGCCGATAAAACAGTTTACTGTGAAAAATCATCTCTTTACCTGTACTCTTTTTTAGATAATTCTGAAATATCGAAAGACTGGCGGAAATTATAAGACAAGGGCTTATTGTCTGCCCTTCGACAACTCGTCAACAGCGGCCAACTGGATCTTTTTGTCATGATGCGTTGCTTTTTTCATCTTCCGAGGCGCATCAAACTGTTCTGATAAGGTTCTCCTGTTTATCTGGAGCAGGGACTTCAGAGGTGGCTCCACTTGTCTGAACAAGATTTTCTAATTTTTAAGTGAAATCTCTGTCCATAGTTAGGCTGCCTGTTGGACCGCCGGCCGCATCGCGGTATACGCCTCGTTAGGCGTTTTTCTCT
>Ga0265295_1001858_pt1 | contig 35668 bp, 30 predicted proteins | sample Munlansysbiofilm_FD_192503 | JGI IMG/M metagenome (GOLD analysis project Ga0265295, IMG submission 192503) | Leachate microbial communities from a municipal landfill in Southern Ontario, Canada - Methane capture system biofilm | ecosystem: Engineered > Solid waste > Landfill > Unclassified ... | reverse complement strand
GGCTGCCTCGCCGTCCTTTCCCCGTCCGGCGGATGCGGCCTGCGGCGCGGACCCGGCGACCATTTTCTTTTCTTCCGGTACCACCGGACACCCCAAAATGGTGCTGCACGACTTCAATTATCCTTTCGGGCACATTATGACCGGTTCCTACTGGCACGACATCGAGCCCGGCAACCTGCACCTGACCCTGGCCGACACGGGCTGGGCCAAGTCCACATGGGGCAAGTTCTACGGGCAGTGGCTGGCCGGGGGCGTGGTTTTCGTCTGGGATTTCAGAGGCAAGTTCGAGCCGGCCAGGCTGCTTCGGGTCATCGCCGAGCATAAGGTCACCAATTTTTGCGCGCCGCCCACGGTCTACCGGTTCCTGATCCGCGAAGACCTTTCGGCCTTCGATCTCTCCGCCCTGCGCCATTGCACCACGGCCGGCGAGCTTTTGAACGACAGCGTGTTTGAGACCTGGGTGGAGAAGATGGGCATGCCCATATACGAAGGCTATGGCCAGACCGAAACCACCCTGCAGATCGCGACCTTTCCTTTCATGAAACCCAAGGCCGGTTCCATCGGCAAACCTTGCCCTGGGTGGGATATTCGGCTTCTGGACGAAAATGACGAGCCCTGTCCTCCGGGCGTGGAAGGGGAGATTTGTATCGGCATAGAGCCGCGCCGGCCGATGGGCTTGTTCAGTTGCTACCTGCTGGATGAGGCCAAAACCGCCAGCGTCATGCATGGCGGCTTCTACCGCACCGGCGACAAGGCCTGGATGGACGAGGACGGCTACTTCTGGTTCCTGGGCCGCATTGATGATCTGATCAAAAGCTCCGGCTACCGCATCGGACCTTTCGAGGTCGAAAGCGCCCTCATCACCCATCCCGCCGTGGTCGAGGCGGCCGTGACCGGCGTGCCCGATCCCGATCGTGGACAGGCCGTCAAAGCTACCGTCACCCTGGCCGCAGGCTATGAGCCCTCGCCGGAACTGACCAAAGAACTGCAGGACCACGTCAAGAAAGTGACTGCCCCCTACAAATACCCGCGCATCATCGACTACGTGAAGGAACTGCCCAAAACCATCAGCGGCAAGATCAAACGCGCAGAGATCAGGGCCAAGGACGAGAAGTAGCAGACCGTCCAAAAACGGCGATCTGCTGTGTCAACGAAAAAATCCAGGCCGCTTATGTATGCCAAATACACCGCGCGGCCTGGATTTTTACGTTTCCTTGCATCTCACCATTTTTGAACGGCCTGCGATTGGGGAAGAGCGGGGCGCTGCCCCGCACCCCGCAAGGGGCGCACCCCTTGACCCGATTAAGGGGGGTGCAGGGGGACCATCCCCCTGCCCGCCGGAGGCCTTCATATTACAGTGCCGCTGGCCTTTATTTTGCTGACGATACAGCATGACGTCAGTTTCAGTCAAAGTTCAGTCCTGGCGGCTGCGGAGCCGGTCATGAAAACGTGGATTTTTTATCCGCCCCTTAAAGCCATGTCCGGCGGGTGCATGGTGCTCTTGCAGATTGCCCGGCAGCTTGAGGCCCTGGGCCGACTGGCCGGGATTCTGTATTGGGACGAGCCTCCGCGCTGGGCTGAGTGCGAGGGGTTGCCCTGGGTGCGGGCCAGCGCGGCGGCCATGACGGCCGGGGATACTTTCGTGGTGCCCGAGGGTTGGCCCAACGCGCTGGTGCTGGGCTTAAGGCGCGGATGCCGGACCCTGGTCTACTGCCAGAACTGGTCCTACCTCTTTCATGGCCTGGAGGCAGGCGTGCACTGGCGGGACCTGCCCGTGGACTTTCTGGCCGTGTCCGATCCTGTAGGCTGGCACATGCACGAGGTGCTGGGCAGGCGGCCCCCGGTCATTCGCCCGGCCCTGGACACCGGGCTTTTCCATCTTCCGGAGTCTAAGCCGGATGGAGCGCTGCGCATCGGCTTCATGCCGCGCAAGAACAAGGCTCTGGCCGAGCAGATCCGGCGCATTTTCGAGGAACGAAACCCCAAGACCCATGTGCAGTGGGTACCCATCCACGGCCTGGATCGGTCTGGTGTGGCCGAGGCCCTGCGCTCCTGTCATGTTTTTCTGGTCACGGGCTTTCCTGAAGGCTGCCCGCTGCCGCCGCTGGAGGCCATGGCCTGCGGCTGCCTGTGCGTGGGTTTCACCGGTTTCGGCGGCTGGGATTACATGCGCCAGGTCGAGCTAAGCGGCTATGCGCCGCATGGCTATGGGTTGCGCGATGTTCCTTGGGGGGGCAACGGCTGGTGGTCGGCGGACGGCGACGTGCTGGGTGCGGCGCGGGGACTGGAGCGTGCGGCGCAGGCTTTGTCCCAAAATCCGGGCATTCGTACTCAAGCGGCCCAGACTGCCGCCGCGTACAGTCATGATGCGCAAGCGCTTGAAATCGTCGCCGCTTTGCAGGAATCCGTAAAAATTGAGCGGACAGGACAATGACCAGAACGACGCGCAAGCATCCCAGAATTCTGCTCATTTCCGCAAAGCACTATCTCATGGCCGAATTGGTCGCCGGTTGCCAGACCCTGGGTTTGGAGCACGCGTATCTGTTTCTGGGTGGGATCTCATCATCGGCAGAGCTTGAGGAGAAATTGCGCGGCGAGGTGGATAGGTTCTCCCCTGATTTTCTTTTGACCATGAACCACCTCGGCTTGGATCGCGAAGGGCTGGTCAGCGATTTTTGCCGCCAGCACGAACTGCCGCTTCTCAGCTGGTTCGTGGATAGGCCGGATCTCTTTCTTCCGCAGTACCGTAATCTGGACAACCCGTGCATCGCTTACGCCGTTTGGGATGCCGACGCCATTGGACCGCTTGCTGATGCTGGGTATGGTGCGGCCTTTCATCTTCCTCTGGCCGCCGATCTGAGCCGCATCCATTTTGTTCCGGACGCTTTGCCCCTGCGCGACGTGGCTTTTGTGGGAAATTCCATGCACGTCGCGACGGAAAAATGCTGGAGGCTTTCAGGGCAATCGGACCCCTTGCGGGGGCTGTGGGAGGATGTTGCCAAAAAATTCGTGGTAAGCACGGTGCGCGACCTGTCCGAATTTGTCGCCAGAGAGAATCATAAAGCCAATGCGCTGCGCGAAAGCTGCGATTCTGAGTCAAAGGCCGCCCTGGACAGCTTCGTGTACTGGCGGGCGACCCAGCTTTACCGGCGGGATTGCTTGCAGGCGCTGTTGCCGTTGGGGCCGGTGGTGGCGGGTGACGAGCATTGGAGAACGCTGATCGGCGCGGAAGCATCCTGGACGTACGCAGGGCCACTTCAATATTACTCCGATCTGCCTGATTTCTATCGCTCAACCGCGATCAATTTCAACACCACCAGCATGCAGATGAAGGGTGCCCTCAATCAGCGCGTCTTCGACGTCCCGGCCAGCGGCGGATTTCTGCTCACGGACTACAGGGCGCAGCTGGACGCGGCCTTCGAGGTGGGCTCCGAGGTCGTTTGCTATCACGGCGTGGAAGAGATCAGCGACCTTGCCCGCCACTATCTGGCCAATTCCTCCGCCCGCCTGGAAATATCCCTGCGAGCGCGGGCACGTATCGAGCGGGAGCACTCCTATCCCCATCGCATTGAATCGATCTGCGCGAACATGAAGCGGCTCTACGGGACCCCGGCATGAACGTGTACACCGTGATCCTGCATTATGGCCCTGCTTCGCGCACGAAACGCCTGCACGAGCAGTTGCTGAAGAGCGATCCCGCGCAAGGGGAGAGGATTCTGGTTTTCGATAACGCGAGTCCTGCCCCCTATGAAGGCGCGTGGTTGAGAGCGGAGGAGAATCTGTATTGGGCCGGGGCGTTGGAGCGGGTCATGGGGATTCTGGCGGGCCAGGGCGCCTCGCATGTCTGGTTTTTGAACAATGACGTCTTTTTTGTTTCGAAAGCGCCGCTCATCGAACGTGCTTGCCAGCGCTTGGTCCGGGCCGAGCGATTGGCCGGGCCAGTGGGTGTGTATTCGCCGGCCGTGACGATTAATCCGTACCATAGGCAGATGGTGGAGCGCCCCGGCGGACAGTACAGGCAGGTGCGTTACGTGGACGGCATCGCCCCGCTGGTCAGCGTGGAGTTCTGGCGCCGGGCCGGGGGCGTTGATTTTGCGGGCAACCAGTACGGCTACGGCGTAGATGTCTGGTTTTCAAGCCGGGCGCGGGAACTCGGGTTTGCCTGCGTGGTCGATCACCAGTTGGTCATCCGGCATCGGTATCATTCAACGGCCAAGGAAGTGGACGGTTTTCTGGTGCGTGCGGCGACGGCGGAGAGGAGCTATCTCTCGGAAAGATTCGGGCCGGATTATCGTGAAGTGTTGAAACAGATGTCCGGAGATTTCCGGGAAATGGATTAGGCGGGAGCGTTATGGCAAAATTCAGGGTCGCAGTGGTTATTCCCGTGTTCAACCAGTGGCAGCTCACAGCGGATTGCCTGCGCAGCCTGCGCGAGCACACGCCGGACGAAGCCGTGCAGGTCATCGTTGTCGACAATGGTTCAACGGACGAGACCGCCAAAGCATGCGGGCCGCTTGGGAGTAAGCTGTTCGGGGGCCGCTTCGAGCATGTGCGCCTTGACGCGAACGTCAATTTTGGTCCGGGCTGTAATCTGGGCGCTGACAGGGCGGATGCGGATTTCCTGTTTTTCCTCAACAACGATACCCTGCTGACGCCGGGCTGGCTTGCGCCGCTCCTTGATGCTTTCGCACAGCGGCCAAATCTCGGGGCCGTGGGGCCGCTTTTGCTCTATCCCGGCAATGACCGGGTGCAGCATCTGGGCGTGACGTTTACGCCCAACATGCATGTCGATCATCTGTACCACTATTTTCCGGCAACCCACCGCGTGGTGAGCACTAGGCGCGAACTCCAGGCCATAACCGGCGCGGCGCTCATGCTTCCGGCCAAGTTGTTCCACCAGACAGGCCGCTTTTTTGAGGAATACCGCAACGGCTATGAGGATCTCGATCTCTGCTGGCAGATCAGGTCTTTGGGGTTGACGCTGCGCTGCGAGCCCGCGAGCCGGATTTACCACCTGACCAGTCAGACCACTGGGCGCTTCGATGCGGAAAGTCACAATTCGCAACTGCTGCTGCGCCGCTGCAACCAAGCCTTTGTTCCGGACATGCACCGTTTCGCAAAGGAGGACGGTTTTTCCCTGCGCCTGACTCCGACGCTCAGGATGAACATGACGCTTGTCCGCGATGCAAGGGAAACAAACGGGCTGGGCATGGATGGGCTGTGGGCGGAAATTCTTGCGGAGCCGCTGTGGGAGGAGGGCTATGAGAGGCTTTTGGCCCTCTTTTTCCAGAAAGGGATGTGGGACGCGGCCCTTGATCTTTTGCGCATGCAGCTGTCCTTTTTTTCCGACGAGCGCATTTTCTTGAATCTGGCCAAGGTGGGCACGCGCCTGCGCAACGAGCAGGTGCTTCTGACCGCCCGCAAATCGCTGGAGGATTTGAGGCGCGAAGCCGGGTCCAAGGATCTGCACAAAAAATATCTGTCTTTGCGTGGCTGGGCGGAAAAGGCGCAGGACTCAATTCTGCTCGGACTGTACGATGAATGGGCGGCCCGGCACATGCCCCGCGTCTGAGGCAGGGGATTTTGACGCGCGGGCGGCGATAATCAGAAGGATGTCAGCTTTTCCGCGATACGGGCTGCTTCCGCCGTGTTTCCCTGTTTGCGCAGAGCCTGCATCCTGCGCAGGAGTTTTTCCCTGCAATCAAAGGGCGGCATGTAGCAATCAAAGGCCAGGCGGGATTCCTTCCCGCGTGCGGCGGCCACAAGCCCCAGGGCCGTGATGAATTCCTCGGGATTATTCACAGGCAATTCCTCCGGGATATCCTTGGCCAGGGTTGCGTCGAGCATGATGCATTCCGAAGGCAGATGCTTGGCCGGGGCGGATTGGCCGATGACGGACACGAGCAGGCCAAAGCTCAGCGCATCCTGGTCGGTGAAGGTCCTGTTTGCCAGGCTGAGCTGGCGCATGCACTGGTCGGCCAGCAGCGGGTCGGTCAGGGCCTTGACCGCGCCAGCCCCCGGATTCCAGTGGAAATGGTTCTCCAGCCACTTGGGCCAGTCGCGCGGCATGTGCAGGCCCCCGCAGATAACCACGACGCGTTTGGTCGAGGCCGAGCGCAGAAAATCCCGCAGCGCGGGCAAGTCGAACTTGCCAGTGACATGGTGCTGGGCGCCTTCGATCTTTTCCTGGCCTCCGAAGACCCCAATGTGAAGCTGCCAGGGAGCTTTTTTCAATTCAGCCAGATCGCGTGCGATTTCTTCCTGCCCTGCGTGCTGCGGCTCAAGCAAGGCGACGGCCAGTTCGGGGCGGCTGTCCCCATGCGCCCATTCCAGGATGGCCTGTCCGGCACGCTCGGCGCTGCGTCCGTCCCGCCCGTGATCCAGGGCCATGGCATAGCGCTGCCGGATGGCGGAGCGTTTTTCCGGGTGGGCCAGTTCCGTGCGCACGGCCTTAAGCAACTCATCCAAAGACGCGACCTGCACCGCCGCGTCGCGCGTCTTGTATTCGATGTCCTCGGCGTTGTAGTAGGGAAATTCCTTTATGCGTGGGTTGTTGAAAAGGACGACCGGCTTGTCCAGGAGCAGAAATTCGATGAAAATGGAGGACACGTCGCTGATCATGAGGTCGGCGGCGTGCATCATGCCCGAATAGTCGGCGTCGGTCAGGTAAAAAATATTGGGGTGGGCCGAGGCGATGTTCGAGTACAGATCCTTGAAGCGCGTATCTGTCATGTTGTGCAGCTTGATGAGCAGCACCGTGTCCTGGTCCGCCACCTTGCGGATGCCTTCGGCCACGCAGTGCATGGCGGAGAGTTCGGGATTGTAGGTCGGGGCGAAGAGCACGATGTGCTTGCCTGAGTCGATGCCAAGGCGCTCGCAGAACTTAGCCCTGGTCTGGGCCGTTGGGCCAAAGAGCTGGTCGGACTTGATGAAACCGGTGACCTTGATGGGAATGGCGACATTGGAGGCCAGGCGGCTGCGGTGCCATGGGCCGGGCACGAGCAGCATTTGCGAGAGGTTTTCGCGGCGCGTTATATATGAGTCGGTATAGAAGGCGCCCTTGCAGATCATGCCATGGCCCACGTTGATGACGTTTGCGATTTCGGGAATGCGGAAATGACAGGCGTCCGCGACAATGGTCGCGTGGGGGGAGAAGTCCGCTGGCTGCGGGTAGAATGGCACTTTTTCCTCAAGGCGGGCGATTTCTTCGGGACGTAAGCCCCACTGGGGGATGTCGGGCGTTCCTGCGAAAAACGGCGGAGCCGAGAACGCGGTGCGGGCCAGACCGCCCTCCCGAAGATACGCCTCGATGGGCTCAAGAAAGGGCAGATGCAGGGAGCGCTCGACGTAAAAAAGGATGTTTTTCATTGCGCCTGCCTTTGGCCTTGCGCCGCGCTTGCGGCGCGGCAGGGGGTATGGGTGGACAGGGACAACGCCGCATCAGACGACCTTGCGGCATTCTCTTTCATGCCGTCTTCCAATTTTTTAGCAAGGTCGTTGAGATGGGCCAGGCCTTTTTCGTCGGTCTTCAGGACGGCCGCGAATTTCCAGCGCACAAAGCCGATCATTCTGCCGCAGGCTTCGAATTCCTTCATCTCCAGCAGCGTTGCCGCGTATTCCATGCACACGGAGTATTCGGTGTTTCGCTGCAGGATTTTGGACAGTGCGCTGAGTGCCTCGGCATGATTTCCCGTTTTTTGGGCGATCTTGTGCAAAAGGTAATCGACAACGTCGCGCGATTCCTGGCTCACGATGATTTTTTTGACCAATATCCGTGCGCTTTGTGTTTTTCCCGCTGCCAGGTACTTGAGGATCTTGCTGAAAAGGACTTTTTTTGCGTCAGTGCCGTCCTGTCTTGAGTCCATGAATTTTTTCAGGGAATCAAAGGTTGGGCAGTGCGTCTCTATATCGTCCGCATGCTTCACCGCCCAAGTGTCCAGCGTCGCAGCCCTGGTCAGTTGCGGGAAAAACGCCTCGTGCCTCCGCCTTCCCTCTTCGTCGGCCCGGTCGGCTCGGCCACGGTCCAGTTTTAGGCAGTAATCTTCCTGGGATCTGTAATAGTAGTGATTGAGCTGGATGTCCCTGGCCGTGAACGGGCCCTGGGATTCGGCCAGGGGAAAGCGGTTTTCGTCAACGCAGAACCACGGCTCGCGGTAGATGAACCGATGCGGGTCGCAGGCGCTTTTGACCCGGCCGGGCTGGACAATGGATTTGATGTGCATGTTCTTGGGATGTTCCAGGGGAAAGCGATGCACGTAGTTTCGCATTTGTCCGCCACGGGGGCGGGTCAGGTGTCCCGAGGAGCCGAACTCCACCCAATGCACCCCGAGCCCGCCGTAATCTTCGTAGTCGGTCAGGATCATCCGCACATCATTGTGCTTTTTGGGAATGAGAAACTCGTCGACATCGATGAACGCGATCCATTTCGATTTTCCCTCGTATTCCTTCAGGCAGCAGTCATAGGCGGCCATCTGCTGTTCCTTGCCAGGGATTTCATACAGATCCACGAGCCCGTGCTGAACGTATTCGCGCAGCGAAATTCTCAGGCTGGGCGAGCTTTCGTTATCGAAGATGATGATTTTTTCAGCGCCGACAAGCAGGTGGTGGTGAATCCATTCCTTGATGAAGGGGTGTTCATCCTTGGCGATGCAGCAGACTGAAAGGTAGTTCATGGGTGTTAATCCAGCGTCTTAACAGGTCGTTGAAAAATGGCAATCTGCTGCGTCAGCGAAAAAATCCAGACCGCTTATGTGCGCATGACTGCGCGCCCTGGATTTTTTCGCTTCCTTGCATCTCACCATTTTTGAACAACCTGCAAATTTCGAATTTTTCCAACAGCAGTTAAAGTTTCTGCACGAACCATTTTTCGCCAGCAGTCTGGAGAGTAAGATTTTTTTCCCGGGCGAACTTGTTGGCCGCGCAGATGACGCCATGCCATTGTGCGCTCCAGTCATCCCCGAGCATGACTCCGCCGGGCTTCAATAGAGGCCAGTAGGTTTGCAGATCTGCGTAGACGTCGTCCTCGTCATGGCTGGCATCGAGGTAAACGAGGTCGGCGGAGATTTTTTTGTTTTGCAGGTAGCGCCCGGCGATGACTGATGTGTTGGGCAAAGGGATGACAAGATTGTGCACGTTTTTATGGACCATGTTGGCCAGGAAGTTGAAATATAGCATGGGATAACCGTGCTTGGAGAATTGTTTAAGGCCCCATTTCGGGTTGTCGCTGGAGATGTGCTCGATGCCTCCGAGCCACGTATCCACGCAGATGAGCGCGCCATCGATCTGCTTTTCGGCCAGGTAGGAGGCCATAAGCACTGCGGAGTCGCCTTTCCATGATCCGACTTCGATGATCAGGCGCGGTTTGACGATGTCCAGTATGCTCCGCATGAACTCGGACTCGCGGAATGTCTTCTGCAACGTGGGCGAATAGTGGCTGGAAGGAAATTCCTCGAAGGGATTTTCAAGCGCCAGTTGGTTCCGGATGGTATCGGCAAAGCTGGTCATTGATGTCTCGAAAGTGTGAAGGGTGTGGCTGGTGAACGAGCGTTGTGAATCATTGGGCGAACATGGCCAGGGCCTGTTTCAAGTCTTCTTCGAAGTCGACCTCGATGCAGCGGTAGGCGGAAATGTCCACTGCGGAAAAAGAGACGCCCTGTTTGATGAGCATTTCCACTCCCATTTCGAAATAGTCCTGCTCCTTGCATGCAGCCAGGGCCTGGAGAAAGACGGGGATGTCATTTTTTTGAATGCGGTTCACGCCCACGGCCTCGCCCTGGGGCGCGGCGACCTTCTTGGAAATTTCAAGGATCGATCCGGCATCGTCGGCCCGGTACTTGACCTCTTCCTCGCCGCATTTCTTGCGGTCCACGGCCACGGCATTTCCCTCATGCGCCGCCACCTGCCGGATCACGCCCTCGTCGAAGACTACGTCGCCATTGCACCAGATGACGTCGTCATCCAGAAATTCCAGGGCGCAGCACAGGCTCTTGGATGTATTGGTGATGTAGTAGATGGGGTTGTAGCGATAGAAGACGTCAGGAAATTCCTCCATGATCAGGTTCTTCTTGAACCCCACGACCACGAAGATTTCGTTGATCCCGAACTGGCGGAAAATCCTGATTTGCCGCCCGAGAATGCGCTCTCCCGTGGGAAGCATGGACAGACACTTGGGAAACGGCCTGCCAAGCCGACTGCCGACGCCCGCGGCGAGAATGACTGCTTTCATGAGGGACTCCTTGGGAAAGAATTGCTGTCAGTGCTGCCAAGCAATAACAGTGCCCACGAAGTCCGCATTGTGCGGTTATTTCAACGTTTCTGTTCCGCTTCCAAAAGGGAGAGCGCCAGTTTGACAATCCGCTGGGCTGCGTTGCCGTCACGCTTGTTGGCAAAGAGCAGGTCCGTGTATTTTTTGCGTTTGTCCGCATGCAGGATGGGGTCTTCCAGATAGCGCGAGACGGCCTCCTTAATTTCATCAAGGTCGGCAACCTGGATTCCAATATCGCGCCACTGAAACTCGATGTCGGCAGGATTGTAGTTCTGGTAGCTGGCCCAATTGGGGTTGTTGAAAAGGACGACCGGCTTGTCCAGGGCCGCGAATTCCATCATGGCCGAGGAAACATCGGAGATCATGACGTCGCACAGGGCCAAAAAGGGCGTGATGTCGAGCTCGTCGGCGTAGATGACCCGCTTGTCCCTGCTTGGGAGCGCGCGGTACATTTCCTTGTATTCCGGTTTGGTGCTGGGATGGAGCTTGACGATCAGCAGCGTTTTGTCGCCTGGCAGCACGTCGCCGATGCGATCTTTTACATATGGAATTGCGGACAGCTCATCGTTGAAGGTCGGCGCGAACAGGACATAGCGGTAGTCTTCGGGCAGGCCGAATTCCTTGATGACGGATGCCCGATTGATTTTGCCCGAAAAAAGGTCGTCGAGCTTGCACATGCCGGTGGCTACCACGGGCTTTGATATGATCCGGCGCATGATGCCCTGATGATGCTTGCCCGGCACGCACACCAAGTCCGCAAGCTCCTCGCGGCGAGCTGTCGGAGTGTCCGTGTAATACTGCCCCTTGGACAAAACCCCATGCCCCACATGCACCAGCTTGCCGCAGCCTTCCACCCACGGGTAGACGGAGTCGGCGATGAAGGTCAGGTCGGGGCGGAACTCCTGGGGCGTAGCATAAATGGGCATTCCGGCCTGCTCAATGATCCGCACTTCATCCGGCAATAAGCCTGCACGTATATCAGGTGAAGGCGGAAGATAGGAAAAGGCTATGTCCACGTCCGCGTTTTGTGATTTGAGGGCTTGGTAAAGGGGAAGAAGGATGGGGATGTGGACGTTTTTGAAGAAATAGAAAAGAATTCTACGTTTGCTGTTCGAGGTATCTGTCCGTTCAGCATAAAGCTGTTTGATTGTAGACATGGCCGCAGAAAATTCCTGCCTGCTGACAGGATGCTGCGGGACAAGGGAGACGGCCTTCTTGTCTAAAACATGCTCAGGAAAAACACCCGTCGGATGAAACGTAGCGGCAGACGTCAGTTGTTGGTCAGAGAAATTTTTGTAAAACCATGGATGACGCATGATAATTTCTTTTTTGGACGCGATGTTGATTTCGCTCCTTTCACCCCAGCGGACATCGTGCTTTCGATAAAGGAATTCGACAGTGTCAGTTGTCTTACCGTACCAGCCCAATTCTCCGGCACAGATCCAGAAGTCCCAGTCTTCGCGATCCGTCATGGTTTCGCAATATCCGCCGACTTCCGTCCAAATTTGTTTTCTGTATATCGCTGAAACTGGAGCAGGGCATTGTATCAAAGAATGAACAAAGTTGTAATCCCAAGTCCAATGTAAATTATTATGCTTGCTGCCGAATTGAAAAGTTTGAGGGATCACCCATCCAAGATTTTCATCTGAGTCGAAATATTGTAATGATTTTTCCAAATAAGTCGATGCGATCATGTCATCTGCATCAAGGATGCAAATATAGTCCCCTGAAGATTCTATGACACCTTTATTTCTAGTAAATCCTTTTCCGTGATTGTCATGACTAAATAGAATAATTTTGTGATTTGTAAATTTATTTTGAATATTTTCAGCAATGGTTAATGAGTTGTCTGTTGAGCCATCATTTACAATGATAATTTCAAAATTTTGATATGTTTGATTTATGATGCTCTGGATTGTTTTGTCTAAAAAGTGACCTTGATTGAAAAGTGGAATGATTACACTTATCTTATTGTTATTTTCAATTTTAAGTTGCTTCTCATATTTTGACGTAAGAGAGATCTCGAATATTTTGTTGAGGCGTTGCGAGCCAAGTTTATTTATATAAATATCCTGAAATAAATTTTTAACATCAATAAACTTTTTGAAATTACATAAAATTATTCCATAAATGAAGAAAACATAATCTGAATCGTCTTGGCTTATATTATTTTTTAATAATTCTGTAGCTATATTTTGATATAAAAAAGCTCTTTCAGTCAAAGTTTTATTGCTAATTTTAGCATTTAAAAAAAAGAAAATGTCTTCATCACTTAAGTTCAAATAAAAGATATCATTAAGTTTTAATGTTTTAATTATGTGATCAATGTTTGCTTTGTGATGTGTACAATCTGAAGATATTTTTGAGTTCAAATAGTTCTTCAGATTATAAAATTGTGGAAAATATTTAATTTTGCTTTGGGCAAAATCAGCAGCCAAGTCTCTAAATCCTATTTTTTCTAAAAGCATGCATATGATCCAGCACTTATGCTCTAAATATCTAAAAATTTTTCCTGAGTAATTAGTTTTTAAAATAAAATCGCATGGATCATAAATTGACGTAATAGCGTTATTAATTTTTTCAATAATATCTTCTTCAGTGTAGTATTGAATATGTCGTTGAAAAGCATTTTCTCGTGCCATGTAAGATTCAAGCTGTGTAATCTTTATATTTTGAAATTCTTTATTTGTTGAATTCTTTGATCTATAGTAAAGGCCAAGTGTTTTGTTGATTTTTTTAAAATTATTATTAGCTACGGATAGCCAAAAATCGTAGTCTCCGGCAACTTCAAGATTTTCATTAAAAAATTTATTGCCTTTTTCGTGTAAACTTCTTCTCCACATCGGCTGTGGTCCGACGCAGCAAAATTCAAGCAGAGTGTCAAACTTGAATTCTGGCCAAGTGAATTTGCCAACAGGAGTCGCATTTTCAAATGTTTGGTTTGGAACTTCTGTGATTAGTTGGTCGGCATAGACAACATCGATCGATTCTTCGTTGTCTAGTGCAGTTGCAAGGATTTCTAGAGCGTCTTTGCGATGCCTGTCGTCTGTGTTCGCATTGGTAATATATTTTCCTTTCGCTTGATGTATTCCTCTATTCCAAGCAGCATAGATAGACTCTCGTTCTTGCGTTCGTTTATAGTCGATGTGTGGATAATTTGATGCGTATTTTTGAATAATAAAAGATTCATTTTGTGTTGATGCGCTATCAATAACAATGATTTCGAGTTCACCTTTTGCGTACAGTGTTTGGTTTATAAGATCCTGTAAGCAACCTTCGATATGCAATTCCGAATTGTAGGTAGATACTATCGCAGAAACGAGATATGGTTTTGTGACGTTGCTTAATATATTTGTTTTTTTTTGGTTTGCGGATGTCTGAGTGATTGATTGGCGGGCAATATTCATAAGTTCTAACCCAAAGCGTAAGCGACGATTCTCCATTTCCAGAAGGCTCATGGCTTCGCGTGATTCGGAATCTATTTCGAATAATTTTTGATATATAGAAGCCACTTCTGTGGCTAAAGCTTTAGCGTTGCCGGTTGGGAAGTATATTCCATATTGCGGGTTCTGTTCTTTATGGACTGGTAAGTCTGTTAAAAATATGGTTTTTCCGAGACTGCGTGCATCTTCCACTACGGTACTCCATCCTTCAAAGAGGGATGGCTGGAGCATGGCTAGACTTCCGCGTATCAAAGCGACTTGTTCTGTGCGGGGTAGTTCTCCAAGGAAGATGATATTGTTCTGAATTCCCAAGCTTTCCACCTGTCCCAGCAGGGACGGAAAGTAGTCAGAATTGCGATAATCATTCATGCCACCAGTGCATGCGAGAGTAACGTCGAGGCCGCTTTTATTGAGCAAGGACATTGCCCGGAAAGCTGTAAGGTGATCTTTATGTGCCCAAAATTGATTGCAGCAGATCAAGTACGGCCTGTTTAAGTCATGCTTATGTGCAATAGCGCTTGGTTCTAACAGGAGTAATCCTGGGTCCATCGAGCTGGTAAAACGCAGTACATGCTTAGTCGCATGGTTGTCCGGGAAGAATGTTTCGAAATCATGCAAGGCTGTTTTTGAACTGAAAACAACATGTTTGGCTTTACCTGCAATGTTTTGGAAAGAGCGATTTCGTTCATCAATTTCTGTGCGTGAAAAAAAATTGGGAAGATGCTTGTGCTGGAAGTCGGTAATCCATGATCCCGCAGGAAGGGTCGGGTCGTCTAGAACAGAAGCAAGAACGGGAAAGAGAAAATCGATATGCGCAAAGGCTGCTTCCATCTTTTTGATGGGCACGATTTTTTCCGATGGCTGCACTGGCCCGCAAATCAGAAGTTTGTAGATGAATGGAAATATTGAGGAAAATTGATCAAGTATGGTAAGTTCGCGTTCGCGAACCACGAGGCAGATGCGGGGGCGTTTGCTTTTGGGCAGAGAAGCCAACGCTTGGACAACGTTCAATATGTAATTGACTCCACCAAGCCATCCCCCTCCGCCCAATGTCGAAATGCCAATTGTTAAAGGCTGCGAATCCTGCATGCGATCTCCGGAGGGTTGTCGAGAATGGCCATTCAATAGTAGCTGGTCTGCAAAAAAGAAGCCGTTTAAGGATTGGCAGATAGAATCCATTCAGTGTATTCACGCACGCCCTCGTCCAGACTGATTGTATGCTTAAATCCCGTATCTTTGAGTCGACTTATGTCCGCCTCCCAATGGAGTGGATCGCCCGGTCTGGTGAGGCCAGAAAACTGTAATCCAATGTCGGAATTCATGTTTTTTAAAAGCAGCGTTGCGATTTTTCGAACGGTTGTTTGCTCCCCACTGCCGACATTCATGGTTGTATTTTTGATGTCCATTTCGATGCAGTGCGCTACCAGCCTGGCGACATCTGTGGCATGGATGAAGTCCCTCGTTTCTTCTCCCGTGCCGTGCAATTCAAGATTGTTGGAGCCAATCTTTTGACAAACATCCCAGAGGAGTTGCTTTTTAAGTCCAATCCCGTAGCAGGAAAAAATACGTAGTATGATGTGGGGGATTTCATATATTGTCTCGAATTCTCGAACTATATGTTCGCTCACGGCTTTGTGGTGCCCGTAGGGAGACAGGGGGCAAATGGGGCTTTCTTCGCGAATCGGTAAGGTTGCCGGGTTGCCGTAGACAGCAGCGCTTGAAGGAAAAATGAATGTTGGATGGAGGTGAGTAATTCGCAGCGCTTCAAGGATGTGTATAACTAGGCCTGGGCCAGCTTGAAAGTCTGCTTCTGGGTGCTTAAGGGAGAATGGAACCGAAGCGCTTCCTGCGCAATGGATTACTACGTCAGGATTAAATTCTTCAAGGAACTGTACCAGTTCTGTTTGCGGTAAAGACATCTTTCGGTAAAATGACAGGCCTTGAAATGAAGGTTCAAGTGAAGTGCCAATGCCTGCAACATTGTGCTCAGTAACAAGCCATTTTGCTATATGGCTTCCAAGAAAGCCGTTAGTGCCTGTAACAAGGATATTTTTTTTCATCATTGATCTTCAAATTGAAGGGGGTAATATGCATTGTAAACAGGACGAAATTTCTGTCACAAAAAATTTTACGCATACGTTTAATATTTTTTTTATAATTTTAATTTTATTTTATATTGTTAGTTCGGATAGCGAATGCTACCCCATAGCCGAGTTCTGTGAATTCGTAAGTTGAAAAATATTGATGTTTCTTAACAATCTGGTTCCAGACACGCTGCAGGTAAGGATGCTGATGATGTGCAATATCATCGAAGACCAAAATTCCTCCGACACGTAGTCTAGGAATAATAGTTAGTAAGTCAGCCATCGCTCCTGCTTCAGTATGATCTCCGTCAACCGTGATGCAGTCAAAAAATGCATCCGGATTTTTCTGAAAATATTCGGGAACGGTGACATGGGAATCGCCGGAAATTAAGTCGAGTGATCCTGTGTGCCCGAGTTTGGTCATTTCATTGCGAACAAATGTCGGTCCGGGATTATCCATGCCAGCATATCCCTCCTTCCACCAATCAAACCCTACGATGTTGGCTTCAGGTCGAGAGTGCGCGACCATAGCCATGCTGCGCCCTCGTCTCACCCCGATTTCGAGATAGTCATGAATATTAAGATTCATGGAAACGCCTAAAAGAACGGTGCAAATATCTGCGTAGCGCCAATTGTCTTCGTACAGATCAAGTCCACGTGAAATGAACAGTTGAAGAAATCGAGTGTATTCGTCAGATTCGAGTTGGTTTAGGATGTATTGATATGTATTCAATGTTTTGCGCGTATGAACTAAATTAGCAATCGTTGTTGGTCCTGCAATGGTTGGATGGTACCATTGGTTTTTTAACATGTTACATGTATTTGATTTAAAAAAAGGGCCTAGGTCTTTTTCAAATATTCCTGGCATATGTATTCCTTGTTGACTATAAGTGATAACTTTTAATTAATAGAGTCATAATTTATTATTCTCAAGATCAAATATATTTTCAACTTCGTGATATGGTGTTTTGCACTTACAATTCGGACAAGCTATGAATTCTTTTTTGTCTACAATAAAAATATGTTTGCATTCATTACAAATGATTCGCAGTATGAAGCCATTTGTCGCGAATTTGTTCGTGCGGCAGACTACGAAGATCTTCTCAATATCTTGGATACTATTTTGATCATCGAGTTTGTCCTCGAAGACAAGCAGGACACGGAATGACCAGTGGCTCAGTGTGGGGTAGTAGATAATTTTGACACGCCTGAAAATTCCCTTGAAGGCGTTGATGTAGTTCATCATGTCGTAGCCTTTGGGCAGTGGGTGTGGTTGGTATTTCGTACTCCCTAACCCGTAGGGCATGAATTCGCTGATCAGTATTTTTTGGCTGTATGCTGATAAGATATGCGCGATGAAAGTCATTGGCATTTTTTGTGTAATGAACATGTGGTGGCTGATAGCGAGTGAAAGCGCCACTTCGCCAGTTGCGTTTAATGGCCGCCGCCGAAAATCGTAACGATCTCCTCGAAATATGTTGTGGATACCGACGGAGAGAGAGATGCCGGGACCAGCTTTTATCGCACGATAATAAAGGCGGTCTATGGCTTCAGGATCAATGTCGAATGCGTACACTTTAGCGCCATGTTGGGCAGCCATCATGGCAAATTTTCCCGCATTTGAAGCAATGTCGATCACCGTCGATGGCCTATAGAGTTTGAGCAGGTTGTTAATCAGCTCTGCGCGGGTGTCGTCAGACTCGTTAGGGTCTGTGGCTGAAAAATCTTTGTCTTTGTGATAACCACTCCACGTACCATGTTTATTGGCAAATTCCAGTTTGGAGACGATGGCCTTAAACAGGCGTAAACAGGCTGATCTGTTGCCAAAGGGTATTTCGATAGATTCTCCAGTCATGGCCAAGTATTCCTCGTCCTTGAGGGATCCCTTCTGATAGCAGATCATTCGAATAATCGTTTCTAGTTCTGGCTTTTTAAGTCGGAGCATCATTATATTAAAGAAGCATCGTTTAAACTGCTCAAGCGAGGTGAGTCCATTTCTTGATTCGTTTAGGGGAAGTAACGAGCCAAAATCAATGAACACTGGCGAACAATTTTGGCGCATCATTATATTTTCCTGATGTCCGTCGCAAGTGGCTAGCCCCCAGTCAAGGAGTTGTTCATTGAGTTTCAGAAATGTGATTCCTGCGGACTTGTAAAATTCCCAAGGCCAGAATGCGGGTTTGGTTACGTGTTCAATTTTTTCATGCCAAAGAATGAGACGGGAATTATTGAGACGCATACGTGTAACCTTGGTATCTAAGAGAACTCTTGTGCTGATAAGTTTCTGAATAATTTTTTTTTCAAACAAGCTCAGGACGAAACTTTCCATTCCTGGATGGATAGCTCGAAAAATGTTGCCTTTGTAAGTAAACACTCTTCCGATTCTATCGATACTGTGAACTTTTGTCAGGGTAAGCCATTGTATTTCATCGTTATTGATGTAATTATTTTTATATTTTTGAAACATTGATTGTCTCCAATATTCATATTTTAAAATCAATAGAATAAATTTTATTCATATTTTAAAATACTTATTACTTTTTGTTTCGTAGCTGTATCGTTATCAATTAATTATTGTTGTCAACAAAATCGTTTTGTCTGCCAATAAATCTGTATAGGTTTAATAAATAGTATAATTTTTGGGCAAGTTGTTTGCAGCCGTAAATTTTGGTTTTAGCGGGAGGCCTGTCATCATCAATGAATTTCTAAGATATAAATGTGTCCGTTTGAAAAATTTAGCAAAAATCACGCCATTAATAGTGAGGAGTTGCGCTAGGTTGACGAACCGTCCAGAATGGATTCGATTTTTGGGTTTTTCGGCGTCCAGCGATTGGGGAGCGCCTCTGGATGTGTTGTGCCCAATGTGGGTAATGGTGACTACTCGGAGGATGAATACGCCATTTTTTTTGTTTTTTTGACCTCTAAAAGCTCTTCTATCAATCTGAAACGTTTTAATCTGTGGTTTATTTAGTCGCTTGGCTGGCAATCTCCCGTTGACGGAGATAGTTTGAGTGTTGGATCGCAGTGACCGAACGCATGCCAGCTAATGCGTCAAGAATATCGCCAACGCACTCGTCGTTAGCTAAAGTTTCGACTGATGAATTAACCCATCGTTCAAAGTTGGCTGGCTGGGGAGTGAAGTCTGTCCAGATTCTGCCGCACATCGTCGAGAGGTAGTAGGCAAAGAAGGCGCCTTCGACCGATTCCGGATCTTGCTCGTAGGGACAGCGCGATAAAGCCATTGAAATGCGTGCGAAGTAGTCCTCACGCGAATCTGCCAATTGCACAAATGGTAGCGTAGCGTAGTAGACGGATGATTCGAGTACAACCTGTTTACCCAGCATTGCGGCTTCTAGCCCAAGGGAAGAAACATAAGGCAGAACAATCTTGGCATCACGTAACAAATCGTATGTATTCACCGTGTCATAGCAGGAATAAAATTGGAAGCGTTTTGAAGGGAACTTCTCAAGCAACCGTTCACCCAGTAACAGTCGATTTCCAGGCTTCTTCGCCTCATAGGGATGCTGACGGACAACAACATTGGCGTCGGTTTTGGTCAGAAGAAAATCAACGGTGTCAACAAGCCAATGCCACGATGTTTCAAAAAAACGACTTTTGCCGAGGGCCGTGGCATCCGTATCAATGTTCAAGGGGATCAAAACATCAATTTTTTCCGTACGTTTTTTCATTGCAGAACGCTGGTAGGCGTATTTATCATTCCCAGCAAGCCGCTTGAAAAATTCCTCTTTGGCTTTAGCAATGACAGCCAGCTTGATCTCTCGTGAAGAATGTATGAGTTCTGCATATGTTTCCTGGAGATCCATGAATTGCGCCGCTACGTGGTTCACTCCAACTGCTATAGAAATAGTACCGCTATCAAATGTCGTAACAGTGCGCCCTAACTGTTGCGCGGTGTGGAGAAACAGTCCGCTGTTGCGATATATCCCGCCCGGAACAACCAAAAAATCGAAAATTCTGTTCGTCATAAAACCTTTCACCAGCGGAATATTTTTCCGCAACGTTGCCGTGCAGTGAATACGCGTAGTATCAAGTTCAAGCGTAGGCAAAGAACTGGTACATAGCCAGAGCGCATTTAGTAGCCCAAGTCGATGCACCTCTTTTGCGTCCGATGCATCCAAGTCTGCCCGGTCTGCTTTCGAAAGTTCTAGGATAGGCACACCGGCACTTTTAAGGCACATTAGGACATCCCTTATTGCCTCATTTTGTGCCTGGGTATGATGTTCTGCTTTCTCGAACGGCAAGTCATCCCAGACAATCGTTACGTCTATCCCACGTCTTCTGAAGAGTAAGGCAAGCGCGACACTATACCAAGGCACAGGGGTGGACACCCACGGTGAAACAATGATCCCCGCCTTTCGGTTTTGGCTGGCTACAGGAGGTGTGGCGAATTCGGTAGCTAAGAAATTTTTAAAACGCTGGGTTGAAACTTTGAACCAATCCATACGAACCTCACCGTAGGTTACCGAATTCTGTAAAACCAATCCCGAAGGAAAGTTTGAAATACATCTAGTTGTAGCGACAGTTCCCGTACTAGGTCACGATACCTCAAGCGGATGGGTTCCGGATGCTCCAAAGTTTCGTTAAGTAAAGCATCAATCCGATCAAAGCAGTTTGAAGCGAGCATATCGACTGCGCGTTCGGGCATATTGAGGTCTTGGTATAGTGCTTGTATCTTCGGATAATTCACCAAACCGATGCTCGGAACTTCCAAACCTATGGGACAAACGTTGGCGTGAAATCGATTACCTAGCGTAACTGTGGCTTTCCGGTATAGATCAAAGATGTAGCGCTCCGAACCAGGACCGTTCAAATAAGGGGCGATGCGTACCCGTGACCGAGCCAACTTGTCATTCATTTGGCCCATGAGTTCCCCTATTATCGGGATGTCCCGATGGATATGCGGTACAAGCACGAGTGCCAAATCTTTATGCTTGTTAAGGACGCGTTCCATAAGTTTAGCCAGAGAGCAAATGAATGAATCCGAAGTCACAGTATCCGCCCCTGTGCTGGCGAAACGCCGTTCCAGCATGTCTCCAGCAAGATTTAAAACAATACTCTTATCATATCCTATAAACTCAGGATGCGCAGAATCGTCCGCTTCGACAAAGAATCCTCCATCAGGAACCTTGTACAACCGTGATGCATACTCTTCGCCCAAAAAATGTCTTGCAGTTTCAATGGAGCCATCATTTCGCACTGAGACAAGAAAGCGCTCATGGCAGAAAACATGATCAAGGAACTCCTTAAATCGCGAAAGAGTCACAGCGCTGCATCCCTTGCACGTATCAAGACCTAATGCATAGAAAACAGTAGGTATCCGCAACCTGTCAAGCATGGCAGGAGGCAGATCTATAGTGGTTCCAGTTCGTGAATTCTCTACCCAAAGTTCAAAGTAATTTCCGCCACCAACCAAAAGCATATCGAATGTATTAGCAAGATCTAAAAACGATTCATCAAATTGTCGATCATTCCAAACGTTATAAAAATGACGTATTTCCAGATCTGTGAACTCAAGCTGAACACCGTGACCAAAATGGCGGCGCAAGCGCGATCTAGCTCCAGAATGGTTTGCATTATCACCGATATTTCCATTGAAACTTGCTAGGTGCAAAATCCTGATTTTTTCGTTATTCATATAAAATTCTGAACCTTATTTATTATTCATTAAGCTATTATGGATAATGTCGATAAATTTTTTTTGCCTTGAGATATTCCACATTTTTTCCCCACTGAGAACTTTCATAAATTGTGTAGCGCTGTCCCCTTTGCCAAAAATAAGTTCTGGGTGCATTTTTGGAAGCGTTGCTGCAATTTTCATGGCTCTAATAATAGATTCTTTATCTTCATCTACGTTAATGATAGATTCGCATATTGCTCTATTATCTTGGCGAAAACCTATATTGACAGATCTAACGCCATATACTGGAGTTTCACGAACTCCTGCACTAGAATTACCAACGATATATTTTGCATTTCGTAACAAAGTCAAAAAATATGAAATTCGCAAAGAAGGATAGATTGCAAAGCGAGGATGCCCTTTAAGGCGTTCGTACTCTTCTAGAATGAAGTCACTTCCAGAGTCATTATTCGGATAGATCACCACAAATTCATCCTGAGACTCGAGCATGGCATCCACAAGTTCTTTGGCCCCCTGCCGAGTTTTTGCCAGATCCGTAGTGACCGGATGGTACAAAGCGATGGCATAGCGTTGGAACGGAATCGTATAATAATTAAACACCTCGGCTAGACTGGGCAAGTTATCGGAGAGCATGAGGTCGACATCTGGGGAGCCGATTACGTAAATGGAGTCTGAACATTCTCCCATTTGAATAAGCCTGTCCCGGGACTCCTCGTTGGCGACGAAATGAATATGTGCCATCTTGCTTACTGCATGGCGGATGAGTTCGTCGATGGTCCCGGATTTCTCCCCACCCTCGACATGAGCCACAAGGATATTTCTAAGCGCTCCAACAATAGCTCCAGCCATGGCCTCAACGCGATCACCATGGACCACAACCAGATCGGGCTTATACTCACTCACATATCGTGACAGGCCGAAGACCGTGTTTCCCAAAATCATATCCATGGACTCACCATGTATCTGGTTCATGAATACGTGAACGTTACGAAATCCTTTGTTCAAGCGATGAGGAGCATAGCTCTTCATTACCTCGTCGACAGTAAAACCGTATCTAAGCATTGTATGCATTCCAGTGACGAAAATGCAGTACTCGAAGCTGGGGTCTTCGCGCACGCCATCAATGAGAGGCTTCATCTTGCCAAAATCCGCACGAGTTCCGGTTAGGAACAGGATTTTGCGCTTATGCATGGAGGTCTTTCCAGGAAAGTTGCGTATTCTTGGCTAAAGCTCGAATAGAGCGCCGACCAATGACTGCGTCAAAATCCCTCGCTAGAATTTCGCCCGTGCCCGGTCGCTTGACCCAGATATTTTCAGTAGACAATTCCTCTCCCGGGGCGATGTCGCGGATGGCAACAACACAGGCGTAAGCGAAATCAATAGTTGGTCGTTCTTCTGGGATTATGTCTTTCGTTCCCCCGAGAGCCAGGTGGATGCAGCGAGAACCATGTATCAAGTCCCTTAGTTCATCGGGATTGATGGAAATAGGCACATCCGGACCAGGCCATTTTTTGTCTGCAGTGAAGTGCTTTTCAAGAATTCTACCACCTAATGGTATAGATCCAAAACATGTGTAATTTCCAATTGAATGATCAGATAATCCAAGAACTGCATCGGGAAACTCTTGACTAAAAATTTTTAGGGCCCCAAGTCGGACTTTGTTATAGGGAGTTGGATACATTGATGTGCAGTGCATTAGCGCGTAAGGAACACCTGCAGTACGTAAAATATTAACACTCAAGCGTATGGAATTTAGGTCATTCATTCCCGTGCTTAAGATGACGGGCTTGCCATATGTGGCGATATGCCTGACTAAAGGATAATTATTGCATTCCCCTGATCCTATTTTGTATGCTTGAACTCCCAAGCCCTCTAGGCGGATGGCAGCGGCGCGAGAGAAAGGCGTGGAAAGATAGATCATCCCCAGTTTCTCAACTCTTCGCTTAAGCAAACGATCATTCTGTTCACTTAAGGCGCAACGCGACATGATGTTCCAAATGCTTTCTTTGGCGTTGCCCGGCACGACTTCGTTGGGAATCATTTCGTCATCAATGACGTGACACTGAAATTTGACACATTCGCAACCGGCCGCATGCGCCGCATCGACCATAGATAGGGCCTTGCCCATATCTCCTTCATGGTTTATTCCGATTTCAGCGATCACCAGCGGAGGATGATCCAGTCCTACGCGCCTACCTGCGATGACCAATTCTTGCATCACGCCTCCTCAGCTACTTTAGTTTCAAATAAGTTTTCATCTGCCCTTAGGAGCAGATCTGCTATGCGCAATTCAAAAGGATCGTCTACTTGCAGAGATCTTTTCGTGGGCATCCTGTAGGCTAAAGTTCCTCGGGGATAAAAGCCGTGGTCGCGCCTGAGTGATTCGACGGTATTGTAATATACAGCACCGTTCACGAACCAAGCGGGCGACAATTCCTGCTTTCGTGGATAAGGTATGTCTTGAGGCACAAAGGGGACAATTTCTCCAGCAGCATTGATTGATCTTGCGAAATAGGGATGCTCTCGGGCCTCGGAGACTGCAACCATAGCTGGCGGCCTTATCCGGAGGGCCTCACGGAGTAGTCCATCGATATCCTCAGCGCGCCGTAACGGAGATGTCGGCTGTAAAAGACATACAGCATGCGGTCGGTAACCTTCGTGTTCTTCTAGCCAGTCTAGAGCGTGTAAAACGCACAGAATGTGGGCTGAATCGTCACCAGCAAGAGTTGCTGGGCGAAGAAATGGTGTCTCGGCCCCATAGGTACGGCCTATTTCAGCTATCTCTAAATCATCAGTGGATAACACGATGCGATCGAGTAGGTGGCTTTCTAATCCCGCCGCAATTGTCCATGCAATTAGCGGCTTGCCTCCCACATAGCGGACATTTTTACGCGGAATGCGTTTGGAGCCGCCACGGGCTGTAATTAAGCCTAAGACCAACTCCGATTCGTTGAACTGCAAAGTTGTTGTATCAATCATCATGCCCGCTCCCGTTCAACCTGTCCTCGTTCCAAGATAAATTCCGAAAAACTGATGTCATTCTGACACAGAAGATTTTCTAACCGCTCTACCTCATGATCTGTGAAGCGCATCTTCCATTGGCCTACTTGACCGCTTCGTACGAATGAATCGCAGAAACCCTTTTTATTCCCGATATGGATTGCATGTCCTAGGCGAGCCTCTTCCTCTCTTACTTTACTCGCGCTAGACCTCTTGACAGCCTCGGCGAGGCCCCGCGTATGGACCGGAAGGCCGAGCCACTGTATAATATGGAGAAGTGTCTCGAATGGTCTCATGAATAAAAGTTCATAGCAAACTCTCAATACTCTGGCATCAAGAGTGGCCATTTTTTTCATAAACAGATAATGATGGATATACAACGTGTTTAAAACATTCTCGGTGATATCCATGTGCCTTTTTAAACTAAAACTTAAATCATGTGTGCTTTTATACGCATAGTAATAATAAGATATAATTATATCTAAAGTATTTCTATATAAATGAATTATCTTCTTTGCTGCAGAAATTGGCAAGTAAACATAGTCATCGTGCCCGTATAAAAAATCATCGAACCCATCTTTCCTGATAAAAGCGTCAGAGTAGTGTTTTATATACGGTTCAATATACATTTTGTGTTTATTATAATATTTTTCACTAAAAATCAGAAAATCTCTTTTATTTGGAAGAATATGTTTATGCATAGTTGTGTAGTATATATCTACTGTAAAATTTACATATATAAAATATATATAATTTGATATAAGAAGGCGCAAATAATTCGTGCCAGATTTACGTATAGAATTTAAAAGTAACGCGTTTTTTCTATGTGTCCAGAACAATATAAATATTCTTTCTTTGAGATAGGCTGATTTTCACGCATTATCTGCTCCTTACTTAAAGCATATCCTGCAAGGCCCATGACTAGCCTGAGACCTATTAAGTAAATTTCGACGAAACTCTTCATATCGCCTTGACCGCCAAATTTTCTTCAAAGATCCAACATTAAAGACATTACCAAAAGAAATGGTGTTGTAATAAGCCTCTAGGCAGCAGGGGAGGACCTCGCCATCCGGGCCAATCCATACAATTGAAGTGTACTGGCAAGGCTTAGAAGAGTCTCCCTTGCGACGATAAAGGCCTAAGTCCTCATCTTTTTGGTATTGCACAAACTGTTGCGACTCTGGTTTTTGAGGAGAAAAGGCTTCAAAATCAACCGAAGTCACATATGTCCGGGTGATCCAGTTATCCTCCATGCGAACTGAATCAGGCAGCATGTCTGCAGTAACACCGAAAGGAGAACAGTGAAATGCGAGAAAATGAATTGGAACGCCAAGACGATCAGCAAAAAGCTTGATCTCGCCTAGGTGATTCTCGTTGTGTCTCGTTACTAATGTAAACAAATCCATCCGAACAGACGTTCGAGAAAGTTCACGAATTGATTTTATTGCTCGTAAAAAAAATTTTTCATGGTTATTTCGATATATTGCATACACTTCATGGCGGATACTATCCAATGACACTTGCAAATGAACCATCTTTCCTAATTTTTTAAGCCTATCCACATCAATCAATGAGGCGTTTGTATTAATCACGACAGGTCTTTCTTCGTTGATATGCCCTCGTTTGTTGAGGATTTCAATGATTTTGTACAAATCAGGATTCATGAACGGCTCGCCTATACAATTAATACGCGGCACTCCTCGGATCTCGTCATTTTCGAGAATATCCAATAGGCGTTCGAATTGGACTGCATTCATAATAGTTTTTTTGCGATTAATTCGCCCATTTCCCGTCGTACAAACCGTGCAATTGTAGTTGCAGACATTGCAGATTTCTATGTCGATAACCTTTGGCAAGGCGGTCGCAGTCACTCGTTCCATAATGTGCCCCCTAATGTCAGTAAGTTCCGCCGGACTATGTATTGGCATCTCTCAACAAAATTTTTCCAAAAAAGTCGCACAAAAAATTTTGATGTTCCAGCAGTCTAAAGGCACTGTCCCCTTCCAGCCACCAATGGGTCCACAGTATCCCCTGCACGCGTACGTTCAAGAATACGCCGATACTCGTCCCGACTCGGCAAAGAATTTTGCATGCGGATTGCGGTGATTCGCTCACGTTCGGTCTCGTTATCGGCACTTTCCCAAGTATTGATGCCCGGATTGAACATCTGGATAATTCTAGCTGGCACACCAGCTACCACGCAAAACGGAGGTACATCTCGCGTGACCACGGCGTTCGCAGCGATCACGCTGCCTCGACCGACAGTAATACTACCGGTAACGACAGCGTGAATGCCGAGCCAACAATTTTCCTCCAGAACCACCACGCCCGCAGTTGCCCCTTGGTCCATGTAGGGTCGAGCGATATTCGAGTAAATATGATCAGCGTCCGAAACGAATACCCTCGGAGCAAGTAAGCAATGATCACCAATTTCCAGTCGCCCGCCAGAAGAGAGCATGGAACCTCGCCCAACAAGAACGCGTCGGCCAATGAGAAGTCGAGGTTCTCCATCACGCCGACAGACGTTTAGCCATGCGTGGTCTGCGATACATGATCCACGTCCAATTCTCGTGCTATTCATTCCTATAATTTGCACGTCGTTCCCAAAAGTGACGCCAGGAAAATAATCTGTGAGTTGGTTAGGCATTAAATAATCTCCGTACGCAGAAAAAACTAGTAGTCACGCAATGCGCGTGAATAGGTATAATCATGAAAGACTAATAGAATATTGCTACGCTTGATTCCCGAAAAAAATGTGATCTCTGACGTTTAATGGGAAATTCGTGAACCAACTAATACCTGACTCGAAGTCGCAATCAGGTAAACCACGGTGATGAAGTTCTCTACGTTTTGACACTCCCTAGCCCTTGCCGCCTAGAGGATGCCATTGAAAACTTCGCGTTTCGCATTGGTGTGCAAGGTAATGCCAACGATGCAAGGTTCGTGGCAGGAGTATTCCCCAATCGTTGGGCAGGGGTAGGTGCCGTTTGCAGAGCAGCAAATTTGACAATTCAAACAAGGTCATTAACTGCACAGTATTATTTTCAGACATCGATGTTGGCTGGTTTCAGGTGAACCGCTATTTAAATAATCGAAAGTTTGAATCCGCGACATTTTCCTATCCTTCCCGAAGCTTGCCAGAGGCCAGCAGGTCTTCAAAATACTTGATCGTCAGCACAAGCCCCTCACTCAAACGAACCTGCGGTTCCCACTCATAACGCTCCTTGGCCAATCTAATATCAGGCTTTCTTTGCTTCGGATCATCTGTAGGCAACGGCTCAAGGGAGATCTTCGATTTGCTTCCCGTCATTTCTATGCTTTGCTGAGCCAGTTCCAGAATGGTGAACTCGCCGGGGTTGCCCATGTTCAGCGGCCCGCAGAACTCATGGTCATTCCGCATGAACCGCAGCATCAGTTCCACCAGATCGTCCACATAGCAGAACGACCGTGTCTGCGAGCCATCGCCGTAAATGGTGATGGGCTTGTTTTGCAGGGCTTGCATGATGAAATTCGAGACCACGCGGCCATCATTGGGGTGCATCCTTGGGCCGTAGGTGTTGAAGAGGCGGCCGACTTTGATGGGCAGATTGTGCTGGCGGTGGTAGGCGAAGAAGAGTGCTTCCGCGCAGCGTTTGCCTTCGTCGTAGCAGGAACGGTGCCCGATGGGGTTGACGTTGCCCCAGTAGGATTCCGGTTGCGGGTGGATGTCCGGGTCGCCGTAGACTTCGGAGGTCGAGGCCTGGAAGATCGGGATGCGCAGGCGCTTGGCAAGGCCAAGCATGTTGATTGCCCCATGCACGCAGGTCTTGATGGTCTGCACGGGGTCGTGCTGGTAGTGGATGGGCGAAGCCGGGCAGGCCAGGTTGTAGATCTCGTCTACTTCAAGATAGAGCGGGAAGGTCACGTCGTGACGGATCAGCTCGAAGCGCGGATTCGGGAGCAAGTGCTCGATGTTCTGCTTGGAACTGGTGAAGAAGTTGTCCACGCAGATGACTTCGCAGCCTTCCAGAAGGAGGCGTTCACAGAGGTGTGATCCCAGAAAGCCGGAACCGCCCGTGACAAGGACTCGTTTTCGTAAGTGCATGTGTTTCCCGCCGTCCTGGCAAGAGGTGTCAAATTCCTTTCAGCCTGGGGGGCTGCCTGAAAACATTTAGCACTTGGCGTGCCAAGTCAGTGTGCGCTGGCGCTGGAATTCCTTTTCCAGCAGTGGTGCCGCGCGCGGCAGATTCAGGATTCGAGCGCTTCCTTGAGCACTTGCAGATACGTGTATCCGTAACGCTCGTCAGGTTCCAAATGGCACCCTTCTCCCCATTCGTTCCAGGCGTTTATGAACAAAAACTGCCTGTCTGGTGGGAACCGGCGACGTGTTCTTTCCATGGCTTGGCGCAGGAAAAACTTGAAGATGCCGGGACTTGAGTTGATGAAACTGATTGCGGATTTTTTGTATCGCGGAGCGTTGTCCCAGGAAGGAAAGACGCAGCTGAAACGGTCATAGGTCGGCTCCGGTTTGAGGAGTATGTTTTTGACTGTTTCTTTGTAGTCAAAAATTCGGTGGGTTTCATTTCGATTCGAGACCAGTACTGTTTTGCTCCAATCAGGGGCAAATTCCACCGCTGCGTCAAATCCGTAATCAGAGGGCTGGGCGCCCAGCGTCATCGCTTCGACCGAAGCCAGGTAGATTCCTTTGAATCCCATATCGCGGGCATATTTTCGCCATATTTGGGTATAGTCTCGTATTTCATGGATGATTTCGGGCTCGTAGACGAGTAGCAGCGGTTTCTCGTCGATTTTTATGTAACGCTCATCAAGAAAATACGGCGCGATGGTCTCTATGAAGCCTTTGGCGTTCTCTTTTCCATACGAGTTGGAGATAAGCGTTTCCTTGTTTTGTCCGTACCATGCCCGTGTCCAGTTGCCATTTGCCCAGCACAGGCAATAGTTAGTTTGAATTTGCGGAGTCTGGCGAATGATTTTCAGGGGTGTTTCAAGGAGAGTTTTGCCATTGAAGTAATAATAATAATAGCAGAATCCATGAATTCCATGGCGCTTGGCCATGCTGTGCTGTCTGATCAAGAAATCCTTGTCGCGAAGATCGTAATATCCAATGGTTTTATGCGGAATATGCGGCTGATAGTGGCCTTCGAACAGGGGGGAAGCCTGCCTGACATTATGCCATTCCGTGAAATCTTTGCCCCACCATGCATCGTTTTCCGGAATGGGATGGAATTGCGGCAGGTAAAAGGCGATTGGTTTGATCATGATGGATGTGTATATTTAATCACGGAATTGTTTGTCTTATAATAAATTAAAATACGTTTTCGTATCGTTTTTTTCAAAAATAGTATTTTTTGTAATCGTTAAATTCATCAATATACATCAAATTAAATTAATAAATAATTCAAAATTATTATTTACGAAATTCATCATATGTTTTAAAAATTCCATTTTTAAGTTTTGTTTTATATTCCCATCCCGAATTATTAATGCGCGAAACATCAAGAAGCTTCTGTGGTGTGCCATCAGGCTTACTCGCATCAAACACAATCTTTCCCTCAAACCCAACAACTTCCGCCACCATCTCGGCCAATTCCGCGATGGTGACATCCTTGCCGCAGCCTATGTTGACCAAGGGCGGTTCGTCCGCGTTGAACAGCATCTCGGTTCTCTCAGTCTTGCCCCATAGAAACACGCATGCGTCGGCAAGGTCATCGCTGTAGAGGAATTCTCGACGTGGGGTGCCTGTTCCCCATACAACAAACTTCTTGTCTCCCCGCATCTTGGCTTCATGGGCTTTACGGATCAGGGCGGGAAGGACATGGCTGGTTTGCAGGTCGTAGTTGTCGCCCGGACCGTAGAGGTTGGTGGGCATGACCGCCAAATACCGCGTGTCATATTGGCGATTGTAGGACCAGCACATCTCGATTCCCGCGATTTTAGCCACGGCATAGGGGCGGTTCGTTGACTCCAACGGGCCGCTCAAAAGATAAGATTCATGGATGGGTTGTGGGCATTCCCTAGGATAGATGCAACTGGAACCCAGAAAAAGAAGACGCTTTACGCCGACTTGATAGGCGCTGTGGATGACGTTGGTCTGGATGGCCAAATTGGCATGGATGAATTCCGCAGGATACACGTTATTGGCGTGAATGCCGCCGACTTTCGCGGCGGCCAGAAAAACATAATCGGGTCGTTCGCGGTCAAAAAAAGCGCGTACTGCCCTTTGGTCCATGAGGTCCAAAGACTCCAAATGGACACGGCCTGCCGCCTCAGGGCCAAAATCAGGTACTTTACGGTTGATAGTACCAAGAATGTTTTCAAAACCCTGGGCCAGAAGGGCTCGCACTAGGGCGCTACCGACCATTCCGGCCGCTCCGGCAACGAAAACTATGTCTTTTTTGCTCATTGCCATGATTAACGCAGCCTCACTCCTGCGGGGTGTTTACACAAAAACCCGCACGTACGCATAACTCCTCCTTCTTGGCTTCTTCCAGATCCGCCCGCACCATTTCAGCGACCAATTCCCGGAACGTGATCTTCGGCTCCCAGCCAAGCTTGTCTTTACCCTTGGATGGATCTCCAAGCAGGGTTTCTACCTCGGTAGGGCGAAAATAGCGCGAATCCACAGCCACCACTGTCTTGCCATTGGAGGGATTGACGCCCTTCTCGTCCACGCCTTCGCCGATAAATTCGATGGTCATCCCCAATTCTCTGGCCGCAGCCAGCACAAAGTCACGCACGGAATGCTGTTCACCCGTGGCGATGACGTAATCGTCCGGAGCGTCCTGCTGCAGCATGAGCCACTGCATCTCCACGTAGTCCTTGGCATGCCCCCAATCGCGCAAGGCGTTTAAATTGCCTAGGTATAGACAATCCTGGAGACCTAGAAAAATTCGGGCCATGGCGCGGGTAATCTTGCGGGTAACGAAAGTTTCGCCGCGCAGGGGCGACTCGTGGTTGAAAAGAATGCCGTTGCAGGCATACATGCCATAGGCCTCGCGATAGTTGACCGCGATCCAGTAGGCGTAAAGCTTGGCGCAAGCGTAGGGCGAGCGCGGATAGAAAGGTGTCTTCTCGGTCTGGGGGACTTCCTGCACCAAGCCAAAAAGTTCTGACGTCGAGGCTTGGTAAAAGCGCGTCTTCTTTTCCAAGCCCAAAATGCGGATAGCTTCCAGCATGCGCAGCGCCCCCAAGGCGTCGACGTTGGCCGTATATTCCGGCGTCTCGAAGGATACCTGCACGTGGGACTGCGCGGCCAAGTTATAAATTTCGTCTGGCTGGACCTGCTGTATAATACGGATCAGGTTGGATGCGTCAGTCAAGTCGCCGTAATGCAATAAAAACCTGCGGCCCTGCTCGTGTGGATCCTGGTAGAGATGATCAACACGATCGGTGTTGAAAAGCGAAGCCCTGCGCTTGATCCCGTGAACCTCATACCCTTTGGCGAGCAGAAACTCGGCCAGATAGGCTCCATCCTGACCGGTGATGCCGGTAATGAGAGCTTTTTTTAAGGAAACTGGTCGCGGTGCGTCATAATTCTGCATGTGTCATTTCCTTTTTCAAATTATTGGCTGAAACCCGACAAGGGGCTAAATCACCTTTCAATGCGTTCGTTCAAGATAGTCAGTCCTGAGTTAAAGGATGGCCTCAAGGCCAAACTCTTCTTCGTGCGAAACAAGCACAAGAAAGACTGGCTGGCCTTGCTTACCACTGACCTCACCATTGCCGATGAAGACGTGGTCCGCATTTACGGCAAGCGTTGGGCCATCGAAGTATTCTTCCGCACGGCCAAGCAGCATCTGGAACTGGAGAAAGGCTGCCAAAGCCGGGACTTCGATGCCCTCATCGCCCACACGACCATCGTGATGACCAGATACATCTTCCTCAGCATCGAGAAACGCAGAACGGAAGATCCAAGAACCCTCGGTCTGCTGTTCCATCGTTGCTGCGAAGAGGCTGAGGACTGCACGCTCGTCAAGGAGCTGTGTCAAATCCTAGGCATCACCCTGGAAAACATGAAGAAACTTGGCGAAGCCCAGAACCAGGCCGAACGCATTGATTCCGGCCGGATTTTTTTGGGTATGGCCAAGTCGAAATCGATGGATTTTCGGTGTCCAATCTGCAGGGCCAGGGCGGTTCCGCCGCAGAGATAGAATTTTGGGAAACCGGGCAGAATCGTTTCGGCCAGAGTCAATTGGGCTGCGCTCAGAATCTCTTCATGCATGATGGGCAAAATAAAGGGAAAAGTAATTGATGGTTGGCGGGCGGTAATTGCAGCGTTCCTTTCGAATCTGTTGTTCAAAGATTTCGCGTACCTTTTGGATGCCGATCGTGTCGAGCAGTTGCCTGACATCCTCAAGATCGCCCTTGGTCAGGATGCCCTCAACCACGCTTTCCAGAGACAACATGCGTTTGTCCGCGACATCCCACCACAGGTATTCGCGGGGAGCCACGAGGGTGTTGAACTGGTCTTCAGTTAGCATGGCATGCATGATTTTACTCTTTCCCAAGCCACTTCTCACGCATGATGGAAGCGAAATCTGTTGCGAGATTCTTGTATTCAGGAAGCCGCTTCCATATTGATTCCGCCATTTCCTGACGATAGACATGGCTGAGTTGATTTCGGTCATTGATTGCCTGGATGAAAAGTTCGTACATTGGATAGTCACAGTAACCAGCTTCCACAAACTCTTTTGCGACAGATTTCGGAGTTACTGCATCAACGCCATCCACCTCGTAAAGAAACGCCTGGATTGTTTTCCACAGCAATTCTATTGTGAACTCAAATTTTTGTATTTGGCCGGACTTGATATTGTCGGCAACGAGTTCTTGAAATGATGTTGGTTCGAGGGTCAAGGCATCGCTGAAATTTGAGATCGCATCATCCAAGTTGCTCAATTTGCGCGCGAGCTTTGTTTCCATACGACAACCTCTTGCATGGCGATGTTCTTGAAGTCAGGCGGTGCGGTGTCCATGTTTACCAGGTCCACCCGGTGCGGGATGATGCTTTCTTCCAGCTCAGTCAGAAGGCGGTCGCGGGTTTTGAGAAAGGTTTTCTCATCCAGGCCGCTGAAACCGATGTCGATGTCGGAACTGCGCCGTTGAGATTTTCGTGCCCGCGAGCCAAACAGGAAAATGGTGCAATCGAGGTCTTTCGTGACTTTAAGCGCCAGTATTCGCATTTGGTTCAGGTAGTTATCCTGATATGAATGGGATGGAGGAGTGGCCTTCATTTCTTCCCCCTCACCCCTCCATCTGCTTGGCCGCGTACATCTTCATTTTCTTGGCCTCCGCGAACTCGGCATTGATGGCCAGGGCGCGGTCGGCGGCGGCGACGGCGTTTTTCCAGCGTTTCATGTCCAGGTAAACCCGGCCCAGGTTGAAGTAGATGACCTCGTCGTGTGACTGGCGCTCCAAGGCCTGGATGTAGAATTTCTCTGCCTCTTCCAGCCTGCCCGACTTGCGCAGGACCATGCCCAGCTTGTTGAAGATATGGGCCGAGTCAGGGTTGTCCGCGTAGGCGGCTTTGAGGTATTCCAGGGCCTCGTCGTACTTGCCGAATTCCAGAAAGATGTCGGCCACGGCGACTTTGAGTTCCGTGTCGGTCTTGGCCGCGTCGATGAGACGCCCGCAGACCTGCTGGGCCTTGGCGGTTTCGTCGGTTTCGAGCAGTTTTTTGGCAAGTTCCAGCTGCTTGCGTCGGTATTCCGCCATCGCGGCCAGGTGCGAGTTGGCCTCGTCGGCAAGATTTTCCTGCAGAAAGGCCAAAAGGGCGTAGAGGCTGGCAAGAAGTTCCCGCTCTTCGCCGGGCTTGTAGCTGATCTGGAGTGGATAGATTTTCTTGAGTTCGCGGTCGTTGGCGAGGTGGTAGGCGGCCTTGTCCAGGGACTCGGTGAAGGACTGCATCTCATGTTTCATGAGCTGAGCCTTGAGGATGAATCCGACGGCCTCGTGCAGGTTGGCCACGGCGGCAAGGAGCTTTCCCTGTTTGAGCAGCATGTTGACTTCTCCAAGCTGTTTTTTGGCCTTGAGAATCTCTGCTGACATGGAGGCTCCTTGCGCGGCGTGCGCGGAAGATGTTATTGAACTTGGCCGGTTTCGACCATGCGCCTGAAGCGCGCGAAGAAGTACTGGCTGTCGTGTGGTCCGGGCCCGGCTTCAGGGTGGTGCTGCACGCCGAAAATGGGTTTGGTTTTGTGCCGGAAGCCCTCAAGCGTCTGGTCGTTCAGGTTGAGGTGCGTCTGCTCCAGGAAATCCAGATTTGAGATGTCTACGCAAAAACCGTGGTTTTGTGAAGAAATTTCAATCTTTCGGGTAATATCGTCGCGCACGGGATGATTGATGCCGTGGTGGCCAAATTTGAGCTTGAAGCTGGTGCCCCCGAGGGCGATGCCAAGAAGCTGGTGCCCAAGGCAGATGCCCGCCACGGGGTAGAGTTCGCACAACTCTTTGATGATGGCGATCTCCGTCTTGAGGGTCGCCGGATCGCCGGGGCCGTTGGACAGGAAGACGCCGCTGGGGGCCAACTTTTTGACGAGCTCCACCGGAAAAGTCGGGGGCACGGCCAGGATGGTCAGATTTTCCGCCGCCAGCAGGCGCAGGATGTTCCACTTGATGCCGTAGTCATACACGACCACGCGCAGGCTGCCTTCGGAACCCTCGGGCCACTCGGGCAGATCGCCGCTCATCTTCGCGGGCACTGGCTCGGTCCCGTTCCAGTAGTAGGGCTCCTTGGGGGCCACGAATTCGACCAGATTTGCGCCTTCCATGGACGGCAGGGCCGCCGCCTTGGCCACGAGCTCTTCGGGCGTCAGGTCGGCCGTGGAGATGATCCCGCGCATGGCGCCGTGGATGCGCAGGTGGCGGGTCAGGGCGCGGGTGTCGATGCCTTCCAGGCCCATGACGCCGTGACGCTTCAGATAGTCCGGCAGGCTTTCCTTGGATCGCCAGTTCGAGGGCTCCTTGCAGCACTCCTTGACGATCATGGCCGGACAATGGATGCGCGAGGACTCCACATCTTCGAGGTTGACGCCGTAGTTGCCGATGAGCGGGTAGGTCATGCAGACCATCTGCCCATAATAGGACGGGTCGGTCAGGATTTCCTGGTATCCGGACATGCCGGTGTTGAAGATGACTTCGCCGCCGGCTTCGCCGGGGCCGGTGAAGGACTGACCCGCAAACCAGGTTCCGTCCTCAAGGGCCAGAATAGCTTTCATATATG
>Ga0265295_1001857_pt1 | contig 35730 bp, 24 predicted proteins | sample Munlansysbiofilm_FD_192503 | JGI IMG/M metagenome (GOLD analysis project Ga0265295, IMG submission 192503) | Leachate microbial communities from a municipal landfill in Southern Ontario, Canada - Methane capture system biofilm | ecosystem: Engineered > Solid waste > Landfill > Unclassified ... | reverse complement strand
CGCGATAGGCGAAAAAGCCCATATAGGTGAAGATCCCCCGGCCGCCTCGAAAATTATGCGTCAGCGGCAGACAGTGTCCGATCAACATGCCCACGCCGTAGACCATCATCAGGGTAGGGCTATACAAGGTGGCAAAATCCGCAAAGGAAGCGGCACTGTCCAAAAGCCGGAGGATAAATTCCACCACCATCAAGAAAAGATAGGCTTTGCTGAGATCGATGGCTCCCACCAGTAGGCCCATAGACCTGCTGATATTTCTGTAGATATTCTCGGTGTCTGCCATGCCGGAGCCCACTTTATAGACATTCAGAGAGCGGAAGCTTTTGGCGATCACCTGGGCTGTGGAAAATCCGCCATAAAGATAGGCCAGGATGAAGAGCAGGATGGCGATCAGGGCTGTCATCGTTTTTCTCCATAAGCTCTTTTTCCAAAGATGGCACTGCCAATGCGCAGCATGTTTGAGCCCTCCTGCAGAGCGATCTGCCAATCGTGGCTCATGCCCATAGAAAGGTAGTCAAAGCCCTCCGGAAGGTCTGGCCTGAGCTCATCAAAGAGAGCTTTGAGCTGCTTGAAATAAGTGCGGCTGACCTCTGGGTCCGGGTCCAATTTGCCGATAGTCATCAATCCTCGCACATAGAGGGTGGAGTGGTTTGCTATCTTCCAGATCATGTCTTTGGCATTGGCAAAGCTCACTCCGCTTTTGCTGTCTTCATCGGTGACATTCACCTGAATCAGGATTTCCTGGCTGCGATTGGTGCGTCCCAGAGCCCGATGCAGCTTATCCCCCAGATACAGCGAATCTATACTGTGAATGAGCAGCGGCTTCAGGGCCAGCACTTGATTGATCTTATTGCTCTGCAGATGGCCGATAAAGTGAAAGCCAGTATAAGGGACAGAGATCATGGGCAGTTTGCGCACGGCTTCCTGCACCTTGTTTTCGCCGAAATGGCTGATACCATTGCTCAAAGCCAGGTCAATAGCCTGCACGGGATGAGTCTTGGTAACGGCCACCAGGGTGATATCTTCACCCTCACGGCCTGCTTTGCTCAGTTCAGAGGCTATTTCAGCTTTGATGCGTTGAATGTTCTTTGCTATGTGTTGCATCTAATACCTATTTGAGTAGTAACATCTTACGCGTGGAAGAGCCGGCCGCGCTATTCATCCGGTATAGATAGATTCCGCTGGCCAGGCTCTGGCCATTATCATCTGCACCATCCCAAGCAGCAGTGTGCCTGCCGCTGCCCAGCTTGCCCTGCAGCAGGGTGCGCACTTTTTGTCCCTTGGCATTGAAAATATCAAGGCGGATTGCGCCAGCTTTGGCCAGCTCAAAAGCGATAGTGGTATTGGGATTAAAGGGATTGGGATAGTTCTGCCAAAGCAGATCGACGGCAGGGCTCATTAGCTCATCCGCCGTGGCCACATGGCCAGCGGAGGCGACGCTGCCCTGGCGTGTGAGGGAGCCGCGATAGGTAGTCCAGGGTGCCAGTTCAGAAGAAGGCCGGCGCAGATTGGACATCAAGACTCCATTGGAATATCCGGCGATCAGCTTGAAGTAACCATCGTTGTCAAAATCCACCAAAGTTCCCGGGGTGGCGCCGTTATAGGTGGTGTAAAAAGGAAATCCATCCACCGCGCTGCCATCGTTGTGATAGGCATAAATGCTGTTCAAATAGCTGTGCAGAACGATCTCACACTGTCCATCGGCATCGATATCGGCCACCAGCGGAGGGCAATTGAAGCTCGCGCCTGTATTCACCGGGTAGGAGCCGAGCAGAGTATTGCTCTGGCTCACAGCCCACACTTTTCCGGCGATGGAAACGAAGATGATATCCAGAAGCTCGTCCCCATCCAGGTCTGCGGCGATCAGTCCACCGGCCACAGGAGCATCGATTTCGCGTTCAAAGAGGATTCCGTTTTTGTTCACCAGATAGAGATGGGTGTTTGTGGCCACTGCGATGCGGCCTCTATCCAGGATTACCGGAGCTCCGGTGATGGGGCCACCCAGATTGTAGCTATAGTTTTCATCGATCACGGCATTGCCGCCGATCGCTCTGAGGTCTCCGTTATTCACCCCCGTCACGATCATCATGGGCCCGTTTTCTTCCAATTGGCCTACGGCGAGCTCGGTGAGGAAGGTGCCGGTGAGTTGCAAGGGAAATCCACCAAGGCTTTCACCCGTGGCATCGACCGCAAAAAGCTTGCCATTCATGCCACCGGCTATGGTCTCAAAATTACCATCGCCTGTGATATCAGCCAGCACAGGACTATAAATCAAGGGAGTAATAGTAGCATAATCAAAGATCAGCTCACCTTCTGTAGTCATTGCATAAATGCGGCCGGATCTGCTGGTGAAAACAAGGTCTTCGCCGCCTTCACCATCGATCTGAGCCATAGCGCCGCTGCGATTGATATTCTGCGGATTAGGATGCTCAAAAAAGTCAAATTCCAGCCCGTCATCTCCGATCATATAGATGCCGCCAAAGACGTCTGCAAAGATGATATCGCGCTCGCCATCTGCATTGATATCTGCCACTATGGGTGCAGATCTTCCGCTATTGATAGTCTCCCAGGGGAAGCGTCCGTCAAAGAGGGTGATCTCAAAGCTGGCATCGAAGTATCTGAGGCCGGTGCTGAGATTGGTGATGGGGTGAAAGGATTCCACGGCAATCTTCAGGGTAAAAGTCCCAAAGCCCAGGTCTTCCGGCAAAGCCAATTCAAAGAAATAGTCTGCCGAGCTGGATTGCCCCGGTAAAATCTGATTGATCACAATGCAATCGCTGGTCATCTGCATGCCCTGGGGCACGGATTCCAGACGGATATTAACGTTTTGCGCAGGAGCCCAACCCTCGGCATTGCTCACCACAGGGTAGAAACGAACTATCTCTCCAGGGTTGATGATACCGTCGTTATCACCTTGGGAATCGTCAAATTCATAGCTCGTAAGGCTCAGCATGGGCAGATCAAGGTCTGGCATTTTTATCGATACGGAAGGATCTCCAAAGAGGATTACCTCCATATAACACCAGCGCATTACATCGCTTTGCAGAGCTGAGTTCAGGTTTTGCAGACGCGAGTAGGTCAGCGCCTTGCCGAGCTGGGGAAGGCCTTGGTCATACAGGCCTTTAAAATACTGGCGGTCATAATATTCCGAGGCACCATCGATGCCCCCGGGCATATACCAGCCATAACGGGTATTGCCAATAAAGGAGAATAACCCTCCAAAGGCGGTAAGCAGATGCTCTCCGATGCACTCGCCATCACCTGAGGTGCGTTGATCAAACGCCGCGGGATAGCAGCCTTGAGAATACAGGAAGCCATATTCGGTGTTTTCCAATTGTTCTATCGAGCCATTGCTCTGTCCCATCAGGTAGGTTTCATTGGCATGGCCCATGTGGTTCATCACATTGACACCGGCATTCATGCTGTTCCAGACGGTGGTGCTGGTATAATTGTCATCTCTTTGATACTGGGTGCTATACTCATAATCATCCGGCAGATAAATGGCTACATCGTCCTTGTAATCTCCACCCCAGGTCATGGGATTGGTGTTCAGATTTTCACCGTAGAAGATGGCGATATTATTGCTGAAAGTGCTGTAATCCACATAGTATTTGATTTTACGGAAGATATTGCCAAATTCCTCTTGAGTTTCCGCCGGAAAGCGGCCGATATGCAGCTCCGGGATCATATCCGTATTGTCTTGCATTTCTCCGTAAATGGAGTTGCCATTGGCATTCCAATCCCCATCCAGATTGCTGAAATAAAGATCGGAAGGCATTCTGTTATCACGGGTCCCGCCCACTATGCCAAATACTCCACGCTCCGGCACGATCTCATCATCGCCACCCAAAATCACATATTCCAGCGGAGTGGCAGTATCTGCCCAGGAGCTGTAGGCATCGATAATGAAATTGCGGACTTTCTCGGCATTATCAGTGCCGGTGTAATTGGCATAAATATAACTGGTGCTATAAATTGCAGTGCTGATGCCTTTGCTCTGGCGCCACAGAGCATAATCTTCAAACCACAGGGTTCTATCTTCAGAGGTGATGATGATCATGCTTTTGGCGGTAGCGGGATCCAGATTGCGGCTTTGGGGCTTGTAAGCACTATAGTCTGCATAGCTGTAGCTGGCCTGTGGATTCACCACCATCTGCTGCAATTGCTCCAGGCTCTGGGAATTCGGAGTCAGGAACTGAGCCTGTCTGGTTGCAGCCTCTGCACTAAATTCGCTTTCGATATTCAGCTCAAAGGAAGCATGGACGATCAGCTCGCTTTTGATAGGATTGTAACGGAAGGGATAGACGTTGAAGATCGCAATAGCATAACCCCTATAGTATTGGGTGCCCAGATATTCAAAGTCTTGGCTTGGGAAAAATCTATCGCGCTGATAGATTTGGGGATCCGGCAGACTGGGCACATAATCCTGCGGCTGGGATATGGGAATCTGAGCGTTTGCAGGTTCTATATAGATTCCAGATTTACGGGTCTTGGCAGAGCTAAAACTGAGCTCCGCAGATTTATATTCTTCTCCAAAGGGGAGCAATACTTTGAGGGCATAATAGTTCAGCATGGGCTGTCCGGGCTCAAGTAAGACCGGATATTCCGCCGAGGCTTTTCCGAATGCCGCAGCATCCACAGAGATCTGCACAGAGCCCGCAAAGAGCAATCCGCACAGCAAGGTCAGGGACAAGGTAAAGAGTAATCTTCTCATATATACATCCATTTATAGATTTTGGTTTTAGCTATCTTAGCTTAGTTTCTTACTGTCTATTATACATAAATCTAAAGCTCCATATACGTCAAGCAGAAATTTGAAAAAGGGGGTAGCTGTATGAACCACAAGCTGTGATCGGTGGAGACTAATCAGGAAAGCTGTAGTTTTGGAGACATTTCAGCAAGTAGCCATACAAGACATGGACTTAGTATGGTGCCTTTGCCAGGCTCAGTCAAGCTACCCCTTACTTTCTTAGGGTTGACTCGCAGTGGACAAACTGGAGTTTTTGTGCAAAAAAGGGTGATTTAAGCCTGATATTTTGATTTTATCATTTGCATACTTACCCTGTTGAACCACTTTTTTATAGGGTCAGAATCATATCCTTAGGGTCATTCGCTTGATTTATGGGGTCATTCTTAGGGTCATTGCCACATTTCTTAGGGTCATATTTAGGTTTTTTACTGTATTTTAGGCCCATTAAGGTTCTTTTTAGGCCTTTTCTCAGTTTTTTTAGGTCCATCCAGGTCAGTTTTTAGGCCCATGAAGCCTTTTTTTAGATTCGTGGTTCCCCTATCAAGCTTGGATATCATTTCTGTATTCTCTGTCTAAATTCTTCGCAAGCAGCCTTAAGTGAGGGTGGAGCATCATCACGAGATTCATTATTTTTACACATCTCAAGCAGCCTATCTACGGCTGGTTGGCATTCGCTTTCATATCTAAGCTTAGGATAGGTGGAGTATTCATCGACCTTTTTTTTCTGCAGGTAGCTGATCCAAGTCTCTATGTTTCGAGTGGGGACGATGATTGCTACTTTGTCTGTTACTCATCTGACTGGGATTTTCTGGTCTCTGCACTGATTGTCAAACTGCCGAATTCTGCCATTTACTCCTTCATTATCTCCATCGATAATGGTAATCATAGCATAGCTGCGAAGCCCTTTGTGGTGAGATTTCAGTTCTTGAACATAGGCTTCACGTACCCATTGTTCAGCTGAGCCCCTTCCTATTGGATAAGGAGGGAAACGGATATCGTCCTTTGTCCAGCCCATACCATATAGAAACTTTCTGGCGAAGCATTCTTGCTGTTTATCTTCACAGATGATTACCAGACTTACCTTTCTTTTACTCATGCTCCCAACCCCGTGCAATTACCTCGGAGAGTTTTAAACTGCCCTCAAACTGGGTGGGAACAGGTTTTACGCGAGTAGGCCCCAATGGCTCTCTGTCTATCATCCGGCATTTCTCTGCCCCAAAATAGTCTATCAGTTCAGGATGGTGGCTGATCATGATTATCTGAGGAATACTCACCCCGCAGGCATCGCTAAGCTCCATCAACCAGGGCTGGATTTCGGCAAGGGCAACGTAGTTTTCCGGCTCGTCCAGCATCAGAGTGTGTCCCATATCTTTTAGTCCTACCAAGAGCAAGTGTAAAACGATCAATACTCTTTGTCCATCAGAGATGCGGTCGAAATCGAAATATTCGGTCTTCTGGGAGTCATCATCGCTGCGGAAGCCCACTTTCAAGTTTTTGCTTTTCCCGGCTGTTTCAAGCTTGAAGGAGTCAAAACCAGGAATAGACTCTTGTAGATATTTGAAGATTTTGGGGATTTTATCCTGATGTTCTTGAGAAATGTAGCGATACCATGAGACGAAATTTGTGCCGTCTGGATTTAGCCACGATGATTCCTTGTCCGAACTTGAGCTCATTGCCTTGGGTTGAAGATTCAAGATAAACAGCATCTCAATCCACTTTTTAAACCAGGAGATTCTTTTGTTCTCGTAATCATCCGATACAATAGTAAGCGCTGACCTGGTGACGTCAGAAGGATAGCCTAATCCGGATTCGTCATCCAAATTCATTTCCACTTTCCCTTGTATAAACTCGAAAAGCCGTTTCCCATTGTAATGCAGTGTTTCGGAATCAATCTGTAATCTCTTGGCTTCTTTGTTGAATTCAAGCAAAAGTCTATATACATAAACACCCTCATTGCCACTAAGGGATAATTCAAATGTTTGGGTTTTTGAGTCTAACCAGACCGTCATATCATCCAAGGAAAATATCTCTGAAACCCTATCATTATCTATGATCAATCTTCTGATGCTATATAGAATATCGAATATACTGGTCTTACCGCTACCGTTTGTGCCCAGTAGCAATACCAGATGGTCAAATTCAATCTCGAAATTTACCAAACAGCGGTAATTGTTGACGTAGAGCTTAGTTAACATTCTATTCTCCTTTCTTTCTTGAACCTTAGAGATTCCGGATAGCGAGTTGGCAAATCCATCTTCGTCAAAGATATCCAAATCCCAGACTTTCTTAAGCTTTAATACATAAATCAGAAGCTCCATATACGTCAAGCAGAAATCTGAAAAGTGGGGCAATCGTCTAAGCCATGAGCTGGGATCGGTGGAATCTGACCAGGGAAGCTACGGAATAACCAGATTTCGAGATTGGCAAAGCGGGCACGAATGAAAGTTCAACTTGTCGGAAATTACGACAGGTTCAAATCGAAGGCAAACGAAGTATATAGAGAGAAATCCCTTTCTATGAACCTCGACACGATAATCTCTTTAGCTTATCGCAACAAATCACGCATTGCCGCTTACCTTGATTTCGTATCTGGGGGCTGATCGCCTAAAAGAATATCTCATCAAAGGCTTTACTATAGATGATGAGTGCTTAAAGCAGTCAGGCGGAGGTGCTTACTGGTATGAACTGCTCATTCGCATTAGAGATATTCGTTCTTCAAAAAAGGTAATATACAGGCAAGTGCTGGTTTTATAGGCTCATTATTAGGCCCATAGGCCACTTTTTTAGGGTCATATTTAGGTTTTTTACTGTATTTTAGGCCCATTAAGGTTCTTTTTAGGCCTTTTCCCTGTTTTTTTAGGTCCATCCAGGTCAGTTTTTAGGCCCATGAAGCCATTTTTAGATTCGTGGTTCCCCTATCAAGCTTGGGTATCATTTCTGTATTCTTGTTTTTATGAAATACCCTAACTGCTGGACTTTGCTTGCTGGCAAAAGCCAAAAATACGTTGTAATTGACAGATATCCTTGAAAATGCCCCTTTTCTATACATGTCAGTATCCATGTGTATAGGAAACAGGCTTTTTCTATACATATCATTTAATCGTATTAGTAAAGGAATAACAAGGTTTTGAGATTGGCGTGATAAACAAGACAGATGAAGCTGAAGAAAACCTAATAGGGATACTTGAATGGGACGCTAATATATCGGCATCAAACATCAAGTGTCCTGCTCGATCGACACCAAACTAAAAAATTTCAAGCTGATCACAATCTGATTCGATCTTTAATCGAGAGGCTGCACCTCTAATTCATCCTTGATCCCCGCAAAGTCTGCCAAATCAAGAGATATACTCAAGAGCAGCCGCTCAGGCAGGATTCCTCTGAAGACCAGTACACTACCCAGCCGGACCTCGCATCTTCTGCCGATGTGGAATTTAGAGAAGCGAATCTCACAGCCCTTGTCTTTTATCCAGGAAACGAGACTTGCATCATCTGGCAGTTTTGCTGGAGCCATCGCTGACTTGCATATTTCCTGGTAAGAGCTAATAGCTTTCTCACGCGAGGGAATGGATGCATCTCTGAATAGACTGTATTGGACAATTCTTTGCTGGGGCTGTATATTTTCCTCCAGGAGATGCGGGATTTTGAGGAAACCATCCTCGCTCAGGTTCATGGCGCGCAATTCGCAACTAAGATCAAATTCCTGATTCACAAAGCGATAGCGCAGCTCATCTGGCAGATCCTTGTGCAGTAATTTTCCCTGTTTGCGATAGTTTTCGTCTTCGATATAGTCCTCGGCTTTCATCAGATCAAAGATTCCCACGCCGTCCACCGGGATACTTTTCAGCACTTGCCTTTTTTTCAGGATGAAGCTGTTTTCCTGCAGAGCCACAAAGCTGCCACCAAAGGCCTTCAGGATCAGATCGCCCTCGGCTGCGAACTCCGTGAAGTAGCTCACCTTCAAGGCCAGAAAGCGTGAATCAGAGAGCTCTTTTACCACCAGAAAGCTGATCAGCCTATCCCAAAAGCTCAGGATGCGAATGCTGCCCTGTGGCTTCGGCTCTGCCTGCAGATCTGGATAAGCAAAATCCTCATCCCGGGATGCCGATTCCCGTCCGGAAGCCTCTTGGGCAAAGGACGGTACTCTCTTTTCCCGGGTGGAATCCAGGTAAAGCTCATAGAGCCGGTGGTATAGCGAAATATCGTTTTTTATCATCATTGCTTGCCTTCTGTATATTTATATGTCCTGGAGGCGGGGACATCCTGACACATTTTTTCCATGCAGATCTTGCAGAAGACGCGCATCACGTCAGCATCGATCTTGCGATCTTCTTGCATGGCCTGGATCCTGCGACGCAGACGGGAATGCAGTTGATCGATATTGGCCTCACTTTCATCGGCAAGCCTTTGGGTGGGAATCTCATAGAGGGTCTGGTAGTAATGGCAAAACACGTTGAGATGGCTGGGTTTCCAGCTCTCAAGCACCCAGAGATAAAGCTGGGTAGCCTCTTTTCTGATGGCGATTTTATTTATCAGCTCCGGCAGGCTTTGATATCCACCCTGGACCCTGGAAAGAGGTGGAAAACGCCTGCGGTCCTGGTTCTGAGGCAAGAGATCAGCCAGCTCTTCCTTGTTGCAGCGCAGGAGGTTGTATTCCAGCACGCGATAGAAATAGCGATTCCACTGCTCCTGGACCTGTGCCCTGAGCTGTGCAGCGATCTTTTCCGCGTGTATGTGGATTCTCTGAAAAAGGCAGGACGCTCTGGAGTTCAGACTTTTCCAATAATCCTGATTACGCTCCTCACAGACCCTGCGAATCAGTTCCCCCTGGCCTTTTCGCACCCGGCTGACGTAGCAGACCAGATAGTTCAGATCTTCATCATTCATTGCCCTGGCCTCGGGACTCATAAAACTCCAGATTCGCTTTAATATCACGTCAAAATCCAGACCTTTTTCGCCAAAGCCAGTCAGCCAATTGCGGTATTGGGATTCAAATGATCTGCCCCTATGCTGCATCATTACTCCTTGAATCTTTTATCTTTTGGCAAGATAAGTTTGAGCGCCTAAATGGTCAAGAGAAATTGGCAAGTTCAGAGATTTTGGCGGTGGCTGGATGGTTTTTCCCAGTGATATTTCGAGAAACTCATTATTTTTGTCAGGATCACTTCCCTGCCCTGCATGTAAGAATACAGAGGGCGCAGTTACCAAAGCCGCGTCCCAAAATTCCTGGGAGGAAATCATGATCAAAGTTCTACTCGACAAACTCGTAAGTTACGAGGCCGGTGTGCCGCAAAGCTATGGCGCACTGAGAATCTATCCGATGCTGGGCAAGGCCTATTGTCCGCACGACTACATCTCCCTGCGCAAGGCCCTGGAGGCAGGAGAAATCCACATTTCGGAGCTTAGCCAGAGTGGCAGCGTTCCAGAGCTGAAGGTGATCAATCAAGGTAAGCATACAGTGCTGATCCTGGCCGGAGAGGAACTGCGCGGTGCCAAACAAAACCGCATCCTCAATACCACAGTACTGATCGCCCCTCTTAGCGAGACCATCCTTCCGGTAACCTGTACTGAAGCAGGACGCTGGTCTTACCAAAGCAAAGAATTTAGTGAATCCGGAAATATGATGCAGCCCAGCCTGAAGAGCAAATTAGTGCATAGCGTGTCGGCATCTTACCAGATGGACCGCAGTGCCAGATCCGATCAACATGAAGTCTGGGCGGATATTGCCAAGCTACAGATGGACCATGCCAGCCCTTCGGATACTGGTGCCATGGCGGATGTGTATGAAACAAGCAAGGACAAACTGGAGGATTTTCAGAAGTCCTTCCCGCTCACATCAGGACAATGCGGAATCTATGCCCTGATCGGCAAACGCTTTGCCGGCCTGGATCTGGTCTCCAGCCCGGAAGTCTGGCAGGATCTGTATGATAAAATCCTGAGATCCTACGCCATGGATGCTCTGCGTAGTCAGGAACAATGCGCGCCGCAGGATGACTCCAGACCCAGCCTGGAAGAGCTGCTGAAAGATGCCAGACTGAGCGAATTTGACGGAATCGGCCTGGGTAAGGAATTGCGCCTCGAAAAACCGAATCTCACTGGCTCAGCTTTGATTTGGAATGATCATCCTGCTCACCTGAGTGTTTTCCCCCATCTGGGAAATGAAAGCAGAATGAATAATGAGAGATTCCATCGTGGAATGAGGGGCTAATAATAAACCCGGACTTACGTAGGGCGGGCTCTGAAAAGCGGGGAGGGGCTATCTCCCCGCTTTGGATATTTGGCGGATTTATTCCTAACTATTATGCATGATGCAGAAGCTCCATATACATCAAACGGGAATCTGAAAAAAGGAGTAGCTGCCTGAGCCTTGGGCTGGATTCGGCGGAATCTGTCCATAGAAGCTGTAGTTTTGGAGACAAACCAGCAAGAAGTCAAAAGGGACAGGTATTTGGTACAATGCATCTGCCAGGCTCAGTCAAACTGCCCCATACTTATATACTGGTGACGCGCTGTGGATAAATTAGGGTACTGTCCCAAGGTTTGGCGTAAATTCAACTCAATGTTTCTTGTTTCCAGCTTTGTTTTTGTGATTTTATCATTCCACCAAAGCCTTCAGCAGTGCATCCCTCGCATCGGCATAGAATTGAATATCGATCTTCGTAGCCATATCGTCTGAGATATCAATCAGCAGCTTCCTGGTTGATACTGGCAGCAAGAGCTTGGCTGCGCCTTTCTCTATGGCAATCTCCACTATACTTACAGGATTGTGGACCATCTCAATAGAGCCGCCCAGGTTTAATTCTCCCACCACTATGATCCCGCCCTTCACGCTTTTCTTGAGCAAAGCAGAGCATAGTGCGATCAACGCCGCTACGCCAAGTTTAGCTCCGGATTTTGCTGCATCAAAGGCTCGGATCTGCACCGAAAATTCATGTTGCCGGGGTTCTTTATCGCCCACCAGATACGAAGCTTTGGCATAGAGGTTTTGTTCGGCAAAGCTCATGCTTTCTTTGAAGGCTGGGGGTACGGGCTTATTGAGTATTTTTACCCCAGAGCCGGGGCCTTCATTGATTTCAATGCGATACAGCCCCATAAATTCATCCATTCCGCCTGGGCTGATGGTCCAAATCTGGCCTGGCTCCAGGGGATCGCCACCGATGCTGTTTTCACTGTGCAGCTCAGGTGTAGAGACGAATTTCTCCACTCCCTCAGTGCCCATCACATAGCTGAAATGAGTATTGCGAAATTCTGCCGAACCGATGCGCTTTTGCTGTTCCTTTACCCTTCTGCGGGTTTCCATCGCCAAACGCACTGCCCATTCCAGGTCTGCTTCTTCAAGTTCTTGAGTGGGGTCCGGATAGAGCAATTTCAGCAGGGCACTTACGGTCTTGTTTACGGCATTGGTATCACGACCGGAGAGGGCTCCGCCATAGAATACTTTATTTTGCAGGAAGTTCACCCGGCTTTGCACCCGCAGTTGAGACCAGCATTCGGAGAGGAAGTCGCTCACCAGTCCAAAATGATCCGTGAGCAGCTCTTTATTGATCTTGGGAATATCCCAACCGGGCAGATAGGCATGTATGCGGTCCATAAAGGCCGTATCATCCCTCATTTCGGGAGGCAGAGGGCCAAAAAGATGCCCGATGCGCTGTTGATGCTCCACATCTACTTCAAAATTTCCCACCATCACTATACTGCCATCGGCCCGGATGCTTTCTTTGCCCCGGCTGAATTCTCCGGATTCCATGTAGCCTTTCATGATGTTGACCCCGTCTTTCTGATCAAAGGTGATGCCGGAAATCTCATCAAAGCAGACCACATCATATTGACAGACCAGGCCGCGCTGACCAGTTGAGTTGTTCACAAACATCTGGGCTACAGTAGCTTTGCCGCCAGAGATCAGATGCGAATAAGGTGAAATTTGTTGAAAAAGATGGCTTTTACCGGTTCCACGCGGGCCTAGCTCCACGATGTTGTAATTTCTTTCCACAAAAGGCGCCATCCTCAGCAGATAGGCGTTTTTCTGTCTTTCGCTTAGTTGATTGGGTTCAAGCCCGATTGAACGGAACAGCAGAGATTTCCACTCCTCAGTCGTCATTGCTCTGCGTGCTTCAGACATTTTGCTCAGCACATCCCGGCTGGAGATCTGGATTTCTCTAATGCCCTCGATCCCAAAGGGACGGCCATTTTTCTCTTTGGCGATGATGGGATCATAATCCAGGGTAATCTCCGCATAAAAGCCGCCAGTAAGCATTCTTTCATGACGGCCCACAAATTCAGAATCTATTCTCACATCTTTTAGCCTCAAACTGGGCAGCGTAGCCAGATAAGTGTCTGTCCTGGCATCCAGACGCACGGTAATCATGTCTATGATCTTCACCGAGCCTTTTTCTTTAGCCCGGGATTTGAAGAGCTCCTCGTCTCCAGCCTTTACTGTCCTATTCTCAAGCTGCCTCTGCACGATCTCTATGCCTTCATCGATCTCGTCCGGATCTATGCTGGCGCAGTATCTTCCCAAGAGGAATTCCACCACATAGGTAGGTACTGGAAATTGGCGGCTAAACGTGCGCACCAGATCTTTGCGTACCAAGTATCCTTCTAATACGGATGCTGCTTTTTTGTCTATATCATCAAGTTCTTTCATCTGCTTTCCCGCCTATAGTAGTTTTTATTTGAGAGATAGTTTCTTTATCTTGATCCAAAATGACGATGTATGCCGTTTCACCCTCGAGGTTTTCGTTTTCCACCACCACTGATGCACTCTGATCACTTTTTATTGGTTTTGCACTCAGTGCCACGCTGCTTTGAGCATCACCGGCAGCAGTTCTTATGTCAAAAAACAGGCCCTCTCCCATTCCCTTAATAGCTATTGAGCAGCGCATTTGTGTCCATTTGACATCCGTGATCTGGATAGTGGGAAGAAGCTGAGCTCCCTCGGGTTTCTGCAGCTTAATATCCAGAAGCAAACACTCCTGGATGCTCAGTCCCCCATGGGCATACTCCATGCCGCTACGGTAGCAGGAGATTCCTTCTGCAAAGGCGATCTGCTGCCCGCTATCCCAGTACCAGGGATAGGTACGCTCATCTGTGTTTGAGCCGACTTTGAGTGTGGCATAGCGAGGCCATTTGCCTTCAGATAAACAGGCGGGAAGATTCGCTTTAGGCAGTCCCATCGGGCTCAGCAACCAGCCGTGATCGCTCAGCACTTGCACGCTTGACCAGCCAGCCTTAAAGATCTCTTTGATAGCATTCAGAATTTCGTTTAACGTGCTATCAATATACTTGGGCAGTTTCCAGCCTTGCGAATGCCCCAGTTCGTCCAGATTGCCATATTCCAGCCAGAGCTTCTGTTTCAGTTTTCCCTCGGTTCTGGATGGATTTGGCATTGCTTCATTTTTCCCCAATACCTGCCAGTTATTCTTTTCCAGGGTTTTCCTAAATTCGTAAGAACTTAAGGCTTCATATCTGGCTGCATCCTTTTTTTGCGAGGAGGCATCAAGCATGGCTTCCACCAGGATAGGCTTGCAGGTAGCGGTGATCGTAGGCAGTCCTGTCCATCTATACTTCTCTTCAGTGATGAAGCCCGCAGCGCCAAGCTTTTGGGATAGTATCCTGGCGCAGTCAAAACGCAGCCCATCCACAAATATCACAGCCTCCACATCTTTATATGATATGGGAGCTCGGGTCTCAGCTGCTTGCGATAAGCCTATGGTTTGCAGATATCGGGCCGAGCTCTCCATCCACGGGATATAGATAAGGTCTATAATCTCGCTGATCAGCCTCAAATCGTCATTGGAATCGATCTTTTCCAGAAGCTCAACCATCGCCCTATCCACATGCCAAAGCTGCTCTGAATAGCGCTCTGCGATCTCTACCAGGCTTCCGGTAGCGAGGGATTGCTCTGTAAGGCCGGAAATCGCAACCAGCTCGTATAGCATCCAGGCATACTTTGCCTCGCCCAGTTCTGCCCAGATCAGTTCTCTGCGCCTGCCCTGCTGCTCTTCCAGTTCGTGGATTTTGGCTCGGGCATTTTTCTCACTAAGGTTTCCCATGGCCAGAAACGCTTGCCTTACATCATCTTCTCTGTCTGTATTCCACTGTGGATAGCGATCGTAGGCATGCTCAAGATTCTGCACATACATCCAATCATCGGGCACCGAAAGCTTGCGGATTTGACTTGGAAGGAAAGGATATTTGCCCGGAGCATCACAATATCTGTCCCAGACCTTTTGCCAGGAGGACGCTTTAGGCTTTGCGACATCGACGGATACCAGGAATTCTACTGCTCTCAGCAGGCCATCTTTGAGAGGATCAATGCCAAACTGGGACTTGCAAGTGCTGCAAAATGCCTGCCACTGCTCTGCGCTGAGGGTTTGCCTATATCGGTCTTCCTGATCCAGCCAAGCCAGAAGATCCCGATACGGATCACCGCCCGTAAGCAGTGAATTGAAATAGTCCCGATCCAGCCTTTTGCCTTTCAGCTCTTCTATATCCTCGCGCAGAAGCGGAATCAACGCATTTAGCATAGCTTTTTTCGTCTCAGCATCAGAGGCCACTTCCAGCCCCAGTCCACCTTTATCAGAAACCAGATAAGACATGATAGTCCAATCCTTGCCATTGTGTTGCGACCAGAGCCTGCCCCTGAATTGCAATTCCACCAAGGGCTTTAGCTCCTGGGGACAGTCCTGAACAGCCCGCAAATCCTGCTTGCTTACTCCAGGTAGATAGAGGATGGGGGTCTTGCCTTCAGCTAAAGCAAACTCCGGAATCTTGCCGGCAAGAGCGCAGCGCAGCCAGATCGCAGGACCAGTTCTCTCTTCAGGCTTGTAAGCTCCCAAGCATAGCAGTTCAGGCAGCTCTTGCCTTAGAACCGGAATGGCCTTTTCCCACTGGCGTTCTTTATCCGGCCAGAGGACAAATTTTGAATTTAAACACCTTATCGATGCGTGTAGGGATTGTGCTAAATTGCTCATTGTGGCTTCCTCATAGAATCACCCATTTACCGCCATTTCTAGGTCCCACTCGCTCAATAACTCCTCTTTCCTTTAGAGTATCTAACAAACGCTTGATCGTGATCCTGCTTTTCCCTGTTACCCTTATCATATCCGCATATGAGCACTTAGGATTGTCTTTTATCAGGTTTAGGACGATATCATTGAGGTCAGTATTGGGCTCATTTTTAGGCTCATGACTATTCTTTTTAGGCTCATTCGGGGTATTTTTAGGCTCATTAGGCTCATATTTAGGCCTTTTAGGCTCATCTTTAGGCCCATTAAAGTTTAGAATGGTCTTCAGGTAATCATCTGTTTCCTCAAAAACCGGTTCCATACCATTGAATTCTTTCATAATGGGAATCACCTTAGTGCGGATGCCCATGCCTCTGGCATCCACATACTGGTAGTCGCGCAAGACTTCCATAATGATGGTGTTGCGTGGGGTGCGCCTGCCACCGATCATCTTTTCCACGGTCATAGAATTTGGCAAAGCTCCGGGGCTGATTACTTCCAGCCTGTCCTTATAGCGGGAGATCTCGATATCGGTAGAACGAGTCCAGTCTCTATGCGCCAGGGCGTTTAAGAGCAATTCACGGATGGCATTCCAAGGGTACAACCATTTCAGCGGTCTGCGAAAACCTTTGTCTATGGTAGAGGATTCTTCTGTGATGAAGGGATACAGGGCTGAAGCTGCTTTTTCTACCAAACCATCATCGATGATCCCTGAAACCCTATGATTTGTCACTTCCACCCTGGCTACCATGGGGCCATCCAAAACAATATCCAAAAGTGCCTTGTATTGCTTGTCTGAAGAATCAAAGACCATAATCCTGAGTCCAGCTTGTTTCAGGTATCTACGGGGGTTGATCCCAAATAGCACTAAGCCAGCAATTGTGCAGGCCTTTTTCTGATTTGAGCTGCTGGCCAAAAACCCCATATCTTCCAGCCTCTCTTCCCATTCTTCTTCAGTTTGGGGGAGAGAAGGCTCGCTCAGAATATCCCTAAAGTAGTTTTCCAATCTGGCTTTATCCATGCTTTTCATAGAAGTACGGGGGACGGGCATGGTTTCCACATGTAGCATACCTCCAGAGGCAGACATCCGCACGATTTGCTCCCGGGTTGCCAATTTACTTAAAGACCCTACCCGGATATAAAAATCTTCGCGGTCATTATGATGAACCACATAAGGCTTGGAGCTTCCCATTGGGATGCTGATCACCGCCACTCGCAAGCCCTCTTCCACTTGTATCTCTTCATACTTTGGCACCAAAGATGGATGAACATAGCGGCCGCAAACACTGTCCATTACCCAAGGCTCAAAATCTGCTCTTTGAATACCTGAGATAGTCCCATCATCTTCTATACCTACGAAGAGCTTGCCACCATAGCTATTGGCAAAGGCTACAATCTCTTTGGCCAATTGTTCCGGTTTAAGATCATCACGTTTGAATTCAATTTCTGAGCTCTCACCATTGATGATAATTTCCAGCAGTTCATGTTTTAGCATTTTGCGCCTCTTTCTTCTCTGTCAGGCTCAGATGCCTGTCATTGATCCTATCCCCTTTATCCAAGTGATACCAGGGAGCGGAAGGGACATCCTTACCCCGGTCTTTGTTCCAATTGAGGTTGAGGATGGGCTTTTTATAGTAACGTAAGACTTCGGCCTGCACGAAGGGGCGGATGTTCATGCGCACACCGTCGTTGAGATCGGGATTCCAACCGATTGCCTGATCTTCCAGGGATTTCCAGCGTACAAAGATATCATAAGGAGCTTCGCCTTCCAGGATCTGCTCCAGGCTCTTTTTCAGCTTGTTTGCGGCGGCCAACTTTTCAGCAGCACCATCCACACCGGAATCCAGCTCATGTTTTTGTCTCGTGATCCAATCTCCCAAATAGCTGTAGATAAGGCTTTGCAATTTACGATTGTCAAAGCTGTGGTAGTTCACCAAAGCGGAGAAGCCATCCCTGAGGCCATCCCAGATCTGCCAGATAAAGGGGCGGTGCTGGAAAAGCTTGCAGTGCTGCGCAAAGAATTGATCCCGTAGCCAGCTTTCCAGGCTCTTGCCTGCATGCGCGCAGATTGTTAGCAGCTCATCCAAAATCGCAGGTGACCACTGCTCTTGGTAAGCCGCAGCGAGCAATCTGATAATCCTGTCCGCTGCAGTTTCTTCGCCCCGGACTGAAGGCAGGCAAACTATGCCATCGCTATCGGCAAAAGCGTTCAGCTTGGCTGCCTCCTGAACCCAAGCCCGGGATTGCTCCGAAAGTTCCAGATCAGGATCCAGCTCAGCAGGCCATTGATAGCCCAAAAGCCGGGCAATGGCAACCTGCAAGACCGTGTCGTCTTTGCGCTTTTTCCCGATCTCCAATTGCTTGCTCTCTTCACTCCAGATCACATTGCCACAGGGATGACCATGGAATATCCACTGCGTAGGATCGTCAGAATATGGTTCGGGCAAGCCATGGGGATAGTTTTCTGCCGCTACTTTCAGCCAGTGTTGGAGGTCGAAGGGGACCTTGATAAGTGTGGCATTGGTAACGTTAACTTTCTGATCTATTGCACGGACGTTTAGGCTGTATTCATCTGATTGGCAGTAGGTCCATATTGACAACACATGTTCTTGATTTGCTGGATAGATGATGGCAATATTCGAATCAAATACTTCTCCAGTGTATAATGAAATAGGAAGTGAGTTCATTTGGCTCACCCCTATTCCAAGATTATCCCATGCTTTGTTACCGCGCCGGTCACTATCATGAAGCTTCACTTTTCTTATATAAAGGTCTTCCCTTAAATGCCCTTTTTCCTTATCGTAGAAAATCACCAGTTCCAGACCGCTGAATGCGTTGTTTGAAGAGACTGTCGTTTGCTGATATGTCCATAGCTCGCCTAAATCAATAATTTCCCAGTATTTTCTTTGGAATCTCGGAGAATCTCCGTTTAGTACCCCAGCAAAACACTTTGCGTATTGCGACAAAAGAGAGAGATTAGAAATATCTTCAAGCACAATCCTCGCATCCGGATTCCCCAACTGCCTTGCCTGAGAGGCCACTTTCAGTTCCACGTCTATCAGCCGATGCCCCTTCTCCTGAGCAGTGCGAAATTCGGAGACATCCAGCCCGGATAGGGCGTTTACGAATCCATCTTCATCAAAGATGTCCAAGTTCCGGTTTTCCTGCCCTTTGCTGATGAGAAGCAAGATTGCCTTTACAACTTCTCCGCTAATGGTTTCAAATGCTCCCGGCCCTAATCTGGCGAGCAGGTGCCATGTATCATTCTTCAGAAGCTTTTTTCTAAACTGCTTGTATGAGATGAGGAAGAGCCAATTTTGAGGCAAAACTATACTGGCGGTTCCACCTTCGTGGCATAAGTTCAGACAGCGGTCCAGAAACACGGTTGCCAGGTCATTTTTGGCAGCCGGATAATGCAAGTTACAAAAATCTCTCAGGATTTTATTATGCTTGCTCCTGCCCAGATAGGGGACATTGGTGATCACCAGATCATATTTATTCAGCAAGATCAGGGTAGCATCCAGGAGGCCTTTGGCCGCCAGACCCGCTTCCTGCTGTTCATCGGAGCGTACTTTAGTCAAGAGGCCTGAAAAAGAATATTCATCAAAGTGGAGCTTGATATAATTGCCCAGGTCACTTTCTCCGGGGTCTAACAAGCTCCCTAAGATCGGGGCATCCTGGTAAAAATCATGTAAAAAGTTCAGTGCCTGGCGCAGCGCAACATTGCCATTGGCCAGGGCAGTCCATTCCTCTTTGGCCGCTCCCACGGAAAGACCGCAGCAGGCAATATTCATTTTGGGCAAAACCCTGTAGCCATTTGCTCCGGGGTAGGTCCAGGCCGCTAAGGCCAAGGCAAAAACGGCTATTTCTACGCAGCGTGGGTCCAGTTCCAAACCATAGAGATGCCTTTGCAAAGCCAGGTCTATAGCCGTAGCAGGCTTGCAGTTCTCAGCTTCAACCAAGATAGGCACCAGCATTTGGAGGGTGGCAACCAAAAAGTGCCCTGAGCCGCAACAGGGATCAAGTATCTTCAAGTCTTTGAGCTCCTGAGCCCAGTGTTCATAATTGCCAGCTGCAAGACGCCATTTGTCATCTTCTTTTACAAAGCGCAGGTATCTAAGCGGAAGGTCTAGCATCGAAGCCTTGGCTCGCAATTCAGCTTCGCTTTCAGCAGACAAAAGGTCTTCTTCGGAAAGCTTTTTTGCTGCCCACCACGCCCCCAGGGAGTTATCCAGCAGAAATTGCACCATATATGGTTCGGTGAAAAGCTGCGTTACTGCCGGTAGCTCTCTGGCCCCGATCACGACTCCGGATTCGTTGACCTCATCCTTCTTTTTGGCCTGCCAGAATTGATAGACCCAGCCCAGGGCATCGGAGGCCAAAAACACATCCTGGGGAAGTGCTCCCAAAAGGGTTTCCAGGGCAAGCTGATGCTCCGGAGGTAAAATGAGCTGAAACACCGGTGAATCTATCCTGAAGATCTGAGGCAGCATCCGGGAAGCATAATGGGCAGCCAGTTCCCAAGCACTTTTGGCAGCTTTTTCAGCAGCCAGAGCCTCGCAATCCTCCAGGCTGAGCGAGATGGGGTTTATAGGATCGTCGTCCATGAGCAGGGAGTTTTCTGCCAAAAACCTGGCAAAGAGCATGCGGTGCCAGTATTCATAGGCGATTTCTTCCGTGAGCAGCTCGATTGCCTGGGTTTTATCCTGCCCATTTCTGCTGTCGCCGAGCTGTCTGCCATGGATGCGCAGTTTCCGCCGCAATTCTCTTTCGGCATCATTTAAGAACTCTGGCGCAATAGCAGCGCCCACACCCAATTGCTGTAGTGCAGCCCTGGCTCCGGCTTCAGAGGTCTCACGGGCGGCTTTTACGGTTCGTTCCAGTTCATTACGCAGGGATTTATCCAGAGGAATCATGCTAAAATCCTTGGATTCAGCTCGTAAGCTGATAAGTGTTCATCCAAGGACCAGATATATACTCTCATAGCCTTATGCAATTTGCATTGTCTTTCCCAGTCCTTAATTATAGACAAATCTCCCAAACCGGATCCCCTCATCGCAGAATCAGGAAATTCCTTGAGCCAGGTTTTCAATTTTTCTGAAGTCAAAAAATCAATTGGAGTGAAAGGAGAATCACCTTCCAAAGCCTTTTCTATATGGTTCACAAATCTCAGTGCTGCTTTTCTGCGCTGATCGCCATCCCCATTTTGGGCAATATGGTTACCGGTTTCAATAATGGTAGGCATAGGGAGAAACAGGAATTCACCAGCAGATATTTTTTCTTTGAGTTCTGCCATTGTCTGCTTATGTTGGGCTGCTTTATTGGGAACATTCAGGATTTCCAAGAATATCGTTGTATCAATTATGCAAATAGCTTTCATGGCAGATCCTTTAATCCTGGGGTAATTGTTCAAGCCAGTGGAGAGCTTTTTTCTTTCTGTCTTCTGAAGATAAATTGTCTTTCAGATACTTCTCAATGGTTTGTACTGTCATCAGGTAACCCAGTGAACCCTGGCTGATCAATTCGGGATAACTATCTAAATCTGCTAATCGGGTCATTTCACTATTACCTGTTTTGGGCGAACGATAGCAAGAAATGACATCTCCCACCAGCTCATCCGGAATTGCATCAAGCAGAGCAGGGTTATGTGATGACATCAGCACCCTCAAACTCCTTCTTTTGCCAATTGTCTGTATGCTTTTCATTAGTTGCTTTGCTCTGCTGGGGTGCACACCATTGTCCACTTCTTCGATTATGACCAATGAGCCAGGTTTTGCCCGCATCAGAGCAGCCCCTATTGCCAGCACCCTCAGAGTTCCATCTGAAAGCATGGTGGCATCGAAGGTCTTTTTTCTGCCCCCAAATGTTTCGGTAAGCTTTACCATCACATCTTGTCTTTCAGTAACGATAAACCCTATATCCGAAATATCCTGCTCGGGCAATGATCTGATCAATTCCAGCATAGTCGCCTTGTCATCTTCATTTAAGCAGATTTGATACAGGACACTGGACAAATTAGAACCGTCTTCTTTAATTACATCATCTTTGCTGAACGAGTAGCCTCTCATGGTAGATGGCCTGGGGTCCAAAAACACGATGTTACTAAGGAGTTCTCTAAACAATTGAGTTACTTGCGGGATTATCTTCTTTGATTTCTCATCTTTTGGCTTGAATCTTGTTGCATCCAGCAACTGATAGAAGATGGCTTGTCGATTCGAACAGTTTACTATAGGCCTATGAGGTCCTTGCTTATAGTCATTGTAAGCAACTTCGATGTCATCGCTACGATAGCTTGTCTTGAGATGGGTGCGGTAAAGGGGAGCAATTGGGCTTAAGGAGCGCAATTCTTCTTCTTTTACTACCAAGAGGCCGCCTTGAATACCCAGTTGTAACTCAAGCTCAAACTGCTCATTTTGCGGCGAAAGAACTGTGCAGGCGAGCAAAATATATTCTTTTTTGGAACGAAACATATCCAGTGCTTGCCCTCTCACCCTATTGCTTGCCGTTGCTCTGGTTATTTCGTCTAATCTTTGCCCCTTGGCCAATAGTGACAAGAGGCGTATAGCTTCAAGGGCGTTACTTTTGCCTGAGGCATTAGGTCCAATCAGCATGGTCAATGACGCAAGTGGCAGCGTAGCATCTTGAAAGCTCTTGAAATTAGCTATTCGAATAGACTGAATCATAAGTACTCCTTTTAATTAAAGATAACGGGGCCTTTGGATAAGGTTTCCAGTATTAACGATTTAATTTCTATCAGCCAGAGCTCCAGGTCTTCCGTGGTTTTTAAGGTCCTTATCGGAAGTGTGATCACCTGGGTTTGCGGCTCCAGGATTCTGGCAGCTTCTTCCTGTGCCTTGCTCATCCGGGCTGGCAAAGCTGCGATCTTATCTTTGATCGAGCTTAAAGGGTGTTTTTTAAGCGTGTGTATGATTGCCTTGGGGTCGGATAGCTTTAGTGAAAGTCCGGATTCTTCATCCAGCAGGTTGGCTTTGCGAATATCCTCCTGCTGTTCCTGCTCCAAGGCTTGCCAATTGGCATCATTGTCCAGGTTTTCTATTCCAGCACTAAAAGCCGAATCGTAATCCTGTTTTAAGCGGTTAAGCTCTTGCCGGAAGCTTTGGCTGAGGGCAGCAAGGATGGGTGCAACTGGGTCTGGATCTGCGAGCAGCAATCTTTGCTCTTCGATCTGCTCCACCTGGCTTCGGATGATTTTAATATCGTTCAGGTCATCGGAGAGCTCCAAAAGCTCCGTTAATAGCTCCCAATTCGGCAGTCTAATGGAGATATTATCCGCAAGTTCCTTTGCTGCGACGATCATGATACTCAGCTCGTCGTAAGAATTGTGGATCGCCATCAGCCTTTCATTACCGGTGCAAAGCCTGATCTGCTCTATGGCTTCTGTATTTTGCCGGATTGGCTGTGGTGCTTCTCCACCGGATTGTTCGATCAAGTCCAGCGTTTTGCCGATGAAATCGCTGGAGGATTCATATTCGTCACCGGAATTGCAATTGATGCCAAGGCTTTGATACAATCTGCGGATCTTGATGCGTTGGGCAGCGGAAAGAACCACATTCTCAATCTTGAGTACAGCCTTGCCGATATTTTTACGCTCCAGCTTCGCAAGCTCTATCACCTGATTGCGTTCATCCAGGGCTTTAATGATTCCGGCTACCAGCAGCACGACCATGCCAGCATCGACGGCATCTCTGGGCCAGCCATAGGGTGCTTTATCAAAATGCTTGCGGACCTCATCGCCCTTTTTACTGTTGGCGATATAGCCCAAAATCGCCTTACAGATAGGATTGCCGTCCGGCTCGCCACTGTAATCAAGGGCTGCCAGAGCGTCCGGTGCTCCACGCATGGCTTTGTCATACACCCTGCTCCAGCGGCTGTCATCTGCTTCACTGAATTTTGGATAGAGCCGCAAGAGCGAATTTTTAATAGCTGTTTCGAGGCTGGCTTTGAAACTTGTCCCGCCGATTTCTGTGCCGCCGGCTTGAATTAGCTTTGCCTCTTTAAAAAGCTCCTGAAAGAGCTCACCCAGTTTCAGCTCGGCAGTGTTTTTGATGGTTTCAATAGCGGAGCGGGCTTCCACGCCCTCGGCAGTGGCGGGGTTACCCTTTATCCGCAAGGTATTTTCCGCTGCCTTCAGTTCGATAAGATTTGTGCGGATAGCATCGGAATCCTTTTTGGCCAGGTACACGGTGATGAGCGGAGAATCGTTACCCAGTTGTTGAGCATCCACCCTGGCAGAGTTCTCATCCACGCTCCAGCCGTTTCTCAGCCAGACATAGAGCTTTTCCCGGTGATCTTCGGGATGGCCTGCGGTGTGGCACAGAGATACTTCCCTGGGCACTTTGGAGACTCCCTGCATAATGCTCATACCTTTCGTAAGCAGGGCATATTGCTGTTTGATGCGCTCTTCCCTCTCGGAATCGATCACTTGCATCGAACTGGCCAGAGTAGATTTTTGGGAGAGAAATTCATTGTTCCAGGCCACACTTTCTTCGGTCTGGATGCGGTATTCGTCCTTTACCTTCATCAAAAGAGCACATCCGTCCAGCAGCTTGGGCAATCTGCTGCGCAGCAGGCTGCTATCGGAGGTGATATCTTCCAGCAGCAGATCGGCAAGAGTTTCAGTAAGGGCTCTGATGCCGATATCGGCATTGTGAGAATTGATCTTATTGATCAGGAAGATCAAGCCGCAAGCCCTGGCGAGCAGCCGTTCATCTGCATTGTCGCTGGCAATCCAGAGCATGGTTCGTTCAAAGATTTTATTGGGCAAGAGCTTGCCTTGCAGGAGCTTTACGGCAGAATCGAAGTACAGATAGTCGGCTGAGATCACATGTCCCAAGGGTCTATCAATATTCGTTTGAATAGCTTTGTGAATGGTGCTGAGCTGATTGCGGAGTTGGCTGTCCGTACCGGTCTGATCCAGAACTCTGAGGACTTCTTCCCAAAATCTGCGCCTCACCGGCAGGATGGGGTAATCAGCCGCAAAATACTTTTCATCATCTGGTTTATGGGCGATAGAGCTGCCACTCAAGTGCCGGCAGAGCTCGCCAATATTGTTTTTATACAGAGCATCCAGGGCAGATTTGGCAGAGGGGTTCTTGCTGAGAAAGACCTTGCGAATCACAGTATCCACATCGTTATCAGAAAGCTGAATCGGGATGGTAAAACGTCCTTCCAGCTTTTTCAGATTTGCCGTGCCAGAGATAGCGGTCTGCCCGGTGGCTACTATGATCAGCTTGCCCCCAATGGTTTTGGTGCAGGCTTCAATGGTTTCTTGCACATCCAAAGACCGCTCGCTGCTCTCTCCTATATACTGCTGCATTTCATCCAGGATGATCGCCGTAAGAGGCAATTTGCCGTCTATCATGAGGGCACTCTTCAGGGTTTTCAGCATATCATCGATGCTGATATCTTCGGCATTGGGATAGAGATTGATCAGGGTGTCCATACAGACTTTGTGTGAGATAAAGACATTCGGTTTGATCTCTATGAGCGCATCATGCAGCACTTCGGCGACATAGAAATTATCCAGCTCTTCAGCCCAATTTGCGCCTTTTGAGACCACATAGTCCCGCACAGAGTCCAACACCCCCTCATGTTTCATCCACATCACAAATTTCGCTTTCTGATATTGCTCTGGCAGACCGCGGGATTTTAGCACGATGCCCAGCAGGGCCAAACGGACATTATTGCTACCGGAGCCCAGGGTTCCGGAAGCGGCATGGACACCCCCATGTCTCTTGGCTTGTGTGCTATGCTCTTTGAGTAAGTCGCGGGTACTTTGGGGCAGATTCGCAATGCCTCTGGCAGTGGCACCATCCGGGAAAGCGGTATCCAGCCACAGAGCCCGCAGCATTTTGGCCAGATGAGATTTGCCGGAGCCGTAAAATCCGCTGATCCAGACTGATGGTTGCTGGGCTTGATGGATGTTATTCAGATAGGTTTGCAGAATATGGTTCAGACCTTTCTCATATTGGCCGTCGCAGACGAAGGTTTCGAGTTCATAGCGCAGCACCTCCAAAGCCTGATCGGTCATTTCGTCGTTTACGTAAGCCACACCCTCATTCACCAATTTGATTTGGGTGGGATCTTTCAAATAGATATCACGGTTCTTCATCAGTTCTACCCTTTATAGCTGCTTATCCGCTGTGATTGGTATAGCCAGATAGGTCCAGCCGTCATAGCCATCTAACAGACGGTAATTATTGTTTTCATAGCTTCCCGGGAAAAAGACCACCAGTCTTCCTTTCACCAAGGGAGCGATCTTTTCAACGAGTTCTTTTGCCTTGATAAATCCATATATTGAGCCAAGTCCATAGAGAGCAAATACAGTATCCTGGTTTGCGTTTCCCTTCTGGATACATTCAGTAATTCTGGCCACTAAATAGGCTTTAAAGCTTGGCATGATTGTCTTGAGCAGCACTGGTTTTTCAAAATATCCTTTGGCATATCGCTGAGTCGAAAGCCATTGAGCAAAATCATCACTGAGGTCATAAAACAAGCACTTTTTCCCGCTCTGAACGGTAAGGAGTTCAAATTCTTCCAGCTTGGCCCTCAGTGCAAGTTCATCTTTTTCGCTGTACACGCAAAACCAAACCCGCTGCATGGCTGCGGCATCCGTGCGCCACGGTATCTGAACCAGCGTTTGATAGTTTTTGAGTAAGGAGTCAAGATTGGACATTTGCGCCTCCAGTTTCAGCCTCTGTAAGCAGGGCGTCAAAAGTGACATCCACCACTTCGCCTATGCGCTTCATGCGCATATAGCCTTTGCGGGATGCCTCTTCAGCCAGGCTAAACAGGGTTTCCTTGGGGCTGTCCAGGTAGGCTGTATATTCGCTTTCAAAGAGCCTCATCCCCTGGACTCCCTTTAAGAAAGCAAGGATTAGTGCATAGGTAACCGAGGCTGGACTGGGCTGGGCTTTCACCCTGATTTTCTTGTTTCTGCCTCTTAAGAAGCCGGCCCCAGTCCAGGATGCGTTGAGATTTTGACTGGTGGACTTAAGGGTGCCAGGGCTGAATCTATCTGGATATTTACGCGAAATCTGCTCTTCAAGAGAGCTTCTGGATACATGAGTACCGGCCGGGATGGGTAGCAGCCAGGGCGTGAGCTCTCTTAAGAGCCGGTCACGAGTGCTGGCACATAAGAAAGCCAGGAGTGGAAGTGAAGCGGGGTCTTTGTGCCATAATGTTTTCAATACGCGGAAAATGGTGATCTTATCGTCTAATCCATAAAGAATTCTGAGATTGTCCAAGGTGCGTTTCCGGTTGCTGGCAGAGCGCTTTTGCAGACAGTTTTCCTCCACCACGGCCCGGGCATAATCCTCAAAGGAGGCATCTTCTTGGGGCACCGCAATCAAAAGCATTTCCAGCTCAGAGACCATAATCGTTCTGGCGCTGTGAGCTCCGGCCGAAGCCGGCCGAAACCCAAATTGCTCAGGATTTAGTCTTTGATTTTGTCTCACTCTTTTCCTCGTTGGCACCGCCTTCCCGCATCCACAGATCCACCTCATCTGTCTTAAATTTCCAGAGCTTGCCCAGCCTGTGGGCAGGCATGCCCTTCTGTTTCACCCATTTATACACAGAGTCCCGGGTAATACCCAAATACTCGCTTATTTCCACTACGGAAAGCCATCTATCATTCACAATAAACTCCTTTATCTATAAGTCCACTGCGCCATAAGCGATACTTTGTGTCCAAAAGCTATGTATCTATCAGCCTATGACAAACACTGCAAGACACAGGATAAAAAGTGGTCAAATTATGTCAAAGCATTTCTCATTTTCCTAAGTAGATTGACCAGATTATCTCAGATCTATTCCTTGGCGTGTCACCCTTTTAAGTATCCACCCTGTGGAAAACCAGCATTCTGGGGTGCTTCTTCCTCATTAGAAAGTCTTGATCACATCTTTATCTACCCTTAATCAAGCGTTAATTGTTAACGCTTGATTAAGGGTAGATAAAGACATGATCGAGGCTCTGTAGGGAGGGAGAAAGGTTCAAATACAAATGGGATTCTGCTATCTAAGATATTGTCCTTGCAGGACTTGGGCAGATTAGTTTACGCCGTATTCTATCTAAACCCACATGAAATGGCTCTCGCAACCGAGCATGAAAGGCCTTATCCTGCGCCGTTTGCCTACGGGTTCGGGTAAATTGCCAGGCCTATGGCATTCTGTTTCTTTCAGTATCCTTACCACAAGAGGTTCCAGGCTGTCATCAGCAGCAATTTGCCCTCACGGAATCCCTCTACACACGCGAAAGCCCAGATTCCAGGAGCTATCGGAGGGATAGCTGAAATTCCGATATGATACTGTGCAGAATTCGGCTTCATTCGACCAGCTACCACCGCGAGACACGCGGCCATTTCCGCTCTCTGCTCCGGTAGGATTTGTTTGCGCACCGCTGAGGTAAGGGCCATGAATATCCCAGACCAATTCCCAAAGATTGCCGCTCAGGTCATAAAGGCCAAGTTCATTGGGCAGCTTGGCACCGGAGCTGTGGATCGCTTCGTTTTCTGCTCCCCAATTATCCAGATACCAGCCCACCTGATCCAGATCATCACTGCCGCTATAGATAAAATTCTGCGACTGCCTCCCGCCTCGGGCTGCAAACATCCATTCCATCTCCGTGGGCAAGCGATAGCCATTCACCTTCCAATCGCAGAACACATTGAGATTGGCATAGGTGTTATGGTCCCAGTTGCCAGGCCAGACATCGGGGTCGGTGCCATAGCTGCGGTAGCTGTAACAGGGTGTGAGGCCTTCCCTAAGGCTGCGGCGATTGCAATATTCGATGGCATTGAACCAAGTAACGTAGTAAACGGGGAAATTGCTGCCAACTCCGTGATCGAAGGCAGGATTAATCCCCATCACCGCTTCATAATCTGCCTGGCTGAGGGCATGTTTGGCCAGAAAGAAGCTGCTGATCTTGATATCTGCGTAACCGTTATCAAATCTGCCGCCCTTCACGAACACAAAGTTCACAGGGGGCACCATAGGCTCGGTGCTCTTGGGGTTGCAGCCTGTCAGCAAAAGCAGCAGGGTCAGGCTGAAGATGCTCAAAACGAATTTTTGTCTTTGCATGGTATTCCTCTTTTTTGTAAGTTCCTCATAATATGATCTGTGCAAGAGCTGAGGAATGTAAAAATGAAAAGCCGGAAGGTGTCAAGGAAATTCGTTTGAATGTAGAATGGGTAACGCTGGATTTATCTGGCCGTTCAATCAGCTTCAGCTGGTGCGTGCAGTAAACAAAAGAATGGTCACACGGATTGGGCGGATTGAACGGATTGACACGGATTCTTTTTACCACTGAGAACACCGAAGAAGAGACGAGGGCTACTGGATTGCAGACCTCTCGTTTGCATAGCACGGGGCCTGTGGCTCTTGTGAAGCCGGCTTTCTTGTTATCAAGGTCTGTGGCCTTGTTTGATGCGGGACGCATCAAATCCTGCAAGCTAATCAAATCCAGCGTTACGACACGCACCAGCTGAAGCTGATTGAACGGCCGGATAAATCCAGCGTTACGGGCGATCTTGGCTTGCTTGTGAAGCTGATTGCAAAGCTTTATCAAATAGGCAGTTACTGCTATGCGGACGCGGCGGCGGCAAAAACTTATTGACAAAAAGATAGCTTTTTAAGAGTGTGTCTGAACTAATGCGTTCCGGAATAGCTCAGCGGTAGAGCGGGTGGCTGTTAACCACTAGGTCGGGGGTTCGAATCCCTCTTCCGGAGCCATTTATTTAGGCCTGCTGATAATGCAGGCTTTATCTTTGGCTTTCGACCGCTGCCTGTTTTGACTTGTCTTTTTGACCTGGCAGTAAACTACAAGCTTTCTATCTTTTCATATCTCCGGTCAAGCTACAAGCAATTCTCCCTCCAAATTGAGAGTTAAAACAGGAACTCAACGTTAAGCGTTAAACGTTAAGCGTTAAGCGTTAGATTCCTATGCAGGCGGAACGGAGTCCGCCGCTAAGGTAAACTTTCTCAACCCTCTAAACTATCTCAACCCTCTAAACTCAACCCTCTCAACTACGAGATACAGGTTCTGTAGGAACGGCGTCCTACGCTACGATTATTCCATGATCTCATAAATCAGCGGCTCTCTCTCTTTTTCCACCGCAGCCACCTTGTAAGCAGCCCGGATCAGCTCTGCCACAGCGCGTCCTTTGGCCTCGTCATTGGCATGAACTGTGCCGATCTGCTCACCGGCCTCAACCCGGTCCGAAATCTTGGGATGCAGCAAGGCTCCGGAGCTGTAATCCAGCGTGTCGCCGGTCTGCATGCGTCCGGCCTTGATCTGCACCAGGGCATAACCGATGGCGCGGGCATCAATCTCATGGATATAGCCGCTGGTCTTGGCGATGATGGGGATCTGATACTTGGCGGTAGCAAAGAGGCTGTAATCCTGGATCACTCTGGGATCACCCTCTTGAGCTTCAATGATTTCGGCAAAGCGGGCCAGGGCCGAGCCATCTTCCACCACGGAATCTATCATCTTTTGGGCTTCCTGCCGATTTTTGGCAAATCCGGCCATTTTGAGCATTTGAGTGAGCAAGGTGGAGGTGATTTCATAGGTATCCGGCAAGTAATTTCCTTTCAGATATTCGATGGCTTCGATGGTTTCCAGGGCGTTGCCCACCGCACTACCCAAGGGGGAATTCATATTGGAAAAGACCACCGAGACCTTTTGGCCAAAGCTGTTTCCGGTCTCGATCAGATGTCCGGCCAGCTCTTTGGCCCGGCGTAAGTTAGGCATAAAGGCGCCGCTGCCGATCTTGAGATCGATCACCAGATATTTGCTGCCTTCGGCGATCTTTTTGCTCATGATGCTGGCCGTGATCAGAGCTGGACTTTCCACTGTGGCAGTGACATCGCGCAGGGCATAGATGCGTTTGTCCGCCGGAACCAGATATTCGGATTGACCTACCAGGGCGAAACCGTGCTTCAGAACCAGCTTTTTGAAGTCCTGAATGCTATATTGGGTGTTGAATCCGGGGATGGCTTCCAATTTATCCAAGGTGCCGCCGGTGTGTCCCAAGCCCCGTCCCGAAATCATCGGAACAGTGAGCCCCAAAGCCGCTGCGATGGGTGCCAGCATCAGCGAAATCTTGTCACCCACGCCGCCGGTGGAGTGTTTATCTGCCACTTTGAGATCGTCTGGAAAACAGATCTGTTTGCCGCTTTCGATATAGCATTTGGTGAGGGCAGAGATTTCTGAGGGCATCGCGCCTTGAAAAAAGAAGCACATCAGCAGTGCCGACATCTGATATTCGGGGATCTTGCCAGAGAGGTAATTGGTGATCAAAAAGCTGAGTTCAGGCTCGGATAGCACCAGGCCGTTGCGCTTTTTCAAGATGAGTTCTACAGGATTGTATTGCATTTTTAGTCCTTTTAATTTGAGGTTAATTTCTCCCGGATATAGCCGGAAAACATATCCATGATCCAGACTACCAGGGCGATGAGCCACATGATGAGGCCCACATTGCGCCAGGACAGCATCTGCTGCTGTTGATACAAGGCCAGGCCGATGCCGCCGCCGCCCACAAAACCTACGATGGTGGCCATGCGCACGTTGATATCCCAGCGGTAAATGGTGAAGGCCAGATAGGGCGCTAAGATCTGCGGAGCCACGGCATAACGCCAGATTTGCAGAGTGGAAGCACCGGTGGCTTTGATGGCTTCCACGGGGCCGGGATCGATGTTTTCGATCTGCTCACTATAAAGTTTGATCAAAGCCGCGATCGAATGAATCCAGAGTGCCAGCATTCCCGCAAAGGGGCCGATGCCTACCCAGACGACAAAGATGATAGCCCAGACTATGGCTTCGATGGAGCGGAAAATGGTGGAAACCGTGCGGATAAAGACATAGGCGATCTTGCCGGGGAGGGAGCCAAACATCAGGTTTTTGGCGGCAAAAAAGGAGAGCAAAAAGGCAAAAGGAATGGCCAGCACGGTAGCCAAAAGTGCCAGATAAATGGTCTCCACCAAGGCTGCCAGCATGGGCACGAGCTGCTTGGTATTCGGATTGAAGATGCCGCGCAGGATGGAGGCGGTATTTGAGCCTTGAGTAAAAAAGGCCAGAGGCTGTAGCTCCACTATCACCCAGGCCATCACTATCGAAAGCAGAATGGCAAAGCCGGCCTCGTATTTCCACCAGGGCTTTACCTGCTTCTCACCTGCGATTTTGGCCGCAAGAGAGCCTCGGCTGAGCACGGCAAGGATGGCTATCAGCACCGGCGCAAACAGGATGAACCAGCCCGGAACAGAGCAGGCCGTCCAGCGCAAAACCAGCCAGGCGATGCAGGCCACAGAATACAGCCAGATGCCATATTCGATTAAGGTCAATTTTACATATTTCATTTTGGCGATTTTCCTTTCGCAGGAACGGCGTCCTGCGCTACAACCGGCCTCTTGAACAGGCAGCGGGATTGCTGGAATATTTTAGGGAGAGTGTCTTCGTGGAGGCGGGATTTCGTCAAGTCTTTTCCTTGGGAGGGTGGCTGTCAGGGCTTTCACGCAGATTACGCAGATGGGGGGGGCACGCAGATCACGCGGATGGCGCAGATGAGGGGTTTTTTTGGGGGGGGACGGTCGTTTTTGCGCTATCAAATCTATTGCTCTTTTGCTCTCAAAGGCCATTGATAAGGGAATGCAAGCCTGTAACTTATGCGGCCTTGAAGAAAAAGTTCTGGACAGATACCATTATTAAGCTAAAGTAGCACACTAAGCGCAAGTAATATTGCACGAGTAAATTAGAAAGACCCATAGAAATAGAATTTGAACAAGGAAGAAATTGTGAACAAGAAATGTTTGATCTTGTCCTTTGTGGCAGCCACGTTTATAATCGCTAATTTGTTTGCCGCCGTTGGTAGCGGGGAACGGCCTGTGGATGGTGCTTTGCAGGATGCAGACTACAGTATTTCTTATAGCTGGAGTGGGGATGCTGCTTTGGGCAGTGCGGAAGCTTGTGATGCGGCTCAAAATCTTATTCGGGAAGGAAGTGATCCGGTAGAGGTCATCATTGGTAGCGGAACTGGCACTCAAGAATTCCCGCTGCACCGTCATTACAACTACTCTTCCCACGAAGCCATCTATCTGGCCAGTGAGATCGGCATGAACGGAAATATCAGTTCTCTGGCATATGACAAAGCTTCAGGATCTAATGCAAGCCCCATCGAAGCTACCAGTATCTATATGAAGCATACCACTGCCAGTATATTCGACAATGGCGATTACAGCCTCGATGGATACACCTTGGTCTATAGCGGAGCTTTCCCAAATACTGCCACAAGCGGATGGATGGAAGTGGAACTGAATACATCGTTTGCTTACAATGGAGTGGACAACCTCTCGATCTTGGTAATCAAGGGGAATCAGATACCTATATCTAATAGCTATCCGCATTGGAAATGTATAACAACCACGGAATACCGAGCTAGACAAAAGGTTAATAATTACTCTCAACCCATCGAACTCAGCAGATCATCTTGCTTGCCAAACCTACGCTTGAAAATCTATCCTGTTGCTGTATATAATCCCCCCAAAAACCTTAGCGCAATACCCGGAAATCAGAGTGTTATTTTGAACTGGGAAGTTCCCAATCTGAGTGTGCCCGATTCCTATAAAATATTTAGAGATGGTGTCTTTTTGATCTCAGTTACAGGCTTTAGCTATCAGGACGATGCCGTAAGCAATGACACTCAGTACAGCTATTACGTGGTGGCCGTGTATCCTGAGACAGATTCGGAGCCTTCAAATACGGTGATTGCTACGCCAAGGCTAGTAGCGATCCTCGGCGAAGGAACACAAACAACAGGTGCTGCCGCAAGCCCTATTCATGGAGTTTATAACTCATTACACGGGCAATCTATATACACAAAAACGGAGATTAACAATGCCGGGATTTACGGCCCTATTTATATCACTCAGATCGGCTTTAATGTTAATTCCGTACCAAGCAGTAATCTTCCCAATTTCATTGTGCGGATGAAACATACCGCCGCTGAAGATGTATCAGACTGGCAAGATGCCACCAATATGCAGACCGTGTACAGCAATTCCTCCTATGCTCCTAAAATGGGATGGGATATGCTTAGCCTCAGTAGCCCCTTCCTCTGGAATGGACAGGATAACATCGTGGTGGATACTGCGTTTGGCTTAGTCGAAAACGCCAGTACTGGTAGCGTTTATTACACCAATATTCTCGATGGTTACAGATATGTTAGAAACAAAACCAGTAATCAAACAAATGTATTTTCTGATGGATTCAAGCATGATTACAGACCCAATCTCAGACTGATCTTTAATCCAGTGCCCTCTGTCCCAGTTCCCTTCGTAGAAGGCTTTGAAAGCGGTGCTGCCGACTGGATTTTGGTGAATGGCAATCAGGTGAATAAATGGCAGGTGGGCGAAGCTGACCACTACACAGGAACGAAAAGCATCTACATCAGCGATGATGGCGGAACCAACAATAGTTACGACGTAAATCAAGCCTCTATCAGCCACTTCTTTAGCAATATAAGCTTCCCATCCAGCGAGGAAGATTTCTACCTGCGTTTCACTTGGAAAGCCAATGGAGAAGGCGTGGAGGCAAACATCTCTGACTATTTGCAGGTCTATCTTACCGAGACTACCATCACACCTTTAGCCGGCACAGAATTATCTGCTACAGGCCTGGTGGATGGAGCATTGTTAAGCTCAGGTGCTTGGCAAAACATCAGCATCCCGCTTCCCGCAGACCTGGCCGGAAGCAGCAAACGCCTGGTCTTTTCCTGGAAGAATAACGGTAGCGGTGTAGTTCAAGCCCCTGCAGCCATCGACAATATCCGCATCGTGCAAGCCCAGCAACAGGAGATCGCGATAGTGATCGGTGGCGAGAGCGGGATAGAACTGCCGCCGGTTACCATTGGTGGCGAAACCATCAATTCCAGTATCACTTTCACCGACCTTACCGGCTCTACAGTAAGCTGCCAGGCTGGCTATGCCTCGGTGGAAAGTCCCCTTGGCAATGCCGGTCTGGATCTTGTGCTGAGTGCGGATAGCTTCGCCGGAGCCACTCTGACTATCAACCATAATCTTGGTTTTATTCCACCCACGATCGCTTACAGCCTCGGTGCGGGAGCTTGGAATATAATTTCCGCTTCAGATACCTGGACTGCTTCTCAGGCAAACTTCACCATCAGCGCAAGCAAACAGGATTCCGGTGAACTCATCATCGTTTTCTCCAAGAGCGAGGAAGGCACCCTGCCCGTAACTCTGGCTTCCTTCACGGCTGTCCTGCATGGACATAGCTATGTAAGTGTGGATTGGGCTACAGCTTCTGAAACCGGAGTGATGGGCTATTACGTTCTGCGTTCAGATAGCGCAGACCTCGCCGAAGCAGAGGCGATATCCGGGCTCATCACAGCAGCCAATTCCGCTGAGGGTGCGATCTACAACTTCCGCGATAAAAAGCTGTGCAGCAATAGCACTTACTACTATTGGCTGAATAATCTGGATTTCAGCGGAGCGGAAGGGTACAACGGCCCTCTCGCCGTGCACATAGATGATCTTGGGGGAGATGCTCAAGGCCTGGTTCCCGCAATTACAGCGGTTCTGGGCAATTATCCCAATCCCTTCAACTGCGCCACCCATCTGCATTATGCCCTGGCCAAAGCCGCCGAGGTCAAGGTGCAGATCTACAATAGCCGCGGGCAATTGCTGCGCACCATTTCAGGGCAGCATGATCTGCCCGGCTATTACAAGCTCATCTTTGATGGCAAAGACTCCAGCGGACGCGAGCTGAGTAGCGGTGTGTATATCTATCGCACCCAGATCGGCAAAGACTCTTTTGCAAACCGCATGCTGCTGCTAAAATAGCATCATCTAAGCACAGGATTCATCTCTGATTCTCTCCTCCACCCCAGGAATAAAGCGCTCCCTGTTCATGTGAAATCTGCGCCCTCTGCGCCCTCTGCGTGA
>Ga0265295_1001856_pt1 | contig 35752 bp, 23 predicted proteins | sample Munlansysbiofilm_FD_192503 | JGI IMG/M metagenome (GOLD analysis project Ga0265295, IMG submission 192503) | Leachate microbial communities from a municipal landfill in Southern Ontario, Canada - Methane capture system biofilm | ecosystem: Engineered > Solid waste > Landfill > Unclassified ... | reverse complement strand
CACCAATATCAGAGGCAATGACGGGAGTATCGTAACTGTATGAAGTGGAAATTACGCCGCTTTGGGTTGCACTTTTATATGGTAACACACAAAGGTCAGATTGTCTGAAAAAATTGGCAACCTCTTTATCGCTAATATAGCGAAAATGAGTTTCCACATTAGCCCCAATATCCAAATCCTTTATTTTTTCTTCATAAACAGCCTGGTCTTTGTATACTGTTCCGGCAATCACAAGGCGAATATCTGGAATGGCGACTCTGATAATGGGCATGGCATCTAAAAGCACATCTAAACCCTTATACTCCTTTATCATACCAAAGAAAAGTATGCGTGGGAGAGCATTAGTTTTTGTATTATCACCACTATGAGTATCATAAATAGGATGAAATCCCAAGATTGCTTTACGTACAATTCTACTGGGTAGATTGCGCTTGAGCTCTAACAGACAAGACTTGCTAAGTACCACAATCTCGTCTGCTTTGGAAAATACATATCGCAAGAGGCTTCGGGAGGCAAACCACTCTTCATGGGGCATAATATTGTGTGCCAGAATTACTTTTCGCCCTTGTTTTATTTTTCTAAGAATTCTACCGTATGCAGGAGCAAAGAAAGGTAGCCACCAAGAAACAATTATAATATCTGGCATATACTCGTTGATCGCCCGAGCAGTTTTATCCCAAGTGTACGGAAGATAAGGCGTAAGAATGCGCTTATTAGGATGTATGCTTTCTATGTTATCCTCTTGTTTACCGGCAGGGAATAGAAGCGCAGGGTATTGACGGTGAAAATTGAAAAAACATATCTCGTGTCCTTGCCTATACATCTCGTTGGCTAAATGCGATGCGAAAAGCGAAATTCCTCCTCTAAAAGGTGGGGCAGGTCCTAAAAATGCAATCTTCATCAATTACTCCGTAGGTTGAGATTGAGAAAAGAAGCGTCTTACCAATTCGGGATCGTCATATTTGCCAAACAGAGTCATCAGCTTAAGCCGTACTTTAATGCCTTTTAGATCGCCAGCAAGGATTGCGCCCATATCGCTAAGATGCTTTCCTCCCCCATCATAGCCGTATTCTGGTAAGACTCTACCGGTTAGTGTGCGAGATGCAATAACTACCAGTATGTTCTTTGCTATCGCACGTTTGATAGGTTCCAACACTTCCTTAGGTAAGTTACCTCGACCAAAAGCCTCAATCACAATGGCTCGCGCCCCGTTATCGATGCTGCAATCTATATATTTATTGTCCATTCCACACACTGCTTTTATTAGATCAACTCGAGTGTCTAGAACCTCTGTCCACACATTTTCGCGATATAGGCTAGCTCTGTGATATACAATTCTATCCGGATCCACTATTCCTAATGGTCCTAAACCGGGACTGGTAAAGGCATCAACTTTACCGGAATCTGTCTTAACAACATCGCGGGCAGTATGGATTTCGTCGTTCATTACTACCAGTACTCCTTTATCGACGCTCTCGTGATGGCTAGCTACGCGTACACTGCCTATGATATTGCGGGGTCCATCCAACCCGAGATCACTGCCACTACGCATTGCTGCGGTAAAAATGACGGGCTTACGGGTGGTAAGCACCAAATCTGCCATAAAAGCACTTTCTTCCAAAGTGTCCGTGCCGTGAGTTACCACGATGCCATCATAAGCCAAAATCTTTGTGTCTATTAATTTTGCCAAACCAAACATCATCTTTGGTGTCATATAAGGGCTTGGAATATTCAAATAATCCATCACTTCCACATTGGCTACGCCATTTAGTTGGGGGAATTTTGTGAGGAAATCCGCAAGCTCTGATGTGGGCACTACCCCCATATTTACAACATTCTTCATCGAAATAGTGCCACCGGTCATTATCAGGAGTATCTTCTTCATTTTGAACTCATGTATGGTATTGGATCTTCACAGCCAGCTTCTTTAAATGCCCTAAGCCGAAGTAAGCAACTGGGGCATTCTCCGCAGGCTTTGTCGTTGGAAAAATAGCAACTCCAGGATAGTTGAAATGGGGCATTTAGCTCTTGTCCAAGTTTAATTATTTGGGCTTTTCGAAAATGTAAAACTGGAGTGTAAATGCCAATATTGCCCTTTACAGTTCCAAGTTCTATTAGATTTCTGAAGGTTTTAAAGAATTCTTCGCGGCAATCTGGGTATCCAGAGCTGTCTTCTTCAACTGCGCCAATATATATTTTACTTGCGCTTATCACTTCTGCCCAAGCTACCGCCGCACAGAGCATTGTAGCATTTCTGAAGGGGACATACGTGTTTGGAATGCCACTTTCGTGATTGATTACAATCTCCGCATCCGTTAATGAAGAACCGCCAATATCTGATAACCACCGATAATCCACAATTTTTGCCATTTGGGCATGGTAATAATCGGCAATTTGGTTAAAGCACTGCCTCTCTTTGGCTTGTGTTCGCTGTCCGTAAGAGAAATGCAAGCAAAATAACTCGTCACATTCCTTTGCAGCAATGGCAGTTGTAACCAGAGAATCCATTCCTCCGCTAAGTAGAACAATAGCACGTGTCATCATCTATTCCCGTTTAATTTCTTTTTGCAAGCTTATGGCAGAGTGTATTTATGTCAAGTACAAAGCATGGATTGTACTTGACTAAATTGATACATATAGGATTTTGCACACATTAGATAAGTTTATTTGAGGTTAATATGAGATACGACGTAATTATTATTGGTGCCGGTCCTGCAGGATTGAGCGCTGCCCTTTATAGTGCCCGAGGGGGTTTGAAGACTGCTATATTCGAAAAAGGAATGGTGGGTGGTCAAATTACAGTAACCGATGAAGTTGAGAACTATCCCGGTTTTGAAGAACCCCTTTCAGGTTTTGAACTAACTGCCAAAATGCATGCCCAGGCAGAGCGGTTTGGCGCTAGATTTATAGAAGAAGAAATTATAGCTTTGGGCATGGAGGGTTTGTGCAAAGTTATTGAAACAGATAGCGCTAAATACCGTGCAAAAAGCGTGATAATCTGTACTGGAGCACATCCTCGCCGGTTGAATGTACCCGGAGAAGAACACCTTACCGGACGTGGTGTATCTTATTGCGCAACATGCGATGGGGCTTTGTATCGTGATAAAGTAGTTGCTGTTGTTGGCGGAGGTGATAGCGCTATAGAAGAAGGAATCTTCCTTAGCAGATTTGCCCAAAAGGTGATCGTTATCCATCGCCGCGATGAATTACGTGCGCAAAAGATCATTCAAGAACGTGCTTTCAAAAATCCCAAAATTGAATTCATTTGGGATACAGTAGTTCAAGAAATTCATGGTGAAGCCAAAGTGAGCAAACTCGAATTGGTAAACCGTAAAACAAAAGAAATTTCTATGCTTCCTGTGGATGGAATCTTTATCTATGTGGGCATTCTGCCTAATAACGAATTGTTGGAATCCCGCATAGAACTCGATAGCGCTGGATTTGTGCTTACAGATGATCACATGCATACCAATATCCCGGGCGTCTATGCCGCTGGTGACATTCGCCATACAGTCCTCAGACAAGTGGTTACTGCCACATCCGATGGTGCGATTGCGGCGTGGAGTGCAGAGAAATGGATTATCGAAAACTACGATGCCCTAGAGGTAGAAAGTGCTAAATAGTAAAGAAATCCGCAGCCAATTCATCGAGTTTTTTAAGGAAAAAGGGCACAGCTTTGTGCATTCTTCCCCTGTGATCCCCCAGAATGATCCCACCCTGTTATTTGCCAATGCTGGTATGAACCAGTTTAAAAGTATCTTTTTGGGTAATAAGGAGGCTGAGGTAAGCCGTGCCGTAAACTCTCAGAAGTGCATTCGGGCTGGCGGGAAACACAACGACTTGGAAGAAGTGGGTAAGGATGGCTACCATCATACTTTCTTCGAAATGCTTGGTAATTGGAGCTTTGGCGATTATTACAAAAAAGAAGCCATTAGCTGGGCTTGGGAATTGCTCACAGAGAATTGGAAGCTGGATAAAAAGCTTCTTTACGCTACCGTTCACAAAAGCGATAGCGAGGCACACGATTTATGGCAAGAACAAACCGATATTGATCCTTCTCATATCTCATATCATGACGATAAAGATAACTTTTGGGAAATGGGCGATACAGGACCTTGCGGACCCTGCTCTGAGATCCATATTGACAGAGGTATAGAGCATTGCAATAAACAGGGAGTGCCCGGCCATGTTTGTACTGTAAATGGCGATTGTGACCGATATATCGAGCTATGGAACCTGGTATTTATCCAATACAACAGGGAGGAAGATCGCTCACTAAGTCCCTTGAAACAGCGTTTTGTGGATACTGGTGCAGGCTTAGAACGCATCACTCAGGTTTTGCAAGAAAAGAGTACAAACTACGAAACAGACCTTTTTATGCCCATCATTCAACGGATTGCGGAGTTGAGCGGAAATCCCTACACTGCCGAAGAAGGCATGAGCCACAGGGTAATTGCCGATCATATCCGATGCTTGTGTTTTGCTCTCGCCGATGGAGGTTTTCCCTCAAATGAGGGTCGTGGTTATGTATTGCGCAGGATTCTGCGTCGTGCCGCACGTCATGGCAGGCTGCTTGGCTTTGTCGAGCCCTTCCTTTTCAACCTAGTTGATTGCGTTGTGGAAATAATGGGGCACCATTTCTCTGAGCTTGCCGGCAAAGAAGCATATATTAAGATGGTGATAAAAGCCGAAGAAGAACGTTTCAATAAAACTTTGGATACTGGTTTGCAGAAGTTCGACGAGATCTGCGCTCATCTGGATGGTAATCTAATCGGAGGCAAAGACGCCTTTATGCTTTACGATACCTACGGTTTCCCATTGGATCTTACGATGATGTTGGCCGAAGAGAAAGGCTTCAAGATTGATTATCGCGGTTTTAACAACGAGATGGAAGCACAGCGTCAACGTGCCCGTAAAGCTTCCAAATTTGGTGCTAATAAGGACGATGAGGATTGGATAGACTTACGCCCTGCTTTGCCTACGCTGTTCACGGGTTATGAGAAGCACATGGATAGCACTTATATTCAGCGTTACAGCGTTGGAGACGACCAAGTAATTGCTTTGCAACTTTCACAAACACCATTTTATGCCGAAAGCGGGGGACAGGTTGCTGATACCGGACGAATCTATAACGATGAATGCGAACTCAATGTACACGATGTTAAGAAGATAGATGATGTTTTTATCCACTATGCTACTCTTAAGAGTGGTGAGATTTCCAGGCAAATGCTAACTGCCGAGATCGATAGTTCACGTCGCGGCGATATTGCTCGCAATCATAGCACTACCCATCTCTTACACAAAGCCTTGCGCTCTGTATTAGGTGACCATGTGCAACAGAAAGGATCGCTGGTGCATCCCGATTATCTACGTTTCGATTTTACCCATTTTCAAGCTCTTTCTCGTTCTCAAACCGAGACGGTCGAAGCGATTGTAAATAAAGCTATAAGAGATAACATGTCCATCAGCACAAGCATTCAAAGCATCGAGGATGCCAAAGCTACTGGTGCTACTGCCTTGTTTGGAGAAAAGTACAGTGATGAGGTCCGCGTGATCAGCATTAATCACTACTCCAAAGAGCTTTGTGGCGGTACCCATGCCTCAGCCACTGGCGAGATTGGTATCTTCAAGATTATATCCGAAGGCTCAACCGCAGCAGGTATCAGACGCATCGAGGCTGTCACCGGTCGTGCAGCATTGAATTATATCTCTTTGATGCAGAATAGCTTGCAACGGGTTTCGGAAATGCTTTCTTGCCCACCAAACTTGATTGAGCAGAAACTACAAGCACAGAAGCAACACATTGCTGATCTAGAAAACAGGATAAAACAATTGGAAAGCCAGCACAGTCTGGCCATGATTGACGATATGTTAGCTCAATCTATTACCTATGGTGAGTTTAGGCTTCTGGTCAAAGAACTTCCTGAGGGTAGTGACCTCAAATCTTTTGCGGACAACTTGCGTGAAAAGCTGAGTGATGAAATTGCTGTAATGCTTTGTAAAAAAGGAGATAAGCTCTCTATACTTACAGTAGTTGGTAAGAAACTATTGCCCAAGTTTAATGCGGGTAAGATAGTATCTGCTATTGCTGCCACGTTGGACGGCAAGGGTGGCGGACGCCCGGATAGTGCACAGGCAGGGTGTATAAATCCCGGAGATCTTAGTCAGTTAATTCTCGATATTCCAATGATAATTAAAAGCACGCAATGAAAATCCTTATTTTGCGCCTTAGTTCTCTGGGGGACATAGTTCTCACTCAGCCCATTGCGGCTTGGTTAAGGGCAAAGTATCCAGAAGCGCAGATTGATTATGTGGTAAAAGAACAATTCCTTGAGCTTGTGACCCTAATGGGTTGTGGGCTCAAGCCGATAATTTATAAAAAGAGTTTTAAGGCACATTTCGCACTGTTTAAGGTCAGATACGATATTGTGATTGATCTGCATGGCAAGCTCTCCACATACCTTATAAAAATCGCCGCCAGAGGGAACAAAAGCGTTACCTACAACAAGGCACGCATTACCAGAGCTAGAATTGTGAAAGGGAATAATAGCCTGCATATTGAGAGCACACTGGATCTTTATAAAACTGCATTGGATAAAATCTATCAACATGTAATACTTGAGTCTCCGCATTTATACTCATCCCCACACACCACTTTGCCCGAGCTTCTCTCAGTCTGCAAAAGAATTGCTATATTTCCCGGAGCTACACATAATACAAAGAGATATCCTTTAAAATATTACAAAGAGCTTATAGAAAATAGCCCTAAGAATTTTCAATATATATTGTTGGGATCTTTTTCTGAGCTAGAGCTTTGCCAAAACCTGATACTTGATGAAAGAACCATAAATCTATGTGCAAAACTTAACTATGCGCAGATTCTGTCCCTGTTGGAGACTTGTGATTGGGTGATCAGCTCTGATAGCGGACCCATGCATCTGGCCGCTGCATTGCATAGACCGCAGATCGCAATTTTTGGGGCAACTCATCCCCGATTGGGGTTTTCTCCGCAGAATCCCAACGCTCATATCCTCTGTGCTAATCTGGATTGCCAGCCCTGTTCATTGCACGGTTCTGAAAAATGTCCTCTGGGACATTTTAAATGTATGCATAGCATTCCCTTTCAGAGCATTCTGGAAATCATTGAGGGCTAGTATTCTCACTCCTAATTTTATAGAATTGATAAAGCATAAAGCAATTGAGAATAACACCAAAACACATTTTTGCAATGAACCATAAGCCCGAGTCCTGCCAATTTTGAGCATCTATACCAGGGAAACTCTTGACTTGCATTACAAAAAAAAGATTAGTTAATTATATGCTTGCCTATGATATATGAGATGCGAGTATGTAGAGTCCCCGATGTTGGCGTGGATTCCAATTCATTGTTTCTCTGGATGTTTGAGTGCATTTGATATCCCTCGTTACTCACAATCTATGTATGGCCAAGCGGATAATTGAATTGTACTCGTCTTGTTATCTAATGTTAGACTTTTTGTAGATAGTCAACCTTGCTGCTTTTTATTGTCCTGTTTCTGAGCTCTACCAAATGCGTTAACTCAAGCTTGATTAGAATGCTTGCTTGAGCGACTTTTCCCAGAGACAAAGAACCAGACACCGTAAGAGCGCCTGGTTCAACCCAATGAAAATCTTTGTCTAGTCTAAGGAGCCGGCGTCCATATAGATTTCTGCCACGGTGGGGTGAGCGTGGATGGTGCGGGCGAGATCGAAGGTAGTGCCTTCCAGTTCCATCAGGATACCTGCTTCGCTGATGAGGTCAGTAGCGTTTGCGGCCACAATCTGTACTCCCAGCACTTCGTTATATTTTGTTTCGTAGAGAATGCGGATGAAGCCGTCTGCTGTGCCTTCTGCTAGTGCTTTACCGTTTGCGGAGAGCGAGTATTGGTTCACCCGATACTCGATGCCCTTGGCTTTTATTTGTGCTTCGGTGATGCCGATTTGTGCCATTTCGGGCTCGCTGTAGATATTTAGGGGGTAAGTGCGTTCTACCACAGGCAATTGAACTTTCATGATGGTGTCGATTACTTCCAGAGCTTGGGCGGATGCCACGTGTGCCAGGTAACTTTTGCCGTTCACGTCGCCAGCTGCATAGATGCCAGGAATGCTGCATTGATGATTTATATCCGTTTTGATAAAATCGCCTTCCATAGCTATATCTGGCTTGATTTCAGGTAATACGGCAGTTCTAAAGCTTATATTTATCGCTCTATCGAAGGGATATTCTTTTTCTTTATAGATGATGTGTTTATCCTTGATGATCGCTTCGCGGATGGGGATAAGGGGAATCTTATCTTTCTTTAGTTTCTTGTGGATGAAGTTCTCTAAATAGACATCCAGCGAGGGCATCAGGGGCAATTCATCGGCCAGAATTATCGGTTCCTTGCCTATCATCCTGAAAAACTGAGCCAGCTCCACCAGATTGGCGCCTCTCCCCACCAGAAGTGGCTTTTCGGGCAGCCTGTCTAGGCTATACAGCTCTTCCAGACTCAGAGCATTGTGAAAGTCCGGACGCGGGGCGGGGCGTGATCCTGTGGCAATGAGGATACTCTTTGTTTCAAAGATGCGTTTATCGGCTTCAACCTGAGTAGGGGAAAGGATTTTAGCTTCTGCCATTAGAAATTCCACCCCGTTCTTCTTCCAGAGGAATTCTATTCCGCGACTTAGCTTAGAAACGATCTGAAAAGTCCGTTTAACTGTCTGTTGCCAATCGAAAGCAAGCTCCTGCGGATTTATGCCCGTAATGCCAAATTCTGCTGCAGACTTCACTTTCTGTAGCATTTTGGCAGATTCTAAAAGGCTCTTGGTGGGAATGCAACCCCAGTTCAGACACATCCCGCCCACATACTTTTTGTCGATTACCAGAGTTTTGAGGCCGCGCTGACCTGCTTTGATAGCACCCACGTAACCCGCGGGTCCACTACCAATAATAATTAAATCATATACCATGCTTCCTCCCTTATACTATCAGTAACATGGGTTCTTTCAGATAACCAAGTACTTTATTTACAAACCTGCTGACCTCCGCTCCGTCAACAATGCGGTGATCCACACTCATACTGATGGGCATCACATTTCCGATAACGATCTGATTGTCTTTGATCACAGGCTTTTGCGTTATTTTTCCAATACCGAAGATGGCAACCTGTGGATAGGCGATTACAGGAACAGCAAAATATCCGCCAATCGAACCATAAGAAGTAATGCTGAAAGTACCGTCCCTAAGGTCGTCCAGCGTCAGTTTACGGTCTTGAGCTCGGCCTGTCAAACTCTTAATCTCAGCCGCCAATTCACTCAGAGATTTCTTATCCGCATCACGAATTACAGGCACTACCAGGCCGTCTTCGGTGTCCATGGCAATACCCATATTGATGTAATTCTTATTAATAATGCGTTCATTTTCCATGTCCAATTCGGCATTCAGCACTGGGTGTTGCTTCAGTGCAAGGGCTATGGCTTTAATTACAAAAGGCAGATAAGTAAGTCTGATGCCGCTATCACCAAGTAACTCATTCAAACGAGTCCTGGCATTCACCAATTCGCTGATCTCTACCTCATCCATGATGCTCATGTGTGCAGTGTTTTGCTTGCTGCGGAGCATGTTCTTGGCTATGGTCTTGCGAATCTGAGAAAGAGGCTCAAAGCTGATACGCTCTGATGTAGCCTCCTGATTTGACTTTGCCAAAGAATGAACCTGTGCGGATGGACGAAAAGACTGCACATCTTTCTTGGTGACCCTGCCCGCGGGGCCAGTGCCCTGCACCTGATTGATGTCGATGTCGAGGTCTTTCGCCATGGCTCGAGCAACGGGAGTGGCAAGGGCTTTCTTGCGGATTTTAGTCTCTTTTTGTACAGAGATACCCTCTTCTCCTGCAGGCAGATAGGCACCGTCTCCCGCTACTTCAATGGTGCCCACTACACCACCAAAACCTTCTTCATCTACGGATTCGGTGGAGGCTGCTTTGGGTTCTACTTTTGCTTCTTCTAGTGCGTTTTCGGCATTTATGCCCTCGATGTCAATCTCCACCAAAGCAGAACCGACCTTCACGGTATCGCCGATGCCACCATAACGTACGGAAATCACGCCGCTTTTAGGAGAAGGAATATCGGTAACCACCTTGTCCGTCTCCATTTTAACTATTGGATCGCCACTTTCAACGGTGCTGCCTTTATCCACATACCATTCAATGATTTTGCCTTCTTCCAGTCCTTCCCCGATATCGGGAAACTTGAATATATAACGCATAATTAACTCCTTTAATACCTTATCAGACGGTCAATCTCGGCGGCAATGCGCTCTGGACTGATCATATAATGCTTTTCTCCCAAAGGCAGGGGGATTACCGTGTCAAAACCAGTCAAACGACTGGGCGGTGCCTCTAAGGATAAAAATGCCTCTTCATTGATGATGCTAATCAGTTCGGCGGCAGGACCATAACTCTGCGGCGCTTCTGTAACCACAAGGGCACGACCTGTTTTGTGCACGGACTTGGTGATGGTCTCGCGGTCAAGCGGCCAGATGCTGCGCAGATCAATCAGTTCAACACTATATCCTTCAGATTTGAGCAGGGCAATTGCCTTTTGTACCTCACGAATCATAGCGCCATATGCGATAACCGTAATCTGCTCACCCTGTTGGAGCACCTTGGCTCTACCCAAAGGTATGCGATATGCCTCCTCTGGAACTTCCTGCTTGATTGCCCGGTAAATCCGCTTGGGCTCCATAAAAATAACGGGATCTGGATCTTCTATCGCCGAAATCAATAAACCCTTGGCGTCATAGGGAGTGGAAGGAATCACCACCTTGAGTCCTGGCGTGTGCCCAAAATATGCCTCAGGACTTTCACTGTGATGCTCCAAAGCATTGATGCCGCCACCATAAGGAATGCGAATCACCATCGGAACTGTGAATTTGCCTCGGGTTCGATTGCGGAACCGGGAGATGTGACTGAAAATCTGATTGAAAGCTGGGTAAGAGAAGCCATCAAACTGCATCTCAATAATCGGTTTCATCCCCGAGATTGCCATTCCCAAAGCTGTCCCGGCAATGCCAGATTCTGCCAAAGGACTGTCAAATACTCTATCTGCACCATGCTTAACTTGCAGAGCTTCGGTTACGCGGAACACTCCACCTTCCACACCTACGTCTTCACCGTATACTACAATTTCTGTATCTTCTTTAAGCTTGATATCCAAGGCGTCGTTGATTGCTTGTACCAGATTCATCACCTTCATTTTGCACCTCTCAAATAGTTTTCATAGTTGTTCTTCTGACGCTTTAGTTCGTCCGGAATCTCTTCATACATATAGCCAAAGACATCGTCCAAAGGATAGTCCGGATGCTTTTCTGCTGCTTCAAATTCACTATCAATATGTTTTTTGAATTCTTTAATGAGTTTTTCCTCATCCTTTAGGGCGTCAAGCTTGGCATGTTTGATGTAACCTTTTAAACGTTTTAACGGATCCTTCTCTGCCCAAAGCTGTTCCTCTTCTTTGCTGCGATATTTGGAGGGATCGTCAGATGTAGTATGGGCTCCGGCACGATAGGTGCGAGCCTCAATAAGGAAGGGACCTTTACCGCTTGTTGCGTGCTTGCGGGCAAAAGAAAGCGCATCGTGCATAGCGAAGAAATCGTTGCCGTCTACTAAAAGTGAGGGGACATTGTATGCAATGCCTTTCACCGCAATGTTGATGGATTTGGTCTGCATCTTCAGCGGCACTGAGATGGCAAATTGATTGTTTTGCACAATGAAGATAACCGGGGTATTCCACACAGCAGCAAAGTTCAAGGCTTCATGAAAATCGCCTTCAGAAGTACCACCATCGCCTACATAGGCAAATACTGCGGCATCTTTTTCTTTATGATAGTTGATTGCATAACCCAAACCTGCAGCGTGTACCAATTGAGAGGCGATAGGCACCGATACCGGTAGCATTCGGTTAGCTTTTTCGAAGCGAGAACCATCTTCTTGGCCTTTAAAATAAAGGAATATTTCTCGAAGGCTAACTCCCTTTGCCAGCCAGGCACCTAATTCGCGAAAAGCCGGTACCAGCCAATCTTGCTCTTTCGTGACCATACCGGCGGCAATATGAATGGCTTCCTGCCCCAGATTTGGGGGGTAGGTATACATCCTGCCCTGACGTTGATAACTCACTGCCATTAGGTCGGCTGTGCGCTCAAACAGCAAATCCTTATACGCCTTAAGGATTTGATCTTTCGAAAGAGAGGGTTCCCATTTTGCATCCAAGGGTTTGCCCGCATTATCGATCAATTGATAGGCTTTATTATGAATGGGATCATATTTATCTAATAACTTGTAGTTGAACATATTAAACCACCTAAATATTTATTTTTCTATATCCTACTCATATAATAGGCTATTGTGCTCTTAAGGCAAACCTTTTCTTCTGCTAAAACGCAATTTCCCTATCTTAAAAGTGAGATTGTTAGTAGTAAGAACATGAAATATTGCTCCTTGCAAAAAGAATTGCGGAAGAATATGAATACAAGAATATCAAACCTTAAGATCTGCTTGAATTGCCTGTTTACTTATTTTTACAGCTATGCACAATAACCAGAGTCTTGAAGATATTGTTGATGAATCTCTACAATGCTTAATTGATGATTCCCTTGCCAATGCATCAAGCAGACATTAACTGAGTTTAGAGCCGAGATTATCTTGTAGATAAGGGAGAATAGTAACTTGAATTATCGCTATAATTAACCTAATGTATGTGGGAAGAAGAGTGAGTTTTGAACAAAATAACAAATAATATCGAAATAAATAGACGAGAAGTGGATGAAAATCAACAGGTTTTGGATCAATAATCGTTGAATGTGTGTTTATGAAATACAATATAAGAATATATATTTCAGTAGGATAAGCGTTTATTCACAAAGTTTATTTAATGCAAAAAGATGTTAGTATATAACAACATTTTGCTTGCACATTATTGCGTGTTTGCAAATTTGTAACTATCAAAAAATACGTTCGGGAGTCGTTATGAAATTCACATTATCAGACGGCACTATAATTGATCTCACCCGGATTATCAGTGTTTCTCCGGTTAGAGACATGGGACCGGATCCGGACACGATATCATTAAGTAGGATAGGTTTTACTATCCATTTAGACCAGCGTGAGTATCTGCAAGTCACCAAGCAATACCATTATGCCGATTGGCCAGTTGTTAAGAAGTGTCTTGAAAAGGATAGAAGAGAGTTGATAAATAAGTGGGATGAAGTAATGGGAGAGTGATGGCTTAGCTATTTTGCCCAAAAGAAAGTGGGTGGAATTAAATTCCACCCACTTTCTTTTGTTTTAACATTTAGAATTGTAGTTCATTATTATTGATTGGGCTTAACATTAGGGCTTTTTCCTCTGAAAAATCTTGCCAGAATTCATAGAGCTTGATATATTCTTGGCTTATTTCTTCCAGTGCATGCAATCCCAACACATTAAACATAGGATTGCTGCTAATGCCAATGGAAATACCAGTCTCGGAGCTTGTGGCGTCTACAAGGCGCATGGAACCTTCAATTCCTGTAAGTTCACGCATATGTTCAAGGGCAGTATCCAAACCTCCCAGATCATCGATAAGACCGTTATTTTTAGCCTGCTCACCGGTCCAGATTCGTCCTTGAGCCAAAGCATAAACTTCTTCTTTGTTGAGATTCTTTCTTCCGTTATCTACTTTGGAGACAAAATCCTCATAAGTGTATTCGATATAGTTTTCTAAAAGAGCTTTTTCTTCATCGGTCCAAGGTTTATAAATTGCCCCCAAATCTGCTCTTTCGCCCATCTTCACCGTACTCCAGTTTACTTTTATTTTTTTAAACAAATCGGTGGCGTTGAACATTAAGCCTATTACTCCGATTGATCCAGTAAGTGTGGCAGGGTCGGCAACTATGCGGTCGGCATTAGCAGATATAAAATATCCACCGCTTGCAGCTACTCCAGCCATAGAAACCACTACGGGCTTTTTATTCTCGCTTTGCGCCAGGCTAAGTTCCCGTAGGATGATATCGGAGGCTTGAGCACTGCCACCACCACTATCTACGCGTAGAATTATGCCCTTATATTTTGAATCCTTTCGCGCTTTTCGGATGATATCAACTGTGCTTTGATGAGCGATTTTTTTGCCGGGAATACCTTTGCCCATAACAATGTTACCACTGGCGTAGATCATGGCTATTAGGTTTTCTTTCGGCTTTGCCCACTCGTAAGATCGATAATTTGCCAGCTCATTACTTTTTTTGTTGAAGCCAAAGTCCTTCTCTACCTGATCCTGCAATTGATCTTGGTAGATGATGGCATCCACCAATCCTTTATCCATGGCGTTTTGGGCAACGAAATAAGGGCCTGCATCAATCAAGCTTTGTACCGATTGTTGAAGCTTATCTCCTCTGCCAAGATTGATTTGAGCAATTACTTGATCGTAGATATTTTGTAAAAGAGATTCGTATACTTCTCGCTCTGCGGCGGTCATCTCGCTTTCACTAAACATGTTGCCGGCATTTTTATACTTGTGGCTACGGAAGTTGATTGCTTCTATGCCAAGGCTGTTTAGCATGTCTTTAAGGTAGGGGCTGGTGATAGATAGACCAGTTAGATCTAAGCTTCCCATTGGATTAAGATATATCTTATCGGCAATAGCGGAAGCAAAGAAATAAGAACCATTTGAAATGTTATCGTAATAAATGCTTACTTTTTTCCCGGATCCGCGAAAATCTTGGAATAAGGAAACTAATTCTTGCTGTAAAGCAAAAGAAGTGGAATAGGAGGGATTAATTAGCAATATGCCAGATACATCAGGGTCTTCTTTGGCTTTCTTTAATTCTTTGGCGATACTTTCAATCCCACGAGTATTACTATCAAATATACTAAAAGGACCAATCTTGTACTTTGGAGCTTTGAAGGTAACAACCGAAGCTTTAGCTGGCATCTGATACCATTTTGACGGTGTAATGCCAAATATGGGCTTAAAACTATTCTTGGTTAGGTGCAAATAGGCATAGCCATAATTATCGTTTTCTTTGGTGCGTACCAACGTGCCAACTTCGGCTTTGGCATTGCTAAGACTAAATGAGAGCAGGGCAGTTTCTTCATCTAAATTGTATGTAGCACCCAGCTTTACACCATCTAGAACTTGAGTGTTTATGCCCAATATCGGTTTTTTTGTTTTGTATTTATCAGCATCCAAATATGAGTAATTCAAATCTGCAGAAAGCTCAAGCCTGTAATCTGCTACACGTCCGGTAAAAGCAAAGGGGCGCAATGCTACGCCGCCCCGATAGAAAGGTTTTGAATGCATTGGGTTTTCTATGGTTGCAGCAAAAGAAGTGGCAGCATGGGGGCGATAGGTGAATCCTGATCTAAAAACACCATCATCAAAGCTTCCATCAGCAAATCGATAGTTCGTTCCCAAATATAGATTTGGCAAGATATGTGATGGGAGAGCTTCGAATCCTGTAGCTAAGAGGTGAAAATTTTTGCCATGATTACGCTCATAGGCGTATGCTATTGGGCCACTGTTGAATAGCAACCAATAGCGTTTTTGAAAACGCTCATCATCAGCAAGATACACCATTGAGAAGCCGTCGGCATTTCCAGTTCCTAAAAGTGATGGATTAGAAAAGGGAATAAATGCGTTATCGATTGCAGCAATGGGGAATTCTTGCCACCCAAGCTGTATGTAATCTTCAGAACTGAGGTCAGATTTGCTTTGAGCAAACGCCAATGAACAGATCAACAACATGGGTATTACAAGAAGGGGAAGATAACTACTCTTCATGGGACACTCCTATTTAGTAGTATATTTTAAATCACTCCCTAAACTAGGTCAACTATTAAGTTGAAGCGGAATCTGTCAACTAGTTTGTTTCTGGTTTAATCAGAAATGATAGTTGGGGTATAAAGAGTCAGAGATATCTGTAAACAGGGTCACCGAAAAAATGCACGCGCCAAAAATGATGTTACTCCAATACCATATATACTGCCTAATGAAATCCATTCTTGTGAATTGTATATCATTAGAGGTATTTTCGTCTTGATCTATGGCTGATCAAGTTGGCAACCACTTGGATAAAATAGTGCCCGATTTGCAGATACTAGCAACCAAAGCAGTTATATTTGCTAAATTAACTTGCTTGTGGTTCAATGTAAATACTTTTCATATATTCTTCTCAAACTCGCTGCAGAGTACGTCAGTAGCGATGTCATCAAACAATGTCCAAAGCTCTGCCAAATTTGTCAAGAAAAGCTCACATGGAACCATCTCGACCTAGTTTTCTCTAAGAACAATTGGAAAGCAGCTTAATGACGTACAGAGTTTTGAACAGTCTCGAAAAACATCCCTATGTTTTGTTCAAAAATATCTTGACCGAATACCCCCGCTCAAAGTATTAGTATAAAACTAGTAAAAATTCTGTGAGGTGTTCAGATGCGTAAGATCATTATCGCAGGTAACTGGAAGATGAATAAAGACTTAGCAGAAACCAGGAGCTTTATATCCATAGCGGGATTAGCTCAACGTGAGATGGAACTCGGGCACGCAATAGCCATTGCTGCAGCTACTTACTCCTTTTTAGGCGAAGCTATACAATTGGCGGAAAGCACTCACATCAATGCTTGTACGCAGGATGTATCTGCCAATAATGATGACAGCGCTTTTACCAGGAAAGTATCTGCCCTGATATCAATGGCGAACTTATAGGCAGAGCTTTACAAAAAGAGGATAATATCCTTTCTATGTATAAATCAGCAGTGGAAATGAAGAATGCAGGATAAAAAAAGTGTGACCTGCAGACCTGAGACGTCTTGACCGAATTGAGCGTATGCGGTGAGGAATAAATAAAATATAACTAGATTAAAAAATGATATGTAAAAGGAGAAGATGTCCGACTTACGGCTTGTTAGTTACAGGTTTCGAGTTAGTTTTCGACTCCAGAAATAGATACAATAAGGTGAGTACATGATAGACATCAGGTTTATACGTAGCAATGTGGAACTGGTGAGGAACGCCATCCGCAACAAGAATGAAAAGGCGGATGTGGATGCGATTGTGGCGTTGGATGAACAGCGACGCAAGCTGCAATTCGATTTTGACACCCTGAAGGCCCATCAGAACGCGGTTTCCCGAAGCATAGCCCAAAAGAAAAAGGCCAAAGATGATGCTTCCAAAGAGCTGGAAGAAATGGCCAGCGTGGCTGAACACATAAAAGAACTGAGTGCGCAACTTAGTGAAGCATCTGAAAGTCTGCAAAAGTTGCTTTTGAGAATACCCAATATACCGCAGCCAGAAGTACCTGTGGGACGTGATGAAAGTGCTAATGAAGTGCTGAAGTATCATGGCGAGAAACCAGAATTTGCCTTTCGTTTAAAAGACCATCTGGAAATTGCTAATATAAATAAACTATTGGATTTTCCACGTGGTGCCAAGTTAAGTGGCAGCGGCTTTCCAATCTATACGGGGCAAGGGGCTAGGCTTGAACGCGCACTAATAAACTTTATGCTGGAATATCACCTGCAAAAACACGGTTATGTAGAACTGATGGTGCCGTTGGCGGTGAACCGCAAAACAATGACTGGAACCGGACAATTGCCGAAGCTGGAATTCGATATGTATCACATTGATGAGGATGATCTGTTCCTTATTCCTACAGCGGAAGTACCTGTTACCAATATCTATACTGATGAAGTGCTACACTACAAGGACTTACCAAAAAAGTTTGTGGCCTATACGCCCTGTTTTAGAAGAGAAGCAGGATCCTATGGCAAAGATACGAAAGGGCTGCAAAGGCTGCACCAATTTAATAAAGTGGAGATGGTGCGCTTTGTAGAGCCGGAAACATCTGCCACTGCACTGGATGAAATGCTGGCTAATGCCGAAGCGATATTACAAGCCTTTGGGTTGCATTACCGGGTAGTGGATCTGTGTACCGGCGATCTGTCCTTTGCTTCGCAACGTACTTATGATCTGGAAGTATGGGCTCCCGGTTCAGAGAAGTATCTGGAAGTGAGTTCGGTTAGTAGTTTTGGAGAATTTCAGGCCAGAAGAGCTAATATCCGATATAAGGATGCCACTGGCCAGATTCGCTATGTGCATACTCTTAACGGCTCAGGACTGGCAACTCCGCGGCTGATGATCGCGCTGCTGGAAACCTATCAGCAGGAAGATGGCAGCATCAAAGTGCCTGATGTGTTGAATCCATGGATGAGGATAGAGCTGTAAAAAACAATGACGGGACATAATAATGAAGGAAGAGATAAATGAATCAAACAAGCTTTGACCTCTTTGATCTACTGCGGATAATTTTGGTGAATCGGAAACTAATAATCGGGATCGTGCTGGTGGTGGCGATTGGGGCGGTTGCATATAGCCTTCTAACACCTGAGATTTGGTCTTCGCAAACCAGTTTCTTTGCGGTGGGAGATGATGTAACAGATATACCCTTTGATATTCCAGGATTTTCTGGTTTACCAGCCGACCTGTTGGGAACCGACAGCGGGGAAAAGGCGGAGAACTTTATTACAGTGATGTTAAGCCGGACAATTTCTGAGGAAGTGATCCGCAAATATAAGCTGATAGATTATTTTAAGCTTGATAATCCTGATTCCCTACGTAATATGGATGATGCCTTAAAAAAGCTTAGATCCAATATGGTTAAATTCTCGGTTAACAAAAACACCGGTTTGATAACCATCATTGTCCAATCTAAAAGCAAACAGCTTTCGCTGGATATAGTAAACTACTATCTGAAGCGTCTGGATGAATACAACCGCACGCAGAAGGTTACACAGGGTAAGTTGAATCGGGAGTTCTTGGAAGAACGAGTGAAAGAAACGCGGATGATTCTGGATTCGTTGATTGTGGTGAACCAGACATTTCAGGAAAAGAATAAAGCCGTCGACTTAGAAGCGCAGGCCAAGTCTATGATTGAATCCTATGGTGTGTTAATAGCAGAGAAAATGAAGCTGGATATCGAACTGGAACTGGCAAGGTCTAAATATAGCGCTAATAGCCCAATACTAATAGACTTAGATCTGAAAAAGAAGGGCTTGGATACTCAGATAAAAGCCCTGGAAAACAGTGGGAATGCTCCCAAACCGGAATATTTGCTGGATATAGACCGCATTCCCGCAATCTCTTCCCAGTATGCCCAGATCAAGATGAATATGGAAGTATACAAGACGATATATGAATTCTTGTATCCGCAATATGAAGCTGCTCGACTGACAGAACTGAAGGATATGCCCACGCTGGAAATACTTGATCAACCTCGCTTGGCAGGACGAAGAGATAAACCTAAAAGAGCTTTGATCTGCGCCGTTGCAACCGTTTTGGCATTCTTTGCAGCAGTGGTGATTGCCCTACTAAAAGAAGCGATAGTTAAAAACAAACACAGGATAAAGATAACGGGAAACGGGATATGAGCACAGACTCGGCAGGATTGCCAAGGCTAATTGGAATCTTGAAGCCTCTGCTACAAACTATTCTTATTGCCATCATCATTGCCGGATGCATCTGGTGTGGAGCTTTAACACAACAAATATCGGGACGTTATCTGATTTATGCGATGCTTATTATAGTAGCTTGGGTAGCCTATGCATTGCTGTTTGGCATAGGTATTCATAGCAGTCTGCCTCTGATCGCGATTGTATTCTTTAAGCCTATGGAGATTACCTTTTATCTGGTATTGGGATTTCTGTTAATGATGGGATTCATTGAATTCCTGCGTCGAAATGAACTGAAGCTTGCAATTCCTTACCCAATGGCGGGAACACTGCTGCTGGCATTTGGCATCCTGAGCGCCATAAAGATAAATACTTCAATGGGCTATACCTATTTTTTTAGTACTGTCATTACTCCGTTAATAATCCTGATAATCTTTGCTAATCTCCGCCTGGAACTGAATTCAATGTACGTTTGGATGCAGAGTATAGTATATGTAGCTGCAGTAGTAGGGCTATACGGGATTATCATTGCCATTCAAAATCCCTTGGAACGCTTGGGATCTTTTTGGTTTACCGCCATGACCATTAATGGATTTTATATAGTTTCGTTCTTTTTTGCAGTGAGTCTGGTTTTATATCATACGAACTTGACGAAAAAGCTGATTAATGCAATGGCAGCATTGTTGATTCTTTTTGGTATGTTATATACTTATACTCGGATTGTGATACTAGCAGTGGCATTTGGAGTCTTTCTGCTAATGCTGAGACTAAAGACGATGCGCTATGTGGGAATTGGCTTTATGCTACTGTTGCCGTTGATTATTCCCTCCTCAATGGAAAGTAGGATCGAACTGGGTTTTAACATGGATGTTTCGCTTATCATCAGGGCGTTAGCATGGTACAACTCATTGATTCTGATATTTAAACACCCCCTTACGGGGATAGGTTTCAGCGTATGGTCTACCTGGTATCCAAGTGTGATACCGCTGCAAACCTTATTCGCACAGCATACTCACAATGTATATCTAAATCTGATTGTGGAGATGGGGATCGTCGGTGCTGCCTCATTCCTTTATCTCGTGTGGAAGATAATGCGCCGTTTTTGGCAAAGCTGTATTTCGCATACAGGCAGTATTCTCCATTTCGGAATGTGGGTGGCCATGATGGCAATACTTTTTTCTTGCTTAACCGATATCTTTATCCAACAATATTCGATAAGCATTCTTTTCTGGATTTCATTGGGGCTGATGCAGTCCCTAAGCAGCAAAGAGAAACATCGTGCACATATTTAACAAGCTGGATAGAAAACACCATTAAAGATTTTCCCTTTACAACTGTGATATAAAGCCCGCATCTGAATTCATGCCAAATTGTTGCATGTACCTAACCTATTACTCTAAGCACAGATTAAGCAAGGTTTATGCAGAGATCCTCCCGATGTTAAACATGATCTTGGCTTGAACTTACTCTAATTACTGCCTAAAACTATTGGGCATTCAAGCGAAATGATTTCCTTTAAACCCGATTGATGCCATTGGAGTTCAAAGCGCATAAGCTAACTATCACTTATTTAATATCTTATGGGCGGTTTGGACTTCAAGGCCGTGCATAATTACACGCCTGCTTTTGAAGTCCATGAGGCCTATTAAGTTCAATATCAGCAGGAACTTAATTGGCCTCATGAACTCCAATAGCATGGTTCAGGTTAAAAAAGGTTTTGTCCCAATACATAACTCGTACTACTAGGGAGGCTGGTGTGGACATAGCTACGATCAGAAAAAGCCCAGAAATTCGATATATCGTGCATATATCTGTAATATATGGATGTGCAACGGTCTCTTGAATTTTTTCAAGCAAAATAGAATAAGTTGAAGCGGAATCTGTCAACTAGTTTGTTTCTGGTTTAATCAGAAATGATAGTTGGGTAGAAAACTGACTAACCCAAAACTGAGTTGATGTAAAGGTAGGTATTTCCTTTGTTTTTGCGTCATCTTCTAGCAAGGATAGAGGTTGGGGCAGAGCCAAATTTATCAGGGCATTGTATTTGGGCAATACGCTAAGATCGTCAGATGGGTTTTGTCCTAAAGGGCTGGCGTTTATCAATAAACCATATTCTTGTTTAAGCTTATCTTCCAGGTTATAAGCTCTACGTAGCTTATCTGCTTGTTCAAGATTACGGCTAAGCAGGTGGATTCGTTCATATTTCCAAAGTTGCAGATATTTTATAAATATGTTGGCACAAGAGCCACTACCATAAATTAGAATAGAACTTTGGAGGTTAATATTAAGCTTTTGTAGTGCATCCCTCAATGCTTTGATATCTGTGTTCAGGGGCTTTATATATCTATCTAATTCTGCATGATAATAAGATTGTGGTTTTTTACTATGGCAAAACCGGATGGTATTGATACATTGCCTACCAGTATTAAAGTACTTTGCCAGAGAGCTTTTATAGGGATTGGTGATTGCTAAGCCTAGCAAAGATAGGTTTTTTAAGACGAATTTTACTGCCATAATTGCTTCATCAACATTTTTTGCGGGGACTGGGATATAAGCAGTGGGTATACCTGCTGAGGACAAAAAAGGGTTACCATGTACTATGCTACCGCTTTGGTTTACTTTACCGGATCCGATTATTAGTAAAACACTGTGGTCTAAACTAAAAACTGCATGAAGAATAGGCATTAGCTCGTGTGTTTGCGGTTGACCATCGTATAGAGGTTCATCATAAGCACAATAGCAAGCTTGGGAATTGAATAAATGATATAAAGATCTTTGAAATAATGCCCATTTACCGCTTACGTTGAAGATGACGTTGCTCTTGCCACTTTTTTTTATCAATTCGGAAGCAGACAGTATTTCTTCTAGACTTTTTGCCTTGAAGATAAACTTATAATACGCTGCCTGAATGGGATTTTGTAAAAACTGCCAGATTTGATCTTCATCATAATCAATTAGATGCAAGGATAGAATCAGACGCTTCGGTTCTACTAGATCTAAAAATTCATGGGCTTGGTTCAAATCGAGATCTATATAGGCAGTGCTTGCCAACATTTTATCTAAAACTTCACGGGTAAGACTTTTGCCTCTGCAAGTTAGGATAAATCGCTTATTCAAAGGTTTATAATCTGTGGCTTCAATATTGGGATAAAAATCCAATCTTAGCTCAACCAGAAAGCCTTTGGGGATCTTTGAGGGTATATTATCGGGATGAAACCTGTAGCACTCAACTATCAAAAGAACTCAACCTGAGATTTAGATTAACAATTTGTTCCACTAGGTCTTCATTTAGGCTCAGCTCTTTAGCAAAAGTGCGTTGGCGCATTATTATCTCATGTTCTCTGGCAGTATCTTTTGGCGGTAGATGTTGTTTTTTCTTAAGAACTTTAACCTGCCTTACAATCTCTTGACGACGTTTTAGGATTAGTATTAGATCTTCATCTAGCTTATCTAGCGCTTCACGGTATCCACTAAGATCTTGCCTGTTTTCAATAAGTCTCTGGTATTGAATTGCATCTGCCAGGCAAATCATTAGCATAGCTTCGATAACGGGAATTATGCGAGGTATATGGCATGTATCGTGGCGACCATCGATTTTGATTTTACAATCTTGACCCTGCAAATTTATTGTATCTTGTTCTTGAGCTATGGAGGAAACGGGACGGATAATAAGGTCAAACTGGAGATCGCTGCCAGTGCTAACACCGCCTAGTATGCCTCCATGATGGTTAGTTTGAGCTTTTCCCTGAGCAAATTGATCGTTTACTTTTGAACCGGGTAAACGGGCAAGATCTAGTCCGTCACCAAAGAGGACACCCCTAATGGTTGCTATACTAAACATTGCTTTGGCTATATTTGCAGAAAGTTTTTCGTAGATGGGATCACCAAGTCCTGGAGGGATATTTTTTGCTCTTACTCGCAAAACTCCGCCAACACTATCACCTTCGAGTTTTTTTTGTTTTAGATATGATATTAACAAGGGATAGCTATCTTGATCTGGCCAATGGAAAGGATTCGCTTCAGATAGGGTGGCTATGCTCGCGGTTTTTTCTCCAATTTGAATGGCTGTGATTTGGATCTTAATGTCTTTTAAAAGATCTCGATACAACTCGGCAGCGATAACTCGGGCAACTGTTTCTCTTCCGGATGCCCTACCACCTCCGCGATAATCGAAAATATGATATTTTTGTAACCACGAATAATCTGCATAGCCGGGGCGGATTAGATCTTTAAAGGGATTGTATTCGAAGCTGCGAGCATCTTTGTTGTAAACGACAATACAAAGAGGTGCGCCTGTGGTTTTTCCTTCGAATACTCCGCTAAGAATTTCTATTTCATCGGGTTCTATGCGAGAAGTGGCAAACTTGGTTTGCGGAGCTCTTTGAGTAAGTGCTTTGCGGATTTTATCGAAGGGAAATTCTTGATTGGGAATGGGGCTATCGAAAAGAATTCCAATTGCAGGGCCGTGCGATTCTCCAAAAGTGCTAATACCAAGAATTTGAGAAAGCTTATTTGAGGGCATCGTCAAAGATGACTATCTGGTGTTTGAACTCGTTGTAAAGATCTCCCAAATGCTTCATCAAAAAGTATTCCCGCTCCATTTGTCTAATATTAGTGGCGAGGCTGGATTTGATTCGTTCAAATGGTATAGGTGTTTTGCATTTGCGGTCCGTTAGCAATAGAATGTGGTATCCTTCAGGACTTTTAAAGGGCATACTTATTTCATGGAGTTTTAGTTGGAAGGCTACTTTGTCAATTTCTGGGAAGAGTTTACCTCTGGGGAAATAACCAAGATCTCCGCAACAACGATTTGAGGGGCAATCGCTACAACTACGGCATTCATTGGCAAAATCTTGGGGATTCTTGATGCGAGAATGTATTTCCGTAATGCGCTGCAAAGCATTTTCTCCCTTGATGAAGATGTGTGAACAGCGCACCATTTCTTCACTGCAGAAGTTTTGAATCTGCTCGTCGTAGAGTTCTTTTAGTTTGTCTTCTGCAATGGGGTGATCGTCGGGATAAAGGGTAGATACATATTTGCGGATGATGATATTTCGTCTTATTAGAGTTTCCATTTCAAGAGCGTCCATTTGTTGTAGAAAACCAGGAGGCAAGCCAAATGGCTCTTCTTCATCCAATATTTCCATGAGGGCGATGTCAAATTCTTCATCGCTAACGTTAATACCCATTTGCCCGGCTTTTACTAATAGCAGACAGCGATCCACAAGACGTTTTAACGCCTGCACTGCAGTACCGCCGCAAGCCATTTCTCGCGTTACATCCCTGTCAAAGATTTCCTTATTTACTATTCTGGCAATGATTTGCACCTGATTCCTCTTTGAACCTCAAATATCGGGATTGAATTTCCCCGAGGACATCAGATAAACTAAAGCTGTATGAGTCTATTGTCAAATCAAATCTGCTTTTTCGGTACCAGGTAAGCTGACGCTTGGCATAATTGCGATGATGTTGGGCAGTGTTTTCTGCACATTCAAGCAATGAAGACTTACCTGAAAAATATGGTTTAAACTCTTTATACCCCATGGTATTAAGCCCATAATCATTCCATGAGAAACCCATCTTGAGCAGAGTATCAATCTCATCGATAAGACCATCGTTAAGCATTTTTTCAACTCGAGCGTTTATTTTTGCGTATAAATCATCACGATTGGGGCAAACAAATATCTTAAAAGCGTTGTATCTTGTTTGTTTAAGTTGTTTTTGCCAATGCTGAGATATGGTAAGTCCGGTGGCAGAATGAATTTCTAGCCCCCTCAAAATACGCTGCACATCAGTAGCGCTAATCCGGGAGGCGAATACTGGATCTACTATCTCAAGCCGCTCATACAAATGCGCAATACCCAGCTCACAGAGTTCTTTTTTTAGCTGCTCTCTTATCTTGCTATCGATGGGGGGATGTTCAAATAAACCCTCTAGCAGAGATCGCAAATACAATCCACTACCTCCACATACAATCGGAATCTGTTCCTTATTAAATAGATAATGGATGTATTGATCTGCGTCCTTAACAAAAAAACCGGCATTGTAACTTTCGTTGGGGTCTATTATATTGATGAGATAATGGGTAATTCTCGATAAATCATTTTTTGATGGCTTTGCTGTACCGATATCCATATAGCGATAAATCTGGCGGGAATCACAATTGATGATACTGGTTTTAAGGGTTTCTGCCAATTTCAGCGCCAGAGAAGTTTTTCCTGATGCTGTGGGGCCTTCTATTGTGACTATCATACCAAACGCTTAAACTTTTTCTCAAAATCTGTAAGTGTCATTTTTACTATCAGGGGTCTGCCATGAGGACAGAAATATGGAACTCGACAGGCAAAAAGATTATTTACTAGACTTAGCATTTCTCTGCGTGAGAGCTTAGTGTTTGCTTTTATGGCGGCTTTGCAAGCGATCGATTTTGCCAAGGAATCGCGAAAATCTGCGTTTATCTCCAGCTCAGTTTCCAATTGCTTGAGGATATCGATAAAGATTTTACCGCCTTGAAAATCTCCTAATTCGGCAGGAATTTCTTCTATAACAATGGAATCTCCGCTGAATTTCTTTAGAGAAAACCCAATTTTTTCTAATAGATGAATATTTGAGTCGATCAAATCCCTGATCTCATTGGCAATATATGGAGGAATGTCAATTACTAGTGGAATAATCAATTTTTGCCTTACAGCAGGTGCTCCCCCCGTTCTTTGAATCAACTTCTCGTAAAGAATACGTTCATGAGCAGCATGTTGATCGATAATAACTAATCCATCCTCAATCTGTACAAATATGTAGGTGTTATGCAGTTGCCAAGGGTTGATGTAGTCTTCTTCATTCTGTAATAGAAGTTTATAGGGAACAGTATCGTTGGGTTGGTCATTAAATATTTCCTGTTGCTCTTGGCTGCGTACTTTTTCGGGATTCACAATGGGGATATTGGCAGGTTTTTTTGTCGGTTCATGTTCGAAGAGATCATCTTGAAACATCTGAGAATGTTCTTTTTTGTATTCGCTATAGCGGGGAATCGGAACGTTTTGAACAAATATATCTCTTTCTAAAGAACTGGCACGTTCCGTCATTTGGGGGATAGCGCTAAATTTGCTGCGTGCAGTGGCAAATTTATTTTCCTCATACCGTTGTAGAGCTTTTGATATAGTCTGAAAGATTAGGGAATGAACTTTTTGTTGTTCCCGGAAGCGCACTTCATTCTTGGTGGGCGAAACATTAATATCGATCTGTTCCGGAGGTACTGTGATAAATAGAATATAGGGTGGAGTATTGCCTTTCATCCATGCCCTGGTTTTAAGGATGAACGGGGCGTATGCACTTTTAATACTGTGTTTTACTGTTTTATCGTTTATAAATCTGCCATTAATGAACACATATTGGGCATCGATAAGCTTATCTGAGCGTTCTTCCAGGCCAAAGATATAGCCACTAACAGCGTAAGTCTCTGCAGCAGCATCAATTTCAATAATATCGTCATTGAAAAAGCTGGAGCCAAAAATCTCGCTCATGCGCTTGTTCCGGTCGTTTCCGCCAATATAGTTTAGTTTTTCTTTGCTATCTGCTATTAGTTTAAAGCTTATATTGGGATAAATAATCGCTTGATAGTGGAAGTACTTGAGGATATGTCGCAATTCCACTGTTTCAGAGCGGAGAAACTTACGACGCGCGGGAAGACTTTTAAAAAGGCCTCTTACCCATATTGATGTTCCGGGGTTTGATGATGTTTTCATCACGTCCAGCAGCTTCCCATCGTTCATTTCAATTCTAAGGGCAACATCCAGATTTCTACTGCGAGTAAGAAGCGTGAATTTTGATACCGAAGCTATGGATGGTAAGGCTTCCCCCCTAAAACCAAGTGAGTTTATATGCACAATATCATCTACATTTCTGATTTTGCTGGTGGCGTGGCTTTCTAAGGCGAGCATAGCATCATCGGGCTCCATTCCTTCACCGTTATCAATAACTTGTATCATGTCTTTACCACCGTTTTCCACTATTACAGTTATGGAATCTGCACCGGAATCAATACTATTTTCCACAAGTTCTTTAACTACCGAGGCGGGTCTTTCAATTACTTCGCCAGCAGCTATTTTATTGCGCACGTTTTCCGAGAGAATGTTAATCTTGGGCATTTTAGTATCTGAATACCGATCCGTTGGTGAACTCACGGATTATGGAATTATAGGGCACATGAGCATCGTCGATATCTTTACAATGCGAAAGTAAACGCAATAAACGTCGGGATTCGGTATATGCAGATGAAGTGGAAGGGACACTTAATAGCATTTTCCAAGCGTGTTTTTTGAGTACACCAAGTTCGTAAGTTAAGCTGCTGTTAAACATGTAGTTTGCATTTTCTTGGAAAGGAAAGATGTTTTTTTCCTCTCCATCTCGAACATCACGCCAACGGACAATTGTTTCTTCGGCAGAATAACCACGATACTGATGGTCGCGGATAATGCGGCGCAGCAAACGGCAATCTGTAGTTGGTATTCGGTTATGATTATCAATATTTAGTTGATTTAACGCAGAAATATAGATGCGAGCCTTGCGATGCTCTGCAATGGCAGAGGTTAGTACATCGTTCAAACCGTGAATCCCTTCCATGATGATGATGTTATCTCTTTCCATCTTTACAAAGTGATTGCTACGGCGTCGTACTCCTCGTGTAAAGTCATAGTGAGGCAATTCAATTTGTTCGCCTTCCAAGAGCTGAGTTAGTTGCATATTAAGATAATCCAGATCGATGGAATGGATAGATTCAAAATCGTAATCTCCATCTTCTTTTCGGGGAGTGAGGTCTCTATTCAGAAAGTAATCGTCCATACCAATAACAAAAGGCTTGGCTTTACTTGCTTGCAACTGCACACTTAAGCGTTTGGCAAAGGTGGTTTTTCCAGATGAAGATGGTCCTGCAATCAGGATAAGCTTGATATCTTCTTGCTTAACAATATCTGCGGCGATTTCGGCAATCTTCTTCTCATGAAGCGCTTCTTCAACTAAGATAAATTGAGATATCTCGTAGTTATCGTTTAAGCGATTAATATCTGAGATGTTGTGTACACGTAAAATATCCAGCCATTTATCATGTTCCTGATGCAGAGCAAAAACTTTTGAAGGGAGCACAAAGGGTTGTTTTAGTTCCATTTGTTTACCCGAAGGGAAGCGCAAAATAAACCCCGGTTCTTGATAGGTTATATCGAATTGTGTAATGAAACTAGTTCTATCTGCCAAAGGGCGAATAAAAAAATCGTAATATTTGCCACAACGATATATGCTAACCGATTCACTATAGTGGGATTTTATGTTTTTCAACACGTCCTTGCGTCTCATACTGTTGAAAATATCAATTGCTTCGGAAGTTTTTACTTCGATGCGGTCGATAGGTAGATCGCTGGCAATAATTCGTTGCATTTCTGCTTTTATTCTTACGCAATCTTCTTTCGAGAACTTCTCAGCATTGAATACTTCACAAAAAACACCATCTCCGATGGAGTGTTCCGCTACCATTGAATGTGAATCGCCTAAAAGTGTATGTAACGCTTTAGTGAGTATGAAAATGGCGGTATCCTGATATATGCGATACCCTTCAGGGTGCTTTGCTGTAATACAGTTAATCAAACTATCGCCATGAGGCAGATAATCTTCATTGACATATTCTGTGTGATTAATTTTATAGCTCAGAACGAGGCTGCGGTCGATGCCACTTCCCTTGAGTATCTGAGAGATGGGCCTTGCCTTATCCAGTTCTACGAGACTGTGTTTGTGTCCGTCCAATCTGATATCGATCTTCATATAGTATTTCCTTGTTTATAATCTCAAGCTTAGTTTATACAAGTGGAGCACAATTACCCTCCACATATAATATAAGCTGAAACAAACTATTATTTATAGCATTATTCGTCAAGTACAATAGGAGACAGCAAATGCCGAAAACCAATGTGCGCAAGCTACGCATCAAACGAGAGATATTTAATCATCTTGGCATAGTATTTGCCTCAATCTTTTTTGCCGCAGGATACTCATGGTTTCTTTTGCCATACAATATGGCACCAGGTGGAGTAGGAGGTATATCTCAAATTTTACACATGCTTTTTGGGCTTCCCAATGGAGTGGGGATGGTAATTATAAACATTCCCCTCTTTCTGATAAGTTTTATCTTTATAGGTAAGTCTTTTGGCAGTAAGTCTTTATATGGCATGATAGTTTCTGCTCTAATGACAGATCTTATGAGTTTTCCCATGCTTCATCGCCTTGGCATTATTAAGGATTTAGTACCCTATACGCACATTGTTGGCGATAGAGTGGTTTATGCCATGTTGGCTCCCGAAGAGCTATTCCTTTCTGCCATTGCTGGCTCGGTATTATTGGGTTTGGGCTTAGGCTTGATTTTTCGGTTTAGGGGCTCTACCGGAGGAACGGATATCCCGGTTGCCCTCATCAAGCAAAAAGCGAATATTTCAATTGGCACTGGTTACTATATCGTAGAAACCGGGATTATTTTGGCTGTAGCACTTTTCCTTAGAGACCCCAAACTCTTAATCTGGGGATATATCAATTTATTCGTTACCACCAAGATTACCGATCTTGCCTCAGAAGGCTTACCCTACATTAAGGGAGTGTATATAATCTCCGACCATGTGGATGAGATTAGAGGCATTATCTTCGACAGACTCCAGCGAGGTGTTACCTTGCTTAAAGGCATGAGCGGATTTAATCAGAGAGATATAAACGTTATCTTTTGCGTTATGAACCGCCGGCAAGTACCCATACTAACTGACTTGGTTAAAGAAATTGATCCCGATGCCTTTATGATTCTTACTGATGTCTACGATGTAATGGGATACGGGTTTAAGAGCCGTAATATCAATCTAAAAGATAACTCACAATAGGAAATTATCAAAGAACGATGCAGATAACTATTCTAAACAGCCGGTAGGATCGCACCAAACAGCCTTAAGCAGCTCTTTCACCAATCTTTCTTTTCGGTTGAGTCAAATGACTTCTCCTTGTTCTCTAGTTTGCTGGTATAACGATAAAAACAAAGAGTGGGATCCGACTCAACCTTTTCATGCTCGGGGGTTGCCTAGTTTACAACAATCTTTATGACACTACCCATTTATGATGTTTTGATCCAGTGCAACTATTGATCTATGGTTCGGTATCTATTTGCTTTTTTACGAGCTCCCATTCTTCAACAAGCCTATGATAATACCCTAAAAGTTGCTCGCTGCCAAGTTCAGCATAGCCGGTTTCCAGTTCTCTTGCAATTTTGCCAAAAATATCGAAATGCATATTCTGTGCCGTACCTCGCAGTGAATGTAACAGACTCTTCATCTCAGTATAGTCTTGTGTGTCTATTGCTTGCTTCAAATTTCGTAATTTCTTTGGAAAACTTTTATATGCCAATTCTAATAGGCTCTTTAATGTATCTTTATCGCCTGAAATGTTCTTTAATAAGGCATTTCTATTGAAATGATAGCCTAAAGGATCATCGGGTTCGTTCAAATCTTCTTTATTACTTAAAGATATTTCTGAATCATGATTTTGGAGTAGTAAGGATTTGCCGAGATGTTCCAACAATGAGTTCAACAACTCGTTTGCCATTACTGGTTTAGTTAGAAAATCGTTCATTCCGGCGCTTATGCAGCGGTCTTGCTCTTCTTTTAAGGCACCAGCAGTAATGGCAATTATTGGGGTATTCGAAAACTTCCTGATCTCTATACTCGCGCTAACTCCATCCATATTGGGCATCTGAACATCCATCAAAACAATATGAGGGTCATGTTTTCGCACTTCTTCGATTGCTAACAGTCCATCTGAAGCTGGAAAGATTTCTGCTTGAGGCATCGATTGCAGTATCATCTCTTTTAACAGGGTAAGATTTAGGTAGTTATCTTCAGCTATTAAAATGCGAGGTTTTTCTTTAAACACATACTTTGGTGTATTAGTATTTGCTGTGGCTTTATTTTTTGGGGGAGCATTTACCGCAACTTGGTTTTCAATAGAAAGCAGCAACTCTTGTAAACTATGGGCTTTGATTGGTTTAATAAGACGATATTTCAGATCGTATGCCAGAGCACTATGTTGAATAATGAATTCTTCAGATGCTCCGTGCATCAACACTATAGTAGTAGTTGCAACTTTTTCTGGATATCTGAGCACTATTTTGTTTATTGTATCCAAACCATTCAATTCCGGCATGGCATAATCCACCAGAATCAAATCATAAACTTGGGCTTCTGCCAAATGATCCAATGCCTTCTGAGGTGATAAAAAACTGTTAACTTGTAGTTTATACAAAGAAAGATACTGTGCAATAATCTTCAAGCTTGTTTGATTATCATCTAAAACCAGCACACGTTTTATCTTCTTTATATCTACCTTTTCCCGTTTACTCTGCTCTATTCTGCAATTTATGTTAAAGCGGAAGATAGATCCTTTCCCCGGCTCGCTTTCTAGGCTTATGTAGCTATTCATAAGGCTTGCCAAATGATTTGAGATTACCAAACCCAAACCGGTGCCGCCATATTTTCTGGTTGTTGAAGAGTCCAATTGTGAAAAAGCCCTAAACAAACGTTTCTGTAAAGCTGGTTCGATTCCAATCCCGGTATCTCGCACTTGGAAAAAGATATCCGCATGCTCCGAATCCGTTAGTGCATAATTCACTTTAAGTTCCACCTCTCCTTGGTCGGTAAACTTTTCGGCGTTGGAAAGCAGATTTATCAGGATTTGGTTCAAACGCAAGGGATCAACTACGGCATAACGGGGGAGATCGGGATTTATATCCAGCAGCAATTCCAGGTCTTTTTTCCCTGTTTTAATTTTTACAATGTCGGTTGCATGTTCCAAAAGCTCTATCAAATCTGTTCTTACGGGCGATAAATCCAGCTTACCGGCTTCAATTTTGGAAAAATCTAAAATGTCGCTAATTATACCCAGTAGATTGTAACTGGAATTAATAATGTTTTGCGCATACTGATGATGAACTTCATCCAAACCGGAATTATATAATAACTCAGCAAAGCCCAAAACCCCATTAAGTGGGGTGCGAATTTCATGACTCATATTTGCCAAGAACTCACTTTTTGCTCTATTAGCTGTTTCGGCACGTTCCTTTTCTTGAATTAGGCTTTGTTCTAAGGCGCGTCGATTGCGAACATTTACTAAGAGTTGGGCAAATAGTGAGAGTAGGTTGATATCGGTTGAGGAAATTGCTTGAGATTTCTTTACAAAATCAAATCCTACAAATCCTAAACAATGTTCATCAGATATTAAAGGTATTATTACTAAGCTTTTTACGTTTTGAGCTAGTAAGATGCTTTTCAATTTCTCTGGTAATTCGGCGGCTTGAACATCGTCTAAGGCAACAATCTCCCCATTTTGATGCATCTGGGTCCAGGGCTTTAAGTCTTCAATGTGAATTATCTTAGGCACTGAAACAATGTTAGCAATTTCTTTAGAATACCATTCACTGATTCTTATGCACAGTTGCTTGTCCCATTCGTAATGGAATATAAAGGCTCGATTTGCCCGGGAAAACGCTGCCAATTCTGCCAAGGAATCAAGGATATTTTCTTCTAGATTATTTGAAGGTAGATTAATATATTTCATGGCAATATGGCTTATTATCTCTCTAAGACGGGATTGGTTGCGCATCTGACTCTCAATATCGTTTTTTTGCAAAACTTCACCTAAAAGATTTGCTACTACTAACAAATTATCTGTTTCAGCATCGCTAAAGAGTCTGCTGCTCCCAATACTGTCGAAACCAAAGTATCCTAATACCCTAGCTCTGCTGGATATTGGTATGCAAAGAATAGATTTTATATTCTGCTCTTTTAGAATCTGATATTCAATAGGTGCTTCTTTTTCTAACTTCGTTAAATCGGGAATTTTGATGATACTCCCCTCTAAGATTTGCTTATGCCACCATGGGATAGCCGAAGTGTGATACATATCTCGGTTCAATTTTCGGGACACAATACCCGGGGCACACCACTCGTTAGAGTTTCTAAGTACAGAGTAATCTTCTGAATATCGGTAGATATATGCTCTTTGTACTCCAAAAAACTCTCCCACAAGTTTAAGGCTATTATCTAACACTAGGCTGAGGTTGGTATTCTTGCTTTTTACAAATGCGGTAGAGATATCGACAATCATTTTTTGAAATTTATTACGAGCCAAGATTGATTGGGCTGCCCTGCGCTGTTCCGTAATCTCCCGTACTATAGAAATCACTTTATCATCGGCAAAAGGACTTATGCGTGCTTCGTATGCCCTTATTTTGCCATCTTGTTCCAATTCGTATTGTATATCTCGTGTTTCTCCCGTTTCCAATACTTGCTGTATCAACAGCAGCATTTTGTCGCTCAATTCCTTGGGTAGTATCTCATTAAGATATTGATTTTGGATTTGCTCTCTGGGTATATAGAGCATGTTATCTAGTCCCGATTTTAGATCTGAAATAATACCTTCTTTATTTAAAACAAAAATCGGATCTGGAATTGCCAATAATAAAGATTCTATATATTTATTCTTCTCTTTCAGTTCTTGTTCGGTTTTCTTTTTTTGGCTAATATCTCTGCTTACTCCTCGTAAACCGGCAAACTCTCCATGCTCATCTCTTATCATCGATACATGCATGGAAATGTCTGCCAGACTGCCATCCTTACGATAATGCTGTAATTCGATGAACCTTGTACGGTTGAGATCTACTCCCGGTTGTTTATCGCGGGCAATTTCCTCAGCAAAAGCTTCTTGCATTATTGCCAACGATTCTGGAGGATGTCTTTCTTCCAGTGAGCGAGCCATATACTCTTCGGGGCCTTCGCCAAACATCTGCATAACCGAAGGGCTAACGTATGTTGTTTCAAAGTTTTTATCGGTCATAAATACTACATCTGTGATGTTATCAGTTATGTATCGCAATTTGTTTTCACTTTCTCGTAAAGCATTCTCCGCAGCCTTGCTTTCACTGATGTCTCGCACGTGAGCGATAATGCCCGAAATTGCCGGCATGCTTAACAGATTCATCACACTCACTTCTAACCATAAGCTTTTGTTATTGGTAGATAAAACCCGAAAGTGTTTGGTTGTTAATTCGCCTGGATTGTTTTGTAGCCATGTAATAATATTCTTAGCAATAATGAGGTCATCAGGATGCACTACCGAAAGAACGTCAAGATCAAATATCTTTTCTACCTCAAGCCCCAGTAGCTGTTCTCCCAGTCTTGTAGAATACACTACTTTCAAATCTGCATTCAAGATGATGACCCATTCATTAGAGTTTTCCAGTAATAAGTGTAATCGTTCTTCGCTTGCACTAAGCTCTTCCTGTAATTCACAATAGTGAGAAATATCGAAAAATATGGTAGTGAAGTACCCTGGTTTGAGCGAAATAGCTTGGATTTTAAAGCTTTTCTTGAATAGTTTAGATTTCGCTTCAAATATTTTACTTCCACCCTCAGTTGCTATTTTGCCGTATATATCTATCCAATCTACGGTTTCTTGCGTTATTTGCGGATAAACCTCTTTTATGGTCTTACCAGTAAAAATATCCTGCTTTGCCCCGGTGAGCTCCACAAAGGTTTTATTTACTTCCAAAAAGCGATAATCGCATACTTTGCCTTTATCGTCTTTAACCACTTCATGGTAGGCATAACCAAACATTGCGCTTTTTAGTATCTCTTGATACTGCATAATATCCATATCATCCTCTTGGTATTACATAAGCTCAGACCACCAAGATTAAAATTAACCAGTTATCATCCATCTTTTTCAATGTAGATTATTTGTATCAATCTGTCAATAAGTATATTCCTAATCAAGATATACGTCAAGGCAAATAAAGCTTTCTCGGAAACTTGAGGTTCATGCTTCTCCAAATCTTGTAGGTAGTAATTATCTTTGCATTTGGCTTCAAAATCTGAGTGTGATGATTAATCGGGGTATTGGGCTGCGCTTTATACAATAATGGATGTAACGCTTAAGTGGAGGCATATTCCTTTTTGCTATAGTGGCATGGGCTCGTTATTCTCGTTATTATTGAAGCGACTCAGAATTCTTTATCTCTTCCACACACTCTTTCCTTGCTTAATATACTCTCATTATACCCTCATGACATGAGGAGATAATGACTAATCTTTCCCAGTTGTATAAGCCATTGGGGGGCAGTAAAATAGTATAAATTACTACTTGACAAAAACACCTCGTATCTTATTGTTGCATTAGCAATAACACAATTAATAGAACGAGGTGTTAAG
>Ga0265295_1001855_pt1 | contig 35763 bp, 27 predicted proteins | sample Munlansysbiofilm_FD_192503 | JGI IMG/M metagenome (GOLD analysis project Ga0265295, IMG submission 192503) | Leachate microbial communities from a municipal landfill in Southern Ontario, Canada - Methane capture system biofilm | ecosystem: Engineered > Solid waste > Landfill > Unclassified ... | reverse complement strand
ATTCCGAGGAGCTTGCGACGAGGAATCTCAAGCATCCGCTATTATTATACATTTCGTTTTACGAAGAGATCCCTCGCTGCGCTCGGGATGACAATTCGGATTTTTTACGAAAGCATCAAAAATCCGGATCTGGAGCAAAATCATCCCAGAACCCTTGAGGCCAACGATCTTTCGGCAAAGGCTCGAGAATGACCTTGTCGCCCTCTTTTCTGATTTTCACCTCACTGCCTTTAAAACGAAAGGCTTTGGGCAATCGAACCGCCTGTGAGCGTCCATTTTGAAATATTTTAGCCGTCGATTCCACGGTCCCAATCCTTTTATTGAAAATGATACATCTCAATTTAGACCGCCATGCCCATAAAATCAAACGGAAGTCTCGTCGGTGCGTCGCCACGCCTAATTTCATCCCCAGGCTTTTTCAATGTAACCATAACTATTTCAGACGGCCAAAGGGTTTCTGACTGAAAATTTGAATCATGCGGTTACGCCCGCCCAAGCTGGAGACCTGGAGTGAAAAAAAGAAACCAGCGGTTGGGAAGAAAGGTGAAAACCTCTCAAAAATCCCGCCCCGGCGGCTACAGCGGCTCGAGCACCACGGCGCTGCGCGCCGGCAGGTAGAGCTTGATTTCGACCCGACCGGGATGCGGGCGCCGATATGTCTGCTCGGGCGCCAGGCGGCCGTGGCCACCGTAGCGGGGGGCATCGCTGTCGAGCACCAGCCGATAGGCCGGCGCAGGCGCGGGAATCGGGTAATCGGTGTAGGAACAGGCGGGGTGAAAGTTGAAGGCGAAGAGCAGCCCCCGCCGCAGAAAGCCGATGGTCTTGTCCGCCTCGTGCTCCCACAAAAGCGGCGGCGACTCGCCGTCCAGCAGATGCCAGCGCCGGGCCAGGGTCAACATCTCGCGGTCGAAGCGACCGATCTGGGCGTAGCGCAGCAATGGATCGTCGGCCAGGGACCATTGGCGCCGGGCGTGCTGAAACGACCAGCGGTTGCCCTCCCGGGGGAAATCGATCCACTCGGGGTGGCCGAACTCGTTGCCCATGAAATTCAGGTACCCGTGGCCGGCCGTGGCCAAAGTGATCAGGCGAATCATCTTGATCAGGGCAACGCCCCGGTCCACCACCAAGTGGCGTTCGTTGATGCCCATGTGGTGGTACATGGCCGCCCCCATGAGCCGGAAAACGAGGGTCTGGTCGCCCACCAGGGCCTGGTCGTGGCTCTCGGCGTAGCTGATGGTGCGCTCCTCCCGGCGCCGATTGGTGAGCTCGTGCCATAGCATTCCCATGGGCCACTGTTCATCGGGGGTGTCCTTTACCAAGCGGATCCAGTAATCCGGCACACCCATGGCGAAACGATAGTCGAAGCCGATCCCGCCTTCTTCCGCCGGCGCCGCCAAGGCCGGCATGCCGCTGACATCCTCGGCGATGGTGACGGCATCGGAACGCAGCTCGTGCACCAAACGGTTGGCCAAACCGAGATAGCTCAGCGCATCCAGGTCCACCTGGTCTCCGAAATACTCGCCATAGCCGCTGAACACACGCCCGAGCCCGTGATGGGCGTAGAGCATACTGGTCACGCCGTCGAAGCGGAACCCGTCCACGCGGAACTCGTCCAGCCAGTAGCGGCAGTTGGAAAGCAAAAAACACAACACTTCCCTTCGACCGTAATCGAAGAGAAAAGAGCCCCAGGCCGGATGGCGCCCCCGCTCGCCGGCATGGGTGTACTGATGGTCGGTGCCGTCGAGGCGGCCGATTCCCTCCACGGTGTTGTTGACCATGTGCGAGTGCACCAGATCGATGAGCACGCGCAGTCCGGCGGCATGGGCCGCGTCGATGAGGGCCTTGAGATCTTCCGGCGTGCCGAAGCGGGCGCTGGGAGCGAAGAAACTCGACACCTGATAGCCGAAGCTGGCGTAGTAGGGATGCTCGGCCACGGCCATGAGCTGGATGGTGTTGTAGCCGGCGGCGGCGATACGCGGCAGCACGGCATCGATAAACTCCCGGTAGGTACCGATACCGCCGGCTTCCCGCGCCATGCCGACATGGGCCTCGTAGATCAGCGCGAAAGGGGGCCGGGGCGGGCTTGCGCCGCGCCATCGATAAACCGACGGCGGATCCCAGGCCTGAGCGTTGAAAATCCCGGTGACCGGGTCCTGGACCACCCGCCGGGCATACGCCGGGATGCGGTCCCCACCGCCCATCGCCCCGTACACCCGCAGACGGTACAGCCTTTCATGCCCCAGGGTCTCAGGGGGGAGTCGAACCACCCAGTCGCCCCCGTCGTTTTCCCGTCGCAGCGCAAAGCGCGGATCTTCACGCCAACCGCTGTGATCGCCGACGAGAAAAATCGCCTCGGCCCCCGGGGCCCAATCGCGAAAGACCCAGCCGTCGGCCTGACGATGCAGTCCGTAGCGCTGGTGGGCCAGGGTTGCCTCCGACCAACGGAATCCCCGGGGCGCCAGGTGCGTGGCCGTTTCTTCCATCCGCCGCAACCGATTCCCGATGACATCGGCATAGGGCGCCAAGAGAGAGTCCCGCATCACAAGGCGGCGCACCCGGGCGGCAATGGCGTCGTTATCGATGGGAGTCATTTGACCTTTGGGCAAGTCGGCAACGAATCATCGGCGGTCTGGATTATTCCACAATCAGCGGCCGTTCGAGCATCTTTTCGTACAACTCGATGTATCGCCGGGCCGTGACGGTGTGGGTGAAGGTTTCCTGGCTTTGCAGCATGATCCGCGAAATCTGGGCGGCCCGCACCTTGCCGGGGAGGCGGTGAAACGCCATGGCCTGCTCGATGGCCCAAAACAGGCCCTGGCTGTCGAACACCTCGAACAGAAACCCGTTGCCGGTGTTGGCGTCCACGTTGAGGTGCGTGATGGTGTCGTGGATACCGCCGGTGTCGTGGGCCACGGGAAGGGCACCATAGATCGGCGCGATCATCTGGGGGAGGCCGCAGGGCTCGAAGCGCGAGGGCATCAGCATGAAATCGGCCGCGGCATAGGCCTGGCGCTCCAGGGTGCCGTTGAAGTCGCAAACCGCCACCCGTTGCTGGAAGTGATGATGGGCCACGATGTCGCGAAAAACTTGCTGGTAAGCACCGTTGGCGACAAAAACAACCTGCAGGCGCTCTGCCCAGAACGTAGACACCACCCGGTAGAGAATGTCGGAAAGCAGTTGGCAACCCTTCTGGATGGGATCGAGCCGATGAGGCCAAAAAAACAGGGGGGCCTTGTCGTCGACGATGAGCCCCAGGGCCTGTTGAAGATGCCGCTTGTTTTCCCGCTTGGCCGCCAGGGCCCCCTTGGGGCCGTAGGACCGTGGCAGGGTGGTGTCGCTGTCGGGCCGAAACGAGGGATCCGGCGCGTTGAGAATCCCCGCCGCGCAGCCGGCCCAGTACTTGTTGCGCAGCTCGCGCTGCAGGTGACCGTCGACGAAACCGTGTCGCCCATCCACGATCTCCTTCAAAAAGGTCGGACTGACGGTGTTGACGAAGTGGGCGGCGAACACCCCGCTGGTGACGAAATCCACCGGCACGGCTTCTCGGGCCGCCTCGTACTCGTCGGTGTACTGGCGATAATAGAGGTGCTGCCAGAAATAGGCCGCATCGATGCCGCGATCCTCGATCTCCGCCAGGGTGCTGGTGACGGTGTGAATGTTGTGCAAGGTGAACAGGCAGGGAATCCCGGCCATGCGGGTCATGGCCGGCACCAAGCCGGTCATCCAGTCGTTGCAATGGATCAAATCCGGCCGCACCCGGGGCACGATGTTGTTGATCACCTCGCGCTGAAAGGCCAGGGCGATCTTGAGATTGTCGCGGCTGTAGTTGGCGTAAACGTGGTCCACGTAAAAAAAAGCCCGGTCTTCGGCCAAGTGGACGCGATCATCGGGCATCTTGGCCCGGATCGACTCCAACTCGCGGCCCGGATAGAGTTCCGGGGAGCCATGGATGAACATGCGGCGGTAATCGGGCATGGCCACGTGTACGTCGGCGCCCTGTTCGAACAGGGCGCTGATGAGCGCCGCGGACACGTCCGCCAGGCCGCCGGCCTTGGCTTTGAGATAGTTGGTGGCATTGCCCATGCCGTCGGGCAGATACGTCACCTCGGGAGTGACAATGAGAATCCGCGGCTTGGTCCGAAGGCTTTCCATGGGGTCATCCCCGGGAGGGTTGCCGAAGGCAGCCCCCCAGTTTTAAGTTTCCAGTTTCCCCTCAGGCCCAGGTAATCAACCCCGGCATGAAACGGATCAGGGCGTCGCCCCGGGGCTGCACCCGGACGGTGAACCCATAACGGCCGGAGGTGTCTGAACGGATGGTGCATTCGTAAATGTACCGGCCGCCGCCCAGGTCCTCGGTGACCCGCATGGACACCACGTGGCTGACCTTCAAGGCATCCAGGGACTTCATCACCCCGTAGTAGAGTTCCACGTCCACCTCTTCGGGCTTCAGGTTGCCGAGCTGAACCGTGGTGGTCATCGTCAGATGGTCTCCCACCCGAAAGGGGCCCTCGGCGGAGCGCTGCGGCTGCGCCACCGTCACCGCATGCCATTCCTTGGCCAAACGTTCCCGCAAGGTATAAAGATCGCGGGCCTGCTTGGCGTCGTCGGCCAACAACTCCCGGCAGTTGCCGTCGGCGGGACGGTAGAAGCTCGAGTCGTAGTTGGCCATCATCCGATGGGCGCAGAATCCGGAAATGGCCATCTTCATCGAGGCTTTCATCATGGCGATCCAGCGGCTGGGCGCATCGCCGTTGCGCCGCTCGTAGAAGGTCGGCACCACGTCGTTTTCCAGGATATTGTAAAGGGCTTGTCCCTCCACGGCATCCTGATAGGCCAGATCCTCGTACTGCTCGCCGCTGCCGATGCGCCATCCCCGATCATCCCGGAACCCCTCGCACCACCACCCGTCGAGCACGCTCAGATTCAACACCCCGTTGGCGGCCGCCTTCATGCCGGAGGTGCCGCAAGCCTCGTAGGGACGACGGGGGGTGTTGAGCCAGACATCGCAGCCCTGAACCAGGTGGCGCGCAAAATGGATACCGTAATCCTCGATGAAGACCACCCGGTGGCGCACGTTGGGCCGCTGGGCGAACTGGACGATCTTCTGGATCAGGGCCTTGCCCTCGTTGTCGCGTGGATGGGCCTTGCCGGCGAAAATGAGTTGAACCGGACGGGTCTGGGAAGTGATGAGGGCCTCGAGCCGTTCCGGATCCTGGAGCAGGAGAGTGGCGCGTTTGTAAGTGGCGAAACGGCGGGCAAAACCGATGGTCAAAATTTCCTGGTCCAGCACCGCTTCGGCTTCCTGCATCGCCGCCTTGGGGGCGTTGCGCTGGCTGTACTGACGCACCATGAGACGCCGACAGGTGCGGATCAGTCGCGAACGGGCCATTTCATGGGCCCGCCACATCTCCTCGTTGTAGATCTGGTCGATTCGGTTGAAGGTCTCCGGTACGGCGGTATGCAGGTACCAGTCCGGACCGAGATAGCGCTCGAAGAGACGGGCATTGTCCACCGATATCCAGGAGGCGATGTGCACCCCGTTGGTCACATGACCGATGGGCACCTCGTCCTCGGGACGACCGGGCCAGATGTGGGCCCACATGCGCCGCGCCGTGGCGCCGTGCAGTTCGCTCACCCCGTTGCAGTACATGGTATTGCGCATCCCGAGCACGAACATCGACAACGGCGAGTCCGTCCCGATACGGCCCCAGGAGAGGATATGGTCCACCGTGGTGTTGAGCCGGTGGGCAAAGGGTTCCAGGTAGGGCCGTACCAGATCGACGGGAAACTCGTCGTGACCGGCGGCCACCGGCGTATGGGTGGTAAATACCGTGGTCCGCGGCACGATTTCCCGTGCCGCGGCCAGATCGACGCCGTAGCGTTCCATCGTCTGGGCGAGGCGCTCGATGGCGGCAAAGGCGCAGTGTCCCTCGTTGAGATGGAGCACGGTGGGATGCAGGTCCATGGCTTCCAGGGCTTTGAGCCCGCCGACCCCCAACAGCACCTCCTGGGCCAGCCGCCGCTTGCCTTCCCCCTCGTAGAGCCGGTCGGTGATCTCCCGCTGCGGGAAGGGGTTTTCAGGGATATTGGTGTCCAGCAGGTACAGGTGGATGCGCCCCACGTCGATGCACCAGACCGCCGCGTGAATCGGCCCGTCGGGCCCGTCCACATGCACCATCACATCAGTGTCGGAAGGATCTTTGGCCCGGCGCAGGGGCAGGGTGAAGAGGTCGGTTTCCGGGTAGGTTTCCTGCTGCCAGCCGGTCTGATCGAGAAACTGGTGGAAATAACCGCGGTGAAACAGCAGGCCGACCCCCACCAGGGGCACCCCCATGTCCGAGGCGGCCTTGAGGTGGTCGCCGGCCAGCACGCCCAGGCCGCCGGCAAACAACGGCAGACTTTCATGAATGCCGAATTCCATGGAGAGATAGGCGATGAGGGTGTCTTCGTGGTACCGGTGCCGGGCCCGCTCGGTGGGCAGGTCCACCTCGATTTCATACAGGCTCCGGACCCGCTCTAGGTGGGCGAGAAAACTTTCGTCGTGGGAAAGATTCTCCAGGCGCTCCTGGGAGAGTCGGGTGGCAAAGAGGATCGGGTTGCCGTTGCATCTTTCCCACAGCACCGGATCGATGCGGCGAAACAGGTCCCTGGCCTCGATGTTCCAGCACCACCAGAGGTTGCGCGTCAGTTTTTCCAGGAAGGCCAGGGAAGCAGGCACCCTGGGATAGACTTGAAAGGTTTGAAAACGGCTCATCTCTCGATGCCACCTCGTTTGCACGGTTCACGAATTCAAAAGGCGGCTTTCCTCGACCACCAGGCCCGAGGCGCCACGTCAACATACAAATCAATCCTACAATGGATAGAACGAAAGTCGCAAGGGGCGATAAATGGCGGCGGCCGCTTTCCATTGCCCGCCGGGTGCGGTAGAATCGCCGTCAACGAAGCAATGGAGCAAATCCTTTTCAAAGAGGTACACCATGTTGGATGCTTTGGGCGTACTGTTGCTGCTGATCGGGTTGGAACTGGTGCTCGGGGTGGACAATGTTCTGGTTATCGCCATTTTCGTGGCGCGACTGCCGTCTGCCTTGCAGGGCCGGGCCCGGGCGATCGGACTGATTGCGGCCATGGTGGCGCGGCTGGTGATGCTGCTTGTCGTCATCACCCTGGCCGGCTTGACGGATCCGGTGGTGGCCGGCTTGTCGATCCGCGACTTGGTCTTGCTGGCCGGCGGTCTCTTTTTGCTCTACAAGGCGGTGCACGAAATCCACCATACCGTGGAACTTGCCGACGAAGACCGCCACGCCGACCCGACGGCCCTCACCGGCGCCAGCCTGAAGGCCGTGGTGGGCCAGATCGTGCTGCTGGACATCGTTTTTTCCATCGACTCGGTGATCACCGCCGTGGGCCTGACGGACCATCTGCTCATCATCGTGGCGGCCGTGGTGGTCTCGTTTGGCGTCATCCTCTTTTTCGCCGGCCCCATCGGCGACTTCATCCTGGGTCATCCGGCCCTCAAGATCCTGGCGCTTTCCTTCCTGATCACCATCGGGGTAACGATTTTCATGGAAGGGCTCCACCGTCACGTGCCCAAAGCCTACATTTACCTGCCCATGGGCTTCGCCCTGGGGGTGGAACTGCTCCAGATGCGCTACACCTACAACCGCAAGCGCCGGTCGGCCGAGGGAAAGGCGACGGCTTGATGCGAGGATCCTGAAGTCGGGAAAAACGGCGGCCATCGGTGGCAGACGCGAAAAGCCGAAGGTCAGGATTCCGCGGCCACCTCGTCCGGGTGAAAAAGGTGCCAGACCCGCAGCAGTTCGCTCATCCCCCAGGCCTGGGCATCACAGCCGCGTGGGGTGTGGGGGGCATCGCCGTCGAGAATCTCCGGCACCTGCTCCAGACAGCCCGCCCCCATGAGGCGCAGGCTGCTTTCCAGCCAGCACCGGGCCGCCGGCAATCCGGCCGGACCGAAGGCGATTGCCCAGGCCTCGCAAAAGACCGGAAAAATCCAGGTCCAGGCCGTTCCGTTGTGGTAGGCCGGTTTGCGCAGACTGTCCTCGTCGCCCTGGTAGCGCCCCTGGTAAGGGTGGTGGGGATCGTTGAGCAACTGGCCGTTGTGCATCACCGGAAGGGGCCGGCGCACCGGCCGGTCCGCCAGGCTGCGCACCGCGCCAGGGACGAGCAGCTCCCGACAGGACCGAACCACCGCGGCCGCCACCACCGGATCGGGCACCGCCCCCAGGGTGACGGCGAATAACTGATTGGGCCGCAAGGCGTCGTCCGCCTCGGCTCGGGTGGCCGGCACCCCCGGATCGGCGTGACGGCAATCCACCAGATACCCCAACTCCCCGTCCCAGAACAACTGGGTGAATGAGTGCCTGACCTGTGCCGCCAGCCGCTGCCACGGCCCCTTGGCATCCAGAGTGGCCATCAGCTCCAGCGCGGCGTGCCAGAGGGCCTGAATCTCCACCGGATACCCCTGGCGGGGCGATCCGGCCGGATGGTTGGTGTCCATCCAGGTAAAATGGGCCGGGCTGAAGAGCAAACCGGTGGCCGGATCCATCCCCACCCCGTTGGAAGCGCCGGCGCACAATCCCCGACCGAGATCCAAAATCACCTTCCTCAGGCGGCGACCGCCACAAACGGCCGCCAACAGATCCTTGTTGCCGGATGCCTTGAGGTAGTCGCGGCAGGCCACGCAAAACCACAAGGGGGCATCGGAGGTGTCCCGGTTGGTGGCGTCGCGCCCCCGAATCATGTTGGGCAGGGTGCCATGGTCCTCGAAGGACGCGAACTGGACCAGGATGTCGCGGGCCTCGGCCAGACGGCCGTCAGCGATGAGTCCCCGGACCACGATCAGCGTGTCACGCCCCCAATCCAGAAACCAGGGGTAGCCGGCAATGACGGTGCGATGACGGTCCCGCCGCACCACGAAGCGCGACAGGGATCTGCCCAGCAGAACACCCACCGGCTGCGGCGGCGGGGGCGCCCCGGGGACGGAACCGACTTCCGGTGTGTCGGACGGCGCATCACCATCGGCCGAGGCCTCCAGGCGCACCCGCTGTCCGCCGGACAGCGGGATGCTGAAATAGCCCGGGCTGAACAGGTCTGAATCCGGGTCCATTCCTCTTTCCGCCTCCAGCGGCCGGTGCACCATGTAATGCCATTCCGGCTCCTGTTGAAAAATCCCGCCCGGCAGACGCACGGAAAGGATCCGCGACGGGTCCGGGGCGAACCGGAATCCGTCGGGGAAAGCGGCCACCGCAACGGGCCAACGGTTTTCCGGACCGGTGTAGGCCTTGGTGAGATCGTGAAAGCTGCGATCCTCAATGTCCGGTCGCAGGATCAGCCGCACGGGGCGGTCATCAGCCAAGCGATCGGGTTGGTCCGCCGCCGCCCGTTGAAAGGTGATGTGCAGGGCGTTCTGCCCGTCGGGCATCTCCATGCGCACCGCCAGCTCCAGGTGTTGCCCCTGGCCCGCCGGCAGGGTGAAATGCCAGCAGGGACGGCCTTGGGCATCGAGGAAGAAACGCTCCAGCCCATCGCGGACCACCGGGGTCGAGTATCCCTGAAAGACGATCCAGGCCCGGCAGCGCGTCAACAGCATCCAGCGGTCCACCGGTACGGCGGGATCGAGATTGGCGGCCAACAGGGCGTCGTACTTGCTGCCAAGTTGTCCCCAGGCCGCATGGGCCCGGGCCATGCCGCCACGGCCGTTGGTCAGAAGCGCCAGCAGATGGTTTTTCGCATCTGGCCGCGTGAAGATCCGCTTGGGCCGACCGGTGCCCGCCGGGGGCAAAAACAACAGCGGCCCATGGGCCCTTGTCGCCCCATCGCCGTTCTCGTACACCGCCAGCGCCAAGAACCGCTCGGTCCAGTCGGCCACCGGTGCCGGCGGCTTCAACAAGGCGAAAAACCCCCCATCGGTCAACGGCAGGGCATCTTCCATGGCAAGGGTTCGCTCGTCTTCCACCAGCCGCACCCGGAAACGGTGGGCGGCACGGACCAGGAGAAAGTGCCCCGGAGGCACCATCACCTGACGCCGGACATCCCCGGGCCAGTTCCACGCCACCACCGCCGCCACCGGTGGACGGGCGGGATCCAAGCGGGCGCAGAAGGCTTCCGGATCCTTGCAAAGCGCCACCGCTTGACTTTCTGGATCGAAATCGGCCAGATCGCCATCGCCGTAAAAATAGCGGTACACCCGCAGCACCACGGCGCGCAGGCGTTGGACCAGGGCCCGGGGCGGCGTCCGGTGGCCCTGGCCGCTGAGCAGGTTCAAATCTTCGGGATGCCGGCTGAGACAGCGCACCTGACCCGGGGCCAGGTGACAGGCAAGCAGACCGTCCACCCGCTCCACCGTTGTGGCCTCGCCGGCCAGCAGGTCGATCCAGTTGCCGGGATCGGCGTCGCACCGCCACAGGGCGATCACGGGCTGGCGATCGTCGAGGTTGGCCGTGATCCACAGCCGTCGGCCGGAAGGTCCATGGCGCCGTTCGATCACCACATGGTTTCCCACCCCGGCCTGAACGAGCCGCTGGGCAACCCGGTCGTGGAACACCGGATGGTGGCGCAGCAGGGTGTGTAGGCGGGCCAGATGGTCCACCAGATTCGGCGAAGCCCCCCAGTTGAGACTGGGGGCGCCGTGCACGTCGATCTTCTCGGTGGCGAGCCACTCGACGCCGTTGGTGAAAGCGAAGGCCCCCTGGTGGGCGCACAGGGCGCACAGAGCGGTGCGCAGACGGGCGAATTCGTGGGACCGGGCCGCCAGGCGGTTGTTGTCATGGGTTTCGGCAAAGTGCACCAGGGCCCCATCCCCCTCGGCGATCTCGATGGCCGGCGGCAGGTAGTACTCGATCTGCCCCCGGTCGTAGTTCTGAAACAGTTCCGAATAGGCCCAGTTGAAATTGGCCTCCTGCAGCAGGGCGCGGGTCACCGACACCTTGCCGCCGAGCCCCTCGAGAAAAAAGAGCGTGTAGGGAAACTGCAACCGCACGGCGGCGATGATGTAGCGCCAAGCCTCCAGCGGCACCATGTAACCGGCGTCGCAGCGAAACCCGTCCACCCCTCGGCGGCACCAGGTCAGAAAGACATCGGCCATGTAGCGCCACAAGTCCCGGCGCCGGTAGTCCAGCCGGGTCAGATCGGCCCAGACCACCCCCCAGGCCCCGGGGGTCTCGATCCGGCCTCCCGGGTCACGCACCAGCCACTCGGGATGCTCGTGATGCAGACGGGCCGCCCAGCCGGTGTGGTTGATGGCGATGTCCAGGATCAGCTTCCCCTCCCGGGCGTGGATGGCGTCCGCCAGCTCAAGAAACTGTTCCATGGGGGTGGCCGACGGGTCGAAGACCGCCAGTGCCGGATCGACGCCGGTGAAACTCAAGGCCGCGTAAGGGCTGCCGAAACGGCCCATGCGGGCATAGGTGGTGGGAACGCGGTGGATCGGCAGAAGTTGAACGTAGCGGCAGCCGAGTTGGTCGAAGATAAAATCGAGGTGGGCGATGAGGTCGCGAAAGGTCCCGCTGGGAGGAATTACCGTATACCCGCATCGGTCCAGGGCGGCGATGGCCTCGGGATCCCCGCCGCTGCCCCTACCGTCCCGGTTGGGGCCGAACTGCCGCACGAAGGCGTTGTAGATGATGTTGGCGCAGCAGGTGTCGGCCGGCTCGACCTTGATGGCCACATTGTCGCCCGGGGGCCAGAGGGGCTGATCGCTGCCTTCGGGCAGAAAGAAGCACTTGGCGCAGTACTGGCCGATCTCCACCAGGGGCAAGCGCGCCTCGAAGGTCAGCTCGTCCAGCGGGCGCATCACCACGTCGGTCCAGTCGTGACCGGAAAAGGGGCGGTGGGCCTCCACCGAGGCGATGATTTCACCGCGGCGAATCGCCGCACGGCCGACGTTGGTCCGAATCCAGGCCGTACCGGGCATGGGCTCCGGCAGTCTCAGGCGCAGGGCGAGCACATCACCGGCAAAACGGATCAGGCGTTGGCCCGGGGCCGGCTCCTGGATCAGGGTGGCAAGATGGATCATTCAGGGCTCGCGTGACACGTTACAGGTTGCGGGTTGGGGGTGGCGAAGGGGCGATTGGTCATCATCCGTCCATCCCGAAGAAGTTGATCAGCAGGTAGTTGAGATGTTTGCGCAGCACCGCAAAGCTGAAGTGCCGGGCGGCGATGGCGTAGTTTTTTTCCACCATGGCTCCCCGGCGCTCGGGATTGACGAGCAACTCGCGCACCTGCGCCACGTTGCGGTGGGTGAGAAACCCGTCCATGGCCACCAGGTCGAAGCCCATGGGCTCGATGTCGCGGACGAAGGTGGCATACCGGTTGATCAACAGCGGCTTGCGAAAATAGACCGCTTCGAGAAAAGCGTTGCCGAATCCTTCGTAGAGACTCGGGTAGGTGATGAAATCGGCGTGGGGATAAATCTCCCACAGGGTGTCCCCGTTCCCCTGTTTGCAATTGCGGTGGTTGAAAGGATCGCTGACGCTGGTTCTTACCAGGCGCAGGTCCACCCCCCCGGCCCGGGCGTACTCCACCAGCCAGTCGCGGTACTCGTAGCCCTCGTCGCCCGCCTCGTGACTGATGACCAGCTTGCAACGCGGGTCTCCCAGTTCCCTCACCAACTCGATGGCGTGTTCGATTCCCTTGCGCTGGACGATGCGCGTGGGCTGTAGGATCATGATGTCCTCGGGCGCCAAGTCGATGGAACGGCGCACCTCGGCCTTGCGCTCGGCGCTGAAACGGGGCGGGTTCTCGAAATCCACCACGTTGGGAATCACGATGGAGCTGAGCCCGGTGCGCAGCGCCAGCTCTTCCTGGGCCATGGAGTTGATGGTGACGTGGGCGATGTTGGGCAGGCTGGGCGGAAAGGCCATGCGCAGGTAGTCCCCCACCGCCGAGACCGAGAACCGCGTCCGTTCCCAGTAGAAATCGTGGTGATGGGCGATGGTGGGGATCAGGGTCTCGGCGATGGTCTCGGTGAGGGCCGCCCCCAGGGGAATGTGCATGGGAATGGTGAGCACGTTCTGGGCAATGACCAGGTCGATGGCGAATTCGGCGATGAACCGGTGCAGTTGTTCCTTGAGCCGAGCCGCCATGGCATGAATCCGCTCGCTGACTTCCGGCTCCCGTCGCTTGCAGCCAAACACCCGGGAAGCGATCCAGCGGTTTTCCGGGTGGTGAAAGTGGGCTTCCGGGACGAGAAAGCGTGCCTGGGGTTCACGGTCCAGTTCGCCGGCGAACCAGAAGCACTGATGCCCGGCGCCGGTGAGCACCTCGGCCCACTTGGCCGCTTCGAGGGTCACGCCGTCGGTGCCGCAAAAACGGGTCGAGACGAAGCCGATACGTTTTCCCATGATTTAAAACACCAGGTCGCCTTCGATGACCGATCCGGCCGGGATCACCGCCTGGGTGGGACCGTTGTTGACAATCCGCACCGCCCCCACCAGTCGCACGCCAGCCTCGAAGCGGACGTCCCCGGTGACGGAAAGCGATCGGCAATCCTTCAACGACGGTTCGTTCCCCACCGGGATCCGGGCGTTGAACCTTTCGCGATGGCCAAAAAAAGCCGGATCGAGCCGGATGTCGATTTCCGGCGCGCTGCGTTGCGGGTTGGGTCTCAGCAGTTGCCCATCGGTGAACACGTAGCAATCACTGCGCACGGCCAGCAGTTCATTGGTACTCTTGACGGGGATAAAGCGCGTGCGCGGCACCCGGACCGCCCCGGCGCCCTCGAAGAGCCCGATGGCCGCGCCCATGGCGGTTTCGATCTGGTAGACCGGCGGACTCTGGGCGTTGCGGGGGTCGAGGGTCTTGGGGTTGAGGATGATGGGCAAACGCACCCGGCCGTTCTGGCGGATCAGTTCCTTGAGCGCTTCGAGGTGGATCCAAACGTTGTTGGTGTTGAAAAATCGGTAACGCGTGATGTCGGTGAAGGCCTCCATCTCCGATGGCGGACACTGGGCCGCCTCGCGCAGGATGAGATGCCCACTGCGGTGGCGGGCGATGTGGCCGCCCTTGACATCCGAAGGGGTCTTGAGGGCCACCTCCATCATGAACGGCAGGTTTTCGGCGGCCAGGTACCCCAGCAGGCCCTCGTCCAGAGAGGCCCCGAGGTTGTCCACGTTGCGGATCAGGGCATAACGGATCCCTTCGTTCAACAGACGGTCGAGGGTACCGGACACCCACAGGGCCATGAACACGTCGCCGTGGCCCGGCGGGTTCCACTCCAGTTCCGGCGCCGGAGCCCAGTGGGCCGGGGCCAGCCCCGCGCGCAGCACCTTGGGATACTTGTGCTGCATGAACATCAGGGGCGCCTGGGCCGGAGCGATGCGGTCCAGGGCCTCCCGGGTGTCCCGGTCGGTGCTGAAGCTGTTCATCAGCGCCAGACGGACCCGGCGCCGGGCCGTCTGGCCAACGATGACCTCCAGGAAGGTCAACCCGTCCTTGACGCGCATCAACGACTTGGCCCGGGTCAGGCCCATGGTGGTGCCCAGGCCGCCGTTGAGCACGATCATCACCGATCGGGGCAGCGCCTCGACCCCCGTCTGGACGTAGTCTCCAAGGGCGTCGAGGGAAGGAATCGCCCCCTCGGCCACCGGCTGGATCTCGGCATCCGGGATCAACCCGGTCTCTCCGTTGACCAACTGCCGGTAGTAGTCGCCAAAGGTGTCGATGATCTCGCGGGGCAAACCCGCCTGGCGCATCTTGGTCTCAAAGGCCTCCAGGTGTGCTTCCAGCATGAGTGCTCCTCGCGTGTCGATTGGACGGCGTCCTTCGGTTTGACGGCGGCCGGCAGCCCGTGGTCAGACCGGTTCCACCCACCCCATGGGATCCGGCGCCTTGCCGTACTGGATAGCCACCAGCTCGTCGTAGAGCCGCTGGCTGAGGGGACCGACTTTGCCGCCGCCCACCGCCAGGGTCTGGTCGCCGTAGCGCAGTTCCCCCACCGGCGAGATCACCGCCGCGGTGCCGGCGCCGAAGATCTCCGACAGTCGACCGGCCTCGTGGGCGGCCACCACCTCATCGATGCCGATACGCCGCTCGCTGGCCTTGAGCCCCCAGTGACGCGCCATGGCAAGCACCGAGTCGCGGGTGACGCCCGGCAGGATGCTGCCGTTGAGGGCCGGGGTGACCACCTCGCCGTCGATGACGAAAAAGATGTTCATCGCGCCGACTTCCTCGATGTACTTCTGCTCCACCCCGTCAAGCCAAAGCACCTGGGTGTAGCCGGCCCGGTGGGCTTCTTCACCGGCGAGCAGGCTGGCGGCGTAGTTGCCCGGGGTCTTGGCTTCACCGACCCCGCCGCGCACGGCCCGCACGTGGTCGCGGGTCACCCAGATCTTCACCGGGTTGAACCCCTCGGGATAGTAGGCCCCCACCGGCGAGAGGATGATGAAAAAACGGTAGGTGAACGAGGCGCGCACCCCGAGAAACGGGTCGGTGGCAATGACGGTGGGCCGAATGTAAAGCGACGTTCCCGGTGCCCGCGGCACCCAGTCCTGCTCGAGACGCAGCAGTGCTTTCAAGCTCTCCAGCACCTGGTCAGGATCCATCTCGGGGATGCACATCCGCCTGGCGGAACGGTTGAGCCGCTCGATGTTGGCCCGAGGCCGAAAAAGCTGAATCCCACCGGCCGGATTGCGATAAGCCTTGAGCCCTTCGAAAATTGCCTGGCCGTAGTGCAGCACCATGGCCGACGGCTGCATGGCGAAAGGCCCGTAGGGCTCGATGCGCGGATCGTGCCAGCCCTGGTCTGGGCTGTAATCCATGTTGAACATGTGGTCGGTGAAGATCTGGCCAAAGCCGAGGCGGGTTTCGTCCGGCTTGGTCTTCGGCTGGGCGACGCGGGTGACCTTGATCTGCATGGATCCTCCTCGAAGGGTCGCGACACCGGCGCATCACGGCGCTTCGTAGCGGCAACGACGATGATGTCAATGCCGTAAAGGGGTTGATTCAAGCCTGCGGCGCCGGCGCGCCCCGGCGTCATTGGGACTCACGCGGCACCGCATGGAAAAATTCCAAATTTTCAAAAAAATAGCGCAACCGGAGGCCCGAAATCAAGCGTCAAGACCCTCGGCACCGATCAAACGATCCAGACGGTGAGATCCTCGGCCATCTTGAGTACCTTTTGGCTCACCCGCCCCCTGAAAACCGCCTCGATGAAACTGATCAGGCCGCGGCGCCCCACCACCAGGGTCCCGTAGCCGCACCCCATGGCGGTTTCCACCAGGGCGGAGGCCCGATCGCGCTCCAGGGCGATGAGGCGGCAGGCGATGCGCTCGGCGCACATGCCGGCGGCGCAGAGACAGTTTCGGGCCGCTTCCAGGTGCGTCCCCACCAGTTCTCGCCCCACGGCCAGCGGATCGGGGACGTTTTTGGGCAGGCAGACCTCCTTTTCACCAACCCAGAAATGCCCGGTGGTGCTCAGAATACTGTAGGTGATGACTTCGTTGTCCCCACCGGCCAACAGGGACCCCACCCAGGAGACCCCCTTCAGGGCATCGTGGGACCCATCGAAGGCAATCATCACCCGTTTGGATATGGGCGGCCCCCCCACCACGATGACGGGAATATGGCGGACCTTGCCCACCAGGTGCACCGAGGCACTCTTGAACATGATATCCTTGATGCGGCTCATGCCGGCCCGGCCCACCACCACAGCGCTGTAACCGTCGTAAATTTCCCGGATCAGATCCTGGCAGACCCCCAGCCGACGGGGTAGATACTTCACCGTGACGGCATCGGGCGGCACGCCGGCATCTTCCAGCAACCGGCAGGCCTGGTCCATGAAGCCGCCGATGCCATGGCGATGATCGGCGATCCACTCCCTGATGGCCGTCAACTTGGTTCGGTAAAGGGGGTTGTCGTCCAGGTCGTCAAAAAGTTCGGGCAGCTCGTTGCTCACATGACACAAAACCACTTCGGTGTTGGCGGCGGGAAGCACCGTGGCCACGTAGCGCACCGCCTCCATCGAGTGGACCGAGCCGTCCAGCGCCACAAGCACTTTATTTTTCAACGTTCTCTTCTCCATCTGGTCATAGGTGATTCTTTCGGGGCCATTGGGTTTCATTCCTACTTCGCCCGGCCATGAAGGTCAATCAAATAGTCGATCGAACAGAGTTCTCCTTAAGGATGCCCGCCACCGGCCGGTGGTTCATTTCCCTTGACAGCCTCCCCCCGGTTCGTTACAAGACGAGTTTTTCGCCGTCCTCGGGACAATTCTGGTTTTGAGTGTTTCGCCAAGATCAAAGCCGGCTCGGCAGGCCGCCCCGACCGGCGGGACAGCGATCATGGAGGCATCTGAGAGGCACAACGAACATGGGTTGGTTTGACCGTTACCGCCGGGGTACATTTGACCGCGGCATTCATCCGCCCGCCAACAAGCATTTTTCCACCGGATCCGACATCGAGATCGTCCCGTGCCCGGAGCGGGTGGTGCTGCCGTTGCAGCAAAACGTCGGCGGCCCGTGCACCCCGGTGGTCAAACCCCGCCAGAAGGTGACTTGGGGAGAACTGATCGGGCGGGGAGAGGCCTTCGTCTCCTCGGCCCTCCACGCTCCCGTCACCGGCACGGTGGAACGCTCGGTGATGACCACCCTGGCCAACGGACGGCACATGCCGGCCATCGCCATCCGCACCGACGATCCGGGCTTGCAGCGACAGGATCTGTGGGACGCCGTCTTCGGCGGCCCGTGGCCCAAGGACTGCATCGGCATCTACGAGCCGCAACAGATCCATGAGGCAATTCTCGATGCCGGCATCGTCGGGTTGGGGGGAGCGGCCTTTCCCACCCATGTCAAGATCAACCCCAACCCCCAAAAGCCGATCCACACCCTGGTGGTCAACGGGTGCGAGTGCGAACCGTATCTGACCTCCGATGAACAGTTGATGCGCCAGGCGCCGGACGCCATCATCGCCGGGGCTTTCCTGGCCAGCTATGCCGTGGGGGCCCAACGGGTGATCATCGGTGTCGAAGACAACAAGCCCGAGGCGGCGGAGAGCCTGCGGCAGTCCGTGGGACGCACCGGCATCGAGGTGCGGCTGCTCAGGACCAAGTATCCCCAGGGCAGCGAAAAACACCTCATCAAGGCCGTGGTCGGCCGCGAAGTGCCCCTGGGCGGCCTGCCGGCCGACGTGGGGGTCGCCATCGGCAACGTGGGCACCATGGCGGCGGTGGCCCGGGCCGTGGTGCGCAGCCGCCCCCTCACCCACCGGGTGATCTGCGTCACCGGCGCCGGGGTGGCTCAACCCAAGAATCTGCTGGTGCCCATCGGCATTTCCATCGGGGAACTCATCGACTACTGCGGCGGGCTCACCGCCGATGCGGCGCGCATCGTGGCCGGCGGGCCGATGATGGGCTTTGCCGTTGCCGACCGCACCACCCCGGTGACCAAGGGGACCAGCGGAATCACGATCCTGACCCACGAAGACACCGCAACGGCCGCCGCCGGCCCCTGTGTACGCTGCGGTCGTTGCGTGGAGGTCTGTCCCATGGGCCTGGTGCCCACCAAGCTGGCCCAGGCGGCGCGCACCGGGGATTTACGCCTGGCCCGGCGCTACAACATCCTGGCCTGCTTCGAGTGCGGCGCCTGCGCCTACAGCTGTCCGGCACGAATTCCCCTGGTGCAGTGGATCCGCGCCGGCAAGGCCCAGGTGGCCCGCAGCCAGGGACGATGACGATGAAGGCATCCGGCATGGAAAAGACGGACTTGAAAAACGCAAGCGTCGACCCGACCCTCACCGAGGTGGCCCCGTCGCCCCATCTGGTCGAGGGCGGCCGAACCACCCGGCGCATGATGATCGACGTGCTGGTGGCCCTGGCGCCGCTGGTGGGCGCGGCCATCTATTTTTTTCGTTGGTCGGCGGTACGCCAGATGGCGATCTGCCTGGCGGCCTGCCTGACGGTTGAAGCCCTCTGCGCCCTGATGCGCCGGCGGCGGCCACCGTTGGCGGACGGATCGGCCGCCGTCACCGCCATCATCCTGGCCCTCTCCCTGCCGGCCACGGCGCCTTGGTACGCGGGTGTCATCGGGTCCATGGTGGCCATCGGCATCGGCAAGGCCCTCTTCGGGGGCCTGGGCATGAACCTGTTCAATCCGGCCATGGTGGGTCGGGCCTTCGTCATGATTTCCTTCGCCGGTGCGCTGGGTGCCGCCGGGTACCAGGATGCCGGGAGCACCATCGACATCATGACGCAGGCCACGCCCCTGACGGCCTTCCAGCAATCGGGGGTGGTGACCGGTTTGGCGGACCTGCTCATCGGCCGCACCAACGGATCCCTCGGGGAAACCAGCGCCCTGGCTTGCCTGGCGGGCGGCCTGTTTCTGTGCCTGCGGCGCAGCGCCGCCTGGCGGATTCCGGCCTCGATGCTGGCAATCGCCGCCCTCTTCGCCATCCTGCAAACCGGCTTCACCGCCCAGGGTTGGACCCCGGCCCATCATCTGTGCGGGGGGGCGTTGCTTTTCGGGGCCTTTTTCATTGCCACCGATCCGGTTTCCAGCCCCCTGACCCCCCAGGGCCAGATGATCTATGGCGCCGGTATCGGTGCCCTGGTCATGATCATTCGCATTTTTTCCGGCTACCCGGAAGGGGTGATGTTCGCCGTGCTGCTGATGAACGGCCTGACGCCGTTGATCAACCGCTGGACGATCCCGCCCCCCTTCGGCGAGCAATAGAAGGGAGGGTGACGATGCCACCGGCCGTTGCCACAATCGACACCGCTTCCCCGAACCGTTCCTGGCGGGACAACGCCCTGCTCCAGGGGTGGCTCGTGCTGCTGCTCGCCATTGTTTTCGGCGCACTGCTGGCCGGGGTGCAAACCGCCCTCGGTCCGGCCATCGCCGACAACAAGCGCAACGAGACCCTGTCCCGGGTTCCGCAGCTGATCCCCCCCCCCGACACGGCCGCGACATCGGCTCAACTGGAGGTGGACACCCGGATGCTGCCGGTGTCCAGCGGCGGCCGCACCGCCGTCTACCGGATCCACCGGGCCTCCCGTGACGACGAACTGGCCGGGTGGGTGGTGCAGGTCGCCGGACAGGGGTATGCCGACCGCATCGAGGTCCTGCTGGGCCTGAGTCCGGCAGCCGACGTCATTACCGGACTGTTCGTCCTTGACCAGAAAGAGACGCCCGGGCTGGGCGCCAAAATCGCCGAAGCCCCCTGGCGCGGCCAATTCGCGGGCAAACCCGCCGCGCTCCCCCTGGAAGTGATCAAGGGGGGAGGCGCCAGCGGCAACCAGATCGATGCCATCACCGGTGCGACCATTTCCTCACGCGCCGTAACGGACATCGTCAATCGGACATTGGCGGACGTGCGCGATCAATTGGCCACCGACGCCGGAAAGGCGGCGCCATGAGCACCCCCTCCGCCGGCCAGCGTTTTATTCGGGGCATCCTTCCGGAAAACCCCGTCTACCGCCAGATGCTGGGTCTGTGCGCCACGCTGGCGGTCACCAACAACCTCAAATCCGCCGTGACCATGGGGGCGGCGGTGCTCTTCGTGCTGGTGTGCGCCAACCTGATGGTGAGCCTGATCCGCCATCTGCTCACCCCCCATTTGCGCATCGTGATCTTCACCCTGACCATCGCCACCTTCGTCACTGTGGCCGACCGCCTTCTGGCGGCCTTTCTCTATCCCATGAGCAAGGCCCTGGGGCCTTATATCCCGCTGATCATCGTCAACTGCATCATCATCTGCCGTTGCGAGGTCTGCGCCGCCAAACAGGGGCCACTCACCGCGGTGGCCGACGCCCTGGGCCAATCCATCGGCTTCACCCTGGCCCTGGTAAGCCTGGCGGCGGTGCGTGAAATTCTCGGCACCGGGATGTGGTTCGGCTTCCGGGTGCTGCCCGCCGCCTGGCCCGACTGGGTCATCATGGTCCTGCCGCCGGGGGCATTTCTCACCTTCGGCCTGCTGCTGGGGTTGACCAACTGGATCTCGGCCCAACGCGCCGGCAAGGAGGAGGCGTGACCTATCTCATCGACATCCTGCTCATCGCCCTGGGCGCGGCGCTGATCAATAACTTCATTTTTTATTACTTCGTGGGCATCTGCCCGTTCATCGGCGTGAGCCGACGGGTGGAAATGGCTTTCGGCATGGGCTGCGCCGTCACCTTCGTCATGACCATCGCCGCCGCCATCAGTTGGACCATGACCCGCTTCGTGCTGATGCCCGGCGCCCCGCTGACCCAGTGGATCGCCGGTTGGTGGCTCGATCCCCAAACCGCCGCGGGCGTCGACCTCAGCATCCTGAGCTACATCGTCTACATCTTCGCCATCGCCGCTTCGGTGCAGTTCGTGGAGATGTACCTGCGTCGTTTCTTTCCGTTGCTTTACCGCTCCTTCGGGGTGTTTCTGCCCTTGATCACCACCAACTGCGCCATCCTCTTCGCCTGCCTTACCATCATGAGCCGCCTGGTAGGCGTTGATGACCCGGCCGCGCGCTGGGACCTGGGCCAGGCGCTGGTGCTGGCGATCTTCGGTGGCCTCGGCTTTACGCTGGCCATCGTGATCATGGCCGGCATCCGCGAAGAGCTGGAGGCCTGCGATGTGCCGACGCCGTTTCGCGGGGCGCCCATCGCCTTGATCGTGGGCGGGATTCTCGCCATGGCCTTCATGGGATTCACCGGGGTGGACAACGGGCTGAAAACGGCCCTGACCCCGCCCGCGGTGGTGGCCCAAGCCCCGCCCACGGAACCCCCCAGTGGAGCCCCAACGCCATGATGATCTGGGTCACCATCGGACTGTCGGTCACGGCCATGGGGATTCTGGCCGTCTTCTTCACCGCGGTGCTCGGTTGGGCCAATCGCGCCTTCCACGTGCCGGTGGACCCGCGCATCGAGGCCTGCGTCGAAGCGCTGCCCGGCGCCAACTGCGGGGGGTGCGGATTCGTCGGCTGCAGGGAGTATGCCGCCGCGGTGGTTTGCGACGCAGAGCCGGTGGACCGCTGCGTGGTGGGCGGCCAAGCCTGCGCCGAGGCCCTGGCGGCCATCATGGGCGTGGACCCCACCCCCAGTCTGCCGTACCGGCCCGTGGTGCACTGCGGTGCCCACACGGCGGATCGGTTGCTGCGAGCCCCCTATCACGGCGAGCCCACCTGCGCGGCGGCCAACCTCGTCAACGGGGTCCAGGGATGCACCTACGGCTGCTTGGGCTTTGGCGACTGCCAACGGGCCTGCCAGTTCGACGCCATCCACGTCATAGACGGCTTGGCCACGGTGGACTACACCCGCTGCGTCGGTTGCGGCGCCTGTGCCCGGGCCTGCCCGCGCAACATCATCACCATGGCCCCCTTCAAGGCGGAACGGATTCTGGCGGTGGCCTGTTCCAACAAGGATTCGGGCAAGGACGTCCAGCGCGTCTGCAAGGTGGGATGCATCGGCTGCAAGACCTGCCAGCGCACATGCAGCCTGTTCACGGTCAAGGACAATCTGCCGTCCATCGACTACGACGCCTACTGCCCCGACGACCTGGGCGACGCCATCCGCGCCATGGAGAAATGCCCCCGGCACCGCATCGTGGTGGTGGGCAAGCCCAGCGCCAAGGATCTGGCGGCCCTGGGCGATGAAGCACTGCCGGATGTGGTGACGCCCGACTTCAAGACCACGGTGGACGACACCGAGTGGCGGGGGTAGGAAAAGGCGGGCGGGTGGCCTCAGCTATTGAATGCGTTCCAGCAGGCCATGCTGGAGGCGCCGGGCCAACGGTCCCACCACACCGTCTCCCACCGGTTGGCCGTCGATCCGCACCAGGGGCAGCACCTCGGTGATGGTGCCGGTGAGAAAGGCCTCGTCCGCCGCGGCCAACTCCTCCCGATAAAAAAAACGCTCCTGGACCTCGATGCCTTGGTCGCGGCAAACGTCCATGATGACCTGGCGGGTGATCCCCGGCAAAATCTGATGGTTGAGCGGATGGGTCACCAGCACGCCGTTTTTGGCGATAAACAGGTTCGAACTGGTCCCTTCGCGCACCACCCCTTGGGCGGAAACGAAAATCGCGTCAAAAACCCCTGCTTCCAGGGCTTGCTGCTTGGCCATGCAGTTGGCCACCAACTGCACCGTCTTGATGTCGCAGCGTCCCCAGCGCAGGTCGGCCACCGTGATGGCGAAGGCCCCCTTCTCGCGCACCTCCGGCGGCTTTTCATGCACCGGGCGGACCGTCATGAAAAACTGCAACGGGGTATCGGTGGGCGGATAGGCGTGGTTGCGGGGGGCCACCCCCCGGGAGATCTGGATGTAGATGCCCGCCCGGGCCATCTGCCCTTTCTCGAAAAGGTCCAGAATCGCGTGGCGAATCGTTTCCATGGAAAGCGGCGCAAAGCGCATCTCGCGCATGGAATGCGCCAGCCGATCCAGATGAAGCTCAAGGCAGAAGAGCTTCCCGTTGTAGCTGGCCACATATTCGTAGACGGCATCGCCGAAGTTGTAACCGCGGTCCTCGGCGGGAACCATCGCCTCGGCGATGGGCATGATCTTTCCGTTGAGGTAGGCGAGTTCGGGCATCGAAGGGCTCCTTGATCAAGGGTCACTGGCCATTGGTTATTCGCGGGTCAACTGCCGATACTTGATCCGGTGGGGACGATCCACGGCGTCGCCCAAGCGCCGGCGCCGATCGGCCTCGTAGTCCGAATAGTTGCCCTCGAACCAGACCACACGGCTGTCGCCTTCGAAGGCCAGGATATGGGTGGCGATGCGGTCGAGGAACCAGCGGTCGTGGCTGATGATCACCGCGCAGCCGGCGAAATTCTCCAGGGCCTCCTCCAAGGCGCGCATGGTGTTGACATCCAGGTCGTTGGTGGGCTCGTCCAGCAGCAGCACATTGGCCCCGGACTTGAGCATCCGGGCCAGGTGCACCCGGTTGCGTTCGCCGCCGGAGATCTGGCCCACCTTCTTTTGCTGGTCGGCGCCGGAAAAGTTGAACCGCGCCACGTAGGCCCGGGATTTGACGGAAACCCCGCCGAGGTCCAGCAGGTCCTTGCCGTCGCAAATCGCCTCCCAGATCGTCTGCTGCGGATCCAGGCTCTCGCGGCTCTGGTCCACGTAGGCCAGGGCCACGGTATCACCGATGCGAAAAGTGCCGCTATCCGGCTTTTCCTGGCCGGTGATCATCCGGAAAAGGGTGGTCTTGCCGGCCCCGTTGGGGCCGATCACCCCAACGATGCCGCCGGGGGGAAGGTTGAAGCTCATATCTTCCACCAACAACCGGTCGCCGTAGCCCTTGCCGACCTTGTCGGCCTCGATGACCACGTTGCCCAAACGGGGGCCGGGTGGAATGTAGATCTCCAACTCGCCGGCCCGGCCCGTCTCCTGCTGGCTCAGCAAGCGTTCGTAGGCGTTGATGCGGGCCTTGGACTTGGCCTGACGGGCCTTGGGGGCCATGCGGATCCATTCCAATTCCCGGGCCAGGGTCTTGTGGCGCTGGCTTTCCGCCTTTTCTTCCCGCCGCAGCCGCTCCTGCTTCTGTTCGAGCCAGGAGGAGTAGTTGCCCTTCCAGGGAATGCCACGGCCCCGGTCCAGTTCCAGGATCCATCCGGCCACGTTGTCGAGAAAGTAACGGTCGTGGGTCACGGCGATCACCGTCCCCGGATACTGCTGAAGATGGTGTTCCAGCCAGGCCACCGTCTCGGCGTCCAGATGGTTGGTGGGCTCGTCGAGCAGGAGGATGTCGGGCTTTTGCAAAAGCAGGCGGCACAGGGCCACCCGGCGCCGTTCCCCGCCGGAAAGGGGGCCCACCGGCGTGTCGCCCTCGGGGCAGCGCAGGGCGTCCATGGCCATCTCGAGACGTGCATCCAGATCCCAGGCGTCGGCGGCGTCCAACTTGTCCTGAACCTCGGCCTGGCGGGCAAGAAGCCGGTCCATGGCATCATCGTCCATCGGTTCGGCGAACTGCTCGTTGATGCGGTTGAACTCGTCCAGCAGCGCCACCGTCCCGGCCACCCCCTCCTCCACCACTTGGCGCACCGTCTTGTCCGGGTCCAGCAGCGGCTCCTGGGCCAGCATGCCGACGCTGTAGCCCGGGGAAAAAATCACCTCGCCGTTGAAGTCCCGGTCCTCGCCGGCCATGATGCGCAACAGCGAACTCTTGCCGGCGCCGTTGAGCCCCAACACCCCGATTTTGGCCCCGTAGAAATACGATAGCGAGATGTCCTCGAGCACCGGCCGCTTGTTGTAGTACTTGCTCACACGCACCATGGAACAGATGATCTGGTTGGCCGCCTGCGCCATTGAACACTCCTTCTTCTTCGACGGGCCAAGTCCGGCTGATCGGCCTGGACCTGAGTGGCGAGACGGATTCGACGTCTCGCTGCCCGTGCCATCAAAAAATTGAAATGATCCCGAAATGTTCCGGTCTTGTCAACGGAAGCCGGAATCATACGGCATTCCGGCCTGAGGGGTCAACTGTCGCCTTGCGGCGGCTTTTGACATGTCCGCCCGGATGCGATAATAGGGTCAACACATATCCGCGGCCCTCACGGCCTGCCTCCTGCCGTTTTCAACAGCGACCCCGCCATCGGGCCATCCGCTTGGGAGCCGGCTGAATTCCGGCTCCTTTTTGGACGGATGCCGGTTTCATCCCTTGCCCATGCCATGCCTTTCACCGCTGCGGCCACGCAAGGCGACAGGCCCCGACGCCAGTGCGCCCCGGAGCGGCCGCGAAAAACGATTGTCACTCGACGCCGATGAACCGAAAGGAGATCCACTGCGATGCCCGAAGGACGCATCAAATGGTACGACGACAAAAAAGGCTATGGCTTTATTGAAACCGAAGACCAAGGCGATATTTTCTTCCACAAAAACGGAATCAAGGACCCCGGCTACTTCGGGGTTCAAAAAGACGAGCCGGTGAGCTTTGAGATCAAGACCACGCCCAAGGGTCCCCAGGCGGTGGATGTACGACTGAAATAGGGGATCCGGCCGCCCGGAAAATCCGACGGGCCGGGCGGCCGGTACGGGTGTTTCAGATGAACTTTTCGATCTTGGCGCCCTGGCGCAGCCCGTCCACGTAGGCGTCGAGCTTTTCGCGAATCGCCTGCTGCTTCAGGTGCTCCAGGATGCGCGGTTTGACCGTTTCATAGGCGACGGTTTCCGCCGGTTTCCGTCCGGTGACCTGAATGAGGTGAAAGCCGAACGGGCTCTCCACCACCTGGCTGATTTCATTCTCCTTGAGGGCGAAAGCGGTGTCTTCAAAGGGCTTGACCATCTGGCCGCGCGCGAAAAACCCCAGGTCGCCACCTTTTTCCTTGCTGCCGGGGTCCTGGGAATGGGTTTTGGCCAGCTCGGCGAAATCGGCTCCATCGACGGCCTTCTGGCGAAGCCCGTCGATCTGCTTGCGGGCCTCGGTCTTGGCCGCCGCGTCCGCCTCGGCTTCGGTGCGGATCAGGATGTGGCGTGCCCGGACCTGTTCGGGCTGAACAAAAACCTCCGGATTGGCCTTGTAGAACTCATCGGCACGGGCTTCGGCCACCTGCACGCCGGCAACGATTTTCTCTTCGATCAATTGCTGGATCGCCATCTGACGGCCGAGCCGTTCGGTGAGGACCTCCCGGGAAAGCCCCGCGTTGGCCAGGGCCAGATCGAAGGCCGCCTTGTCCTCGAAGCCTTGGGCCATTTCATCGATCTGGCCTTGGATCTTCTGGTCGTCCACGCGGATTTTAAGCTTTTGACTCTCCTGGAAAAGCAGCGTCTCGCCGATCAGTTGGTCCAGCACCCGGCCGCGGATCTGGGCCAGGGCTTCGTCGGGCACCGGCTGTCCCTGGCGCGCCATGCGCCCCTGGATGCCCGCCAATTCCCGATCGAGTTGACCGTTTGATATCGTTTCGCCGTTGACCGTGGCCACCGCTGCATCGGAGGCGGCCCGCGCCTCTGTCTTGGCCTCCTGGGCCGAAACCATCCCTGCCGCCCCCATCCCCATCAATCCTGCCATCAATACCGCCATCAGAGTGGATCTGCCTCGCATGGAAAACTCCTTTCCCTTACAATAAGGAAGGCCCGCTTGAACAAGCAGGCCGCCAGATGCCCGTTTCTTCCTAATCCGACTGAAACAACCTAAATCTTCAATCACGCCGTTGCAAGTAAAATTCCCGCGTCCCTCTTCTGTCCCTCCTCTCTTGACGGCTTGACCCCTGCGGGGCTTTGGGCTAAATCAATTAGCTTGTGTCCGCCCAGAGATGAGGATTTTTTCGTGAGAGACGGCGGGCGCCCGATTTAAACCGGAAGCATCGCAGCGCTGTTTCGAGGATTTAAATCTTGGCGCCCAACGCTGAAATCCCGGGAAAAGACCATTCATGGACGAACACCAGCTTCATGCCAAAGAGGAGAATCGCGCCATGAGCCAAGAGACGGTGAAACTGGTTTACCAGGGACAGACCTTCGAGCTTCCCCTCGTGACCGGCACGGAAGGGGAAAAAGGTTTCGATATCAGTCAACTGAGACAGAAAACGGGGCTGATCACCCTCGATTCGGGCTACGCCAACACCGGTAGCTGCACCTCCAGCGTCACTTTCATGGACGGGGAGCGGGGGATTTTGCGTTACCGCGGCATTCCGGTGGAACAGCTCGCCGAGCAGTCCAGCTTCGTGGAAACCGCCTACCTGCTGATCCACGGCCACCTGCCGTCACGGCGCGAGCTGACGCGCTTTTCGGTTCTGCTCAACGACCACAGCCTCGTGCACGAAGACATGCGCAGTTTCTACTCCACCTTCCCGCGCCTGTCGCATCCCATGGGAATCCTTTCGGCGATGGTCAACGCCCTGCGCAGCTTCTATCCCGAGCTGCAGACCATCGAGGAAGAGATCGACATGACCGTCACGCGCCTGGTGAGCAAGGTGCGCACCATGGCGGCCCTGTCCTACAAGATCAGCCGTGGCCACAAGGTGGTTTACCCGCGGCCGGACCTGTCGTACTGCGCCAACTTCCTCAACATGATGTTCGACACCCCGGTGCGGCCGTATGTCATCGACCAGGACATGGTCGATGCCCTCAACGTCTTCTGGATTCTGCACGCCGATCACGAGCAGAATTGTTCCACCTCCACCGTGCGCATGGTGGGCAGCGGCCGCGTCAATCTCTACGCGGCGGTTTCGGCGGGCATCGCCGCCTTGTGGGGACCGCTCCACGGCGGTGCCAATCAGGCCGTGATCGAGATGCTCAAGAAGATCCACCACGGTCACGAGAGCATCGACCAGATCATCCAGCGGGCCAAGGACAAATCGGATCCCTTCCGTCTCATGGGCTTCGGCCATCGGGTTTACAAAACCTTCGATCCCCGGGCGCGAATCATGAAAAAGGTCTGTGATCGTCTCCTGGACAAGCTGCGCCTGGATGATCCCCTGATGGAGATCGCCCGGGAGCTGGAAACGCGTGCCCTTTCCGACAGCTTCTTCGTCGACCATCACCTGTATCCCAACGTGGACTTTTACAGCGGTATCGTGCTGCGCGCCATGGGCATCCCCACCAACATGTTCACCGTCATGTTCGCCATCGGCCGGTTGCCGGGCTGGATCGCCCAGTGGAAAGAGAGCATGGATGATCCCAACTGGCGCCTGTCTCGGCCCCGGCAGATTTACATCGGCCCCCCCGAGACGGAGTACATGCCCATGAGTGAACGGGAAGACCGCGAGCCCCGACCGATCCATCGGCCGGGGGAATGATAAGGGGTCAACGGTTCAAAAAAGGGAGGGTCACCCTATCAAAACCCCATCGATGGTCCCCCTTCCTGTCCTCTTGACCGTTGGTGCAAAATCGGGTTTATTAGTCGACGAGGTTCCGCCAAGGATTGCCCCGGCCTCGGGTCGGCGCAAGGGGAATCCCGTGAAAATCGGGAGCGGTCCCGCCGCTGTGACCGGGGACGACGGTTGCTTTGGGCCACTGGTGCCATTTACCGGGAAGGCGCAACCGGTACGCTTGATCCGGAAGTCAGAAAACCTGCCTCACTCCAACGGGCCATTACTCTGCGTCGGACAGGGGGCTCAGGCAAACAGATCTCAAGGGCCATGAGAACCGGAGCGACATTCGCCGATACCGGCGGTGTCTGCCGCACCGGATCAGGAACGGTCTTCGGCAGGAGCAATCCACCCGCGGCCGCCGTCTCCCGGCCGCTCCAGATGCCGTCCCTCTCTTGTTTGCCGTCTTCCCCCCTGGCGCTGGAGCGATGGCCCGTTTGTTTTTTTCATACTTTTTGAAAAACCCGGGCCAACCCGTCCTTTCCTGCCAGAATCCGCCATCCGTCGGAGGAATGCCATGCCCACCAAGCCTGAACGAGACGTGGAGAAAACCTATTCCAAGGCCGCCTTCGCCGCCAAGCTGCGCCGCCTGGCGGATGCCGTGGAAAAGGGGGAACGCTTTCAGATCCAGATCGACGGGGAACGTATCCGCGTCCCGTCGGGGGCCGTCTACAACATCGAGCACGAACGCGAGGGAAACGCCGAGGAGATCGAGTTCCAGATCAAGTGGGAAAACAACCCCTGAAAGCCACGGCACCGTCAAGCCGCCAGGGTGCTGACGGTCGCCGCGATCCGTCGATCCACCATTGCCCGGGCCGCGGCGACGCGTTCATCGTTGTCCAGAACCGATTCGAGTTCCTGGAAAACGACGGTGTAAAAATCCCGTGGCCCGCTGCCCGCCGGGGCCCGGCCGCTGCCGTCGTCCTGGAACAGGTCGTGGCAGAGGTGGCCCTGGATCGGATCCCGAAACGGCCAGTCCTGTTTGATGGTCAACAGGGTTGCCAGGGCCGCGGCATGCATCGGCCGCCGGCTCAGCCCCTCGGGGTCCAGTGGCCGGCCCAGACGACGCTCCACTTCGGCCAGCAGAGCCGCCACCAGGTGCCGCTCGGTAACCACGAGCCCGTAGTCGTACCAGTTGTCGAAGACGCGCCGCAGAACGGCCTTGTAGCGTCCGGGCAGACGGTGGGTCGCCGGGCAGAAGTAGATGCGGCAGGCCATGCCGCCGTAATAACTCAACCCGCGAAAATCCACCCCGTGGTTACCGTCGGCCAGGGGATGCAGCAGACAGCCCACCCGGGTACCCTTCTCACCGATGAGCCCGAGGTAGGGGCAGTGGTGGAAATCCGGGTAAGGCCGCGGATGCCCCTCCGCGGCGGCGGTCCGCTCGCCGAAGGACAGAATGGCGTCCATCTGGCGCGGCAGACGGGAAAAGCGCTCCGTGCGCCGGCTCAGCATCGCTTCCAGGGCCGGCCGGGACGCATCGGCCACGTTGTAGAGCCCGCAGCAGGCCCCGCAGGAAATAGTCTCGCTGACCTGGCACAGGTAGACCCCGCCCGGCACCGGAATACCGTTCTGGCAACCGCCCGCGTCAACCCGGTCCCCTTGATCCTTCGCTGAAAAACTGGCATCCATGAATCGCCTCGTCTTTTCGCGGCCGGGGCGCCGCTTTTCCGGGACACCGTCAAGATTCAAAGGAGGTCAGCGATGCAATGCCGCCAAGAAAAAAACCTCGAACGGTGCAACTGCACCTATGAACCCTGCCCTCGCAAAGGCATCTGCTGCGAGTGCATCCAGTATCACCTGCGGATGCGCGAGCTGCCCGCCTGCTGTTTTTCCGCGGACGCCGAAGGCACCTACGACCGCAGCTTCGAGCATTTCGCCCGCCTGGTGGCCGCTGGCCGTCTCTGAGACCGCCCCATCGATGCGCGCCGGCCACGACGGGCGGCCAAGCCATGGATGATGATGGACGCCCCCGGCCCGGTAGGTTTCAATCCTCCGACTTGAACCGTCGTCAGGCCGCCACGCGGCAGTCCTGGTCGAGGGCTTCGAAATCCCAGATCAAGGGCACGTGATCCGAATAGGGAATTTGCGGGGCCTGAAAACCCAGGGAGCGCAGCGCGGGGCTATGCAGGATAAAATCCAGTTGCCGGTGGGGCGAGCGGCTGGGGTGCGATGGGAGGCCATGGGGATTGGCACTGATCAAACCGGTGGCCGCCATGAACCCGTCCAGTTCGCCGGCGCCGCGGAAGACGTTGAAATCCCCGGCCACCACCACCGGCCCCTGGGCCTGGGCGACAATGGCGGCCAGGTCGAGCAGCTGGTGCTGGCGCGGCCGGTACTTGAGGGCCAGGTGGACGAGAAAGACGGTGACCTCCGGCAGCCGGACCTCGATGACCAAACGCTTCATCCCGTGGTTGAGATAGTGGAAGGTGCGTCCGAGGATGTCGCGGTTGGTCATCACCGCGTTGGCCTGCTGGCTCAGCAGGGGGAGTCGACCCGCCAGGGAGTCCAACCCGTACTTGCTGCGAAAGACCTGCCGGTGGCAAAGCGGCCCGGCGATGGTCGCCACCTGGCTGTCTCCATTGCAGCGAAACGAGCCGGTGTCCACTTCCACCAAACCGACGATGTCCGGACGCTGGCCCCGGATGAAATCGGCGATGCGATCGAGTTGGTTTTCCGTTTTTTTCAGGTAACCGCTGAAAGGAAAGGGGAAATGAAACTGCCGGCCGATACCGGCACCGTAGCGGATATTGTAAAGGAGAAAGCGCATTGGCTCGCCTTGGTTGTCATTCAGAAGAGAGCCGGGATCTCTGTTCGGGACCACCGGCAAGTGAAACCCATTATAACGATCATCACCTGAGCGTCAACTGCCGATCCCCCGAATCAACCCCGGTCCCCGGGGCCTTTTGGCCAGGGGCCCAGGGCCGCCGAAGTTCTTCCGCCATTGCCGCTACAGAACCAACTCCCTTATGAAATCGGATAGTTGATTCAAATTCTGACAGGGGCGCACCTCGTTGCACAGCGGCATGTAGGTCCGCATCTCGCTGTCGCCGGTGTACCAGAAGGCCTCGCTTTCGGGGTTGAGCCAGATCAGGCGCCGGCAGCGGTCTCGGATCTCGGCCACGATCCCCTCTTCCGGGTTGCCGTAGTTGCTGCGGCCGTCGCCGATGATGATCACGGTGGTCTTCTTGTTCACCGCATCCAAGTAAGCGCTCCGGAACTGCCGTAGGGTCAACCCGTAATCCGTGGCGGCCCCATAGGCCAGGTCGGTTTCCGTCAGCACCTTGCCGATGGCCCGTTGGATGTCGTTGTGATCGAAAAGATCGGTCACTTCCACCAAGCCGGCCACAAAAACGAAACTGCGGACCCGGTCGAAGCAGTCCTGGAGGGCATAGAGCATGTTGAGCATGAACCGCGCCGCCGACCAGACCGACCCGGACAGGTCGCAGAGCACCATGACCCGGCCTTTGCGCGGCGGCCGCCGGCGCCGGCGCAGTTCCAGGGGCACGCCCTGGTAACGGGCCGCGCGCCGGAGGGTTTTCTTGACGTCCAGCAGGCCGCGGGAACGCGCCGCGTAACGAAGCCCGATGGTGTCTTTCAACTTTCTGACCAGCCGGGCGATCACCTGGCGCATCTGATCCACCTCGGCCGGGCTCAGGCCGGCAAAGGCCCGTTCCCCCAGGGCGTCCAGACGCTCCGAAGACCGCTCCCGGTTGATTTGCGGAGCGACGCCGAGGCGCTCGCCTTCGGTGAGGAGACGCCGGGCACTGGCGAGACGCTGACGCAAATGCCCATCGATCTCGCGCCGGGTTTCCCAGTGAAGCGCGCGCCGGCGGGTGGCCAGATAATCCTCCACAACCGCGGCGGCCCGATCAAGCGCCCTCAGCACCGGCAGCCGGCGCACCAGAGCGCCGAGATTGGCGCCGGGACCGAGACGCTGGCTGTCGCCCTCACTGTCGATGCCTCGCAGCAGTCGGAGATAGGCGGCGGGATCGCCTTCAAGAAAATCGGCGACGGCCCCGGAGACCGGCTCACCGGGATCCATGCCCCGGACCTCGGCGCCGATCTCTTCGGTTTGCGCGGTGATGGAAACCGACGGATCATCGATCTGCCGGCGCAACTCGTGGAAGTAGAGACGATAAATCCGGTCGAAGCGCTCCTGCGCCAGCCGGCTCTTGGCCATGTTGGCCCGCAACAGGGCATAGAACTGGCTTTCGTCCAGCGGGTCGATCCACCGGGCCTGGGTGAGGCAGTCAAGCACTTCACCGGTGGAAATTCGGAGCCCGCCGGCCCGGGCGCAGGCGACAAAATCGAGAATCAGGGGAACCATCGGGCGCCGTGGCGTTGGCTGGAAGTTATGGCGAACCGGCCACTTTGGCCGATGCCTGGGCTACCTGGCGGGCGTCTTCACGGTGCTTGCAAATCACCCCCAGGGTGGTCTCCACCACTTGGGGCGACAGGGTGTCGAGCTGGAGGGCGATCAAGGCCCTCGCCCAGTCCAGGGTCTCTGAAATGCTCGGCTTCTTTTTCAGATCCAGGCCGCGGATCCGCCCCATGGCGTCCACCATGTGTCGGGCGAGCGCTTGGTCCAGGCCCGGTACCTTGCCGCGCACGATGGCCAGTTCCTGGTCCGGGGGCGGGTAATCGATATACAGGTGCAGGCAGCGGCGCTTCAGGGCGTCGCTCATGTCGCGGAAGCTGTTGGAGGTGAGCACCACCAGGGGAATCGTGGCGGCCCGGCGGGTTCCCAGCTCGGGGATGGTGACCTGGAAGTCGCTGAGCAGCTCCAGCAGAAACGCCTCGAACTCCGGGTCGCTCTTGTCCACCTCATCGATGAGCAGCACCACGGGATCGACCGCCGTGATGGCCTTGAGCAGCGGCCGGGCCAGCATGAAACGTTCGGAAAAAAAGGCGCTTTCCTCCGCGGCGATGCGTGCCACGGCCTCGGAGAGGGAGCCGGCGGAGCCGATCAGTTCCCGCACCTTCTCCTTGACGATCTGGGTGTAGAGCAACTGCTTGGCGTACTCCCACTCGTAGAGGGCCTTGGCCTCGTCGAGCCCTTCGTAGCACTGCAGGCGGATCATGGGACGGCCGAGGCTTTCGGCCGCCGCCTTGGCCAGCTCGGTCTTGCCCACCCCGGCGGGCCCTTCCACCAGTAACGGCTTGTCCGTGGCCGCCGCCAGAAACAACACCGTGGCGATCTGGGGCGTACAGATATAGCCGGCTTTCTCCAGCGCCCGGCGGGTGTCCTCGACGCTACCGAATCCCTTCAAGGCAAGGTCCCCGATTCCTTGGGCAACTCAACGATGCCCATCAACACTACGCCCGCCAAGTAAAAAATCCTCGGCGGGCGCAACGAAAAGGCTTTCCTGGCTTTTGGCGGCAAAAAAATCAGCGGTTGCCGGTGCTGCCCCGACCGAACACGTCGCGCCCGGCCAGGGGGTTGTAAAGCTTGGTGATGGCAAATTTCATCACATCGAGGCTCTTCATGTCACATACGATCTTCCACAGCGTCGCTTCGCCCGCCTCAGGCAGGGTACAGGCGTTGGCGGCATCGAATTCCAGCCCCGGGAACCCCTTGACCAGCTTCTTTTGATCCTTGGATGTCATGGCCACCTGGATTGCCTGCTTGCCGTCGATGGTCTTGACCTGGTCCGCCAAGCCAGCCGCCTCGAGCTCCTTGATTTTCTCATCGTTCAGAAAAATGTTGATGTAAGCGTCGGCCATTTGGTCACCTCCACGTAGATTGAATTCAAACCCCAAAACTCCTGACGATCACCGATGTACGCCCCGCATCCGCTTCGTTTCCGCAGTAAACGGGCGCACCAATTCTGCCTGTGCGATGGTTCGAACCGAGCATTGAAGGAAGATGAAACCCGTGTTGCCGGGCGGCAATGGCCCGTTGGTATGATGGCAGCCTAGGGCCGACCCGGGAAAAATCCAGCATTGCCGGCGACCTCGGCTACGCAGCTTCCTGTAACACCATCCCCTTGGCCTGTCAATGGGGAGGCGGCGGCCTGAACGCGCCGCCGGCCAGTGTAAATGATTTGTAAAACCGATGTGTTGCACTTGCTTTCGGCATCTTCTCCGTCTAGCCTGATCCTACAGAGGGCGCGCTTGGCGCGCCTCCGGCGGAAGCCCGCCATCCCCTTTTCTCCCATCACCAAGGAGCCGATCATGAAAGCCGACACACCGGTCCATCCCAAAGGCACCAAGGCCAGGGTCCTGCTGACCAGCGTCTTCGGTCCCTTCGCCCGGGACGACGAATACGGCAGCCGGGCCATCAACCCCATGGAGCTTTACCAGAACCAGGTCACCCGGGCTCAAGGCGCTTTTTCCCTCCGCATGTTTCACCGCTCGTTCAACCTGCTGATGCTCCAGGCCAACATCGACGCCCCCTGCACCATTCTGGATTTCCCTGACCGGGAAAGGTTCATCCAGGAGCTGGAAACCACCCCCTACGACATCATCGGCATCACGGCGATTCTTCCCAACCTGGTGAAAGTAGAGACCATGTGCGCCCTGATCCGCCGTTATCAACCCCGGGCCACCATCGTGGTGGGCGGTCATATCGCCGCCAAGCCGGACCTGGCGGATCGGATCGACGCCGACCACATCGTTCGCGGCGAGGGCATCGCCTGGTTGAGGACCTTCCTCGGCCAGCCCGCCGATGCGCCGATCCACCACCCGGCGGCCTATTCGGCCTTCGGCACGCGCATTTTGGGCATCAGCCCGCCAGAGCGGCCGGGTGACACCGCCGCCATCCTCATTCCGTCGGTGGGCTGTCCGGTGGGCTGCAATTTTTGCGCGACCTCGGCCCTGTTCGGCGGCAAGGGGCATTTCGTCAATTTCTTCGATACCGGCGATGCGCTTTTCGAAGTCATGGAAAGCCTGGAAACCAAGCTCAAGGTCCAGTCCTTTTTCGTCTTGGACGAAAATTTCCTCCTCCACCGCAAGCGGGCCCTGAGGCTCCTGGAACTGATGCGCGCCAACGGCAAGAGTTGGAGCCTGAATGTCTTCTCCTCGGCCCGGGTCCTG
>Ga0265295_1001854_pt1 | contig 35783 bp, 35 predicted proteins | sample Munlansysbiofilm_FD_192503 | JGI IMG/M metagenome (GOLD analysis project Ga0265295, IMG submission 192503) | Leachate microbial communities from a municipal landfill in Southern Ontario, Canada - Methane capture system biofilm | ecosystem: Engineered > Solid waste > Landfill > Unclassified ... | reverse complement strand
TATGGTAAGATGTTGATAGTTCATAGTTTCTCCTTATCTTGTTTGTTTGGTCACTTACATTATAAGAGATTCTATGAACTTTTATATTTTTATTGTGTGTTGCACTTGTTATACTAATCTATCTATAAAAAAAACCATCAGTATGATGGTTTATCTGATTCTGCCAAGACCTAAGCGCTTGTATACTTTTTGGATCTTTTTGTAGGCGATATGTCTTGCTTTGTCTCGACCTCGGTCTAATACTAAATCTAAATCAGGTGAAGTGAGTAAAGACTGATATCTTTCTTGAATAGGTCTTAAGTAATCAGCCAGTTTATTGGCCAAATCTGATTTAAAAACTGCATAATTGGCATCAGCATAGTCTTTTTCAAGTGTTGGAATCGATTTTCCACTGATGATTGAATAGATGGATAACAAATTAGATATACCAGGTTTTTCACTTAAATCATAGCGAATTTGAGTATCGCTGTCTGTAACTGCTGATTTGATTTTGTTTTTGATGGCATTTAGATCATCTAAAATATAGATAACCCCTTTTTGATTGTCATCGGATTTGCTCATCTTTTTTGTAGGGTCCTGCAACGACATTATTTTTCCGCCAATTTTCGGGGTGAGTGGTTCGGGAACTTTGAACGTGTCACCATGTTGACTGTTAAAGCGGATGGCCAAGTTTCTAGTGAGTTCCAAGTGTTGTTTTTGATCTTCGCCGACGGGCACTAAATCTGCGTCATATAATAAAATATCAGCGGCCATTAATGCTGGATAGGTAAGCAGGTTAGATTTAATACCTGCTTGTTGTTTTAATTTTTTATCTTTGTATTGGGTCATGCGTTCTAATTCAGGAATATAGACAGTAGACTCCATGATATAACCAAGTTGATTGTGTTCAATCACTTCAGATTGAATGAATAAGTTTACTTTGTTTGGATCTAGACCGCAGGCTAAATATAAGGCGGCCAAGCTTCTAATGTTTTTTCGTAATTGTGTTTTGTCTTGTGTGACGGTGATTGCGTGTAAATCCGCAATGAAAATGAAGAATTCTGTGTCAGTTAATTCTTCTTGTAAAGCGATAAACTGTTTAATCGCACCTAAGTAATTTCCGAGCGTTAAATTACCCGATGGTTGTATGCCTGATACAAGTCTTTTCATAATAATCCTCCTAAAAAATAAAAAAAGCCCCTAGATTTCTAAGGACGAATCAATCGCGGTACCACCTTAGTTCTAGGCTAATGCCTAGCACTCATTTATGTCTTTAAGCCGACCAGCTTTATACTCCATAGGCCCATTCCTAATCATGTAAACAAAGGGTTTCCACCATGCCCTCTCTCTTGTGTGTTTACCGTGTTTAGTACTATTCTATATCATCGTATAAAGATATTTTAATGGAAGAAAGCGGTTTTGTCAAAGAAAACCCTACATTAAGTTGACAAACCTTTTTTGTGTGATATAATTTGGCTGTTATGTCTCCGAATCAAAGGGAGTGGGGGAACCAATTTTTACTGGGGTGAATCAAGCATATTGTAAGGATACTTAATGTCCTGAACCCGTCAGCTAACCTCATAGGAGTAATTAAGCGTGTAAGTCAAATTATACGTTTTTTTATTATATTAAAGGAGTGATTTTGTTGGAAATTTACGTTTTACTGTTTAAAGTATCAATCGTGTTGATTGTGGGTTTTATTGGGGCATTACTTGCGAGGAAACTTAAGTTACCAAATGTAAGTGGGTATTTAATACTTGGATTATTATTAGGGCCATCTATGGGCATGATTTTTAATGGTTTCGAAGGAGTTATTACAGTAAAGGATAGTCATTCACTTGAATTCATTAGTGAAATCGCCTTGGCATTTATTGCGTTTTCTATTGGGAGCGAATTTGCTGTTAAGACGATTAAAAAAATGGGAAAAAGTGTTTTGGTTTTGACGACTTTCGAGGTAATTGGAGCGGTTTTAGTTGTTTTTTTAGCCATGCTGTTTTTGCCTAAACCAGGGTATGTGATGTCTGAGTACTTGCCGTTTTCAAATAAGAATATCGCGTTTGGATTAGTATTGGCTTCAATGTCTGCTGCGACTGCACCTGCGGCAACCATGATGGTGATTAGACAATATAGAGCTTATGGTCCAGTGACGAAAACCATTTTACCTGTGACCGCTTTAGATGATATATTCGGCATCATCGTGTTTGGATTCTTTATATCATTGGCAACTATTTTGGTACCACAAGGGGGTACACAACCCGTCTGGCTTATGTTTTCAAAGCCATTTATTGAAGTGTTTGGTTCTGTTTTGGTCGGGGGACTAATTGGATATGTTTTGGCTAAACTTGCCAATAAATATGATAAAATAAGAGATGACATGCAAGTGTTATCATTAATTGCAATTTTCTTTTCTATTGGACTTGCTTCCATTGTGAATCACTATTTACACGATCAGGGCATTGCATTTTCTCAACTCTTGATGAACATTATGATTGGTACATCACTTGCGAATTTCTCAAAAAACCCTGATAGAACTTTCTCTGCTATTAATGATTTTTCGACACCGTTTTATGTGTTATTTTTCACATTAGCAGGCGCTAGTTTAGATTTAGCGATTCTAAAATCAGATACATTACTCATTTGGATTGCTTTAGTCTATATCATCGCAAGAGCTTCTGGTAAGATACTTGGTATCATGACAGGCGCTGTTATTATGAAATCTCCTGATACAGTTCGTAAGTATTTAGGCATTGCACTATTGCCTCAAGGCGGTATATCAATCGGATTATTGGTGATAGTTTCAGCTCAGTTAAAAGGCATGTATCCAGCGGTTGCTACTGTGATAATGCTATCAATATTGGTTTATGAAACGTTTGGCCCTGTTTTCGCTAAGTTTGCCATTGGAAAAGCTGGCGAAATTGGTGGTATGGATAGACTTGAACATTTATCAAGCATTGACGATTTAGAAATCGAAGGAGGACACTAATATGGAAGTACTGTTTATTGTATTAAACGATTTAAACTACCTAGATGATATCTTCGCAAAGTTTGTTGAGTTAGAAGTAAGGGGCGCTACGATTTTAGATTCTAAAGGGATGGCTCGCGCAATCATGGATAATGAAGGTTTAAACTTTTTATTATCAGGCCCTTTTCAACGTTCGCTAGATGAAGAACAAAAAAATTCCAAAACCATCTTTACTGTAATTCCTGAAGCTAAGAAGGTAGAAGAAGTCGTAAATGCAGTTAGAAAGATTGTAGAAGCTTCAAAGAAACAAGTGATTGGGTTTATGTTTACCATTCCAGTTAGCGGCATTTATCCAATGAAACCTAAAAACCTTAAAATTTAGCATATAACGATAAACCATCACAGGCTATCATGCAGGTGATGGTTTTTTTATAGAAAAAAAGACTACCTTATTTAGTAGTCTTTTAACAGTGTATTAAGAGTTTAGCACTTTTTCCAATTCATCAATTAGGAAATTAAAACGTGTGATCACCGCTTCAAATGTTTTTTTATCGGTTAAGTCTGCCCCAGCAAGTTTTGCGATTTCAACTGGGTAGTCTGAGCCACCAGCTTTGAGCATTTTTTTATAATTTTCCATCGCATTTGGCAATCCGTTTTTGACGTTGTCATATACTTTTAATGATGCGCTATAAGAAGTGGCATATTGGTAAACATAAAATGGCGTATGGAATAAGTGAGGGATGTAAGCCCAAACGTATTGTTTGCCCTCTTCTTCACGAATGTCAATGTCATAATAGTGTTTATACAAGTCTACCATAATTTTTGATAACGAAGCTTCTGTAATCGGGATGCCTTGTTCGACCAGTTTATTCGCCTCATATTCATAGGTCGCGAATAAGGTTTGGCGGAAGAATGTTGCCATAATCCCATCAATTGCATTTTCCAAAATCACGATTTTTTCGTCTTTTGTTTTTGCTTGTTTTAATAAATGGTCTGATAATAGATGTTCATTAAAGGTTGAAGCGATTTCAGCAACAAATATGGTGTAATCTGCAATGGCCATCGGCTGAGCTTCATTTGAAAAAATCGTATGAGCAGAGTGCCCTGCTTCATGAGCTAAAGTAAAGACGCTATCTAGCGTGTTATCGTGGTTTAATAAAATGAATGGGTGCCATCCATAAAAACCACTTGAGTATGCGCCGGTGCGTTTACCTTCTTTTGGTGAAACATCGACGTATCCTTCATCTAAAGCAGATTTTTCATTCTTAACAAATTCAGGATCCAAGCCTTCTAAGGATTCAAAGAATAGTTTTTTAGCTTCATCGTAAAGATAGGTTTTATCTGAACTGGCTAGCTTTAAAAATCTGTCATAAGTATGATAAGTATCTAGTTTAAGGTAGTCTTTACGTAGTTTGATATAACGTTTGACTACGTCTGCATTTTGGTATGCAACATCTTTTAAGTTATGAAAAACAGATAGTGGGATGTTGTTTGCACTAAGTCTTGATTCTAACGCAGAGGTATACCCTCTTGCCTTATAACTGGCTGCCATGTTTTGAAGCACCAAATTATATAAGTTAGCGAAGGCGTTTTTATTGTCCTTATAACGTTTGAAAACAGCTTCAAAGACGATTTTTCTATCGGCTGATTTTTCTAAGTTAGGTAAAATAGAACGGTAATTTGAAGTGTTGATTTTCAAAGACTTACCATCTGACAATGTAACGGTTTCATCGGTTCTATCACCAACAGCTAAAGCGTTGTACATTGCTGTAGGAACACTTCTGATTGGTTGGTGTAAAGCCATGATTCTTTCGTTATCATCCGATAAGACATGTTCTTGTTGGAAAAAGAGCTTTTCCATTACGAATTGATAAGGTTTTAATCTTTCGTCTTGTTCGACGAATGATAAAATTTTGTCTTTGCCTACTGAGATGACCTCAGGTGAAAAATAAGAAGTAGCCTGACTTAATTTTGCCAGTTTAAGTTGGACAGATTGGTATTTAGAACCAAGTTCGTTGTCTTTTAAGTTTAAGTCAGCGCCTAGGTGAGCGTAAGCATATACTTTATAAAGGATGTTTACGGTTTCTTCTTCAAGTAATAAATAATCTCTAAACCCTTCAAAGGTATTTAGTTTGCCTTTAAATTCTTTGAAAAGGTCAATTTTGGATTCAAATAATTCTAAATCTTTTTGCCATTCATCAAAGTTTTGGTAAAATACGGATAAATTCCATGTTTGCATAATATCATTCCTTTCATAATTAGTTAATATTATACCGTATTTTCTTCTGTTTTCAAAAAAACAAGAAAAAAGAGAATCGTTTTGATTAGATACGTTCAATTATGTGATATAATCGTTGAAACCGTTTTCGAATGTTGATATTTTATATAAAAACGTATATAATTAACTAGCAATCCATGTGATGGATCACATTAGTGCTACAGGCTGATACCTGTGCCCAAGGAAGGGGAAAGACAATGATTACAATTTTTACTACACCAAGTTGTTCTTCATGTCGAAAAGCGAAAAAGTGGTTAGAAGAACATCATTTGCCATACGAAGAGAAAAATTTATTCTCTAATCGTATCACCGCAAATGACATCTCATTGATGCTTAAAAATGCTGAAAATGGATTTGAAGATATCATCTCAACTCGTTCGAAAGTTTTTAAGGATCAAGATTTAGACGTAGAGTCTATGTCTGTTAGTCAATTGAAAGATTTTATTATTGATAATCCAAGTGTGTTAAAACGCCCAATTATCATTGATGATAAGAAAATGCAGGTTGGCTATAACGACGAAGAGATTAGAGTGTTTATTCCAAGACGCTTAAGACAACTCGTTATGTGTCAAGACTGTCCTAATGGTGAGACTTGTGACTACCAAGAGGCTATCAAGAGATATTTCGAAGAGATTAAACAAGAACAAAAACATATGTAAGATCTCCAACATCATACGGTGGTTACGTGAGTGGAAAAGGTCTAACGATGGCAACTAATGGCGTAATGCATGGCCGCTCATACACTAAATTTAGATTTGGTAAAATCACAGTAACAGCCTATTTTATAGAAAAGAGGAATCAAAATGGGACTACTATTGGAAATACTGTTTGTTTTTGCGATAAACGCACTTCCAGTGATATGGGAAGGTAATCGGAAGACCTATGAAGAATATAAGAAACCAACCATTGTAACATTGGTTTCTTATAATATCTATCAATTGCTTTCGTTGATACTATCATACAGATTAGACAATATTAAGCTTGTTCTATTACTAATTTGCTTTATATATACTGTTTTTGTGATTCCTAATCTATTCATCTTTATAAAAACGAAGAACAAGTTATATAAACGCGTATTATTAAGATATCAGGTGTTGTTATTACTAAACACGCTATTATATCCTATAATTGCCTATCTAACTATACTGTTTTAAACTGCTAATTATAGCAGTTTTTTTCAAAAAAAAGTGAACTAGTTAGGCATCCCTAACTAGTTCACAATTAATGTCTTGTATAAATATCATTATATTGTCTATGTACTCTAACAAATGTAGTGCATTTGGATAAGTCTTTGAGTGTTTTTGCACCAACATAGGTACATGTAGATCTTAGTCCGCCTAAGATATCTTTGATCGTATCTTCTACGTGTCCTTTAAATGGGATTTTGACAGTTCTGCCTTCTGAACTTCTATAATCTGCAACTTCGCCTTTATGTTTGAGCATTGCAGTAGAAGAACTCATGCCATAGAATTGGACAAATTTAATCTCTTTATAAATCGGTTCAAAAGTTCTCATATCTTTTTGAAGGGTATCGTGGAACTCGCTAATGATTTTTCCGCCACCTTGGATGTGACCAGCAAACATCCCGCCTAACATAACGAAGTCAGCCCCAGCCCCAAATGCTTTTGCGACATCACCCGGGCATGTACAACCGCCATCAGAGATGATGTGAGCACCTAACCCATGAGCTGCATCAGCACATTCGATGATTGCAGATAATTGAGGATACCCAACACCGGTTTGGATTCTTGTTGTACAAACACTACCAGGTCCAATGCCAACTTTAACGATATCGGCACCTCTTAGGATTAATTCTTGAGTCATATCTGCCGTTACAACGTTACCAGCAATGATGACATGATTTGGATAATGCGCTCTCACTTTAGAGACATACTCTCCGAAGGCTTCACTATACCCATTTGCAACATCAATACAGATGAAGGTTATACTTGGATTTTGATTCAAGATACTTGTTAAATTTTTAAAGTCATGTTCGCTTGTACCTGTCGATACTGCGAAGAGGTTTGGATCTAGTTTATCCATTGAACTAGCGATTTCACGTTCGCTGTAGCTTTTAACCAAACAAGTAAACAAGTTTTTTTCTTGTAAAGCTAAGGCCATCTTTAGTGTTCCCACGCCATCCATGTTTGCTGCCATGATTGGAATGCCTGTCCAAGAGGACTTTGCGTGCTTAAAGGTATACGTTCTTTCTAGTTGAACTTCTTTTCTACTCGATAAAGTAGAACGTTTAGGTCGAATCAATACATCTTGAAAATCTAATTTCTCATCAAATTCAATGCGCATGTTGGCCTCCTTATAATTCCATTATCAGTATATTATAAAACTGGTCGAAATGAATGCTAAATTTCTGTTAAACGCTTTCACTTGCACAAAAAAGAAAAAACAGGAAAATATCCTGTTTATGCTTTTATGCCTTTTGTTGTGTAAACGCGCTCGCTTTTTCGAATTGAAGGTCTTAAACTGATGTTGTATTGCTTTAAAAATTCTTCAAAACACTTTTTACCAGTTTCGTAATGATCGACTTCGTATTCAAGCTCGTAGTCTGTAATGCCATAATATTCTACTTTATCAAGAAAAAGTTCACCATCTTTGTATGGTGTAGACACTCTATAATTGTCTAACGATCCTAATAAAGTGACGGTTTGATCAATTTCAAAAAACTCTTTAGTATTAAAACCGTTTTGAAGCATTTCGACTGCTTCTTTTTCATCTAACAATACGTGTTGTTCATAAGCGCCTTGTTCACTATGAGATTTCATTGTGATTTTGTAAAAATGCTCACCTTTTTTACGAATGCGTAATACAATTTTGTTTTTTCTAAAATACAAGTCTTCGGAATCAAAGTAAAAATTCGTTTGTTTAAAGATATTATTCTCTAATTCAAACTCATTTAGCAAGTCATAATACTTCTTTTCATCTAAAGGCGTCTTGAACTCAATTTCAATATTTGTTTTCATTTAAGCATCACCCGTATCTATTATCTATTATTTGAGCCGAAATATCAAGAACTATGATATATTTATAAGTAGGAGATGATAATGTGAGATACACTGTGATGCATAAAAAGAGCAAAGAAAGCATTCTTCTAAAAGAACTTTTAATGGGCAAGATATCAGGTGATTACGATGAGTTAGATCCTGAAGTTGTCTTTTCTATAGGTGGGGATGGTACGGTTTTAAATGCGATATCCAAATATAGCCATATTTTAGACCGTGTATTGATTGTCTCTATCCATACGGGTAATTTAGGGTTTTACACCGAGTTTTTACCAAAAGACATCGACCATATTCTAGAATTGTTAGACAAAGAGTATCAAGTGAACGAGTTTTCTTTGTTAAACTATAAAGCAGGTAGTCATGAAGGCTTAGCGATGAACGAGGTTTTCGTTAGTGGCAAGTTTAGAATGCTAGAAGCCAATGTTTATATTGATGATAACTTGATTATGACGACCAGAGGTAATGGTATTTGTATTTCGACGCCTACCGGCTCTACTGCCTATAACTATGCGTTGGGTGGTGCTATTATCGATCATGACATTAAAGCTGTGCAATTAACGCTTTCTGCCCCGTTTGAGACGGTAAAGAACCGAATGGCATATCCAATCGTATTATCTGAAAAACATACATTTGTCATTGAACCTAAAAACTATGACACTGAACTATCTGCAGACAGAAAACATTTAAATTTACACAATGTCAAAGAAATTCAAGTTAAAATTTCAAGCAAGACGGCACGTTTTTTAAAAAACGTAGACAATCAATTTGCTAAAAGAATTAAACAAACATTCATCGCGAATGATTAAAACGTTTACATCTTTAAAAAGCAGGGGTTTGTTTGCGAAATACCTTGAATTTTAGCGATTAAATGATAAAATAACAATGGAAACAAAAACCAATTATATAAGGAGGGTTTTTTCATGGCTATTAAAGTAGCAATCAATGGATTTGGTCGTATCGGCCGTTTAGCATTCCGTTTAATGCACCAAAGCGACGCTTTCGAAGTTGTAGCATTAAATGACTTATCAAATGCAGATGAACTTGCATATTTATTAAAGTATGATACTGCACAAGGTAGATTTTCAGGTGAAGTATCAGTTGAAGGGGATTACCTAGTTGTAGATGGAAAGAAATCTAAAATTTTAGCTTTCAGAGATCCAAAAGAATTACCTTGGAAAGATTTAGGGATTGATGTTGTATTAGAATGTACTGGTCTATTCTTAGACGAAGAAAAAGCAAGTGCTCACTTAGTAGCAGGTGCGAAGAAAGTGGTACTATCTGCACCATCAAGTTCAAAAGGCATTAAGACAATCGTTTATAATGTAAACCATAATGTATTAGATGGTTCTGAAACAATCATTTCAGGCGCATCATGTACTACAAACTGCTTAGCACCAATGATCGATGTCTTAGACAAAGAATTCGGTGTTGAATGGGGCTTCATGACAACCGTTCATGCTTACACTAATGACCAATCATTAATGGACCAACCACACAAAAAAGGGTATATGTCTCGTCGCGGTAGAGCAGCAGCAGAGTCAATCATTCCTTCAACAACTGGTGCCGCTAAAGCGGTAGGTAAAGTTTTACCTCACTTAAATGGTAAATTAGATGGTACTGCATTACGTGTGCCTACAATCACAGGTTCTATCGTTGACTTATCTGTAGAACTTAAAAAGAACGTTAGCGTTGAAGCAATCAATGCAGCATTCAAGAAAGCTTCAAACGAAACTTTAGTATATACTGAAGATCCAATCGTCTCTGCTGATATCGTAGGGTCTAATTCATCTATTTTCGATGCCAACACGACTCAAATCTTAAATGCAGGCGACAAGCAAATTGTTAAAGTAATGTCATGGTATGACAATGAAATGACTTATACTGCGCAATTAATCAGAACACTTAAGTATTTCGCTTCATTAATTAAATAATCATTCGATTAGTAAAAGGCACTTTTTTAAAAAGGTGCCTTTTTTTCATTCTAAAATGGGGCTTTGAATGTTATAATAAAATTGTGATTGAAAACGCTTTTATTATATAGAAAAGAAGAGGTAAAAACATGGATTACAGAAAAGTAAACGAATGGATTACGGAAATGGCAACACTTTGCAAACCAGACCGAATCCATTTTTGTGACGGTTCAAAAGAAGAATACATAAAGCTTTTGGAACAACAAGTTTCAGAAAACAAGGCCATTAAGCTAAATGAGTCTAAGAGACCTTGTAGTTATGCGTTTTTCTCCGATCCCTCTGATGTGGCACGCGTCGAAGACAGAACCTTTATATCGTCTGTTTTGAAAGAGGATGCTGGTCCTACTAATAATTGGATTGATCCGAAGATTCTAAAACCAAAAATGACAGAACTATTTGACGGTTCAATGAAAGGAAGGACCATGTTTGTGATTCCTTTTGTTATGGGACCAGTTGGGGCTTTGATTTCACAGTATGGGATTCAACTTACAGATTCCCCTTATGTTGTATGTAACATGCGTGTAATGACTCGTATGGGTGAACACATCATGGACATCATTGAATCTGGTAAAGACTTTGTGCCTTGTTTGCACAGTGTGGGATACCCATTAGCACACAATCAAAAAGATTTACCCTGGCCATCTGCTCCAATAGATCAAAAATACATAGCACATTTTCCAGAAGAACGACTCATTTGGTCATATGGTTCGGGTTATGGCGGCAATGCGCTATTGGGTAAGAAATGTTTAGCCTTGAGAATAGCCTCTAAAATAGGCAAAGAAGAAGGCTTTATGGCTGAACATATGCTTATTTTAAAACTCACTAATCCGAAGGGGATTGTCAAATATATCTTAGGGGCGTTTCCAAGCGCTTGTGGCAAAACCAATTTAGCCATGTTAATTCCAACCATACCAGGATGGAAAGTCGAAACTGTAGGCGATGATATCGCTTGGATATTTAAAAAAGACGATGGGAAGCTGTATGCCATAAACCCTGAAAAAGGATTCTTTGGCGTTGCTAAAGGAACCTCTTATCAAACCAATTATAACGCGATGAAATCCATTGAAAAAAACACCATCTTCACCAACGTTGCGATTACCAAAGACAACGATGTTTATTGGGAAGGTATGGAGGAAGCACCAGATGAACTACTGAGCTGGAAAAAACAGCTTTGGCATAGAGGGGATAAAGAACCTGCTGCGCATCCTAACTCTCGCTTCACAGTGCCTATTGAACAAGCACCTAATCTAGCAAAGGAGTACGACGATAAAGAAGGCGTACTTATTTCTGCAATTTTAGTGGGTGGACGTCGTGCAACCACCATTCCTCTAGTAACAGAAGCTTACTCATTCAACCATGGGGTTTTTATGGGGTCTATGATGGGGTCTGAAATAACAGCTGCAGCCATTTCCAATAACATTGGTAAAGTTAGAAGAGACCCTTTCGCAATGTTGCCATTTATTGGTTATCATATCAAAGATTATTTTACTCATTGGTTTGACATGAAAAAAGGAACAAAAGAATCGGATTTACCAAAAATATATTACGTGAATTGGTTTAGAAAAAACGACAAAGGTGACTTTGTTTGGCCAGGATTTGGGGACAACTCTAGAGTTTTAAAATGGATATTTGAAAGACAAGAAGGCACCGCTAATGGCATAGAGACCCCACTTGGAATCATGCCTGATAAAGACTCTTTTGATCTTGACGGTTTAAACTTAGAACAAAACGTATTGGATGAATTATTTAGTGTAGATAAAGAGGCTTGGCTTAGCGAAGTAGAAGACTTAAGAGCGTATTATGAAACCTTAGGTGGCGTACCGAAAGAATTGTATGACGAATTAGAAGCACTTAAAGATAGATTGATGAAAGCGTAGGTGAATGAGATGATGACACTATCAAAAACAAGTAAAGGTAAAGGGCTAAAAGTCGTTTATAAAGAACTCGATCAAACACTAAGTGATCATGAAGTTCTGATTGAAGTCCTTTCCGCATCACTTTGTGGGACCGATGTACATATTTATAATTGGGATCTATGGGCTTCAAATAGAATGAATCCCCCTGTAACAGTCGGACACGAATTTTCAGGTAGAGTAATGAAAGTTGGCAGTAAAGTGGACCGTGTAAAAGTTGGCGATATTGTTTCATCGGAAACACATATTGTCTGTGGTCAATGTGAGTTTTGTAGAACGGGTAGAGGCCATATTTGCCAAAACACAAAAATCATAGGTGTCGATATTGATGGGTGTTTTGCTGAAATGATCAAAATGCCAGAATCTAATCTAATCATTGACAACAGTGGCACAGACCCTAAGTATCTATCGGTATTAGAACCGTTGGGTAACGCGGTGCACACGATGTTACATTTTGATATTATTGGTAAGACAGTTGCTGTGGTTGGCTGTGGGCCGATTGGACTAATGGGGATTAACATAGCAAAAGTAGTTGGCGCTAAAAAAATCATCGCAATCGAAATCAATCCTTATCGCATTAACTTAGCTAAATCGGTTGGTGCTGATGTTGTTATCAATCCAAAATCCGAAGATGTCATAAAACGAGTCTTAGAAGAAACAAATGGACTAGGCGTAGACGTTGTGGCAGAGTTTTCTGGCCATAAACAAGCCATTGAACAAAGCTTTAAATACATTAAAAAAGGTGGACACATGTCTCTTTTAGGCATCACCCCTGACAAGATTGAAGTGGATTTATCAAACGACATCGTATTTAAAGGGATTACCATTTATGGTGTAACAGGACGTAAGATGTATGACAACTGGGCAACTGTTTCAGCTTTGATTGAATCAAAAAAAATACAATTTGATAAGATTGTCACCCATGTGATTCAAATGAAAGATTTCGAACAGGCCTTTAAAATAATGGCCTCAGGGGAATCAGGCAAAGTGGTAATGATCCCTTAAAGGAGGAACAAATGGACTTATTTGAACTTAAGGTAGAAACGTTAAAAAAAGAAGGCGTATATCGTGATCTTCCGATCAGTGAAACGCCTTGTGAAGCAATCATCGTATTAAACGGTAAAAAAGTAATTAACCTATCATCTAATAACTATTTAGGGTTAGCTAACCATCCTAGAGTTAAACAAAAGGCCATTGAAGCTATAGAGAAATATGGTGTAGGGGCTGGCGCAGTCAGAACCATTGTTGGAAATATGGACATTCATGAACAACTGGATCATAAGATAGCGCTCTTTAAAAAAGAAGAAGCGGCGCTTGTGTTTCAAAGTGGTTTTATGTGTAACGCAGGGGTCATACAGGCTGTAACCGAAAAAGGGGATTTGATCATTTCTGACGAACTCAATCATGCCTCTATCATTGATGGTGTTAGGTTATCAAGAGCTGATAAAGTCGTTTATAAACACAGCGATATGGCAGATTTGAAACGTATTTTAGTTGAAAAAAGATCGTCTTATAACCAAGTGTTAATCATTACAGATGGGGTATTCTCGATGGACGGGGATATAGCCAAATTAGATCAAATCGTGAAGCTTGCAAAAAAATATCAAGCCTTAACTTATGTGGATGATGCACATGGTTCTGGCGTCTTAGGACACTCTGGCAGAGGGACGGTGGATCATTTCAATTTACATGGCCAAGTGGATTTTATCATTGGCACGTTATCCAAGGCCATTGGTGTCGTAGGCGGGTATGTTGCAGGTAGTAAAGCAATGAAATCTTATCTGTTACACCGTGCTAGACCACTATTATTCTCTACTTCCATGATGCCTAGTGCATGTGCTGCCATTATCGAAGCCATTACACTCTTAGAAGAATCCGATGAATACACAAAAAAACTATGGGATAATGCTAATTATTTAAAACAAAGACTCGTAGAAAATGGGTTTAATATTGGCCATTCACAAACACCAATTACCCCTGTTATGATTGGGGATGAAGCGAAAACGATGGCTTTTTCAAAAGCATTGCTAGAGGCAGGCGTTTATGTTTCTGGTATTGTGTTTCCAACTGTTCCAAAGGAAAAAGGCCGCATCCGTATAATGCCATCAGCACTTCACGATAAAGACACATTAGATCGCGCAGTTGACATCATCAAACTAACATACGACAAACTATCATAATAATTTAGGAGGGATCAGATGCAATTCATATTGGTTGAAACAAAAGAAAACATTAAGAAAATTGCCAAAATGTCAAAAACGATATGGAACGAAGCTTATAAAAATATCCTTTCACAAGATCAAATTGATTACATGCTTGAGACGTTTTTAAATAAAGAAGCGATTAAGAATCAAATTAATGATGGGTATCAATATTATCTGATTAAGGATGATAAGAACTGTGGGTTTGCGTCCATAAAAATCGAACAAAAGGTGTTTTTAAGCAAATTTTATATATTCGAAGACTATCGAAACAAAGGCCTTTTAAAGCAGTTTATCTATAAACTTAAAGACTATCAAAAAGACATCTACTTAACGGTTAATAAACATAACCTTAAAGCCATTGAGTCCTACAAAAAATTAGGCTTTAAATCCATTGATGAAGTGGTTACAGATATTGGTTGCGGATACGTCATGGATGATTATGTTATGGAGCTTTCTTATGAACTTTAATGAATTATATGAGATTGAGTCTAAAAAAGACTATTTTATTGAATTAAATGCATGCCTTCGAATAAACAGAGAAAAGACACAGATTTATCCCGATGAATCAGAAGTTTTTAAGGCCTTTGAATACGCACCACTTGAAAAAGTCAAAGTCGTCATCATTGGTCAAGACCCTTATCACGGCCCAAACCAAGCCAATGGTTTGGCTTTTTCTGTCAGAAAAGGGATGCCTTTACCGCCTTCTTTACTGAATATCTATAAAGAAATTGAACAGTCATATGACATAAAAATGGCAAAAAATGGGGATTTAACCTGTTGGGCAAAACAGGGCGTGTTGTTGTTAAACACCATTTTAACGGTAGAAGCTCATAAGCCACTCTCTCATCAAAATATGGGATGGGAAATATTTACGCTTGAAGTCATCAAAACGTTAAATCGTTTTAATAATCCGATTTGCTTTATGTTGTTCGGCAATCATGCGAAAAAATACAAGTCCTATTTGACAAATGATAAACACAAAGTGATTATGACAGTACATCCTTCTCCCCTTTCAGCCTATCGAGGCTTTATTGGGTCAGGGGCATTTAAAAGCGCCAATGACTACTTGATGATCAACAATCTTTCGCCGATTGATTGGCAAGTTAGATAAGCTTATGATACAATACACTTACAGAGTAATAAGGAAGCGTAAAGTGACTAACCATGGGATGTTGGGTTGGTACGAACACGAAATGTGGCGGTTTTCTTATGCGTCCGCTGTAAGCTTTTTTATGGTGGATCTCTATAGAGGAGGTCTTTTATTTTGAGACGTGAAGTGAAGTATTTAGCTTTGGCTGGTATCTTAACAGCCTTATCAATCGGACTGGATTTGATTGTGAAAAACCTCATACCGATGGTAGATTTTGGGTTACCTTATTATGCCATTCCATTGATTATTGGCGGCATTGTTTTGGGACCAGTCTACGGCGGGATCATGGGCTTTATGAGTGATTATATTGGGTTTATGTTGTTGCCAAAGGGCAGCTACGCCATTTTATTTGGTTTGTCTGCTGTTTTGTGGGGATTGGTGCCTGGGATATTTATCAAAAGAAACAGTAATATCATAGTCATCGCCATCGCACTTTTAGTTACACACATGTTTGCAACACTGTCTAATACCGTTGCACTTTGGTTAATGGTCTCTGAAAAGACGGCAGTGTCATCTTTAGCATTAAGGTTACCGATGCTTCCATTAAATGTAGCCGTGCTTTCTGTTGTTATTTACATGCTTAACAGTAGATTACAACCCGTATATGAAGATTTCATGATGACCAAATAACTGTTTGTGCCTAAGACGACTATTTTGATAGTCGTTTTTTATAATTTAATAAAATTCAAAAAAATTCAAAATGTATTTATTTTTCTAGTTTATAAGCGTATAATAGAAGTATGGAGGCGATTTTTTATGTTAGAAATTCAAAACGTTTCAAAGTCCTATGGACAAAAAAAAGCGAACGATCAAATAAGTTTATCGATTCTACCTGGTGATATTTATGGGTTCGTCGGACACAATGGCGCAGGTAAAACCACGCTTTTAAAAGCGATAGCCGGCATCATTGATTTTGATGAAGGAAGTATTATGGTCTTAAATAAGTCAGTGAAAAAAGATCCGATTGGCGTAAAAAAAGAGATTGCCTATATTCCTGATAATCCGGATGTATATGAATCTTTATCTGGCATTCAATATTTAAACTTCATCGGAGATGTCTTTAATGTATCTGCCATTGAAAGACAGACTTTGATTGAAAAATATGCGAATATGTTTGAACTTAAAGAAGTATTGTCACATCCGATTTCTTCTTATTCACATGGGATGAAACAGAAACTCGTGATCATCTCAGCGCTCATTCATAAACCAAAGGTATTGTTGTTGGATGAACCATTCGTTGGGTTAGACCCGAAAGCTAGTTTTTTATTAAAAGAAACATTCAGACAACTCTGTGAAGAAGGTGCCAGCATTTTCTTTTCAACGCACGTACTAGAAGTAGTAGAAAAACTTTGTAACAAAGTAGCCATCATCAAACAAGGTAAGATTGTCGCGCAAGGGTTAACTCAAGACGTTATCAAGAACCAATCTTTAGAGCACTTATTCATGGAAATTGCGAGTGAAGCCTAATGTATCTAAAACTGGTTAAAGTATTTTTCAAAGAGAATTTCTCATTAAAACGTCTATTTGGGATTAACCTTAAAAACAGTAAAGCCAAAACCATTGGGCTTATGGTCTTAATGGCTTATGTGCTTGTTGTATTCTTAGGTGGGTTTGGATTCATGTTTTTCGATTTGGCAAAACTATTGAATGAATCTGACCAACTCGGTGTTGTGGTATCATTTGCGGTTACTTATACGCTGGGGTTATCGATTATGATGGCGCTATTAAGATCATCTGGCTACATCTTTCACTATAAAGATTATGATATTTTAGCCCCGTTACCTTTAAAGGGTTCTACCGTTTTATTTGCGAAGCTTTCGGTGATGTTGTTGATGGTATATTTGACTTCAACATTCTTTGTCATTCCAATTTTCGCAGCCTATTTTTTCTATAATGGTTTGTCGTTTTTCGGCTTACTTTATGCTGTCATAGGGTTCTTGTTAGCGCCGTTGATTCCAATCGTAGTTTTATCTTTTGTGAATCTTTTAATCACGAAAATCACACAAAGACTACCCTTTGCTAAATTGCTAAATATTGTCTTGATGTTTGCCCTATTCATTGGCATTTTCGCCATGTCATTTACGATTAATGAATCCTCTGTCAATCCGCTTAATGGACAGATTGATGTGATTAGTGGGTTTGCGAAATACTATCCGCTTGTCAGATTCTTTGTCGAAGCGGTACACGAAACCAATCATTTATCCTTCTTACTGTACACAGGTATTTCCTTAATCATCTTTTATCTTTATGTAGTAGGGATTCAAAGATTTGTTCGTAAGACCAATCAGTCTAAACAAAATGCTTACATCAATCGTAATAAAAAAGTGACTTTCCAATCAAACTCAATCCGCAAATCATTGATTCTAAAAGAGTTTAAAACATACTTTTCCATTCCGATTTATGTGTTAAATACGGGATTAGGGGTCGTCATTATATTTGCCTTATCTGTAGCAAGTTTGTTCTTTAAATCAGATATAGAAACGGTTTTAGTAGAACTGACATCCATGAACATGTCATTAGTACCGTTGTTGTTGGTGGTATTTGGGTTTTCTATCACGATGACTTATACCCCATCTGTAAGTTTATCTTTAGAAGGCAAGCATTTTTGGATACTAAAGAGTTTACCGGTTGATCCTTTTGAAGTCATGCTTTCAAAGATTTTATTTAATGTATTATTAGTGGTGCCGGTTAGTGTAATCGGGGTATTGTTGCTGTCTTATTCCTTAGAATTCACGGCTGTTGAAGGCTTGTTATTACTACTTTCAATAGCGGCATATTCGGTCTTATCCTCAACGCTTTTTAGCTTTGTTAACTTATATTTTCCAAAGTTCGAATTCAATAATGAGGTTGAGGTGATTAAACAAAGCATCGCATCCTTCATCAGTGTATTTGGTGGGTTCGCCTTATTAATTACACTGTCGTTTGGGTATTATTGGCTAAACAAAGTACTTACCTATGAGTGGTGTTTGTTGATCATTATTGGGGTAATGATTGGTTTAAACTATCTTTTATTCATAGTGTTAAAAAAAGCAGCTAGAAAACAGTTTATTAATTTCTAAGGCTCACCTTAGAGTCACAAGCAAAAAAGGCAACTTTAGGTTGCCTTTTGACTTGTTTTAGGGGTTATTTTGTGGATTCTCTGTCAATGAGTTTAACGTCTAATACACTGTGGAACTCATTAATGGGTTCATCGTTTAAAAGCTTAACAAGTGATTCTAAAGCCAATTCACCCATTTTACGAATAGGTTGTTCGATGGTTGTGATATTAGGAGACACCAGCGTCGTATAAACAATGTTGTCAAACCCAACGATTTGTACTTCCTCAGGCACTTTTTTACCCATCTTGTTTAAGATATTAAGCGCATGGATGGCTAAAAAGTCAGAGGTAGCGAATACGCCATCAATTTCAGGGTGTTCTTTAATGATTTTAGTAATCGCATCAATATCTGGATTTAACAAATCCCCGTCATACGAAATATAGGGAATGTTATTTTGAACCAATACTTGCCTAAAGCCTAAAGAACGTTCAGATACCGTTAATAAGAAAGAAGGCCCTCTTAATTCTAATATGTATCTTGATCCGCCGGAAATGAGACGTTGAGCTGCGATAATACCACCTAAGATATTGTTTGATGTAATCGATGGGATATTTTCAGCTAGGATGTGGTCAACGGTAACGATCGGTAAATCAGATTTGATTAATTGATCCACATTGTGTGCATTAGAAGCGACAATGATGCCATCGATGTTATACTGAGAGTAGATATGAATATAGTCTTTCTCGCGTTTTGCATCGTCTTGCGTGTTTGATAACATGATTTTATAGCCTAAACGCATGGCTGAATTTTCAATGCCCTCAATCAATTCGGCATAAAACTGTGTATCGAAATGTGGCACAAGTACCCCAATCAATTTTGAATGTTTGTTAAAGAGTGAACGCGCAAGTTCGTTTGGAATGTAGTTTAAATCCTTAATGGCTGTTTCGACCAAAGTTCTGGTTTCTTCATTCACATAGCCTTTTTGATTTATGACTCTTGAAACGGTTGCGACACTGACATTTGCTTTTTTTGCGACATCTTTAATGGTTGCCATAGATAATCACCTCATAAATATTATATAATAATAATAGTTTTAAACAAACAATAAACGAAAGGTTGTTAATATGATTAAAATAATTGGTGCTGGTTTAGCTGGCTCAGAAGCTGCTTATTACTTAGCAAACAAAGGACATAAAGTAAAACTCTACGAAATGAGACCGAAAAAAATGACACCGGCTCATCAAACAAACTTATTTGCAGAATTGGTTTGTTCTAATTCGCTTAGATCAAACGATCCGCTTAATGCGGTTGGTTTGCTCAAACGTGAAATGCAGTATTTAAACTCCTTAATTATGGAGGCTGCACTAAGTGAGGAAGTGCCCGCAGGCTCTAGTTTGGCAGTAGACCGCATTGGATTCTCACAGTATATTACCGATAAGATTAAGGGTCATCCTAACATCGAAGTGATTGAAGAAGAGGTCACAGATATTGATACAGACTCATATACAATCATCTGTTCGGGACCGCTAACAAGTGATCAATTGTCAACTAAAATTCAAACACTTTTTGACGCTAAACAATTGCATTTCTTTGATGCCGTTGCGCCAATCATTGACGCTGCGACAATCGACTATGACATTGCATACTTTAAATCACGTTATGACAAAGGCGAAAGTGATTATATCAATTGTCCGATGACAAAAGAAGAGTATGACCTATTCTATGAAGCCCTGACGACCGCAGAAAGAGCTACTTTAAAGGATTTTGAAGTCAATGTCTTTGAAGGGTGTATGCCAGTTGAAATCATGGCTTCTAGAGGGAAAGAAACGCTTTTATTTGGACCACTTAAACCTGTTGGCCTTGAACATGAGGGGCACAAGCCTTATGCCGTGGTTCAACTCAGACAAGACGATGCAGCAAAATCGCTATTTAATATTGTTGGGTTCCAAACAAACCTTAAATGGAGCGAACAAAAACGTGTCATCCAATTGATTCCTGGTTTAAAAAATGCCTCTATTGTAAGATATGGTGTGATGCATCAAAACACCTATTTGGAATCACCAGACATTTTAAATGCCTGTTATCAATCCATTAAATACCCAAAACTATTTGTTGCAGGACAAATCTCTGGGGTTGAAGGCTATGTGGAATCAGCAGCTTCTGGGTTGAGCGCTGCCTATCATTTAGATAGACTGCTTAATCATCTTGACATTCAAGCCTTTCCGCCAATCACGATGATGGGGGCAATGTCCAGGTATATATCTACAAAAAACAAGAGTTTCAATCCGATAAACGCCAATTTAGGGATTCTGCCGGAACTACCGAAACACAAAAAAATAGACCGAAAACGTCTTTATAAAGAAAGAGCCTTAGAGGCGATGGACACTTTTTTAAATTTAAAACAAGCATAATTTAATCATGCGTTTCTATTAGGAGCTATCAATGACAAATGAAGAAGCACTCAAACAATTTAAAGACTACTTGCTATTCGAAAAACAGTACGCTTCATTAACGGTTAAAAGTTATTTAACCGACCTTGAAGGGTTTCTTTCGTTTGTGAAAAATGAAGGGTTTGCTGATTTGTTATTAGAGATTGATAGAGAACGCGTGTTTGGGCACTACTTAAATCATTTATCCTCAATTCATTATCAAAACAAGTCGATTTCAAGAAAGCTATCAGCCATCAAAGCCTTTTATAAGTATCATCACAGGGTTGGAACCATCACGCATAACGTGACCATTGGGATTAAATCCCCTAAGATTGAAAAGCGATTACCAAAAGTCGTTTCTGATCAAGAATTGGCGTTGATATATCAAACGATTGATACGACTAAACCACTTGGACAAAGAAACTATTTGATCTTTGATTTATTATACTCAACAGGCATCAGAGCCAGCGAGCTATGCAGCATTACAATCAGCGATGTCGATTTATCGAGTCAGAGGCTTTTGATACACGGCAAAGGGTCTAAAGACAGATATGTCATTTTACACGATAAACTTGTGTATGCTTTCAGACAGTATATGACTTATACAAGACCCATCTTGTTGTCAAAAGGTGATAGTTTATTCAATAATAAGTTATTTATCAACTACAAAGGTGGTCAGTTAACGGCACGAGGGTTAAGGGTTATCTTGAATCAGCTTTTTAATGATGCAGGCGAATATATCAAAATTTCACCACATATGTTGAGGCATTCTTTTGCTTCAACACTATTGAATCACGGTGCTGATTTAAGAGTGGTTCAAGAATTATTAGGGCATGAACATTTAAAAACGACTCAAATTTATACCCACTTAACGACAGAAAAAATCAAAACACTTTATAAAGAAAGTCATCCGAGAGCCAAAAAATGAAAAAAATAACCGATATGATTGTAGATGAACGTATTAAAAATAAACAAGACATTCACTTAAAAAGATTCACCGCAAGGGCAATCATCTTAAAAGACGATCAAATACTAATGGCCTATTCCAAGAAGTTTGATGATTACATGACGCCTGGTGGGGGCATAGAAGATGAACCCATCGAACAGGCTTTAATAAGAGAAGTGGAAGAGGAAATGGGTCTTATCATCCATAACATTCGTCCAATAGGGTATATTGAAGAACTTAGATTGACCGAAAATGGGTTGAACCTATATCAAAAAAGTCATTACTTTTTCTCTGATATTGAAAAGATTGGGAATAAACGTTTGGAAACCTATGAAGCGAACTTTGGGTTAGAAGCGGTTTGGGTCAATATCAAAGAGGTCATAAGACAAAATGAATACATCATCGATAAAAGACGAAAAACCCCCATTACTGGGGTTCATCCATTTTCCACATTAAAACGGGAAAATGCGATACTAAAACATGTGTTAAAGGAGCATTTACATGAGAAAATTTGAAAAAATAAAACAGTATGAATTAGAGCAGTTTGAACTGCCCCATAGAGCCACCAAACATTCTGCAGGGTATGACTTAGCTTCTGTTGAAGACATAACCATTGAACCAGGTGAAATCAAAATGGTTCCTACAGGGTTGAAGGTTGCGATGAATAACCAAGAAGTTTTACTGGTTTTTCCAAGAAGCTCATTAGGATTGAAGAAAAAGCTTTCTATGGCTAATAATGTAGGGGTCATCGATCAAGACTATTACAACAGTCCTATAAACGAAGGTCATATCATGATTCCTATTTATAACTTTGGCTTAACTTCCCAAACAATTTCTAAGAAAGAACGCATTGCTCAAGGCATATTTATATCGTATTTGAAAACCGATGAGGATTGTTTTAAAGACGAAGAAAGAGTGAGTGGATTTGGGAGTACAGATTAAATGAGTAAAACCTTTATGTATTCAACAGGTTTGCCTTGTTAAATGAAAACGATTAGTCTATAATGAAACTATACTAAATGGTATTAGGTGTGCTTAGCACATAACAGGGAAGAAAGTAAAAGCTTTCGCTGCCCCAGCAACCGTAAGATGGACAATTCACAAAATACCACTGCCAAAAGCGGGAAGGTGTGAAGAGGATGAAGTCGAGCCGGTAGACCTACCTATACTGATTAAGTACCGCCTGGGTGATGCGAGTATGAATACAATTTTTTTAATTGTTAACATATCTATATCCATGGCGGATATAGATTTTTTTATTGACAAAGGCTGGAGGAGAATATATGTCAAACATTAAAAAACTATCGCTTGTTTTGGTTTTATTAGGGCTCTTTTTTGGAGTTTCTGCTTGCCAAGCTAAACCAGATAAAGGAGATTTAGTATCTGTTAGTGTCTCTCTTTATAACGATACATTATTATATAAAGGTGATTTTGAGATCGAAGAAAACTCAAGTGCTTATGAACTCTTGGTTGAATTTTTTGAAGGCACCTATAGCGAATACGTCATGGAAGGCGAAACCGTCTACATGCTAGATACGTTGAAATATCAAACGTATGATTTAGTCCCACAATCCCAAGAGTTTATTGCCTTCTATGTAAATGGGGAATCATCAATGAAAGGGATTAGTCAGTATTATATACAAGACAATGACTCAATCGAGTTTAGAATAGAAAGCTGGTCTTAATATGACAAAAAGCATCTTCGAATTAGCACTCATTGCCATATTTACAGGTATTTTGTTTGCTGTCGAACAAGTATTAGCCTTCATACCTAATGTCCAATTAACCGTCTTTTTGCTGATTTTATACACACGTATATTTGGTGGAAAAAAGACATTTTTCATTGCACTATTACATACTTTGATGGATAACATCTATAATGGGACTTTAATGATGCATATGGTCATACCAATGGCAATTGCTTGGAGTTTGATTCCTTTGATGCTTTCGACGATATTTAAGAGATTTAACTCGAGTGTGAGTTTAGCTTTATTTGCATTTTTGTTTGGTTTTCTCTATGGGATGATCTTTATTCCGTTTTCAGTTTTCACATATGGCTATCCATTATGGGCTTATTACTTATCTGATCTACCGTTTGAATTAATGATGGGCATCTCTGGGGCTTTGTCCGTTGCGATATTGTATCAACCGGTTTATTTGATTTTAAATAAGGAACTTAGCCAATATCATTTACTAGAAGAAAAAAGATACATCAATGATTAACAAATGGCCTACCCCACAATTGGGGTAGGTTTTTTATCATTTATCGAAAGATTCATCTTAAATATGATAAAATATTAAAAAATGGAGGGTACCATGCAATCAATTAATCCTGAGAAATTTCTCGACTATAAATTCATTTCACAGCTTAAGACAAATCCATCAAAGACGCTAGGCGCGTATTTGGTGTCAAAGGCCGATTTAAAACATAATCAGTACAATAGCGAACTGTTTTACACAGATGGTAAGACCAAAAAAAGAGCACTAAAACTTAAAAATACCAGCAGTTTTATTTTTGAGAGTGAAGACAGTGTTTTGTTTAACCATACGCAAACAAAACGAGAAGAAAAAGAAGTAAAAGAACAAAATGCCATTTACTACAGATACACTTTTTCATCAAATAAATTAGAAAAGGCCTATCAATTCAATGCCCCATTCGAAATTGCGTTTGTTCTTGAGGATCAGCTGATCTTAAAGGGCACCTTTACGAAAGAGGCACACAAACTCTATCAAACACCAAAAGAAGATCGAAAAGCTTTGTTAAAGGCTTTAAAAGACGCTAGTTTGTATGAAGATATTACAGACCTTCCTTTTTATTTTAACGGCGCGGGGTTTACTTCTAATCAGCGTGAACAACTTTTTGTTTATAACATTAAAACTAACCATATAAAACCAGTATTTGACCCATTATTTAATGTGGACTTAGTCAAAATGAATAAAGACTTTACAAAACTAATCATCTTAGGAAATCATTTTTCGAATGCCCAAAGTCTAGTTACAAAAATATATGAATATGATTTAACGCTTAACCGCCTAATAGCCCTTTATGAACAAGATGATTACGCGGTATCTAATGTCCATTTTTTAGATGACTTACTTCTTTTTGAAGCCACTGATATGAAACGATATGGCATCAATCAAAACGCACACTTTTATACATTGGTCGATGGCGAATTGACGCTTTTTAAAAGCATGTTTGATTCGATTGGCAATTCACTAGGTTCAGACGTTAGATTGGGTGGTAATAATCAATATGAATCCAAAGATGGCCTTTATTTTTTAACGACTACTGAGGATGAAATCACCTTAAATAAACTCTCTTTAAAAGGGGAATTAGAAACGCTTTATACCATGGATGGATCAATTGATGGATTTGTATTCTTAAATGATAAACTTTTAATGGTTGGCCTACATCGACAGAAACTCCAAGAACTCTATGAACTTAACTTGGTAGATAAGAAACTTACGCAGTATACAACCCACAACCGTAAGGCTCTAGCAAATCATTATATCGCCAAACCTAAACCGGTTATATTGAATCAAAAAACACACGCAGTTAAAGGGTATGTCTTACTCCCTGAATCTTTTGATAAAACTCAAAAATATCCAGCCATATTAGACATACACGGTGGCCCAAAAACCGTTTATGGGAAAGTCTATTATCATGAAATGCAAGTATGGGCAAATAAAGGCTATATTGTTTTTTATGCGAACCCAAGAGGTTCAGATGGCAAAGGGGATCTTTTTGCAGATATCAGAGGCAAATATGGCACAATTGACTATGAAGATTTGATGGGTTTCACAGATTTAGTCATAAAGAAATACCCGCAAATCGACTTAGATAACTTGTTTGTGACAGGGGGGTCTTATGGCGGATTTATGACCAATTGGATCGTTGGACACACAAACCGATTTAAAGCCGCAGTTACCCAAAGAAGCATCTCCAATTGGATATCGTTTTATGGGACTTCTGACATTGGTTTTTACTTTGCACAAGATCAGACAGATGGCCATCCTAATCTAGACACTGATAAACTATGGCAACAATCTCCTTTAAAGTATGCGATGGAGGTTAAGACCCCATTATTATTCATCCACTCGGACGCAGATTATCGTTGTCCAATTGAACAAGCCATGCAGTTTTATGGAATCTTGAAACAAAAGGGATTAGACACCAAACTTGTCTGGTTTAAAGGTGAAAACCATGACCTATCTAGAAGTGGTAAACCACAAGCCAGACTTAAACGTTTGAAAGAAATCACAGACTGGTTTGAGACATATCGATCAAATAAACAATAAACTTGCCATATAAAGCTTAAAAAGGTTGATTTTCAATAGGCAATATGATATAGTTAAAAAGGCATTAAAATACACATGCTTGAACAGCCATTTGCCAGGTGCCCCTTCGGGTGGTTGAAATGGTGTATGTCAGGCAGAGGAAAATAAAACAAATGGAGGAAGAAAAAATGTCAGTCGTTTCAATGAAACAATTACTTGAATCAGGCGTTCACTTCGGTCATGCGACTAGAAGATGGAACCCAAAAATGTCACGTTACATCTACACAGCACGTAACGGCATTTACATCATCGACCTTAAGAAGACTGCTGAGTCTATCGAAAAGGCATACCAAGCATTATTTGAAATCGTTTCAAATGGTGGGAAAGTTCTTTTTGTAGGAACTAAAAAACAAGCGCAAGAAGCAGTTAAAGAAGAAGCAGCAAGAACTGGTCACTTCTATGTAGACCAAAGATGGTTAGGCGGCACTTTAACAAACTTTAAAACCATTCGTCGTAGAATCAAACGTTTAAAAGATCTATACGAAATGGAAGCTCAAGGTACATTCGAATTATTACCTAAAAAAGAAGTTATCGGTCTTAAGAAAGAAAGAGAAAGATTGGAAAAATTCTTAGGTGGCATCAAAGACATGCAAAAAGTGCCTGAAGCACTATTCATTGTTGATCCACGTAAAGAAAGAAATGCCATCTTAGAAGCGCGTATCTTAAACATTCCAGTATTCGGTATCGTAGATACTAACTGTGATCCAGATGACGTAGACTACGTTATCCCAGCGAATGACGACGCGATTAGAGCCGTTAAATTAATCTCATATGTAATGGGTAATGCCATTATTGAAGCTCAAGGTGGGGTTGTTGAAAAGTTTGAAGATTCTGAAGAAGTAAACATGCAAGAAGCTTCTAGAAATGTTGAAAACAAAGAACGTCCTAGACGTCCTCGTAGAGACTATAACAACAATAACAATAACGATAGAAAACCTTATGTAAGAAGAGACACTCCAGCTAATGCTGAAGGTGCTACTGGACTTGCAGCAAAAAAAACAAGTGAATTACGTGACCTTGCGAAAGAAAAAAATATTCCTGGATATGAAACCATGAAGAAAGCGGATTTACTTGAAGCTTTGAAGTAAAAAGGTAAATGTTAGGGATGTTATCAACATCCCTTTTATTTCATAAAAACAAGAAAAAATAGTATAATATACTTGAAAATAGGAGGATTCAACCATGGCAATTACTGCACAACAAGTAAAACAATTAAGAGATGTAACTGGCGCTGGAATGCTAGATTGTAAAAAAGCGTTAGAACAAACAGATGGTGATATTGATGCAGCTGTTACTTATTTAAGAGAAAAAGGTATCGCAAAAGCCGCTAAGAAAGCAGACAGAATTGCTGCTGAAGGTTTATGTAACTTTGTAATCGATGGCAATGTAGCAGTTTTATATGAATTAAATTCAGAAACAGATTTTGTCTCAAAAAATGACAAGTTCTTAGTATTATTAGAAAAAGTGGGTCAAGCAATCTTGGCAAATGGTTCTAATAACACTGAAGAAGCACTAAAAGGGTTATCTAACGGCGTATCTATTGAAACTGTGTTATCAGAAGCAACTGCTACAATCGGAGAAAAAATCACTTTAAGACGTGTGACTAGAATCGTTAAAGAAGACAACCAGTTATTTGGCGCTTATAAACATATGGGTGGAAGAATTGTTTCACTTGCAATATTAAATGGTGGCAACGATCAAGTAGCTAAAGACATCGCAATGCACGTTGCAGCTCAAAAACCCCTTTATTTAGACCAATCACAAATTTCATCAGAAACCATTGCGAAAGAAAAAGACATTTTAGTTCACCAAGCTATGGAAGAAAATGCGAACGAAGCTAAACCAAAACCACAAAACATCATCGAAAAAATGGTGGAAGGCCGTTTGAACAAGCAATTAAAAGAAATCTGTTTGGTTAACCAACCATTCGTTAAGAATCCGGATGAAACAGTTGAACAATACGTTAAAAATGCGAAAGCAACTGTTGTTTCATTCATTCGTTTAGAAGTAGGCGAAGGTATTGAAAAGAAAGAAGTAGACTTCGCAAAAGAAGTAATGGAACAAGCCAAAGCTTAATTTTTAACAACTTTCAATTTAAAAAATCTAAACATCGAGGTGGTTCTATGAGTTATAAACGCGTATTACTCAAAATGAGTGGTGAAGCCTTAAAAGGACATACAGAACACGGGATTGACCCGCAGACTGTCATGAAACTGGCCATGGAGATTAAAGAGGTTAAAGACCTTGGTATCGATGTTGGCATCGTTGTAGGCGGTGGCAATATATGGCGAGGTAAAACGGCTGAAGGTTTAGGTATGGACCGTGCACAAGCAGATTATATGGGCATGCTAGCAACCGTCATGAATGGATTGGCTATTCAAGACTCGTTAGAAAAAATAGGGGTACCTACTCGTGTGATGAGTTCTCTTAATGTGAGCGAAGTCTGCGAGCCATATATAAGAAGACGTGCAACCAGACATATGGAAAAAGGTCGTGTTGTCATATTTGTTGGCGGTACAGGCTCTCCGTATTTCTCAACAGATACCGCAGCAGCATTACGTGCAGCTGAGATAGATGCAGAAGTCATACTTATGGCTAAAAATGGTGTTGAGGGTGTTTATGATAAAGACCCAAGAAAACACAAAGATGCGATTATGTTCAATGAATTAACACATAGATTTGTTTTAGAACATGGATTAGAAATCATGGACTCTACAGCAGCAAGCTTATGTAAAGATAACTCGATTGATTTAATTGTCTTTAATATGAACCAAGAAGGCAACATAAAAAAGGCCAGCTTAGGTGAAAAGATTGGCACAATAGTCAAATAGGGAGATTAATATGAACGAACAAGCTGATTTAATTTTATTTGAAATAGAAGAAAAAATGGAAAAATCATTACATGCGATGCAACATGATTTTTCTAGTATACGTACAGGCAGAGCTAACCCTGCATTACTTGACAGTTTATCAGTTGAGTACTATGGTGTGGATAGCCCTGTTAAACAAATTGCATCGGTGACTGTACCTGAGGGTAACCAATTGTACATCAAACCTTTTGATCGTTCTTTAATAAAGAAGATTGAAACAGCCATTCAAGCCTCTAGTTTGGGATTACAACCACAAAATGATGGTGTTGGGATTCGTTTGATTTTACCTCAATTGACGACTGAACGCAGAAAAGAATTATCTAAACAAGCCGAAAAGTTGGCTGAACATGGTAAAGTTGCGATTAGAAACTTAAGAAGAGAAGCAAACGATCAAATCAAAAAATTGGGATTGGCCGAAGACTCTGAACATGGCTATGTTGAAGATGTCCAAAGTTTAACTGATACTTATATTGAAAAGATTGAACAAGCAACAAAAATTAAAATTGAAGAAATCATGTCAATATAACTTCAAAAAAAGATTAGGGATGTCCTAATCTTTTTTTTATGGGGTTAGTACTTACTTTTTCTAATTATGTGTTATATAATGGAGAAAAGGAGAGGATAAAATGGCAAGTAAAAAAAGTATGAGTTTATTGGGAATGATTTTAGTCATTATTCCGGTAACAAACGCATTTGGTATTGACAGATTTGTAATGGGTGACACTAAATGGGGATTAATTCGTTTGGTGGTTGGCATCGTTACAGTCGGTACAGTAGGGTTTATTCTTTGGGTAATTGATCTAGTATTCTTAATCCTTGGGAAATACAATACTGATATGCTTCAATATCTGAAATAAGTGATTAAAAAAGAGACAGCCTTTGAAGTTGTCTTTTTTTTATACATTTGTGGGACTTTTGCGTTTAATATAGGAAGTCATCGAAAAATAATGTATAATGATTTCGAATGGTGGTTTTAATATATGTATATTAACAAAAATAAATGCCAAGTCCCTGAGCACGTGGCAATCATATTAGATGGTAATGGTAGATGGGCTAAAAAAAGAGGACTTCCAAGAACATTTGGACATTATCAAGGTGGTCTTAATGTCGGGAAAATTGCTCAAAAAGCAGATGAACTCGGAATCAAAATTTTGACTGTGTATGCCTTTTCGACAGAAAACTGGAAAAGGCCAAAAGAAGAAGTTGATTTTTTGATGGAAACGCCGATCAAAGAGTTTGAAAAGTATAAGGCTAAAATCCTAGACTCTAACATCATTTTCAAACATGTCGGTCGAAGACTTGAAATTCCTAAGAAGCTCTTAGATTTAATTGATTATCTCGAAGAAAAAACCAAAACAAACACCGGGCTATTGCTTCAAGTAGCCTTTAATTATGGCTCATATGATGAGTTATTAAACGTTTATCATGCGCTATTAGAGGCTAAAGTTACAAATCCGACTGAACAAGACATATGGCATCATCTTTATGTTAAGCAACCTGTGGATTTACTGATTAGAACATCTGGCGAAAAGCGTTTGTCTAACTATTTATTATGGCAGATTAGTTATGCAGAACTGTATTTCACCAAAGTTCACTGGCCTGCTTTTAATGAAAAACAGCTTTTAAAAGCACTTAAACACTATGGAAAACGCGATAGACGTTTTGGAGGATTAAAAAAATGAAACAACGCATTATTACAGGGTTAGCACTCTTAGCAATATTTATACCAGTTGTCATTCTTGAACCGCTTTTTCTAGTTTTTCAAATCATGATGATTTTAATGGTTATCGTTGGAGCAACGGAATTGATTGGTATGTATAACAAAGAAAAGAAGTTTTCGAAAATACCAATGATTGCGACGATTGTTGCAGCAGTTTTAACCTATCTTTCAGCAGTCCTTGCATGGAGCAGCGATCCTATTGCCAACACGTTGACACCCATTGACATCAAGGTGAATTTCGTATCGATTGCAATGGTTGTTGTATTCTTTATGTTTGGGTTAATTGTCTTTTATGATGACTATGATGGCTCAGACATCGGCAAATCAATTACAATCATTTATTATATGGGGCTAGGTGCAGCAGCCATTTCTATTTTAAGGTTGATTGGTGTTAGATTTATCGTCTACTTGTTTATCGTGACAATTGCGACAGATATGTTTGCCTATTTTTTCGGAATTAAGTTTGGCAAGCACAAGATGAGTCCTAAGATCAGTCCCAAGAAGTCTTGGGAAGGCGCTATTGCTGGGACTGCATCTGCTACAATTTTAGCCTCATGTTTTGCATTATTCTACGGCTACTTGTTCGAACCGGGCACATTTTTGAATGCGACTGGACAAATGACGCTCTTAGAAAATATTTCAAGTATCGGGACAAGCCCGCTTTATATCCAAGCACTTGTGATTATACCGATTACTTTGGTGGCTTCTATTTTAGGACAAATAGGTGATTTAGTGGCATCTAGATTAAAAAGAACGTATCAAATCAAAGATTTTGGAAAGGTGTTTCCTGGACATGGAGGCGTATTGGATCGTTTTGATTCTGCAATCTTCGTCTCATTATTCTTGGTTGCTATTTTCATGGCCATGAATCAAGTGTTTCCAGCATGAAACACATTATTCTATTAGGCGGAAGTGGCTCTATTGGGAGACAAACTTTAGACATTTTAGCGGCTTATTCAAATAAGTTTAAGCTAGTTGGTATTTCACTCGGAGATAGGGACATAGACTATAATTTAGATGTCATCGAATCCTTTCAGCCTGAAATCGTATGTTTAAGAACAAATAAAGACCTTGAGACTTATAGAAGTAGTTACCCTGAAGTTACCTATTGTGTGGGAGATAAGGGTTTACTCGAACTAGCAAGCTATCCTATTAAAGGTGTTTTAATCAATGCTTTAATGGGATCTGTTGGCTTAAAACCAACGATTGAAGCGATTAAATCAGGTAAGAATATTGCCCTAGCTAACAAAGAAACACTGGTCATGGCAGGGGATTTAATTAATGAGTTAGTGAAAACCCATAAGGTAAAACTATTACCGATTGATTCTGAGCATAATGCCTTATTGCAAGCAATGCTCTGTGAATCTAGAAAAGATGTCTTGTCGATGCTGATTACCGCAAGTGGTGGGTCATTTAGAGACTTAACACGAAAACAGCTCGAACATGTGACAAAAGAAGATGCACTCAAACATCCAAATTGGATGATGGGTGAGAAAATCACGATAGACAGTGCAACCATGATGAATAAGGGCTTAGAAGTGATTGAAGCTCATCATTTGTTTCACATTGACTATGACAAAATCAAGACGGTTATTCACAGAGAATCCATCATACATGGGATGGTTACTTACGTCGATCAATCCACGAAAGCAATTTTAGGATATCCTGATATGCGTATGCCTATTTTATACGCACTCTCTTATCCAAGACACTATAAACTTGATGTTAAACCTTTAAATTTTGATACGATTGGGGCATTAACGTTTGAAAAAATGGATTTTGACCGATATCCGCTTTTGAGGCTTGCGTATGAAGTTGGGGTGAAAGGTGGCTTATTTCCTGTGGTTATGAATGCTGCTAATGAGAAAGCTGTGAAGTTATTTCTTGATGGAAAGATAAGTTTTCTACAGATTGAATCGCTTGTCTATGAGGCAGTAAATGCTTTTCACACAACCATTGAAAAGCCAACTTTAGAAGATATATTAGAAACAAATCAAAAGATTTATGAAAGTGTAGGTATTTAAATGGATATCATTATTAACATATTAGCCTTTGTGTTTTCACTAGGCATTATTGTCGCATTACATGAGTTGGGTCATTTCTTCTTTGCTAAAAGAGCCAATATTCTTTGTCATGAATATGCTGTAGGTATGGGACCCATACTTTGGTCAAAGCGTAAGGGCGAAACGGTTTATGCGATAAGGGCAATACCAATTGGAGGATTTGTCTCTATGGCTGGAGAACAAATCGAAAATGCGTTGTTATCAAAAGGCCAAACGGTTGGTGTTAACTTTGAAGGCGACATGGTTAAAGAAATCATATTTGATCAAGCAAAAAAGGCAGATAAAACAATCATAGTAGAGAGTTTTGACCTTTATGATAAAAACAATGAAGGATTATTTATTGAGGGAACAGATGAAGGTGTTATGCGCTTTTATTCAGTTAAAAAAGATGCATTCTACGTATTGACGGAAAAGAAAAGCATACAGGTAGCGCCATATAGTCGTTCTTTTGAATCAAGAAGTCTATGGCAAAGGTTCTTAACGATATTTGGTGGGCCTGCCATGAACTTTGTTTTGGCATTTTTCATTTTTATAGTGGTTGCGTCTATCCAAGGAAAACCTATCAATTCTAACAAAATTGATAGCGTTATTCCAAATAATCCTGCATATCTTTCCGGCATCCAAGCTGGCGATCGTGTCAAATCGATTGATGGCGTAACGATTTCTGACTGGAATGGCATAGGTGAAGCTTTGAATACCCTAATAGGAAAAGAAGAAATCAATGTTCTTGTAGACAGAAATGGTACAGAACTGTCCATTTTAGTTAATCCAAGGATCGATATTAATGCGATGGGAATTTCTAACTTTTATAAACAAACCATCAATGATGAAATTATTTATGGTGTCAAGCCATCTGATTCTGGCGCAGTAGTTGGAAGTTCATTTGGTATTGCGTCAAAAGTACTCAAAACAGATGACGTCATTATTGGCGTCAAATATATGTTTGATGAAAGCTCGAGGAGTTATGTAATAAATTCGTGGAGCGATTTGGCAGATGCTATTGACAAAGAAGTCGGTGGAGATGCGGTAATCACGATTATCAGAAACGGTGAATCTAATCCAATTGAGGTTCCACTAGAAATTTGGGAAGACGGTGTTTTATCTAGTCAAGGGGTCGCTAAGATTAAAACAACCTTAGGCATATCACCTGATACAAAGTTTGATTTTGGTTACGCATTCATAAGCGGCTTTACTGGCATCGGCAATTCAGTCAATCAAGTCATTGCTGTGATTGGGTTATTATTTGGGGGTTCTGACCAAATTTCAGTAAGCAGTTTGTCAGGCCCTGTTGGCATTTTCAACATTGTCGGTCAATATGCGCAACAAGGGTTTGCAGCGTTCTTATTCTTTGTAGGTTTTTTATCAGTGAACATTGGTGTAATGAACCTACTACCAATCCCAGCGCTCGATGGTGGAAGACTGGTATTCTTGGGTATTGAAGCAATCACGAGAAAACCGCTGAATCGAAAAGTAGAAAACACCGCAAACAACGTTATGTTCATCTTGTTAATGGCGTTGTTTGTATATGTTACGTTTTTTGACATCATGAGGTTGTTTTAATGAAGATATATACTAAAAGAGGCGATTTGGGTGAAACGGATCTCATTTCTGAACGTGTCAGTAAATCAAACAGTGCCATTCACTTAGTTGGAGAACTGGATGAAGCGTCTGCTAGATTGGCACTTTGTAAGCATTATATTAAAAACGAATCACTCATTGAAGAACTGTCTAAAGTGGATCATTACTTGTTTTTGATAGCTTCGATGATTGTAGATAACAAACGCGTTTTAGGGTTAACTTTAGATGAGGATGCCATCAAACAGTTAGAAGAAGCGATTGATGTAATGGATATCAAGTTAAGTCCGCTTAAAAGATTTATTACCTATGATGGGTCATTGGAAGCCATCCATGTCTCATTACTCAGAACACAAATTAGAAAAATCGAAAGATACCTCGTAGATTTCGAATGTGAAAAAATCATTTTGAAATACTTAAATCGATTATCAGACTATCTTTTCACCTTAATGCGATTTATCAATTTTTCGAACAAGCAAGAAGAAACATTTCGAAAATAAACAGACATCAAGCCACTTTCTATATATTGAAAGTGGTTTTTCTTTATCTAGGCCACTCACACGTATACGTAACACGCATGCGCATTTTTAAAAGATAATTGTATTTTGATGGCGTATTGAAGCGAAAAAAATATTTTTTTAAAAAATGTGTGTTTTTAGTTGACTTATGTTTTTGGATGAGATAGAATAATACACGGCTGATACGAAAAGCCCGTTGCATTCGAAAAAAGAACAAAAAATAAATTTAAAAAAATTGTTCAAAGTGGTTGACTTAAACGGTTTGCCGTGTTAGAATGAATGAGCGCTCAAATGAGTCGCAAACAATAGGTCTTTGAAAACTGAATGATGATGAGGATATTTAGAACAACAAAGAAAAAACAATTCTGAATGAGAAGTCAGAAAACATTAAGAGCTAATTCTTACAATTCAAATAATTTTTTGGAGAGTTTGATCCTGGCTCAGGATGAACGCTGGCGGCGTGCCTAATACATGCAAGTCGAACGCACTACTTCGGTAGTGAGTGGCGAACGGGTGAGTAACACGTAGGTAACTTACCTCTAAGACGAGGATAACGGCTGGAAACGGTCGCTAAAACTGGATAGGATCATTTGAGGCATCTCAGATGATTTAAAGGGGCTTTCAAGCCACACTTAGAGAAAGACCTGCGGCGCATTAGTTAGTTGGTGAGGTAGAGGCTCACCAAGACGATGATGCGTAGCCGGACTGAGAGGTCGAACGGCCACATTGGGACTGAGACACGGCCCAAACTCCTACGGGAGGCAGCAGTAGGGAATTTTCGGCAATGGGGGAAACCCTGACCGAGCAACGCCG
>Ga0265295_1001853_pt1 | contig 35790 bp, 32 predicted proteins | sample Munlansysbiofilm_FD_192503 | JGI IMG/M metagenome (GOLD analysis project Ga0265295, IMG submission 192503) | Leachate microbial communities from a municipal landfill in Southern Ontario, Canada - Methane capture system biofilm | ecosystem: Engineered > Solid waste > Landfill > Unclassified ... | reverse complement strand
ACGAAGCGGCAACATACACAATCTCTGTGCTTGTGACCGATGAAGTTGGTAATAGTGCGACAACGACAATTCAACTAGTGGTCGAAGAAGATGATCCAATTACGAGCGAACCACCAACCAGTGAACCTCCAACCAGTGAACCGGTTGGACCTGAAGAACCAGTTAACGATGGTTTAGGTACGGGCGCGATTGTTGGTATTGTTGCCGGTGGCGTACTTGTTGTTGGTGGTCTTGCATATGCGCTCTACGCATTGCTCGCCAAAAAACGCAAATAAGCGTTAAATTTACTTAATTTGATTAGCAATAGCCCACTTAAGCGTGGGCTATTGTCTTTTATTTAGCAAATAAAAAAGGTAAAATACTTATATGTATAAAATGATAATTGTCGAAGATGAACCTTTGGCGCGTCTGGGTATTAGAACAACAGTTAATTGGTCGCAATATGGCATTGAAATTGTCGCGGAGGCAAGCAATGGGCGCGAAGGTTTTGAGTTAGCTAAACTTCATAATCCAGATATTATCATCACTGATGTAAAAATGCCGCTTTTGAGCGGTCTGGATATGATTAAATTAATTCGTAACGAAAACATTGATACGGAATTTATTATTCTTAGTGGCTATGGCGAATTTGAGTTCGCGCGGGTTGCAATCGAAAATCAAGTTGTAAATTATTTGCTTAAACCAATTTCTAACGAAGAATTAATCGACACGGTGCTAAAAGTTATTGAACGATTGAAAAGTCAAGAACTAGTCAAAAAATCAAATTATATTTTAGAAAATTCTAAGGAAGAAATTAAACGTAAAGTTATCCGTATTCTTGTGCGAAAATACTACAATTCGCTAGAAGATCTTCAAACTCAGTTAAAAATGTATGACTCAAAACTTATTGATCACGGCATTTTTGTTGTTGCCATTCTTGATGAAAAATTTGAGCTGCAGGAAACAACAGAAATTCTTTATGTTTTTGAAGTATTGCTATCTAAAATTCTCGATGAAGCCAAAGTGAACTATATCTGCGGAATCTATCATGAAAAGGCGACTTTTATCATTGAGATGCAGACGCAAAACCATATTGAAAAACTTGTATCAGATGCTTTAAATAAATTTCAAAGTATCCAAACTCAAACACTATCGGTGGGCATTTCAACCTATTTTGAAGGTGTTGATAATATTCATCGTGTATATGAAGAGGCGAAAAGTGTTGCTAATAATGGCTTATTGAAATTTATTAACTCCGTTCAAAAATTTAATGGTGAAAGTGAAAGATATTCGCCCAATGTACTTCGGGCATTAAACGTTATTCACCAAGAATATATGAAAAATATTAATGTTGGTTATGTTAGTGAAAAACTCAATGTATCCGAAAGTTATTTAATGCATATGTTCAAAGATCAATTAGGCGTTACATTCAACAAAATACTTATTGATACAAGAATCAGGGAAGCAAAAAATCTTCTAAAATCGGGCCAATACCGCGTCAAAGAAGTGGCTTACATGGTTGGTTTTAATGATGAAAAATATTTTACGACGATATTTAAAAAACAAACAGGTTTGACACCAAGCGAATATATTAAAAAACCATGATTAAAAAGTTAAAAATCAGTTTAAATGTTCTTTTATCAATTTTTATTATTATTTCGCTCGCCTTTTCAGCAACATTAATTGGCATAAGTGTTTATAAACAAAATTATGTTTATAGTTCCTTAAATTCTGAGGTGGAAGAAGATAGCGCAAATGTTGACAATTATCTTTTTGATGTTTTTTATAACGTTGCTTTATATAAGAATTCAATTTTTAACACTAATAATCTTAACGACTTCAAAAACGCGCCTGATAAAGCCGCGTATTTACTTGATCTTGAAGCGGAAAATCGTTTAAATCAAGATTTGTATTTTGATGTTGCCTTAGTGTATGCAGGCGATTATTTTCCAGTGTATAATCAGGCATTTCATCTTGATACAAATAGCCTCAATAAAATGAATGTTGATGATAAACTCGTAATTGTTGATAAATTTAATTATGAAGATGAATTTACTCTTGTGATTGGCGTGAAGAATCTAGATATATACTCAATATTTTATTTGCGCGAAAGTGCGATTTCAAATTTTTTATCTCTAAGTTACGATAATTCAATGCGACTTATTGTCCATGATGATCAGGTGCTTATTTCAACAAACAATAATGTAATTGATCTATCGATTAGTAATCTTAATCTAGATAAAAACAATGTCGTGATTAATGGGACTAAATATGTTGCAATTAAAAACGCGCTAAGTAGTTCAAGTTATTTTCAAGCCGATTTATACGCGATTAATTTGATTGATTATCAATCAATTTTTGCCTTAATTGATTTCATTCAAATTCTACTAATTGTTTTCTTAATTATTGTTTCTTCGCTAGTTTTTATCACATCTTTTGTGATGGTAAAAAAAATAGTGCGACCAATTAACGCCTTATCAAAAGAAATGGCAACTTTAGACCTTAATAAAAATTATTCTCCGCAAAATTATGATGGAAAAGAAACCAATGAGATATATATGTTAGAAAAATCATATCAGAACATGATTTATCGCATTCAGGATTTAATGAAACGGCAGCAAGAAGATAATGAAACACAACGGCAACTCGAATTAGATAGTTTGCAAATGCAAGTTAATCCACACTTTCTTTATAATTCGCTTGATATGATTTCGTGGATGAGTAAGCTTTCCAACAACAAAAACATCGAAGAATTTGTGATATTATTGGCGAGATTTTATCGTTTATCACTGCATAAAGGAGAAAAATATATTAAGGTTTGTGAGGAAATTGACATCATTAAATACTACTTAGATATTCAGGCGAAAGTATTCCCGGATCTATTTACTTATGATATTGAAATTGATACTGATGTATGTGAGTTCTTAACATTAAAACTTATTTTGCAACCTTTTGTCGAGAATACTATTAAATATGCTTTTTATGGCATTAATCATCAAGGCTTAGTTAAGATCAAAGTAGCGCAAGAAAGTGACTATGTAATTTTTTCAATTAGTGATAATGGTTGTGGTTTCGATACAAAAATCTTTAAAGAATTAAGTGAAAAGAAAAACGGATTTGGGATCCGTAACGTTAGGGAAAGATTGGCTTTAGAATATGGCGATACGGCTAATTTTTCAATTGACTCGAGCATCGGCAAGGGTACAAATGTAAAAATAACTATTCCAAAGTCGCTTTGATGTTGTCGTTAATTATTTCAAGCGGATCGATAATTTTATTGACAGTTTTACGTACAATGTAAAAAGCAATTCCATCAAGCAAAATAATAAAAAGCATCAAGGCAAAGAAAAAAATCAGGTTGATGATGATTGGTCGGTTGAGCGGTAGTAGAATTAGAAGCTGGCAATCATACCCAAGTTCAATACAATAAATATTTTTTGTTAAACTTATTCGATTCAGCCCGGGAATAACGTCCTCGACGATTGCAACATCACCGGCGGTTAATTTCAAAAATCCTTGTGATGATTTAAGTTGAACTTTTGCGCTTTCAAAATTGGAATGATAGGAAAAATCAAACAGATTTGTATATATTTTTTGACTTGAATAATCACTTGCTAAAATACCAACCACATTATTATCCTCGTCATAAATTTTTTCGAACAAAGTCGCTAATCCGTATGATTGAGGGTATTGAGTAAAATTATATGTATTTGGAATGTAAACATGGCGGAGATTAAAAACATAATTGCTTTCATCAGATAAAAATTGCTGAATGATTGGCAACGAATAGATATTCATTGATGAGGGAATTCCGCTAACTGAATAGGCTGATATTGGATTAATTGTTTCATCAGTAAAATAGAGTTCGTTACCAATTAGATTGGGGGATTGCGATAACTTTTGTGATAAAATGCTGCGCACATTTGATTCATAACTATCCATTCCACTAGCATAACTAATGACATCGCTTGAATTTGTAATTGTGCTATTTGCCGATACTTGTAAGGACAAAGTGAGATTAAAATAATCGATTTTGCGCTGAATTGCATTTTCGACTGTGGCTTGAAAATTCGTGTAGCTAATCGCTGTAACAGTTGCGTAGATAGCCGAAAAAATCAAAAAAAACATTATCGAGATCGGTATAATAATCGATTGCTTAAGTTTTTTCTTCGCTTTACTAAACTGATTCATTTTATTAATATAACCAAATTATTGATTTCTTAACCCATTTTACAACACTAAAGCAGTTTTTTATACCATTTAACAAGATTGTTTATCATACACAAGTCATTGAATTTATTACAATATAAATGAGGTATTAGCTATGAAAAATAAAAAACCTATATTTTACTCATTAGTAATGATGTTTTTACTTTCTAGTTGCGGGCCAAAAGATAATCGTATCAGTGTGGCAATTGGAATGTGGCCAGAAACTCAACAAACACAAGATGTGGCAATGTTTAACGTTTGGAAAGAACGGTTTGAAAGTGATTATCCTGAATACAAGATTGTTGCACAGCCGTATCAATATGATCAAACTACTGTTGCAGCAAACGCGATGAGCGGAACACTACCGACAATTTTCCAAACTTATTTTACTGAACCGCGGATGCTGATTAAAAATCAATATATTCGTGCAGTCACCGATATCGTTCAAGAACTTGATTATTATGATGATATGGAAATCTCAATGCGACATACATTAGAAGATGATGAAGGAAATCTTTATGGTGTTCCACGTGATGGATACGGCTTTGGCGTACTAATGAATTTAAAGACTCTGAATTTTTATGGGCTAATTGAAGGTGACTACACAACGCATGATTACCAACTTTATGATGGAGAAAATAATCCGCTTTACCCAACTACTTATCAAGAGTTGCTTGAATTAGGAGCATCGTTAAGCGAAGTGAGTGGCGGCAGTGTAAATGGTACTATTTTTTATAGTGCAAATCGGCAAGGCGGCTGGTTACTTTCTAATTTAAGTTGGGCTTTTGGCGCTGAACTTCAAGTTGAAGAAACGGGCAATTGGCGAGGCAATCTTGCAACTGAAGAAGTAGTTAATACTTTGTTGTATTTGCAAGATTTAAAAAATAGTGGAGCACTTCCCCAAGATAAAAATGTTTTCACATACAATGACTGGTATAACTATATTGGATCGCGCGTGGGATTCGTGTTCGCTGGCAATGACGTGATTCAAAATGCGGTTACACAAGCACAAGTTGATCGGCGCGATTTGGCTTTCATCCCAATGCCTGAAGGTCCTGAAGGTCAATACTCACTTTATGGTGGTACACCATTTGTGTTTGCCCGCAATGCGAGTGATAATCAGGTGCGTGGTGCGCTTAAATTTTTAGAATATATGGGTCGTAGTCCAAAACTAACTGACAATAGTCGCTTAGCGATGACCGAAGGAAAAGAAACTTCAAAAGCAAAAAATGAACCAATTCTTCCTTCAATCCGGCCATGGACTAATAGCGATTATAATGAATTCGCTGATCAACTTGATGACGAGTATGTAAATATTAATATGGAATATTTTAAAGACTTCTATGATACAATCGATAATCTCAAGCATGCCGAAGAACCATATTTTGCTCAGGAAATGTACGATTTACTTGATCAAGCTGTTCTTGAAAGTTTACGCAATCCCTATCGCAGCGGTGAAGAGATTATGAATCAACTTGTAACATTAAATTCGCAATTCAACCGACTTTTCGATTAATTAGGTTTACCAATGCAAAAACCAATTGTTAAAACACATGATTATTTACAAAAACGGCGAGGTTTAATCCGGCGCAATATTAGTGGCTGGTCAGTAATGTTGCCCGGGATAATTCTTTTTGCGTTTTTTGTTTGGATACCACTACTTTCTGCTTTAGTAATGTCTTTTACTGAGACAATTGGCTTCGAGATTCAGGGGTTTGTTTGGTTTGATAATTTTGTTGAGATATTTAATGATGTCGATTTTCGGAAAGCTTTTCAAAATACTTTTGTTTATCTTGGGTGGTCGCTATTAATTGGGTTTATCATTCCAATAATTCTTGGTCTATTGCTATCTGAAACAATACATTTTAAAGGACTATTCCGTATTGGTATATACATGCCAAGTGCAATTGCGGGACTTACGATTGCAATTCTTTTTTCGTTTTTATTTGATCCATCATCAACCGGTTTTTTAAATAATGTTTTAAAATGGCTCGGATTTGCGCCGCTTTCTTGGTTAGAAGATCCAGATTTAGTTATTCCGCTAATTGTTGTGACAATGACCTGGCGTGGTGCGGGTGCGACGGCCTTAATTTATTTAAGTGCATTTCAACAAATCAAAACGAATTATTATGAAGCAGCCCGAATTGATGGAGCTAATACCTGGCAAAGAATTTTTAATATTACATTACCAAGTATTCTTCCATCACTAAGCGTCTTATTTGTGTTGCAGGTAATTAGTGTAATGCAAGTCTTTTTTGAACCATTGGTTATGACAAATGGCGGTGGCGCTGATCGTAGCAGTCTTTCAATGTTATTACTCGCTTATCAGTATGCTTTTCAAGATGGACGTGCCGATTTAAGTAGTGCGACGACATTTGTGCTTTTCTTAATTATTTTAGGACTTTCATTAGTATATTTTGCACTTGTGGCTGCGCTTAAAAAGCGGGGGTATAAAGTATGAAAAAACACTCATTCACTTTCCCGCGGTTGAAGTATAAACAAGACGGTATTATTAATTTTGTTGAATACAAACACAAACGATTCAAGTTAGTTTACGTAGTGATGATAATATTACTTTTGATTGCCTTATTTATTGCGATATTTCCATTATTTTTCTTATTAATTCAAGCGTTTAAAACACCGGAAGAAATCAATAGTAATATTTTCAAGTTTTGGCCAGAAGTGTTAGATCTCGGTAAAATTATCGATGTTTGGCAAGTTTCAGGGCTTGGTGTATATTTCACAAATACGATTATTGTTCTTATTGGTGCGATCATCAGTTCAATTATTTTTAATGGCCTTTTAGCTTACGGGGTCAGTATTGTTAAACCAATTGGCAGCAAGTTTGTCTATGGTCTTATTTTAGGTAGTTATATGATTCCCACGGTTTTATCAATTATTCCGCTATATGCGATGATTGTTAATTTAAAACTTATTAATTCCTTTATTCCATTATGGTTTGCTTTTGGGGCAAACGCTTTCTATTTTATTAACTTCAAAAATTATTTTGATAAAATTCCAAAAGAATTAGTCGAATCAATGCGTGTTGATGGCTGTGGCGATTTTCAAATTTTCTTTAAACTTATTTTACCGATTTCCAAGCCGATTATTGGCACGATTGCAATTTTAGCTACATCTGCTGCTTGGGGTGATTTCTTATTACCAAAGCTTGTATTAATGGAAGATTCTAATTTCACCTTGATGGTTAAATTATTTTCGATTAACGCAACGATGGGAACGGTGGCGGGTTATACTCCAGATATGCTTTTAATGGCACTGTTACTATCGATTATCCCACAAATATTTATCTTCTTAATCTTTCAAAAACAAATCACGGGTGGAAGCCTTGAAGGGGGCATCAAAGAATAATGGAAAAGAAATCATTTAAGTACTTAGAAGTACATCCTGATAAAATTGTTGAACGCGGTTATCATCCTGATCGTCATCAAGTGAGTGAATCGCTTTTTTCTTTACAAAACGAATACTCTGGTGTTCGTGGTTATTTTGATGAAGGAATTTCGAATACTGAAAGCCTACGGGCAATGTATCTTAATGGAATTTATGACTATAGTCGTGAAATTTTAAATACTGGTTATCGTGGAATTGCTAAACGCACACATTTTATGATCAATACTGTTGATATATTTAAAATTAGCATTGTCGTTGATAGCGAAAAACTCGATTTAAACCATATTAAATTTAAAGATTTTATTCGTGAACTATCATTTTTAACAGGTTTATATACGCGGGCCTTCACGTGGGAATTAAATAATGGGAAAAACATCAAAATTAAAATATCACGACTTTTATCAATGTCATCAGTGCAAAACGCCATTCAAATGATTGAGCTGCAATCCGATCAAATAGCAAAAGTAGAATTATCAATGACGATTGACAATAATTTAAAACAATGGGGCGAACAAGGTTACTTGCAAACAGAAAATGTCGATATAGATAACGGAATTCTTGTTTCAAAAACCACTTTCACTAATCAAAAAATTTGGACTAAAATGAGTGTCACAGGTCCTGTAAAAGCCAATTCACGCCAAGCTAATGCAGCGGGTTTTACTGATTATTATGACTTGACCTTGGATGCGGGACAGCCAGTCACATTCACACGTTTTGTGACCACGTTAACTTCAAGAGAATATAAAAGTAGCATCGATGCCTATCAACATATTGAAGAAATAAATAATTTTGCAGTAAATTATGGATTCACAAATTTTCTCGCACAAAATCATAAATTTTATGATGATTTATTAAAGCAAAGTGATATCGAAATTGAAGGGAACGACGAGGATTTGCAGGGTATTCGCTATTGTAGTTTCATGTTGAACTCAACTTATCACGGTTATAACCAAATGAATAATCTTGGTGCGAAAGGTTTAACTGGTGAAGCATATAGCGGTCATGCCTTTTGGGATTCAGAAACTTATTGTTTGCCATTTTTCCTTTTTAACAATCTAAAAGCGGCAAAAGATCTTATCTTATATCGTTATCATACGCTTGGGGCGGCCAAGGCGCGCGCACGTGATTTAGACTGTCGCGGAGCATGTTTTCCAATCGCAACGTTAAATGGCGAGGAAGGTTGTACTTTATGGCAACACGCATCCTTGCAATTTCAACCTTCAACCGGAGTTTCCTATGCGTTATTTCATTATTTCAACATTACTAATGATTTAAAATTTATTAAAGAATATGGTTTGGAATTACTTAAAGAAATTAATCAGTTTCTTCTAGATCGTGGGCAGTTTAATCAAGATCAAACTAAGTTTGGTTACTATGGCGTGATGGGACCAGATGAATTTAAAATGATGGTTAATCATAATATGTATACCAATATTATGGCGAAGTTTAGTTTTGATTTTATGCTAGAAATGTTAGAAAAAATCAAAACTGATGAAGACAATGAAATAATCAGAAAAAAATTAGCGATTAGTGATCAGTTTATTGCGGATTTAAAAGATCGCAGCGAAAAAATGCATATTTTATTTGATGATAAAACAAAATTATTTGAGCAAAATGAAGGTTTTTACAACCTTCCACATATTGATATTCGGCGAATTCCACGCGAAGAATTTCCACTTTATTCACATTGGACATATGACCGTATTTATCGCGGAGATATGATTAAACAACCAGACGTATTAATGTTTTTATTTTTGCTTAATAGTCGATTTTCCCATGATGTCAAACAAGCTAATTATGAATTCTATGAACCAAAGACAATTCATGAGTCAAGTCTATCACCTTCAATTCATAGTATCTTTGCAAGTGAATTGGGCAAACATCAAGAAGCGATAAACTTTTTTGGTTACGCCTCACGGCTTGATTTAGATGACTATAACAATAATACAAAAGAAGGAATCCATTTAACTTCAATGGCGGCGGCCTGGATGAATATTGTTTATGGCTTTGGCGGTTTCCGTAGCGATGGCAAGATTTTTTCCATCGCACCGACTATTCCTCACCGTTGGAAGAGTTATACATTTAAACTAACTATTAATGAACGTTTAATCAGTGTGAAAATTGATCATCAAAATGTGGCGGTAAGTTTGAGTGGGTCAGGATTAAAATTACGTATTTATGACAAAGAAATTTTACTTGAGGATTATTATGAATGTCGTACTAGAAAAAATTAATTACCCATATGCCGATCGCGAGTTTATCGCAAATAGTTTTATCATTGGCAATGGTCGAATAGGTTATAAAGGGACATTAGAAGAAGAAAAAGCCTTAGATAAAGTGACATTTAATGTGGTCGGTGTTTATGACCAGTATCAAAGTAAGTGGCGGGAAAGTCTCAACTTGTTTAATCCGTTATATATCGCTCTTGTTAACGTAAAAAATAAAAAAATATTTCATTATAAAAATGCCATTAATCATAAACTGACTTTAGCTTTGAATCAGGGTGTTTTTTACCGCACTAGCGAATTTCCCGAACTAAATATTCAAAGCGAACGTTTTATTCATCGCAAGGAAAATTTGTTGATTAGTCATTATATAGTTACAATCAAATCACCAATCGTTTTGCATCTTGATTGTGGCATTGATCAAGATATTTATGAGATTAATGGTCCGCATTATCGCTCGATTAAATTAGAAAAATATAATGAGATGAGTAATGTTGAAGGTATTACGAACGAAGGACATAATGTTACAGTTCAGTTACAACAATCAGTGACAATTAATGATCAGGTAATTCCGATTGAAATCGCTAAAAACCACGATTATCAGTTCGTACAGGGAGACAAAATCGTTATTACATCTTTTGCTAGTGTTGCAATCGATGATGAATTGCGTCTAGATTTGACTGGTTTGGATTATCAAAAAGTAAAAGAAGAACATATTCACTTGTTTCAAAAGCGCTTTTCGGCGTGTAGAGTAATGATTGAAAATCGTGCAATTCAATTTGCCATCGACTATTCAATCTATCATTTACTTATCCTCGAAAACGAAAAATATAAAACTTCGATTCCGGCGCGCGGATTAAGTGGGCAAGTTTATAAAGGAGCAATATTTTGGGACACCGAAATATTTATGCTACCTTTCTATTTACTAACAAATCCACGGTTTGCCCGCAACCTAATTGAATATCGCATAAATACGTTACCAGGAGCAAAACATAAGGCAAAGCGCTTTGGTTATACAGGAGCTTTTTTTGCCTGGGAATCACAAGAAGATGGTCGCGAGCAGTGTTCATTATTTAATGTTACCGATCCGAGTACAAATCAACCAATTCGCACCTATTTCGCGGACAAACAAATTCACATTAGCATTGATGTTATTTATGGGCTTTATAATTATTTGAGATATACTGACGACTTTTCAATTCTTTCAGCGGGCGGCCTCGATGTAATTTTTGAAGTATATAAATTTTATCAATCACGGAGTACCCTTGTTAAAGGAACTTATCATTTTTTTGATGTTGTTGGTCCAGATGAATATCACGAGCGTATTGATGACAATGCTTTTACGAACTACCATATTTATTTCACATTCAAAGACATCATCGCATTGATTAAAAACAATAAAGAAAAGGTTAATTTTCAAATTGATGTACAACTAGATCAAATTCTTGATTTTGTTGAACATATTTATTTGCCACTACCAGATGCAAATAAAATTATCGAGCAATTTACTGGTTACTTTCAACTGGAAGATATTGATGTGGGCACGCTCAAAAGCCGAATTGTTGATCCGCGCGCTTATTTAGGCGGAAGTATGGGGATTGCGACTGCGACACGGATTATCAAACAAGCGGATGTTGTTGCTCTCTTTGCCTTACATTTTCACCATTTTGATTTAGAAACAATTACGAAAAATTATGAGTTTTATGAACGTTATACTGAGCACGGAAGCAGTTTATCGAGTTCGGCTTATGGCCTGATTAGCGCGCGAATTGGTCAATTAGATTTAGCAAATGAATATTTTTTAAAAAGTGCGACAGTTGATTTATGTAAAGAACAAAAATTATATGCTGGTGGCATATTTATTGGTGGTACACATCCCGCCAGTAGTGGTGGCGCTTATAATTTAATTTTTTCTGGATTTTTAGGTGCTGAAATTCAAGATAATACACTTAAATTTTCACCACAAATTCCAGCTTCATGGGGTGCAATCACCATAAATTATTGGTTTAAAAATAAATTTTATAAGAAGGAATTTCATGTATGATTGAAGCAATTATTTTTGATTTAGATGGCGTTCTTATTCACACTGATCATTATCATTATCTCGCTTGGAAAAAACTTGCCGATGATGAATCAATATATTTTGATCAAGAAATAAATAATCGTCTTCGCGGTGTTTCGCGAATGGAGTCGCTGGATATTATCCTTGAAAAGGCGAGTAAAGTTTATTCAGAATATGAAAAGTTGGTTTTAGCGACTAAGAAAAATGAAATTTATCGCGAATCATTAAAAACGTTAACACCAAGTAATCTCGATGCAACAATTAAAGCGTTTTTACTTACACTAAAGAGCAAGAATATCAAAATAGCAATTGGTTCTTCAAGCAAGAATGCGAAAATGATTCTCACCCAAATCGGCATTATTGATTTATTTGATGCAATCAGTGATGGCACAAATATTACATATTCTAAGCCACATCCAGAAGTATTTTTAAAAGCATCAGAAATGCTCGGCGTCAGTGTCGATAAATGTGCCGTGGTCGAAGATGCCAAAGCAGGAATTGATGCGGCAAATGCCGGTGGTTTTCTTTCAATTGGAATTGGCGACGCAAATAAATATGACCAAACCAAAATTAAAATTAATGAACTTTCAGAAATATTAAATCTTTTCGAAAATTAAAAATTAAGTGACTGAAATAAAAAATTATATGATTAGAATTTATTTTTTGATCAAAATATTTTTTCTATGTGCTTTTTAGTCGCGGATATTTTTTATAAAGCATCGCTACCAAAGTCAGCAATAAACTTATCAACAAGACGTGTTTGCCAGTCACCAATTGGCGCTAAGCGGCCGATAAAAAAGCGCATGATTGTTGGTTCATCAACAAAAGTTAATCCACCGATTAATGCCCGATTTTCATATAACCACGCCAAACGGTCAACCATATATGTGATTTGAGAAAGCGTAAATACACGTCGTGGAAGTGCAAGACGTACTAGTTCCATACTGGCAACGTGTTCACTACCATCGGGATTTCGATTTTCCGAAATTGTCCCCCGTTCCATGCCACGTGCGCCACTAACGATGTAAATAGCAGCCGCTAAAGCCCCCGCTGGATATTGCTCGCCGGGTATATGCTCTAAGAAGGCGCGGGCATCGACGTGGAGTCCAAGACCACCAAAGGGTGTAATTACAGGGATATTTTGTTCCTTTGCTTTATTGCCGAATGCCTCAATAAATTGAGGACCATGAGCAATCATGTCAAAATCTAATGTTTCTTGTAAACCAATGGCCATTGCTTCCATTTCCCGGACCGACATGCCACCATAGGTTAAAAAACCTTCGTATAGAGGAATTAAAACTTTCATTTTATCGAAAAGCAATTTATCGCGCATCACAAGACCGCCACCGCGGGCGCTTGATAACTTACGAGCGGAAAAATAAATAATATCTGCACACGCCGAAATTCGATGATTGATTTCTTTAATTGATAAATCTTCACAAAGAGGATCAAACATTTTCATGAAGTATAAATTATCACTTAATAAACTGGAATCAATGACAAGTAGCAATTGATGTTTGCGACAAATCGCGCTGACGGCCTCAAGATTCGATAATGAGATTGGTTGTCCGCCGATGAGATTAGTCCCTAGTTCAACGCGAACAAATGGAACGTTATTGATACCGACACTTGCAATACAATTTTCAAGTTTATGAAGATCCATATTACCTTTAAAGCGGTTATCGCTCTCTGAGCGAATTGCTTCATCAAGAAAACATTCTTCAACACGGCCCCCACATTCCATAATATGCGCCCTTGTAGTCGTAAAATGGAAGTTCATCGGCACCACATTTCCAGGTTTTACAAAGACTTTAGCTAAAATATGCTCACATGCTCTTCCTTGATGAGCAGGGAGGAAAAAAGGTAAGCCAAAAAAATCTTGCACACTTGCTTCTAAACGGAAGAAGGTCTCACTACCAGCGTAGGAATCATCGGCAAGTGACATCGCTGCGATTTGCCGGTCACTCATCGCATTTGTCCCACTATCAGTGAGCATATCAAGAAATACATCACGATTTTTGAGTAAAAAAGTGTTGTTTCCCGCTTCTACAATTGCGGCAAGACGCTCCTTGATTGGTAAGAGAGTTAACTTTTGAATCACGCGGACTTTGTGCATTTCCATTGGAAATGGTGCGGCTTGAAATCGGGCAAAATGTTGCATAAAAATGCTCCTTTCCGATTGCGTGAGTAATAAAAAATCGCCCCGCAATCTCTGCTAGGGGCGAAGATCATTTGATATCCGCGGTACCACCCTAATTATGGTATTAACCATTTCTTATCGAGTCTAACAACTCTCGCCCTGATAACGGAGGGATTCCGGGAAAGCCTACTATTTTCAGCTTCCGACTCCGAAGTGTATATTGCACTTATAACATTGTTTGTTTTCATCACCCACAAACTTTCTGGAAATGTAATTAAGCTTTTCTCTTCATCAAAGTCGTTTTTATATATCTAGATTTTACTTGTTGCGGTTAAATTGTCAAATATATTTTTTTACTAAGGCATAAATTAGAAAAATGCACTTTACATTAACGCGTGATAATCATTACTCACAGTGTTTTATTATCTTCATAAAAAAACAAAAATTTTAAAGTTTTTATTATGGATAATATAACGTTTGTTGATAGCATTTTTTTAAACCGCTATAATTAGTTAATGAAAATGATATATCTTGATTATGCTGCGACGACGCCAGCCCACCCACTTGTTTTGCGGGCTTTTAAACATTCTTTACTAACTTATCCTGGTAATCCGAATTCTGGTCACGAACTTGGGCAACTATCGGCTAAAGCGATTGAGCAGTCATTGAAAAACATGCGGCGGGCATTAAAGTTATCAAAACATTATGAATTAACACCAACAAGCGGGGCAAGTGAAGCTAATAATCTTGCCATAAAAGGTATTGCTTTTTTAAATGCAAATCAGGGCAAACACATTATAACGACATCATTTGAGCATTCTTCAACAATTGCCACCGCTAATTATCTTAGTCAGCAGGGTTATCAAGTGGAAATTGCCCCGACTGATCATTATGGCCGTGTTGATGTTAATCTTCTTGAAAAGTTAATCACCCCTGACACGATATTAATTTCGATTTGTTCAGTTAATTCGGAAATTGGCATTCGCCAGCCAATTGCTGAAATTAAAGACATGCTTAAACGCCATCCAAAAGTTTATTTTCATGTTGATGCAACGCAGTCAATTGGCAAAGAACAACTTGATTTAGAAGGCATTGATTTGATTAGTCTTACAGCCCATAAGTTTTTTGGCCTTAAAGGCATTGGCTTATTAATCGCCCATGAGCGCGTTAAACTAATACCGCTTATCCATGGTGGACATTCAACAACGCCTGTACGGCGAGGAACTCCTGCCACTGAATTAATCTTATCGATGGAACGCGCATTAAAATTAGCATTAAAACAACAAGAAACAGGTTATCAGCACTGTCGAACTCTTAATGACTATGCACGACAACAATTAAAGAGACTGGAAGGTATTATCATTAATAGCACGCTTGAGGATTTACCGCATATTTTAAATTTTAGTATCATCGGTAAAAATTCACGTGATACAGTCACATATTTATCAAACCGTGGTATATATATTTCTAATCACACAGCATGCGAGAGTGATACGGATTATTCAAGCGGGATTTATGCTTTGACACATGACCGCGCGCGTGCTGAATCAAGTGTACGGATTAGTCTTGCCTACTTGACAACAAGCAATGAAATCGATGAACTTTGTCGCGCTTTAAAGGAGTACATCTAGGATGAAAATTATATTATTTACGGCAATTTGGTGTCCAAGTTGCCTTATTATGCGCCCACGTTATAAAGAATTAATCAAAAATGATTCTCAAACAACATTAGAAGAAGTGGATTTCGATGATCACCCAGATCTAGTTAAACAATTTAAAATTGGTAATATTTTACCAGTGGCAATTGTTTTTAATAATCAAAAACAAGAAATCAAACGAATCGTTGGTGAAGTATCAAGTAAAAAACTTGCGGTTATGTGGTTAGAATTATGAAGTTCAAACGGTTTTTAATTTCAGCCTTACTAGCTTTTTTTGGTTTTAGCTTGGCAACGCTCGCTACCCCGACATCTGAAGTGATGGTAACCGCGGTTGATACACCAAATCAAGTGAGTATTTACTATTTCACATCGCCAGGATGCCCACATTGTGCAAGTTTAAAAGATTATTTGGCTTTAAAACAAGAAGAAAAACCGCATTTAATATTAAGAGAATTTGATGTGATGATTCAAGAAAATGAAGATTATCTTTATGCCGTTGCGGATGCTTTTGATGAAACCAATGTTTCCACACCATTTACAATTATCGGCGGGAAACATTATGTGGGTTTTAGTAGTGTTACTGAAGCTGCGCTTAATCGCATTATTAGTAAATATGAAAGCGAAGAACATGTTGATGTTATGGCGAAAATTCTCGCAGGTGAACCATTACTTGAGAGCGATTTTGATCAATCGTCGGATTATGAATATGAAATTCCTATTATTGGTACGGTCGATGTCCGGGAAGTATCGCTTGGATTAATCGCGATTATTCTTGGTTTTCTTGATGGCCTCAATCCTTGTGCAATGTGGGTCTTATTATTTTTAATTTCATTAGTGCTTGGTTCGGACAATAAAAAACGAATATGGCTGATTGGTGGGTTTTTTCTATTTACATCAGCCGCCTTTTATTTTGTTCTCATGATGGCGTGGTTACAAACAATCCATTTTTTAGTCGCAAAAGTTGCTTTTCAAATTATTGTCGGAATCTTTGCCCTCTTAGCGGGGGGATATAATCTTTATTCGTTTATCAAAGCGCAAGTGAAAAAAACCGATGGCTGTGAAGTTACGACTGTCACAACAAAACAAAAGCTTGTGGCCAAAGTACGCAAAATTGCCATGGCGAGTTACTTACCTGCTGCGATTCTTGGAGTAATTGGATTAGCAATTATTGTTAATGCGATTGAATTAGCGTGCTCGACTGGATTACCGCTGATATTTACGCAAATTTTAGCCTTGAATGGTTTTGTTGGCGCCAGTTCAATCGGTTTTATTTTATTATATATTTTATTCTTTATTCTCGATGATTTGATTATATTTGCAATTGCAGTTTTCACATTAAAAATTAGTCCGATTTCGACAAAAATTGGCAAATACGCTCACCTCATCGGCGGAATATTAATGATTATTCTCGGAATTTTAATGATTTTCTTCCCCGAGATTCTTCTTTTTTCTTTTTTCTAATACGATGATAATCAAACTTTGGTTCAATTAATTAATATAATTAGCTTAAAGTGAAATAACAGCACGATTAATAATATTTGTCCAGCAGTGAGCGCAAGACCACTAATCAAAAAAACATACTTATTTAGGCGATCTTCGCGACGGAAATCATCGAATATATAAAAGAAAAGTAAAATCGGACCACCGAAAAAAACATTTGCTAAAATCACTTCCCAAATCGCGAAGTTTTTTTCATTGTTCCGCAGTTTTTTTAAATAATTGATATCGACTAAATAACTTGCAACAAAGCCAATAATAATGATGATAAAAAGAAATTCAATTTTCATAATTACTTTTTACGTAAATATTTGAGTGAATCTAAACAAACTGCCGCCATGATGATGATACCTTTAAAAACAAATTGAATATTTGGGTCGTAACCTAAGTAAGTTAATGTATAAGTAATACCGGTGAAAATAATTGTTCCGATTACCGCTCCTCTAATTTTTCCAATACCACCACTAAATGAAATCCCACCGACAACGCAGGCGGCAATCGCATCGAGTTCGGTTCCGGCCCCCGTATTTGGCTGCGCCGTTCCAACACGAATAGCTTCAAAGAAACCACCAACTCCGTAAAGAACACCAGCCATCATAAAGATGCTCATCGTCACGGCAAAAACATTAATACCAGACACAATCGCTGCTTCGGAATTACCACCAACAGCGTACATATTTTTACCGAATTTGGTTTTATTCCAAATAAACCACATAATAGCTACAGCAATCACGGAAGCGATAATGATGTTTGTGTTTCGCTCACCAGCGAGCAAACTTTTCAGATTGGAATTAATTCTAAATGATGGGACGTTGGAGAAGAAAATCATCATTAACCCAAAAATCAGTAATTGTGTTGATAAGGTAGTAATAAATGGGTGCATTTTAAACCGGGCGGTAAAGAAACCAGCTAGAGCTGAGAATATTACGGCAAAGATTATTGCTAGAATAAGGGCAACAACTATTTTGCCGAAATCGGGTAAACTCGTAAAATCAAGAACCCAACCTTGATTTGTTTCAAATACTCGATTAGACATTACAATTGAGGCAATAATTGCCGTTAGACCAGTCATCCGCCCAATTGATAAATCTGTCCCAGCAATTAAAATAATGCCAGCGACACCTAGCGAAAAGAAAAGTTTGGTCGAAGTTTGACCGGCAATTGCTACAAGGTTATTCCATGTTAATAATGATCCGCCCGATAGGATAATAACCACGGCAAAATAAATAAGGACAATAAAGTAAAGGGCGTTGTGTAATAGAAAACTCTTGAATTCAAAATTATAAAGATAACTCCGGTAGCGATATTCAACCGTATCGACGAGGCGCGAATGATTGTTTCTTATTTTGCTTTGAAAACCATACAAATCAATAAATGCATTGAAACTATCGGTTTTTGCGTTGCTGATTTTTTCTAATTTTCTATTTTTAGCTTCTGCTTGGCGTACTTTATTTAAAGTATTAGCAGCTTTGATTTCAATCCGATAATTTTCTTTTTCTTTTCTTGTTGCCCCATCACGTGGGAATTCGATACTAGTGATTTTATCCATGTGATCTTGAATAAGCGAATTACGTGTTTGTTCATATTCAAGTTTAGCTTCATTAATCCGGTTTTTTGTTTCTAGTTTAATTAACGCGTAATATTGTCGCCCAACAAATGAAGAATATGCACTTGCATGTTTGACCAGTTCATTAATTAATGGTTTATAGAAGAAACGATTAAATTTCGCAATCTTAATTGCATCGTTATTTTGTTTAATTTTCTCTTTGCGAACTTCGATATCGATTTGCTTATTAATCTTAATATCACGATTTTCAGTGATAAGATGATTGATTCTGGAACTACCATCGCACCGTAAATCATCCAGTATATTATTATAAGAATCAATATTATCATCATCTTCAAAAGGGTTGAGATCAGTGCTCGGTATCGGCGTATTTTCGCGATAGTGTTTTGCAATCGCTTGAATCATCGTAACCGCTTCTACAACAAGTTCATCGTAGATCAATTTTTGATTTTTAAGTTCTCTTTTCGATTGAACATTCGCGCGCAAAACCTTTAATTTATCATAAATATTTAAAAAATCCGGACTTTTGAATAAATCAATTTGTTGCACTTTTTCCGCTACCATAATTTAGTTCTCCTAACGTTTATAAATATTTTGCGCACATTCTTAACAATGTTTCTTCATCAGCATCTTTAGTATCTAATTCACCAGCAATTTTATAGTTTGACATCACAATAATGCGATTGGTGACGCCTAAGATTTCCGGCATCTCACTGGAAACCATGATAATTGTCTTACCATCGTTAGCGATTTTAATCATTAATTCATAAATTTGGTATTTGGCAAGAATATCAATACCGCGTGTTGGTTCATCCATCAAGAAAACATCAGGGTCGCGTTCAAGCCATTTTCCAACAATGACTTTTTGTTGATTTCCACCCGAAAGCGCCGAAATTAGGTCATCAACGTTGTTGCATTTGATGCTCATCTGCTGGATTTGTTTTTTTGTTGCTAACGCAATGAGGTTATTCGAAATAATCCCAAACCGTTTATATTTATCAATATTTGTAATTGTTGTATTAAATAAAAGATCAGCTTTGGCAAACATACCATTTACTTTTCGTTCTTCGGTGATAAAGGCGAAATTTTCATCCATTGCCATTTTCGGTGATTTAAAGAAAACCTTTTTACCAAGGTAGTCAATATCACATTCGGCAACCGTGCGTGCCCCAAAAAGCGCTTCGAGCAATTCACTTCGGCCGGCTCCCACTAAACCATAAATTCCAAGAATTTCACCCCGCCTGGCTTCAAAGGAAATGTTTTTGAGAATTGGTTCGTAACGGGTTGTAAGACTATTAACTTTTAGGACAACTTCGCCTGGTTTATTTGTTAATTCGGGGAAACGATTTTCTAAGCTCCGCCCGACCATTGCCCGCACGATTTCATCAAGATTAACATCTTTAACTGGCTTAGTGAGTGAGACTTGTCCATCACGTAAAACAAGAATATCATCGCAAATCTCAGTTATTTCATCCATTTTATGTGAAATATAGATAAAACTAATCCCTTTTTCTTTACGTAATTTATGAATAATCTTAAAAAGTTCATTTACTTCACGATCAGAAAGAGAAGAAGTTGGTTCATCTAATACAATTACTTTCGAGTTATAACTAACAGCTTTAGCAATTTCGACCATTTGTCTTTTTGAGACGGACATTGTCCGCATAATTGTTTTTGGATTGTAGTACATGCCGAGGCTTTTAAATAATTCATTTGTTTTTGTAATCATCGCTCGTTCATCCACAATCCCAAAATTTGTTGGGTAGCGACCAAGAAACAAGTTATCGACGATTGTTCGATCTAAACATTGATTTAATTCTTGATGAACCATGGCAACGCCATGTTCAAGAGCATCTTTTGGACCAGAAAAATTAATTGGAATTCCATCAAGAATAATCTCACCACTATCCATCGAATAAATGCCAAAAAGACATTTCATCATCGTTGATTTTCCCGCGCCATTTTCACCTAATAATCCCATAACACTGGCTGGTTTAACGAACATTGAAACATCTTTTAAAACTTTGTTTTTACCAAAGGATTTTGAAATCCCCTGCATTTTCAGGATATAACTATTTTCACTCATGTCTTCTCCTAATTATTAAGCAAGGTCTATGCCCGAAAACATAGACCCTGCTTTTAAATCAAAAGTAAATTATGCTTCGAGACTTTCGAGATAGTCAACAATCATTTCGCCTTGTAACTGACCACCTTGAATTGCATCAAAACCGAAGTAATAGACGTGTGTGAAACGCTCATCCGCCATAACTTCTACATCAACAGCACCTTCATCAGTTGTTGCTTGCCGGTTGTAGAAGATTACCGGTACGTCAGTTGGATCAGCTGTGGTAGCACCATAAGCCGTAGCAATCATATTTAGATAGATTTCCGCAGCATTTGTTCTAACCATGTTGATTAAGTAAGCAGCTGGTCTTTCAGCTAGGGTTTTGGCTAATTCAGCGTCAAGTAGATCGGTGACAGAAGATTCGTCAGACCCATCTCCAGCGGTGAATGTCATATTAAAATTGAATTGTACCGCATATTGTTCCATAAATGGCTTCACATTCGTATTAAGGAATGTATCACTTTGCGAGTAAATGTCTAACCAAACATCGACTTCGTCTGTCGTGCCTTGAGTAATCGTGGCTTCTAATTTTTCAGCAGTCGTCTTACCAAGATGTTGATTAACATTTTCTTTTGTGATAGCAACATTACTCACGAGCAAGGATTTATGCGAGGAATTCCATGCGACTTCTGAGGTTAGTTTGCCATAACCATTTGGATTATTAACGGAGAACCCTTCAGTAACTGCTTCGGCTGGGGTTGCACCATCAATCGCGTTTCGCGCGAGCATATAAAGACCACCAATTTGAGCTGGGACGTTCTGATCGACAGTACCCATGATTTTGCCTTCATCAATTAATTCTAATGTTGAGGCATTGGCATCATAACCAAAGATTGGTGTTCCGGCAATCCAGTTGGACGCACCAATTGCGCCTTCGGCCATACCATCATTGTTGGAAACAAAGAAATCAATATCGCTTCCGTGTTTATTAATCCAAGCCTCAGCAGTTGAAGTTGCTGTTGCTTGGTCCCAAGTTGCGCCACCTTGGGCTTTCTGTTCGGCATGTTCAAGCTCAATCGTGTCGTACTCGACTCCGCCAAGCGTTAAAGTGCCTGGCACAGGATCTTCAGTGTTAGCATTTGCAGTTGCATTCGCAGCACGTGTGCCTAGCGCATCACGAATACCAGCTGTTCTCGCAGCACTGTCATTGTGGTCAATTTGCCCAATTAAGAGAACATAGTTGAGTTCTCCATCTGCCTTGGCATCATCCCATGACCACGTGCTACTACCACAAGAAACAAGAACCATACTAAAAAGCGTAGTAGCGATGATAGAAAGTGTCTTTTTTTTCATTCGGTTATAACCTCCTTTACTTCATAAAAAACAAAGACGAATTATTATGTAGGCGAAAACTACAACGTAGAAATATTAAGTAATTATAGTTTTCGTGGGCACAATCATATTATGTTTCAAACGTTTTCATAATTCAATAGTTAAAATATTTGTCGTTAGTTAAAAAAAATTGGTTTTTTAGGTAAAAAAGCCTATATTTGCAAGTTCAAACAAAAAAACATGGATAAATTAGCGTAAAGTTTATTAAGAATAAATGTTAAAAAAATGCGATTAATACTGTTTTTAATAGATTTATTGCTGAAAAATATTAAGTTAAAAAATATAATTTTTTTTATAAATTATGTTGAAAAATATTATAAAAAAATCCAGTTTGTAATTTTGTCATTTCGATAAAGGTGTGACATAATTTGAGTTTAATATGATATTATCAATAGCGAAAATACCATTGGTAAGCAAGCAAGCAAGCAAGGAATAACTTATGGCTCAAAATAAACGCAAACCATTCTTCCGTTTTGTTAAACGTATTCTTCGCCTATTTATTAAACCACCGCGATTTTCAGATAATGCTCAACATTTTGAAGATGGGGCAATTTATATATGTAATCATGTTGGATCCACGGTTCCTTTACGTTTAGAATTATACTTTCCTCGCCCTTTCAAATTTTGGGGTACATATGAAATGACTTATTCGTGTAAAGAGCGGTGGAACTATCTAGCGCATAATTATTTTTATAAGAAAAAACATAATTCCAAATTTATGGCAAAAGTTAAAGCTACTTTATCTTGTCCGTTTATCGGTATGTTTTATAAGGGAATGCAGCTTATTCCAACTTATCAAGATGCACGCTTATTAACTTCGCTTACTTATAGCGTTAGTTACTTATCAAATAAAAGCAGCATTGTCATATTCCCGGAGAATTCGAGTGATGGGTATCATGATTTATTGCGTGAATATTATGCAGGTTTTCTTTTTCTTGCAAAGCATTTTCACGCGAAAACAAAGCAAAACATTAAAATATATAATATGTACTATCGTAAAGAGGAGAATTTATTTGTTGTTGATCAAAGTTATAAAGTCGAAGAATTGCTAAACGATGAAAGAGATATTCGTATCATCGCGAATGAATTTAGAATCCGCGCTAATCAACTAGCAAAAGCTGAAGTGTAATTTGCTAACGACGGATAAAAAACCAAAGAATTAACGCAAATTGTGCGGGCACACCAAGAATAAAGATTAACCAAATATTAGCGCCAGTAGCGACTAGAAAATACAAATAGATTGTCGCCAGCGCTGCCCATGTAAAGACTGACCAAATAATTAAATTAAGTAATTTTGTCCCCCACATCCGATTGTAATAAAATCCAACTAGTGCTGTGATGGGGATGGCGGCAATAAAAAGTAACCATGCATAATTAGCGGGTTGGCCGATACTCTCTTTAAACATATCGATATAAATGTAACTAAGGATCGCAACAATCCAAACGATCGACATGGAAAAAAGCGCAATAAATATGCGTTTTAGAATAATGTCGCCTTTTGGTTTATCTTTATGTACGGATAGATTTTCATCTAAAAGATCACTGACAGAAACGCCATAAAAATTTGCGACAATTGCTAAAGTTTCAACTGTTGGGGTTACTTCTGCCCGTTCCCAACGACTAATTGCGTTATCAGAATAGTTAATTTTACTAGCTAATTCTTGCTGAGTGAGATTATTTGAACGACGCAAAAACACTAAATTGTTTGCAATGACTTGCTGTAGATTTTGCATAGTCAATTACCTCTTTTTACTAGCAAATACTACCTAATTTTAATATAAAAGTCAATTTCCCATTTTTCGGGAACAAGAATCCCAATAATAGGCAACACAATTTAGTTATTCCAATTGCGTGATTTTAGTTTTTTCTTGAAAATAGCATCAGGTCAATATGAAAAGCAAAAGGATCGTCTATTATCAAGACTTACTCGCCGATGAATTTGTTGCCACACCCAAAAAGCTGAAATCGATTGTTGGTGATTATCAATATATCAATAAATCGTTACTTCATCGTTTTGGGGCATTTATTGCATATCGCTTAATTGCAACTCCGATTGCTTTCATCTATACAAAGTTAATTCGTCGGATTAAGTTTGTTAACAAAAAAGTTCTTAAACCATATAAAAAGCAAGGATATTTTATTTTTGCTAATCATACCCATCCCCAAGCTGATGCATTTACTCCCAATATTATCGTTTTTCCTAAAAGAAACTACACAGTTGTAAATGCGAGTAATGTCAGCTTGCCGATACTTGGCCGGCGCACCGAGTTACTTGGAGCACTTCCCTTACCAGCAGATCTTAAAAGCACGAAAAATTTTTTGAAAGCGATTGAAACACGTTTTAAACAAGGATTCTCTATTACCATTTATCCCGAAGCACACCTCTGGCCGTTTTACACGAAAATTCGCCCCTTTCAAGACCAAAGTTTTAAATATCCAGCAAAACTTGATGCCCCGGTATTTACATTTACTACAAGTTATCAAACACATCGCAACAAAAGGCTTAAAACTATTATCTATATTGATGGTCCTTTTATTGCCCCAGCATCACTAACAATACGTGAGAAACAAATGTATTTACATCAATCCGCCATTTCGGCGATGCGCGCGCGCGCATTAAATTCGGATTACGAAAAAATTATTTATTTGCCAAAGGAGCAATCATGAACATTGTATATGCCGGCAACAAGAAGGTCTTCGATGGTCTTTTGATTAGTGTTTTATCAATAATTGAAAACACGTCAGCACAAATTGACTTCTTTGTTTTAACTCTCGACTTACTCGACTTAGATGGCGACTATATTGGAATAAGTGAAGAAGAAATTGATGTGATTCGCCAAGAAATCGTTAAAGTAAATCCCAAAAATACGATTCAACGCTTAGATGTTACAAATGAATTTAATCAATATCTACGCAACTCAAAAAATTTAATAAATCGTTATACGCCATACGCTTTATTACGATTACTCATTGATTGTCGCAAAGAGATACCAGGGAAAGCACTTTATCTTGATGTCGATACCGTAATTAATCGCAACATTGAACAGTTATATCATCTTGATATCACTAAGTACGAGTTTGCCGCTTGTCGAGATCGCTACGGTCGTTTCTTCTTTAATCCTAATTATTGTAATACGGGTGTGTTGTTACTCAACGTAGAAAAAATACGCGAAACTAACTTGTTCAAAAAGGTTATCGCCTTACTTGAAAAAAAAGAAGTCTTTCTTAGTGATCAAACCGGCATTAACAAAATGGCTAAGCGTAAAAAAGTGCTTCCGCGTCGCTTCAATGAACAAAAAAAAGTACGGAAAGATACCGTTATTCGCCACTTCTCGATGCAATTCCGTATCTTTCCCAAATTCCATTTCGTCAATATTAAGCCATGGAATATCGAGCAAGTTCATAATGTCTACCATTGTCATGAATTCGATCATATTCTTGCAAAATACAGCAAAATTATGCAAACAAGGAGTAAATAAATATGAAAAAACAAATTCCAATCTTCTTCGCATCAGATGATAACTACATTCCCTTTTTAGCTGTCGCTATCTCATCCTTACAAGAAAACGCTTCGCCACTTTTTGAATATCGTATCGTTATTCTAAATGAGGGATTAAGTGCTGAAAATATGGAAAAAATCAATAAATTTAAACGTGCAAATTTTACAATTGAATTTTTTGACATTAGTCAGCGCATTAATCTTTTACGCACGGCACTATCACTCCGGCTTCGTGATTATTATTCAGTCGCCATTTATTATCGGATGTTTATCCCGACGCTATTCCCTGAACTGGATAAAGCAATTTATCTTGATGGCGATATTGTTGTATTAGGCGATATTAGCGAGTTTTACGCGATTAACATTGAAAATAAATTAGTTGCGGCAATTAATGACCGCTTAGTGTTTGATACGCCAGAATTTATTCAGTATGCGGAAAATGCGGTTGGCATCAAAGCAAGCGAATATTTTAATTCTGGTGTCCTCGTGATGAATCTCAAAGAATTTCGTTCACAAAATATTGAAGAAAAATTTCTGCATTATTTATTAGAATATAATTTCGATAGCATATGTCCTGATCAAGATTATCTAAATGTTTTATGTCGTGATAGCAAAGTGCTTGTTCCCGTCTACTGGAATAAAATGCCATTACCGGATCAAACGTTTGATCATACTAGCTTAAAACTCTTACATTTTAATTCATTTGAAAAACCATGGCGGCATGACGGTGTGCTCTTTGGAGATATCTTTTGGGAAAAGGCAAAGAATACAGATTTTTATGATATTTTACTTGCGATGAAAAACGATTTTTCATATGCGGATAAAATCGCGGAACGAGCAGCAATTGAAAGTTTAGTTGCTAATGCAATTCGCATTGCAAGCAGTGAAGAAATTACTTTCCGCCGCGTTCTAGGTTTACAAGTATATGCTGAATGAAGTGGTGATTAACAACATTAAAGATGCCGTTGCCAAAGGCGATTTTAACCGTAAAGTAATGACAAACGATCATGTTGTTACAAGCGAAGAAAGACGCCGCTATATTTTGCCATACGACAACACAAAAAAACGTTTGATAAATAAAATTAAAGGTCGAATTGCTGGTAAAATTGTTAAAAAGATTACAAAAGATATCAATCAAAACACAAAAATTTTAGGCTTAGAAAATTTGGCAAATATCCCGCAAAACGGGGCGATTATTACCGCAAATCACTTTTCGCCTGTTGATTCAACGATTGTGCGATTTTTAATTGAAAAAGTATTTGACGCTAAGAAATTTTCGATTGTTGTCGCCGAATCTAATGTATTTATGCCTGGTAAACTAGGCTGGCTCTTAAAGAACGTTAATACAATGCCTTTTACAAATGATATTCGCTATCTTGAAGATAATTTTAATCCGGCGATAAAAGAAAAACTTGATGATAAGCACTTTATTTTGTTTTATCCGGAGCAAGAGATGTGGCCGGGTTATACAAAACCACGACCACTTAAAAGTGGCGCCTATCATTATGCGAGTAAGCATAATGTGCCACTGATATCGACATTCATCACAATGAAAAAAAACAATGAAAAAATTGAGTATACGATACATGTTTTTCCACTGATTTACCCAGATCAAAAATTGACACTAAAAGAAAATAAAACGCGCATGATGAATAAAGATTTTGAATATAAGAAAACTTGTTATGAGTTTTGTTATGAGGAAAAACTTGATTATCAATTTAGCGAAGAAGATTTAATTTTTTAATTAAACAATAGAAAAAGCCACTTATTTTTTAGAAACGCATCCTTAAATAGATGCACATTTATCGATAATTAGTGGCTTTTTAAATTTTCAAATTAATAAACGTCAACAGTAAGCGTAGCGTTTATCGAAGTTAGTGAGACGATTTCAATACCAACATAAATTGAACCACCTTGATTCCACGAATAACTCGCTAAGTCAATCGCGCCAGCAAGCAATAAATCACTATTGCTAATAAGTGTGTTTTCTGATGGAATCGAATTATTTTTATCAACTTCGAGAATTTCGGCAAGGAAATTACCTGTTCCAGTATTATTGTTCATAAATAAATCCCACTCATCAGCGTTACTCGCAAGACGTGCATCAATATGATAGATGACAATACCGGGTTCAGACACACTAAACGGTGTATCAAGATGGCCATCGTAAATTCCATCCGGCGTATAGTACATGATTAATAAATATTCATCGTAGGCATTGTTATCGCTAAAGTCAGCGTTTTCACGCGGGATTAAAAGTACAGAATTTTCTCCATCTTGATCAAGGGAGTAACTATCAAGTGTGACTTCGTAACTGTAGCCAGGTCCAGCGATTAACGGATTGACCCAGCCAAGCATCAACTTGTTGAATGGTCCATGATCACCACAGTTAAAATCCATCATATCCCATGATCCAAGCGGACCAACAGCATCCGGCTTATATAAATCTGGTAAACCAAGCAGATGTCCAAACTCATGAATATAAGTTTCAGCATTAACCGTAACTGGATTACTAAGTGTATTATCAAACATAAAATCGTAACTTGCCCACACATAACGCCCGAGTTCTTTGCCGTCTAAAACAGGGGTTGCATGATATTCAAAATATTGTCCGCTGAATACCCATGCCCACCAGGGATCATAGTCATAACTATAATCGGTTGAATAGATGAAGACCACGCTATCAAGTAGGCCATCATTGTTATCGTCATATTGGGTAAAGTCCGTGCTACCCATACTATTTAAAGCTTCGACAATTGCAAATTCATCACCGTAATCTTCATAAGCTTGGTAGAAACTTGCATCTTGTGTTGAGGGTGTCGTAAATTTACTAACGATTTCAAATGTAAAGTCAAGTTGTCCATAACTTGATAAAGCATAATAAGATGCTACTGACTGCCAGCCAGTGCTTGCACTTGTACCATTAAACAGTAAATCTAACTTTGTTAAGTAATCACTTGGGAATGGATCACCATAAATTTCAATCGGAACAACTAAAACATTATGTTCGCCTGTCGAAGGTGTAGCAGAAATAGCAAATGTATCAACTTGATAGTCCGCTAAAGTAACTAGATTAGGAATAAGTGAAGTAGTGCCAAGCGGAAGTTCTTCATCTGGATTTGTATTAGACGAACCACCAGCAAATTCAACTTCAATACTTATGATTCGTACTTGTGAACTAGAAATATTTTGGATTGTTAACGAGTTTGTAGATGTACTTAGTACTGTTTTAAAAGATGCAGCAGTCACTACTGCCCCGCCATTGATACTATAGCCACCATTTTGCGATGTATTAACAGTTACAGCGGTAATGGCTGTGTCTGAGGTGATTGTTAGTGCGCCACCATTATTACTATCACCAGCATAAAGACGGATTTCACCGCTCGCATTATTAAAAATCGTGCGAACAGTTGATGAATTTGCTGCAAATGTCACAACAACAGTTGAACCATTAACAATATTTAAATGCTCGTTGATAATACCATCGGGAATTTCACTATCGTAGTTGGTATCATAAATTGATGTAAGCGTTGCAATTGAAGTTTCCCCGGGATCAATAGGAGTTGTTCCACCATCATTAACCGTAAATAAGTTAATGTAAAAAACCGTGTTTCCAAAGTCGTCATCATAAAAATACACATATGTGTAGGTGTTTTCTTGCAGGACATATCCATAATCTTCATTAACCGGCAAATTGGCTGCTAAACTTTCATCATAAGCAACAGCGTCAGCTTCTGACCAGTCGAATAAGTAAATGTAAATATCAATTGGAAAATCGACACTCGAATCATCGAAAAACTCATAATCGTTCGAGTAGATTTTTGGTATAAGTGAATAGATGTCGAAGCCAAAAAAATCATTAAGCGTAGCATAGTCAATTTCACCCTCTGTGCTCGCGCTTGTGGATGTTATTTCACCTGATGAATCATCCTCTTCACTAAGTGAAGATTCACTACCACTATCGAGTGATGTAATGTCGGAGACCCCATTGCATGATGTGGCAATCAACGTAAATAACGGAATCAGCAAATATTTAAATTTCATAATTTTCTCATCTATAATTATTTTGCTAGATATTCACTATAGAGTAAATACTTTTATACTTCAAACAAGAGACAAAGTAACATCAAATAGATATTTACTTAATTTAATACTTAAAATTTTTAATCTAAACTATCGAATAGGTTCTAGTATATACTATGAATAATCTTTGATTGGAGAAATTTATGTCCGTACTAGAAATTGTCTTAACGAGTGTATTAGGGGGCCTAGTCCTTGTCGCAGTTTTTTACTTACTTGTTTTTCATACCAATAAAAATAATCGGCTTGAACTATTTGAAGTGCTTAATGACGACGCTGTAATTGGTGCAACAGTGTTCTTCGGCGATAGTTTGACTGATTTCTTCCCAGTTCAGGATTTCTTTCCAAACCGGATAATTTATAACCGTGGGATCGCCGGTGATACAACAAAAAACTTGCTTGAACGACTTGATAACGTTGTGAAGATCCAACCGAAAAAAATTATTATTCAAATTGGCACAAATGATCTAGGTAAAGGTGTCAAAATCGAAAAAATCATTAAGAATATTGAAAAGATTTATCAAACGTTACAAAAAGAAGTGCCAAATATTGAAATCATTGCTTTATCCTTATACCCAGTCTCTCATCACAAGATGTGGTTATCGCCAGTTATCGCCGGTATCCGCTCACGCAAGAAAATTTTAAAAACTAATACTTTATTGCAAGCATTATGTATGAAAATGAACATTCCCTTTGTGCAACTATATTCACAACTAGCGGATGCTAAAGGTCGGCTTAATCGCGAATATACGCTTGAAGGATTACATATCTCTGGTCGCGGTTACGCCGTTATTGCTAATGTGCTCAAGGACTATTTATAATTTTATTTTGCAATAGTGTTGTTAGATTTTTTGCTGCTAAAAGTTATTTAATAATAACTCACATGATATAATTGCAATACATTAAGAATTTATGAAAGCTAAAAAAGTATCACCATTTGAAGTATACCTAACAAATCTGCCGGAAGAAGAACAGTTTAAACTGACTGCTTATTTTTTAGAATTATCAAAACGCATCGTATTGCCACCAAAGGAAAAACGCAAGATTATACGCGACTTTGAGCAAGTTGTGCAATATTATCTCGACGCGGGTATTCCGGTTGATTTAGCGTTGCAACGGCTTGATCTTGCAAATCTTGGTGGTTTCTATGCACGTCCCGCCACGCGCTGGTTTGCCTTAGATTATGCGGCAAAAATTTATCCACTATCACTTGCTCATGGACAAATTTCCTTATTTCGTCTTTCGGTCTATCTCAAAGCACCAGTGCAACCAGAAATTTTGCAAATTGCCTTAACTTTTACGATTAAACGTTTTCCACAATTTGCGACTACTTTAAAAAAAGGCTTTTTCTGGCATTATCTTGATTCAACAAAGGGACACTATCCAGTGATGGAAGAAGTCGAGCGACCGCTTTATCCAATCCGAGTTTCGCTAAGTGGTTCAAAAACATTTAAAGTACTTTATTTTCAAAATCGCATTAGCGTTGAAATTTTCCATGCTCTAACTGATGGGAGCGGCGGAATGGTTTTCCTTAAAACATTAATTCGTGAATATTTCCGCTTACTTGGATTAGAAGCACCACTTGATGAAACAACTTTTGATATCAATTGCGCTCCCGACAGCGCGGAAGATAATAACGAATTTGAAAATGCACCGAAAGGTCCGGCATCGGGTTTTATCAATAAGAAATCACTCCAACTAAGCGGTGCATTATCGCGGATAAAACCATGTCAAATCATTCACTTTAAGATGTCTTTACCACGCTTAAAAGAAGTTTCAAAAGCTTACGGCACAACAATCACTGGCTATATTAGCGCGCAAATGTTGGTTGCTGATAAATACGCGACCGAAACTAGTAGCGGTGATTTAACTGTTCAAGTACCGGTTAACATGCGCAAGTTTTATCCTTCAAAAACAATTCGGAATTTTAGTATGTATTTTGGTGTCCGTTTACCAATTGATAAAGTGACTTCGACAAAGGAAATTATCCCGCTTGTCCATCAGCAATTAGTGGCAAATTCTTCACCAGAGAAGATGACCGAAATGCTTTATTCAACAAAGCAAATGGTACGTAAATTACGTTTTATCCCGTTATTTATTAAAACGCCAATTGCGAAGCAAGTCTATGGAATGATTGGTGAAAGAAGTTATACAAATACACTTTCTAACCTTGGAATTGTCAATTTTCCTTCGCAACTAGGTGAACATATTGAAAGTCTTGATTTTATTTTAGGTACGGCGGTTGTTAACCGTGCGAATGTCAGCGTTGTAACGTTTAAAGATACCGTAACATTATCAATTTCTAAAAATACGACCGATAACGCTTTTGAAGAACGCTTACTTGCCTTATTTAATATCGATGAAATACCATTAACAATTGAAGGGAGTGATGTTTATGAAAATGCTCAATACGTACCCACCCGCCAAAAAGCAAAAACTCGCAAGAAGTAAAATTAACGAGTGGGCAAAATGGCCATTTTTATTAGCAATTTATATCCTTCCAATTGTCAATGTTATGACCGGCCTACCAGCATGGAGTGTTGTTGCTTTATGGTCGCTATGGATTGTTTGGACGATGCTATTTTCGCCTCAACTTGTCGAATATAACCGGATCAGTAATGTGGTTAAACTGATTACTAATGTGGCAATTCTTTTAGTATTAATTGATTTATTATTATCACCGGGCTGGGCGATTGAAGTAGTCGCCTTAGTCGGTTTTGGTGGTCTTGTAATTTTAAGTATTTTATTTTTCTCTAATCTTCAAAAACAACGGCAAAATCTTTTTCCATTGTTATTATTTATTTTTGTCACAATTGCTTTATCAATTACCGGATTAATCATATGGCGGAGCAATGCGCATTGGTCAATTATCGTGCTTGCAACAACGGGTGGCGCTTTTTTACTAACAACGGGAATTGTTTTACGCAAAGATTTGATTAATGAATTCGCAAAACGTTTTCATATTAAGTAAATATAATCTAATTTTTTATTTTCCGACATTTTTATTATTGACAGTCAGGATAATTTGGCATTAATGACAAATAGCTATTTTAATATGTTTTCATTAAAAACAACCAATGGTTGAGCGAATATACAACTAAAAGGCGATAAAATCACCAAATAAGTGTTAGGAAAAATCTCAATGATTTTTATAATGAAGGTGCAAAGAGGAGAAAAACTATGCAAGAAACATTTGGTCAAAGATTTGCGCGTTTAAGAAAGGCAAGAGGACGTACGCAAGAAGAAATCGCTCAGAAAGTAAATGTGACACCGCAAGCGGTATCAAAATGGGAAAATGATATTTCTTCACCCGACATATTACTACTTGGCGAATTAGCCGACTTATTAGATGTGAGTCTTGATGTTTTGCTAGGACGGACGCCACAAGAAACAGCATTTGTCCCAGCTGAAGAACGCAAAGACATCAAAAAAATGATGCTTAAAATTATTGTCGATAGTGTCGATGGAGATAAAGTACGCATTAATTTACCGATGGCCTTAGTCGAACTCTATTTATCTTCTGGTCTTGATATGCCTGAGGTCAAAGGTAACAAAGCGCTCGCTAATCTTGATCTCGAACAAATTTTTAAGATGGTCGAGCAAGGAGTAATTGGTGAATTAATGACTGTGGAATCAAGTGACGGCGATACAGTGCGGATTGTGGTCGAATAATGAATATTTGCGTTTACGATCATGAAAACCGTAAGCGTATTCGCTTGTGGTTTCCCTTGAGCATGATTAAGTCGCGTTTATTCATTAGTTTAATTACTTCAAAAGATATTGCCAAACAACCAATGGATAAGAAGAAAATTCGCATTCTTTTACAAAAAGCTTATCCAATCTTAAAGTATTATAAGAAAAAGTATCGCCACTTCTCGCTTGTTGATATAACTAGTCGCGATCATGATGTTGTGAAGATAACGCTCTAAAAAAATACTCATCACTTGTAAGAGCACAATCTTTTCAAGGATGAGTTTTTAATTTTTTAAATCGCCTTAAATTAATTCAAAAAGAAAAATACGTGGTTTTTTCTTATTTACGCGGTAAAATAATAATACGTATTAAAGGAGTCGAACATGAATCGCTCAATTTGGCGACGTGCATCATTAATTTTAGTGCTAACAACCCTGGCAAGTTGCCAAGCGGGTGAAAATGTTAGCTTTTATAGCGATGATGTAGCGCTTCGCCTCGATTTAACTGAAGAAAAATTAACAATTTTACAATTAACAGATTTACATCTGACTTTTGGTGTTGATTATAATGACCGTAAGACATTTCAACTGATTGAAGCGCTTGTTGATTATGCCGAACCGGACCTTGTTGTTTTTAGTGGTGATCAATCAATGGCGCCATTTGGACCAATCTTGTTTCAACGTTTAGCCCACGTTGTAGAAGCGCTTGATGTTCCATGGACATTTGTTTTTGGCAATCACGATAACGACCATGCCCCTTATGAAAAATATTTAGCAAATCTTGAAAATTATGAAAACCTTTTATTTAAAGTTGGTCCAGAACTCGTCGATGGCGGGTTTGGTAATTTTAAAATAGAAACATATTTTGACAATTTGCCTTTTTATAATCTCTATTTACTTGATACGCATACCGAAACCACTGGTGATTTAGAGTATGGCTGGCTCAGCGCTGCCCAAGTCGCTTGGTATGAAGAAAAAGCAAGTGTTGATCAATTAGCAAATATTTATTCCAGTGTCTTTATGCATATACCGTTGATGGAATATGAAGAATATGTGAATACAACGCTTAACGATGGGAAAATAGTTGAAGGTATTTATCATCAAGGGATGAATACAGGGTTTTTCCAAGCGATGGTTGATCACGGAGTTTCACAAGCTGTATTTGTTGGCCATGACCATCTCAATACGTTTAGTTTTTATCATCAAGGCATCCTTCTTGCCTATGGGGCGGCCACTGGTTATAACGGTTACGGAAACACCCCGAAAGGTGGACGTATTATTGAAATTGATGCATCGAATACATTAGTCACAAATTTAGTGTTTGATACGGAGGTCGAGATATGAAATTCAAAAACCGCCTCTATATCTTTTTCACTACCTATATTTGGTTTGTTTTTCTATTCTTTTTCTTTGGTAGTCTATGGTTTTTGATTATTCCAGGTTTAGGTCTACTTTATCTTGCTTTTGGAGGGTTACTCCATGTTTGATATCATGATTAAAGCACTTGTCTATGCAATGTGGGCCGGTTTAATTCTCTCACCGATTACATTATTAACGATGCGGGTTTTTATTGTGTTAAAAGCGCGGCTCAATGGTGTGAAGTTATGGTTAGCTTTATTACTTCCATTTTCCTATGGAATCGAAAGTTTAACTGGCGATAACCGCTTAAAAAAAGTTTATCATATTTTATTAATCATATTTTTTGTGTTTTTACTACTTGGTTCTTGTTTCCTTTTTTATCAATATAAAGGTTGACAAATTTTACTAAAATAAAAAATGGTCACCAGTATTTGGTGACCATTTTCATATTGCTTATGTTTTATGCTGGTTGCATCGCGCCAAAGAGGACGAGCCACGCTAGCAGTGACTTTGCGACTAGTGAGAGAATAATATAGACGCGTTCACCATATAAATAATCAGCCCATTTACCAACTTTTTTATATTGGAGAATCATATTGATTGGGAAGGTATTAAAGGCAACGAAATATGTTGCAACAATCGCCCAAACAAACCAAGGAACACGGTCGAAATTGCCGGTTCCAAACATATAAATAAGAATGACGACCCAGGGGGCGATGCCAGCGATGCTTCCCCAGACAAATGGTCCCCAATTAAGTTTTTGTTCGCGCTTCATATTGAGTTGTTCCATCACAAGCCCAAATAAATTCATTGTCGCATTAACCACAAATATGAGAATTAATGAACCAATATCCTTAATCCCAAAAAGAGTGGCAATTAAAACAATCATGATTGAACTGCTTAAAGCATATTCAAACCAGCGAAAACGGTTGATGTTTTGTTTAAGATCTTTTTCATA
>Ga0265295_1001850_pt1 | contig 35876 bp, 31 predicted proteins | sample Munlansysbiofilm_FD_192503 | JGI IMG/M metagenome (GOLD analysis project Ga0265295, IMG submission 192503) | Leachate microbial communities from a municipal landfill in Southern Ontario, Canada - Methane capture system biofilm | ecosystem: Engineered > Solid waste > Landfill > Unclassified ... | reverse complement strand
AAAAAATACCCTAAACCAGAGAAAAGAATTATTTTCACAATCCCGTCCTTAAAAATCAACTAATTTTTTGAGCCAAGCGAGAAGAAAAGAAACAGTGGAATTATGAATCGCTCAATTTAGGTTATACATTAATTTTGGGTTTTCTACTTTATTCTATTTTTCTTCAAGAACATCATCAGAGTTAAATTTGAATCCTAACCGTTTCCCGGTTTGCATCTTTGAACTGTCAATCTTAGTATTCATCTGTGCTACGGTTGCAATCTTAATTATGTCGTATGGGGGAACTAATAGGTCAAATTCAAGTGTGTAAAGTATAGATGTTTCAATAATCTGTTTAACATCCTCTTTATTGATGGTGGCTTGTCCAAAGTTGTTGTAGAGGAATCCCATTTGCCTTTTGCCCTCAACAAAATAGTGATTCTCTCTATTTACAAATAGGCGTCCAATTAGGTAGCCTAGGTCGTCAATGCGATTGTACTTAAACGAGTCGGTTAAAAAGTTATAAACATTAATTGTGCCGCAGTAGGCGTTAAGGCTATTTTCTTTAACGTATGGCAATTTCCAAGCGTTATGGTCGCGATCAAATTTAAAAACGTTGGTATGCATACTAAAAACAAGAATATCGCCAGCAATTCTAAGTTCAGCCTCAAACTTACCCCTGTCGCGGTACTCAAGCCTCAACTTTTTGTTTGAACTTTTAATACCGGCGTTAAGCTCAATTGCGAGTTCGTGCAGCACGCTTTTTATTATGTTGAAGGTTTCGAGAGTGTTTTCGTATACTTTCTGCTTCATCCCCGATTTTTCGATTAGGGTATCTACAATTAAAGATTGTGCACTTTTGGGTTCTTTTGTTTTATGGACCATAGTATTTTGTGTTGATTTTAGAGTACTAGTAAGCTCGAGCAAATACAACTCTCTGTTTAGAGGGTTTACCGCTGTGGATGCATTTTCCTTCTTCGTTATTATCAAGAGGAATGCATCTTATGGTTGCTTGGGTTTCCTCTTTAATTTTTTCTTCTGTTTCGGGTGTTCCATCCCAGTGGGCTAGAACAAATCCCGCCTTTTCGTTTAGTATGTTTTTAAACTCGTCGTATGTATCGGCTTTATGCGTGTTGTCTTCTCTAAACTTAAGCGCTTTCGCAAAAATAGCCTCTTGCATCTCATCAAGTAGATTTACAACATAATCCACAACTTTGTTTTGGTCTACAAACTCTTTTGTAAGGGTATCCCTTCGGGCAATCTCTGCTGTACCTTTTTCCAAATCTTTAGGACCAATGGCAATGCGAACAGGGTAACCCTTAAGTTCGTACTCTGCAAATTTAAACCCAGGTTTAACGGTATCCCTGTTGTCAAAATGGGTTGATATGCCTTTTTCTTCGAGTTTAGATTTTAGTTCGTTTACCTTTTCTGATATTTTGGCTAGCTCCTCGTCGCTTTTGTAAATTGGTACAAAAACAACTTGAGTTGGAGCTAATTTAGGAGGAAGTACCAGCCCTTTATCGTCTGAGTGTGCCATTATTAATGCCCCCATTAATCGTGTTGAAACTCCCCATGAGGTTGCCCAAACATGTTCGAGTTTACCCTCTTTCGATTGGAATTTAACATCGAATGCTTTGGCAAAATTCTGACCCAAAAAGTGTGAGGTGCCAGCCTGTAGCGCTTTCCCATCTTGCATTAAAGCTTCAATACAGTACGTTTCAATTGCACCGGCAAATCGCTCGTTCTCCGATTTTGTACCTATTAAAACAGGTATCCCCATCCATTTTTCGGCAAAAGTAGCGTATACGTTAACCATTTTTATGGTTTCCTCAATGGCTTCCTCTTTGGTTGCATGGGCTGTGTGCCCCTCTTGCCATAAGAATTCGGCTGTGCGTAAGAACAACCGGGTTCGCATTTCCCAGCGCACTACGTTAGCCCATTGGTTTATTAGTATCGGAAGGTCACGGTACGATTGTATCCAATCCTTGTATGTATTCCATATAATTGTTTCGGATGTTGGGCGTACAATCAGCTCTTCCTCAAGCTTCGCATCCTCGTCAACTATAATACCATTACCCGAGGGGTCGTTTTTTAACCTGTAATGAGTAACTACGGCACACTCTTTGGCGAAACCCTTTACGTGGCTAGCCTCCTTGCTGAAAAAAGATTTGGGTATAAACAGTGGGAAGTAAGCATTTTGATGTCCTGTTGCCTTAAACATATCGTCGAGTTGCCGCTGAATTTTTTCCCAAATAGCAAAGCCGTAAGGCTTTATAACCATGCAGCCGCGTACAGCGGAATGGTCGGCCAATCCGGCCTTTAGAACGATATCGTTATACCACTGAGAATAATTCTGCTCTCTACTTGTAATTCCTTTTGCCATTAATGCGTTTTGGTATGAAGTTTGTTGGTTTTGTGTGTGAATAATGTTACAAAGAAAAGAAATAAAACTATATTATTTAAATAAAATGGAGGTTGTTATGAAAACTACAATTAAACTACTCACATTCACTCTAGCTCTTGCATTACTTGCATCGTGCTCGTCAAGTTTGCATGTTAGTAGTTCCAATCCTATTAGTGGTGATGGTATTTACTACTATGCCGATGGTTCATCTGCAGAAGTGGTTACATCAGGACCAAATACTGATAAGATTCCAGATATGGAAGTTTTAGAAATGAAGTACAAAGAGTTTTTGGCTAACGATTCAAGCAAAACCTCAGATACTGTGCTCTTTAAAACCTCCCACGAAAACCCTTACGATAGGCTTTTGGTCGATTCATACCAAGAGGCATACGAGCGCAGAATTGCTGCCAGAAGCAATCCATACTACGGTATGAACAATTGGTTTGTGAGGTATTCTACAGACTATTGGTACGCTAGTGCTTTCGATTCTGGTTTTTATAATGTTTTTGCAGTTGGTGATGAGGTTTGGGTTGAGCCCACTTGGATAACCAATATGTTTGGATGGCCATACTACAGAAACCCTTGGCTAAACCGATATAATGATCCTGATTTTATATGTTTTGATTTGTATTTGTATTTTGGTCTTCCATATAACAATTCCTTTGGTTACTATCGGGGACCTGCTCTTTACTCTAGATATTTGGATGGCTATGAGTATGGTCGTAGACCTGGTTTTGGAACAGTTAGCACAGAAACTGCTAGTGCAAGTATTGGTCAGGTAAAACATAATTTATCTACCAGACAGGTAACTTTGGGGGGCGGACAGATAAGTGCTGATAATACGCTATCAACTAGAAGATTTGATGAAGTAACTTCTCAGGTTAATAAAACTTCAATTAGTAATCGAAGAGGAATTCAAGATCCCGAGAAAAAAGAATCGGTATCTAGAACCTCTAGAGTTGTTGTAGAACCTACTCGAGATAAAGATAATAGTATTGTAAGCCCCAATAGAGTAAATGTATCTCACTCCATAACAGATTCAAAAGATGTTACTAGGTCAACACGTACTAGAGTCGATAGGTCATATACTACCAACTATACAAGGCCAAATTCAGGAAATAAGAATGAATTCAATGCATCGAAATATACCACTCCTACTAGGAGTAATTCAAAAAGGGGTATTGGAACTTCAAATATTAATGATAGCAGAACCTACAGTCGCCCAGGTAGAACTAAATTACCTTCGGTTACTTCACCTGTAAGTACTAGCAGTAGAGGTAGCTCAATTTCAAACACAAGTTCTTCGTCAAGTTCAACTACACGTAGTACAACACGCTCTAGCAGTGGTTCAAGTGTGTCGTCTGGTACAAGAAGTTCATCCTCGGGGGCAAGGTCATCAAGCAGTTCAACGTCATCATCAAGTAGTAGGGGGAAAAGATAGGTGAAACTATTTTTAGGAATGTCCAATAGTTTTACTATATTTTGGTGTCATGATATAATATATTTTCATACAACTTCCCCGAATTTTTTAAGTAAAAACTTGGATTTAAACTAATAGCCAATATGAGAAAAACATTCTTAATTTTAATATGCCTACTGCCGATTAGCATTTTTGCTCAGGGGCCAAGCGATGTACTTCGTTTATCGAGTTACTATAGTTACGGATCGGCACGTATGGTTAGCATGGGGGGCGCATTTGGAGCCTTAGGCTCAGAGTTCTCCTCGTTAAGCTATAATCCTGCTGGTTTGGGTGTTTTCCGTTCGTCGGAATTTTCATTTACTCCCAGCCTTAAAATACGTAACGATAGGGCCGAGTATTTAAACAGCTCTTATACCGATTCACGTACCCGAGTTTTAGTTGACAACTTTGGCTTGGTGGGCTCGTTTAGTCGGCTCGAAAGTGAAGAGGAAAAGGGTTTGGTTAGGCTAAACTTTGGGATTGGGTACAATAGGCTTAACGATTTTTATAGCGAAACCACGGCTCTAGGCGAAAACTCAATCAACTCGATAATGGATCTTTTTGCATCGAGCGCTCAAGGGTATACTCCCTTAGAACTTGATAGTTTTACAGGTGCAAATAGGGATGCGTGGACATCGGTTATGGCGTGGTATACATATTTAATCAATCCCAATGAGGATCTTTTGGTACCAGGAGGCGATACGTTACATTATGTTGCTGCGCTAAATCAAGGTGATGGTGTTTACCAGGATCAGTCCATTTCTTCGAGGGGTGGAGTGGGAGAGTACACCTTTTCGCTAGGAGCCAATATTGCGAACAGCTTGTATTTAGGCGCAACTATAGGTGTGCAGAATGTTTACTACGAGAGTAATGTGTATTATGCTGAGTCGGCTTTTGAAAGTAACCAGCCTCTTGCCAATGGCGACCTATTTCGGTCGTTAAACTATAACCAAAGCTTATTGCTTACCGGAAATGGTTATAACCTTAAGGTAGGCGCTATCTACAGACCATTACCCTCGGTTAGATTGGGTTTTGCAGTGCATACACCAACATTCTACGATATTTCTGAGGAGTACTTTGAAACCATGGGATCTGTTTTTAATGTTAGAAATGTATCGGACGAAACGCCTGCAAATTTATACGATTATAAAATAGAATCTCCGTATAAACTAATTGGTTCGGTTGCATATACCTTTGGTACAAAGGCTCTGATAAGCGTTGATTATGAGTTTATTGACTATGCAAAAATGCGATTTGGAAAGGGAGGTGATGGGTATAAGTTTATAGACGAAAACCAGGATATTAAAAGCAATTACACAAGCACGTTTAACCTCAAAACGGGTGCTGAGTACTGGATTGGCAGCTTAGCCCTTAGGGCTGGTTATGCATACTACGGAAGCCCTTATATCGATGGAAATGAATATGCTGCTTCGCATACCGATATTTTTTCTGGAGGTTTTGGCCTTGCAATTAATAGCGTAAACCTCGATTGGGCATACCAACGTATTCAGTTTAATGATAAGTATAGGCCTTACTTAATAGCTTCTATGGTTAATAGGGACGTTGCACAGGATAGGTTTGTTTTTACTGTTCGTTATAAGTTCTAGTTTTCAAAGTTACAATATAGTTTTAACCCCAATTATTCGAAAGAATAATTGGGGTTTCTGGCAGCGACTAAGTTTCACAACCAATTTTGTTACCCAAAATTGGGCTCAACTAAGTCGGGGTAACCCGCATTTATATTCATCATTAATAAATTTGATGAATAATGCGGGTTACATTACCAAACAAATTAAAATCAGCTACTGTTTTTATGAAAAACTGGGTTACCTTTGCGTTAGACCCATTTTTTTATGCGAAAAAAATTAATCGTCTGGTTAAGCATTCTCGTTGCGCTGCTTGTGCTACTTCATTTTTTAAAGACACCCATATTTAGATATGTTTTAAATCAAAATATCCCAAGCGTAGAGCGAAGATACGATTTACGCATCGAGTACTCTGGGGCAAGGATTGGCAAATTATCAAATATAGTTTTCGACAGCCTTCATATTGTGCACCCTAATTCGAAAACCTCGGTTGCATTTAAAAAAGTAAATACCCAGTTACCCATCCACATTCTGCTAAAACTTAAATCAAAACTAAAAAACAATACAATACGGAGAGAGCATACCTGTGCAGATACCACATTCTACTCAAACAGAATACTATTTCATTTAAACCGTCTAAACTCAATGCTCATTAACCTATCGGAGCCGCTTTACAGCCTGTACACACACTGCAGCTTTTCTTGCAGCAAGCTTGGTTTACAGTACGGTAAAAATGAAAAAACTAGCGTTTCGGGAAGTAATTTTGAATGTAATCGTGGGAATTTCAGCTTGCTCTTTCTCGTTTCTACCGATAGTGGTAACCAGCAATTTTTTACCGAAAGCAAGGTAAACCGAAGCAGCCATAGCGTTACTATTAATACTACTTTTGAGGATGGTTATACTTTTCCGCTTATTCAGTCGGAGCTGGGTACTCCTGCTGGGATGGACTCTTTAAGTATTAGTTTAGAAGATGTTTCGCCCGAAAACAAAGGTATACGCCTTGGATTAAAATCGAATCTGTACGGTTTACGAGCTCAGCACAATAGGCTTGCCGACAGCAAAGTTTTTATTGATTCGGTTGGACTTTACCTCTCCAGTAACCATTCGGAACAGATTATTACTATCGATAAACCCTCATACGCTTCATTTAACCAAATTTCTATCCCATTCAGCTTAACATCAACATTACATAGCGGGCCAGAAATATCACTTACCGTTTCGGATCATATTTTTGAGGACAACAACATTTTTGAATCAATACCCAAAGGATTATTTAAGCGTATCGAAAATATTAAGGTAGATGGCAACGTGAGCCTTACAGCAAGTATTGATGTGGATTTTTGTAAAACCGATAGCCTAAAAATATTTGCAAAGCTATCACCCCAAGGCTTTACGATTAAACAATATGGAAATACCGATTTCAGAGAGCTAAACAGGGGATTTACCCACAGGATACACGTAAATGACACCACAACCAAAGCAATTGTTTTAGATACCGTAAACCCAAGCTTTTGCCCATTAAACCAAATATCGCACCATGTAATAAACTCAGCTATTGTAACCGAAGATGGTGGTTTTTTCCGTCATAAAGGATTCGATGCCGAGGCTTTTAGCTACGCAATTTCTCGTAATATAAAGGATAAAAAATTAGCCCGTGGCGGAAGTACCATAACCATGCAGCTAGTAAAAAACCTATATCTAGATAAAAAGAAAACCATTGCCCGAAAAGCCGAAGAGGCAGTAATTGTATGGCTAATAGAATCGCAGCATCTGGTTAGTAAAGAGCGTATGCTCGAAATCTATCTAAATATTATCGATTGGGGACCCAATATTAATGGTATTACCGAAGCTGCACAGTTTTACTTTCAAAAAAAACCAATAGATATTGAGCTAAATGAGGCGATTTTCCTTGCAAGTGTTATTCCTAGACCGTCGCACTTTACGAACTATTTCGATAGTAACCTTGAACTAAAAAAACACATGCCCGAATACTTTAAAAATGTATCGAGCACCATGCTGCTACGTAAAATGATTTCTGAAGAAGAGTTTGCTGAGCTTGACACCACGGTACAGTTAAAAGGTAAAGCAAGAGAAATTCTCGAATTCAATAAAACGCCAAAACAGGGCACTTTCTGATACTATTTACTCCTTTGTTAGCTTCTCTATGGCCTTTTCGAGCTGAAGCGATTTTAGCCTCAGGTAATGATTTAACGCTTTGTTAATAAGTTCATCGGTAGTTTCGCCCTCATACGGGGCTAGTATCCTAATCTTTCTCATCACCAAGGGGTCAATATTCACCTCAGGTTTGGTAGCTTCTTGCTTTTTGGTCGGTTGCCTTGAAGCCGATACGTCCGCTTTTTCGTCCTTAATATAACGGGTACTCGACAGCAATGCCTTTTGTATATCGCTTATTGTTTGTTTGCCCTTAGCCATAAATTTTCAGTATTTCTTTTGCCAAATCATTATAGTCGTGCGCTCCACGGCTTTTAGGAGCATATTCGTAAACGGTCTGCTTAAATGCACCCGACTCCATTAACGATATGTCTTGCCTTATATAGGTATTAAAAAGTTTTCCCGCAAAATTCTGATTTTCTGACAAGCTGTGAATAACGGCTTGGCTGAACTTTGTTCTGGGATCAAGTTTTACGAAAAGTATTCCTGCTAAAGCTAAATCAGGATTCATTCGCTTTTTAACCTTATCGGAAATTAGCATAATCCTATCAAGCCCAATAAAAGCAAAATTTTCGGCCTGCATAGGAACAATAAAGTGTTTTGCTGCTACCAGCGAGTTGGTTGATAGTGTTCCTAAGCTAGGCGGACAATCAATAATAATATAATCGTAATTATGCGCAACCCGTTCGAGCTGCTCGCGAAGCATGTACTCCCTCCCTGGCTCATTGCTGAGCTGGAACTCGTAATCGATTAGCTTTTCACTTGCAGGGATTAGGGATAGCTTCCCGTTCCTTTTCACCACATCCAAAAAATCGGCTTTCCCTATCAGTAATTCCCCAATTCCTACACCATTAGAATCAACTCCAAAAGCCGAGGTTAAATTGCATTGGCTATCGAGGTCAACTAACAGTACCCGTTTTCTTTTACGCGATAATGCGGCACCAAGATTTAAAACCGTAGTAGTTTTACCTGTTCCTCCCTTGTTGTTTATTATGCTAATAATATTTGCCATTGGAATATTTTGTAATAAAAGTAATCAATTTGATTCAATTATATATATTTTTTTTGATGGAACCATACAATTTACTTTAAAACATGGTGCAACTGGTGGTTTTTAACTCTTTTAACATAAAAATTGCAAAATTTAGGCTCGTTTTGCCAACTTTATCATTATTTTTGGGTTTATGGAATATAGTAACAAGCTGTAACTTCTAAACCATGAAAACTTTCGTTAAACATTGCATTCTAATATCAATGCTGCTAATGGGCTCTATAGCTCAAGCCCAGCTTGCGAGAAATTTGCACAAACTATACAACCCAGCCTATTTCAACAGGGTTGAGTCATCATCGGACACAACAACCTTTGACCCTTGGAAGATTAGTGGCACTCGAAAACCTTGCTACTCAGTTGAAGTAGGATCCAGCTACTCAAATTTTGGCGGGGGATTATCGTCAACCTTTATAAGTCCAACGGTATCGTTTATGGCCACCAACAAGCTGCAAATTACCGCTGGCGGAAAGTTTTCGTACGCTAATATGGGTGGAATACCTCTGATTAAAAGCGTTGGTGGTCAGCTTTTTGAGCAACAAACCTCTGGAAATCCAACCGAGGCATTTGCTTATGCGCACTACCAGCTAAACGAAAAATTGAGCTTCTACGGAATGGGATCCTTTGGCAAGAATCAGCTGTATATCTCGCCCTATAAAATGGGTGTTGGCACTACAGATTACAGCCAATTTTCATTGGGAATGGACTATAAAGTTTCGGAAAAGGTAAGCATTGGAGCATCATTTGGAGTAATAAATGGCCCAGCTTTCGGTTGGGGCTACTCACCATTTAATCAGTATGGTTACCAGCGGCATAACCCATTCTTCCCCTAGCAAGCTTACTGCTCTTCAATTCTTTTAAAGGTTATGTGCTTGTTATAATACAAGCCCGATAGGTACTTCACTACCCTTTCGGGAGCCTGCTCTAGCTTATTGTCTAACCCTTGTTGTAGTTTGGTGCATACCTCTTGGGTAGTTAGCTTGCCATCGATAAGCAGCCATAATTTCGATCCAATCTCATCGAGTTCAATGGTGATATTCGGCGAACGATTAAGGCGTTTCATTATGCGAAGCATAAACCGACTCCTGGTACGGGGTACGAGAATAGTTACCAACCCCGAATCGGTAACCTCAAATGCCTGCAATTTTTCTGGCACAAGTTCTAGTGCATTAGCACTCTTTAGCGATTTATCTTTTTTTATTTTGCTCATCTTTAAACTTTTTATTGAAAAAAGGGGTGCCATAAGACACCCCCTCTATTCTATATTAGAATTTCAACTGTACGCTATGGGCTATAACCCCACAGTGTGACTGTTTATTCTGAAACACGCTCGAGCCATTTAAGCATAAATAGCATTGTAAACATTGAAATTACGCATGCAACTACAAAAATCATCCATGTTGCCCATAGAGGAATACTATTATAGAATATTACCCCAATAAACAGGAGCTGGTTTCCTAATGCTGTGGCTGTTAACCAACCACCCTGCATAATTCCTTGATATTTTGGAGGAGCAACCTTAGAAACAAATGCTATTCCAAGTGGAGAAATAAACAGCTCGGCAACGGTTAATATTAGATAGGTTCCAATCAACAACCATGGGGTAACCCTTGCAGCATCGGCTAAACCACCCATTGCAATTCTCTCTTCGGTTGTAGGAAGGCCAATAGAACTTAATGCCATTACTGCAAATGCGGTTGCTGCAATTCCCATACCAATTGCAATTTTCTTAGGTGTGGAAATTTCCCATCCTTTTGACTTAAACCAGCCAAATAAACCGATAATTACCGGAGTTAAAAATACCACGAAAATAGGGTTAAATGCTTGGAATACTTCGGCTCCTTGAAGTGTAGTGAAACCTAAGTCGATATTCAGCATTCTTGTGTAATCATTTGCAAATAGAGTTAGGGTCTGTCCGTTTTGGTGGAATGAGAACCAGAAGAAAATAACTACTGCAAATACTGCAAAAAGAGCATATATTCTTTGTTTAACCTCTTTAGCATCCATTTCAACTTCAACAACAGAATTAGTGTCTGATTTTACAACTTTTTTAAGTGCAGGGTTTGGAAGATTTTTCTTATTCAGAGCAAAAATAGCTAAGGATATCAACATTGCAATAATTGCAATTCCGAATGAATAATGGTATCCTTCCATAAAAACATTTAGGTACTCGTTAGCAAAAGTACCCAAGTCAGTAACTGCACTACCATCTAAAGTAACTTGATTAGCAAGTTCGACAAACCTAACTTTTGCTTCAGGAGTTAAAGTGCCACTTACAAATTGGTTACAAAGTCCTGGAAGGTCTGCATTAAATCCAAATCCATTGGTTTGAACCCACCAGTTTCTTAGTCCTACTGCCAAAAATGGAGCAAACATTGCGCCAACATTAATAAACATATAGAATATCTGGAATCCAACCTCTCGTTTGTCTTCATACTCCGGGTTGTCGTATAGCTGACCAACAACTGCCTGCAAGTTACCTTTAAATAAACCATTCCCAAAAGCAATTGAGAACAAGCCGAAGAGAGTTAATGCTAGAATTAATGGCATGTTTTCAACAGGTGTTTTTGTTGGAATTGCAAGCAAGAAATACCCTACTGTCATCAATACTAAACCGGCAAGAATAGTGTTTTTATACCTTTTTGTTTTATCGGCGATTAATCCACCAACCAAAGCTAAAACATAGATTAAAGCATAAAAAACCGAATAAATAACTGCACCGGTTGAACCTGTAAATCCAAACTTATTATTTAGAAACAATAAGAGAATCGCCATCATAATGTAGAAACCAAATCGTTCCCCCATATTGGCCAAAGCTGCTGGAATTAATCCTTTGGGTTGTCCTTTAAACATAATTGTTTGTTATTAGTTAATATATTAAAAATTTAGTTTTTTATTATAGAACCGCAAATATAGAAAAACTTTTCGCTTTAAAACATAAACTACATCACTTTAGAAAAGATATGTTCGACTTTTCTGTGGATATGGTTCTATAAAAAAATGCTAGGTTGAATTGCCTAGCATTTATACCCAATATTATTTAGCTCGCATTATTCATCAAATTTGTTAAAGATGAATGCAAATGTGGGGTTAGCATCACACCCTAACCATAAACCTCCCTTTTGGAAGCTTTTAGAGTGTTTTTTAAAAGGGAAACAATTGTGAGTGGCCCTACACCACCAGGAACGGGAGTAATGTAGCTACATTTGGGAGCCACCTCATCGAACTTAACATCGCCTAAAAGTTTCCAACCCGATTTTGTTTTATCGGATTTTACCCGTGTAATACCCACATCAATAACAACTGCACCCTCTTTAACCATATCAGCTGTTACAAATTCAGCCTGACCAATAGCTACGATTAGAATGTCGGCAGTACGAGTTATAGAAGGGATATCTTTAGTTCTGCTATGACAAATGGTTACAGTACAGTTGCCTGGGGTTGCTTTTTGTAGTAGCAAATTGGCTACTGGCTTTCCTACAATATTACTTCGCCCCAAAACAACGCAGTGCTTCCCACTAGTTTCAATTTTATACCTACTCAATAGTTCAATAATGCCATCGGGGGTTGCCGGAACATACGAGGGAAATCCAACAACCATTCTTCCCACATTAGCGGGATGAAAACCATCAACATCTTTTTTGGGATCGATTGCCTCAATAACCTTTTGCTCTGATATATGTTTTGGCAGTGGCATTTGAACAATAAAACCATCAACATCCGAATCTTGATTTAGCCTTTTAACCTCAGCGAGGAGATTTTCCTCAGTAATTGTATCCTCAAATCGTAAAATAGTGCACTTAAAACCAACCTGTTCGCAAGCCTTATCCTTATGCCCAACATATGTTTCGCTACCACCATCGTGCCCCACTAAAAAAACAGCCAAATGGGGTACCTTTCCACCATTCGATTTAATTAACTCTACCTCTTGCTTAATTTCATTTCTTACCTTGTCGGCAATTTTTTTTCCATCAAGTAATTCCATAGCTATGCTGTTTTAATATTAGTACTTTATTTCAGATTTGATGTATATCTACCTACGAGGCATATTGGCCATCATTCGGCTTAGCTTTTTATCTCCACCACTCGACACCATTTTCATCATTTTTCGCATCTCATCGAACTGCTTAATCAGCTTGTTTACCTCTTGTATAGAGGTGCCACTTCCCTGAGCTATTCGCTTACGGCGCGAACCATTAAGTACGGCTGGATTCTCACGCTCATGAGGCGTCATTGAATAAATTATCGCCTCAACACCTTTAAACGCATCGTCATCAATATCAATATCCTTCATCATCTTTCCCATGCCGGGTATCATGCCAGCCAAATCCTTTAGGTTACCCATTTTTTTAACCTGAGCAATTTGCGAAAGAAAATCGTTAAACGTAAACTGATTCTTGGCAATCTTTTTCTGGAGTTTTCGCGCTTCATCAACATCATACTGCTCCTGTGCACGTTCAACTAACGAAACCACATCACCCATACCCAAAATTCGGTCGGCCATCCGGTCGGGATGGAACACATCAAGTGCCTCCATCTTTTCACCAGTACTCACAAATTTAATGGGTTTTTCAACCACCGAACGAATGGATAACGCTGCCCCTCCTCGGGTGTCACCATCGAGTTTGGTAAGCACCACCCCATTAAAGTTAAGCTTATCGTTAAACTCTTTAGCCGTATTAACCGCATCCTGCCCTGTCATCGAGTCAACCACAAAAAGAATCTCGTTAGGGTTGGCAGCCTTCTTAATTGCGGCCACCTCCTTCATCATCTCCTCATCTACAGCTAAACGACCAGCGGTATCAATAATCACCACATCATGCTTATTCTGCTTGGCATATTTGATGGCATCCTTTGTAATAGATACAGGATCTTTGCTCCCTTCAACAGAAAAAACGGGCACCTTAATTTGCTCGCCCAATACCTTAAGCTGTTCAATAGCCGCAGGCCTATAAACGTCGCCAGCAACCAGTAGCGGGCTTTTACTTCTTTTTGATTTGAGAAGATTTGCCAGCTTACCTGAAAAGGTTGTTTTACCAGACCCCTGAAGTCCCGCAATAAGAATAACCGAGGGATTACTACTTAAATCAATACCCTCAGCCTTCTCGCCCATGAGCATAGCAAGCTCATCGCGTACAACCTTAACAATCAGCTGACTAGGTTTAAGCGAATTGAGCACATCCATACCCAAAGCCTTGCGTTTTACCTCATCGGCAAACTGCTTGGCAATTTTGTAGTTTACGTCGGCATCGAGTAACGCTTTTCTAACATCTTTAAGTGTTTCGGCAACGTTAATCTCGCTAATTTTGCCTTCGCCCTTTATTAGTTTAAACGACCTCTCGAGCCGTTCCGTTAAGTTTTCAAACATAGAGATAATAAATTTTGTACTTTAACCTAAAAAAGAATTCTGCAAAGGTAAGCAAAAAACATTGTTTTTCACACTAGTAGCTTCAAGTGAACAATTAACACCCTTGCTGCGAATTATTAAGATAATTGCACTAAACATGCATGATTTCGAATAATGATTAACCCCAATTAGTAATTCGAATAATTGCTATCTCCGACAGCGATTAAGTCTCACAACCAATTGTATCAACCTTTTTTAGGCCTTAATTATGGAAATAGAACGCTCTAGAAAAATAATGTTCGGCTTATGTTATAAAAACGGTTGTTATAATTGCTTGCTTTTTAGCTTTTGCGCCACCACATTGTAATCTAAGTAGTATAGTAGCCTAATTGATATGCTGTTTCCCTTTGCAGTACCCAGCAAATCTTCTACATTATCGAGATATCTGCTCCTAACAAACTTGTCAGAACTTTCTATCGAATTTTTCCACACGACAGAGAGTACGCTACCGGGTGCAAAGTTCCACTGATAGGTTAAATCAATATTAAAAAGATTGGCGTTGATATTACCATCAAAATCTGCGTTTTCCATTTTAGCCGACAGCGTTCCGTCATTATTTAACGAATGATAGCTTGAGTAATCGAGCCAACGCCAGTAATGCCTAACCCTAGCGCTTAAAAACGAGGTGGCATTAAACGTGTATGTAGCATCAATTGTATTTGTTAATGTTGACACATCGCGAAGCCCCATGTATACAGTGGAGTTATCGTTAGTTTTTGCTACAAAACCAATATCGTTCCGATTAAAATCTTGCTGTACTTGGTACACCATAAAAAAACTGTTGCTAAAACGAATACGCGGCGAAACTCGAATAGAAAGATTATCCATATCCATTGACTGTGCACGCCAGTAGCTTACCCGAGTATCAAGAGCCAACGTTTTACGGTAATCCGATGATGTTGAAATTCTACCAGAAAAGCGGCGGGGCCTAACAACCATAAACCCATCAACCCGAGGTTCATCATAATCGTGAGTTTCGTGTGGATCCATCCAAAACTCACCGCTTACCATATGATATGATTTGGCGAAAGTTGTATTAAAGCTTATGTAGAAATGTGATGAAGTATACGCTCTAGGAGTATACAACATTCTATACGAACCTCCAATCCAGCTGCTCCAATTTAACAGCTTCCAAAATGGCTTATACACCTTGTAGCCTAAGCTTCCACCATTGCTAAACTCATTGGCCTTTTGTAAAAAGCCCATGTCGTTGGGGTTATAATTTTCGGTTTCGGTATTTGTCCATGTTTGAAAAAGAAAATTACCTGAGGTTTTATCGAAGCCAATATTATACTTATAGCCAACATCCGTTTTATCATCAATTATCTGACTAATCATTCCCTTACCATAAAGCGCATACATATTTTGCTTATCGCGAAAAACAAAATCGGTTGCGCTAACATTAGCCATGTAATCACTTGCAGGGGTATACAGGTTTGTGTTTACTAAACTTACATACGAATTATTTTTAAGGGTTTGGTCGAGCACCAGCATGTTATAGTTGGTAAACCCTTGGGTTAAAGCCGTGCGTTCTCTCTTAGCAATGGTGTCTAAAATCACTGCATAAGTATTTGATGTTATAGCATTTAGCACACCCACCCCCAAGCCTTTTGATGTTCGCCCCGATATTTTGGTGGCGTTAATCATGGCCGTTTCGTAGGGGTTTTGAGTAATCTTCTCGTTTTCCTTTAGCTGTTTAGAAACACCACCATACCCTTTTGGTGTAGACCCTATTCTGCGCGAGTAAAAAATTCCTCCCTTATCAAACAAGTCCATCCCCTCGTTAAAAAACGGTCGCTGCTCGCCGTACTGCACCTCGTATGGCGAAATATTTAAAACCTTATCGTCCGATTTTACTTGACCAAAATCTGGAATAAGCGTCATATCGAGGGTGAAACTCTCGGTAATACCTAGCTGAAGATCTAGTCCGCCATTGAACCGCAAAGAGACCATCTCGTTATCTGGATGCTTATCTACATAACCCGAAATGTAGGGGCTAAACGAGAGCCTAACTGGCGTGTCGATGTTATAAATACCCGACAGCTCACCCGACTGGTTAACGATACCCGATATTGAGTTATCAATAGGGTTCCATGAGTTCCACTCGTTGTATCGCTTAATTAGCCTCCTGAAATTCACACCCCAGCTTTCTTGAACCTTACTTGAAAATCTTAGTGCCGAATAAGGGATGCGCATTTCCACAAACCATCCTTCACTTGTAATCGAAACCCTACTCTCCCAAACCCCATCCCAGCTTCTATCGGAGCGATTACCCGTACGGCGAATATCGGTTTGCACTCCCGATGCCGACACGATAAACTCTAAGTAGTTTATACCATCGTTATACGGACTGATTAGTACGCTAAACACGTCGGATTTCAAATTATCGGAATTGTCCCGCTTACCTAATTCTCTGTATATATTCTCGGGCTCCTCATCGTACAACGATGCCCCAATATATATCGAAGCATCATCGTAAAGCACCCTAACCTCAGTATTTTCTGAGGGATATGACCCATTAAAAGGTTCATACTGAAAAAAATCTTTGGCAACCTGCGCTTTGCTCCATGCATCTTCGTCCAGAACCCCATCAATGGTAATCCGCTCCGAAATCCGATGAGCGCCTATGGTACGCTTATTATCAGGAATACCCTTCAGCGGTTTAGTTTCACCAGAATATATACACAGTATGTATACTGCGCCTACCAATAGTATTCGCTTAATCATTCGGTTAAATATGTTGTTTCTCAAAGGGGTTTGTCAGCACTTATTTGAGCTATAAAAATACTAAAGGTTTAATATAAGTTACCTATTTTTTTAGCACCGTTAGTAATCAATAAAAAAGGTGTCTCCCATGGTATGGAGACACCTTTTTGTAGCTATTATGCTGGTTATACTGGCTTACCCATTTTTAATCCAGCTAATTATTTCGGGCGAGTCGGGTTTTTCACGCGGTGCTATGGATTTTACGAGTCTCCCGTTCTCATCAACTAAAAACTTTTGAAAATTCCACGAAACATTACCATCGAACACACCATTCTCGGACTTGGTTGTAAGCCACTTATACAACGGGTGAATTGACTTACCTTTTACCGATATTTTAGCCATCATGGGAAAGGTAACCCCATAGTTTTGTGTGCAAAACTCTTCAATCTCACTATTGGTGCCGGGCTCCTGATTTAAGAAATTGTTTGCAGGAAACCCTATGATTACGAACCCCATATTTTTGTATTGCCTGTAAAGTTTTTCTAAAATTTCGTACTGTGGAGTAAACCCACATTTCGATGCGGTGTTTACCACCATAACCTTTTTACCCTTAAGTTCACTCAGCTCAAAAGTTTCGCCCGTTAGCGTTTCAACAGTAAAATCGTAGAATGATTTCTCTTGACTCCCAGCTGTATAAACAATGGCTAAGGCAGAAATTAGTGTCATTAATATTTTTTTCATTGTTAAATTAGGTTTAGTGTTATCTTAAAACAACATTTTAAACTTATTGTTTTAAAACAACTCTAATTATTTAGACAAATACCCCCCTTTTTAATATCTTGCTGAAAATTAGCTTAAAATCCATTTTGCTATGCCATAAAACTTACCATACGCTACTAAATACATTTTAAACCCTACTATTTTATGAAAACTAACAAAACAACATTAACTGTAGTGGTTATGCTAATGATACTTTCCATAGCGCTTAACCTATATCAGCACTACAATAGTAAAAGCCTTACTAGCAAACTAAAAGGGGCAGAAAAGCTCTTCGCATTGAATTTCACCAATTCCGAGCGAGATTTATTAAAAGATGATGTAACGGAAGCAATTGAATGCTACGAATTAATTCATGAGTTTGATATTCAGAATGATTTAGAATTCTCCCTTGTATTTGCCCCTGTACCACCTAGCTATTCGCCAAACTTCGAAAGCAATTCTTCCGATTTCGACCTACCTCAAAACGTGAGTTTACCCGAGAATAGGGAAGATTTATGCTTCTACACAATTGCCGAACTATCATACCTCGTAAAAAACAGGGTAATTACCTCTAAGGAACTCACTGAAATATACTTAAATAGGATTAAAGACCACGACCCTGAGCTACTTTCTGTAATTACCCTTCTTGAGGAGAGAGCGTTAAAACAAGCTCAGCAAATGGATGAAGAGATGGCAAGCGGTAAACACCGTGGTCCGCTACACGGCATACCCTACGGAGTAAAAGATTTGCTAGCACTAAAAGATTATCCGTTCACCTACGGATCACCTATTTATAAAGATCAAATTGCCACAACAACGGCATCGGTTATTGATAAACTCGATGAGGCAGGAGCCGTTCTGGTTGCAAAGCTATCGTTGGGCGAATTTGCATGGGGCGATGTGTGGTTTGGTGGCAAAACCAGAAATCCGTGGAATACCGAAAGGGGTTCGAGCGGATCGTCGGCTGGTTCGGCCTCTGCAACAGCAGGTGGACTGGTAACCTTTGCCCTTGGTTCAGAAACATGGGGATCCATTGTTTCCCCATCAACCGAGCGCGGGGTAACAGGGCTACGCCCTACCTTTGGTCGGGTAAGTCGCACGGGAGCAATGACCCTCTCATGGTCAATGGATAAAATTGGCCCCATCTGCAGAACTGCTCAGGATTGCGCCTTAGTAATAAATGCCATTTCGAGTATCGATAATATGGATAAGGTGTTGGTAGACGTTCCGTTAAACATCAACCTTAATGCAGATATTAGTACGTTAAGAGTAGGGATTACTGAGGACTACTTTAAACAAGATTATCCCTTTAAAACTAATGATAGCATTGCTCTACAAGCTTTCAAGGAACTAGGTATTGACTTTATCCCTGTAAAATTACCTGAGCACCTTCCCATGTCGGTCCTATCATCAATTCTCGATGTGGAAGCAGCGGCTGCATTTAGCCATATAACCCTGAATAACCTAGATGACCAAATGGTTAGGCAAGGGAAAAACGCATGGCCAAATCATTTCAGAAAAGCTCGTTTCGTACCTGCTGTTGAGTATATTCAGGCCAACAGGATTAGAACTGTACTTATCGATGAGTTTTCAAAACTATTTGAGGAGGTTGATGTAATTATAACACCTAGTTTTGCTGGCAACCAATTACTAATGACAAACCTAACGGGTCACCCAGCAATCTCGATACCTACCGGATTTTCCGATAATGAATTACCAACTAGTATAACCCTAATTTCGAACTGGTACAGAGAAGACCAAATACTTTTACTAGCTAAAAAGTACCAAGACAAAACCCAATGGTTTAGAGAAAACCCAAAGGGTTTTAGCGAATAGTTTCATACTTTAGTAAAAGCTGGAATGCAACCCAAATTTAATAAAAAGTATTAGCCCCGACCATCAAGATCGGGGCTAACGCTTTTTAACCCGCATTATTCGTCAAATTTAATTTATTAATGATGAATATAAATGCGGGTTGCCCCGACATAGTTGAGCCTAATTTTGGGCAACAAAATTGTTTGTGAGACTTAGTCGGGGTCGGAAATAGCAATTATTCGAAATAATAATTGGGGTTAAACCAACAGGCTTGCAATTTGGTAAAAAGCGAACGAAATAATCCAAGCAAGGCCTGTGGTGTAAAAAATTGTGAATGCCGCCCATTTCCAGCTACCCGATTCCTTTTTAATGGCTGCAATTACCGCTGCGCATGGGAAATATATAAGTATAAAGAGTAGGAACGAGAATGCGCTGATGGGGGTGTACACCTTTTCGCCAATTTTGGGCCCTGATGTGTAAACCTCGTTTTTCAGGTTATGAATTAGTGTGTGACTTGTTTCATCGGCATCTTCGCCTGCCTGAACAAGCACGCCCAGCGTGCTAACCACAACCTCCTTAGCTGCTATGCCCGAAAGTAGACTAACACCCATTTTCCAATCGAAACCAAGGGGGCGGATAGCAGGCTCAATAAATTTACCTATACGTTCAAGGTACGAGTCGGTTTGTTTTTCCAAAGCCATTTGGTTGCCTGCATTCCGAATAGAAATCGAATTAGGCGTAAAAATGCTATCTGTTTCTGCTGCATCAAAATTACTGCGAGCCAAATGGTTTGCTTTGGCTGTTGTAAGCTGTTTGGCCTGGATTGTGTTTGCTGATATATCTCTACTATCCTTAGGGAAATAGCCTAAAGCCCATATTATAATAACGGCAACCAGAATTACACCCCCCATTTTTTTAAGGTACTGTGATGCCTTGAACCACATGTGCCTAAGAGATGATTTTAGTGTTGGAATTCGGTATGGAGGCAGCTCCATTACAAACGGAACATCATCGCCTTTAAACAACGTCTTTTTAAATAGCAAGGCCATTACAACGGCAATGGTAATGCCAATTAGATATATCAAAAAAAGAAGCGACCCGGCATTATTTGGGAAAAATGCACCTAGAAAAAGAATGTAAACGGGTAACCTGGCGCTACACGACATAAATGGGTTGATAAGCATGGTAACCATCCTGTTGTTTTTATTTTCGATGGTGCGCGTAGCCATTATGGCGGGTACGTTACAACCAAATCCCATAACAAGGGGTATAAACGATTTGCCATGCAGCCCAATTTTGTGCATCAATTTATCCATAATAAAAACGGCGCGAGCCATGTAGCCAGTATCTTCTAGTATCGAAAGGAAGAAGAAGAGTAGGAGTATGTTGGGCAAGAAAACTATAACGCTTCCAACCCCGCTAATAATTCCATCAATAAGCAGATCTTTAAATGCGCCGTTGGGCAACAACTCTTGCATAAAATTGCCGAGCAGCGATACCCCTTGGTCAATCCACTCCATTGGGTAGGCACCCAGCTTAAAGGTGGTGAAAAAGGTAAACCACATAAAAAGCAAAAAGATTGGAAACCCGAAGTATTTATGGGTAATAAAGTCGTCTATTTTTTGGCTATTTTGCTTTTTCTTTTTCGGATTCTCTATATATGTTTCTTTGAGGGCTCCAGCTATAAAACCGTATTTAGCATCAGTTATAAGGGTTTCAGAGTCTTCGTTGTAAATATCTTCAAGCTGCTTTAGTTGGGCATTAGTCGTATCAACTATTTTTTGGTATCCTTTCGTTTTACTTAAAATTCGGTGAGCTTGCTTGTCCTTTTCGAGTAGCTTTATGGCCAGATAGCGAGACGAGTAGTGTAGATTTACATTTTGGCTCTCGTTCTGCTTTATGGGGACTTGGATTGCCCTAATACTACGTTCTATATGCTCACCATAGTTAAGGTGAATGTGCCTTAGGGTTTTGTCCTTATCGGTATAAACATTTATTACCGTATCGAAAAGTTCCGATATACCTTTGCCTTTTGAGCTTACCGTTGGTACCATGGGGATACCTATCATTTTACCCAAATCCTTGTAGTTAAACTTATCTCCCTGTGCTTCAAGTTCATCGTACATGTTTAGGGCCATTACCACCTTAATATCCATGTCGATAAGCTGAGTGGTAAGGTAAAGGTTCCGTTCAATGTTCGATGCATCAACCACGTTTATAACAAGGTCGGGTTTTTGATTGTGGATAAACCTGCGAACATACAGTTCCTCGGGTGTGTAGGCACTTAGCGAGTAGGTGCCTGGCAGATCGGTTATGTTAAAGGTGTAACCTTTATGTTTAAAATGTGCTATTTTTGAGTCTATCGTAACACCGGCATAGTTACCAACATGCTCACGCGCTCCCGATGCAAAGTTGAATAGGGTCGTTTTCCCTGAGTTTGGATTGCCAACAAGCGCTACGTTTACAATTTTCCCTAACTTTTTTGCTCCGGTAGCAGCAATATCAAGTTCGTCTTTATGCTCTAGAGTACCGTTATAGAAAGGTTTTAGAATATTTTTCGCCTCTTCGGGGGTAACTACTTCAATTAAATTGGCTTCGCTTCTACGTAATGATACTTCGTAACCCATAATTGAGTACTCAATTGGGTCTTTTAGTGGGGCATTCTTTATAACGGTAACTTTTTTCCCCTTAATAAACCCCATCTCAATTATCCGTTTGCGAAAAGACCCACGTCCTCTTACCTTCGAAATTATTCCATATTCACTATTCTGTAGCTCGCTTAGTAGCATTAATTGTAATATTTAAAAAGACTATTTATAAATAAGATGCAAACTTAATACCTTTTATTAAAATACTAGTCCCCAAAAGTTGGTATTTTGGGTGAATTAGCAAGGTAATGCTTAACGTGCTGCAAGTAATTTAGCCCAGAAGCTTAATTATTACCGCTCATTTTTCTTTTTACAACAATAAAATCGATACATTGTTTTATTCGTAATAAGACATTAGTTTTGTAACAAATAGTAAACACACAGTGCAAAAAGACGAAAACATATTAAGCAGAATAAAGGGATTGCTAGGTGATGGTAGTGCAAATCTTAGCATACTTGAGCACAATGTTGGTATTGAAACCCAGGTTGAGTACTTCGATTTTTCGAAAACACTCAATAAGGTTACAAACCCAGATGAAGTGATTGCCGAAGAGGCTAAACTATACGACGAAGATATTGCCATCGCAGATAAGAAGAACATATTGGCAAGCTTGGCTAGCATTAGTAAGGCCGAAGCGTTCAGGATAATTCAAAAGTTCTCGCAAAGCGCTCCTGATAATCTTAAGGATTGGTCGATAATGGCGTTGCAGGAGAGTCGTATGTTGCTCGAATCGGAGCTTCTCGATGAGCAGCAGGTCTACATCTCAACGGGCCTAGGGGGTAAGGGTGGGAAGCTACGCTATTTTATCGTAATCTTTTCAGCCAATCAAGATATCCCCCTCACAGGTAATCAGAAAGAGCTGGTTGAGAGTGAGTTTTTATTTTCATTAAAGGCGCATGGCTGCGAAATTGAGGATATTGTTTTTTATGATAGATATCTTTCGTTAACCGTACTGATGCCCATGAGTGTAACACTTAGAGAACCTTATGCTCAGGCAATATCGGAGTGTAACTCGTTGGGTAACTTTTTGAAACCCGAGTTTTTAATGACCAACGTAAAGAAACTTACAGACCATGAGATTGTAAACATAGTTGCCAAAGGGCCCGAAAAGGGGCTCGATGTAGGGAGTACAAAAAAACCCGACTAGTTACTAGTCGGGTTTTTTCTTAGTTGATTTAAAAACACTATTTCTTATCAAGATCGTCGAAACTTATTTTCGACAATTCGTTTTGCAGCCCATCAGTATCATCCTTAGACTTATAGTTTTCACGTGGTACAGGTTCACCCTGGTTTGTTTTAATGTAATCAATCGCTTCCATTAGGCCCTCGGAAAACTTATCGAAATCCTCTTTGTAAAGAAAGACTTTGTGCTTTTCGAAGAAAAACTTACCGTCCGGATTAAATTTCTTCTTGCTTTCTGTAATTGTTAGGTAATAATCATTCTGACGTGTAGCTTTCACATCGAAAAAATAGGTTCTTTTACCCGCTCTAACCACCTTAGAGAAAATATCATCTCGCTCATTTTTACCAAGCCCACCTTGATTATTTAGCTCATCCATCATTTTTATGCTTTTTTAATTTAACACTGGATAAATACTGCTCAAAAATATGAAAATAATTTCATAACTATAAAGAATTAAGCTGTTTTTCGAGTTTTCTTGAAGTTTTATGAAATAACTATTGGAATGACATGTAGTTTTAGCGATTAACTGTCATTTAGTCAGTTGTTTATGTGTGATAGGTGTTGTGGTTGAAATATTTTGATATGTTGTAGAGTATAGTTTAGCTTAAGAAAAGTAGTATTTAGTAACAGAGCAACCTACTAAAGTAAACTACCCAATCAGAGTAGTTTACTTTAACCCGCATTTGCATTCATCTTTAATTAATTTGATGAATAACACAGGCTAAATCAAAAGTAATGCTCCAACCCATCGATATTCAATTATTAGTACGTAAATTGTGTTAAATCCTTCAGTTTATTAAAATTTGCACGTATATTTGCGTTTTAAATTTTCACATACGTTCTTAGATGATTAGCAGAAGATTACTTAGGATTAAGGTGTTACAAATACTTTTTGCCTTTTATAGAGGAGAGAGTGATTCGTTGGCAAAAGCCGAGAAGGAGTTGTTGCATAGCATTAAAAAAGGTTACGATATGTACCACTACCTTTTTTTACTTCTACTCGAGATACAAGATTATGCTGAAAAACGGATCGACTTGGCAAGGCAAAAATTAATGCCAACCCATGAGGATTTGCATCCTAATATGCGTTTTGTCGAAAATCCTGTTTTTCAAATTATTAGAGAGAACGAGTCCATTCAGGATTATTTAACCTACCATAGGCTAAGCTGGGTAAACTACCCTGAACTTATAAAGAAACTCTATCAAAAGATTACTGCTTCAGCGTATTATGAAAAATATATGGAGCTCGAATCAGTTGATTTTACTGCACATAAACAGGTTTTAAACACTATTCTTAACAAGGAGCTTCTGAATTTCGAGGATTTTGAGCTTAGCCTTGAGGAGCAGAGTATATACTGGAACGATGATTTGGAGTTTATGGTAGGAATGGCTGTTAAAACCATAAAAAAGTTTAAGGAGGAACAGTCCCCAAGCATTCCAGTTTTACCAATGTTTAAAGATGATGAGGATGAGGATTTTGCAAAGCTTCTTCTACGCAAGGTTGTAGTTAAGCATTCTGAGAACAAAGAAATTATTGATAGCTATACCAAGAATTGGGATGTTGATCGTATTGCAGGGATGGATATTCTTATTATGGAAATGGCGCTAACTGAGATTATTGAATTCCCGTCAATTCCTGTTAAGGTTAGCTTTAACGAGTATATAGAGATTAGTAAGTATTATAGTACCGAGCAGAGCAGTACATTTATTAATGGAGTTTTAGATAAGATTATTACAGTGTATCGTTCTGAAAATAAGATACAGAAACAGGGTAGAGGTCTTATAGGAGAAAGTTAAGATTAGGTAAACGGATAAATTATTATATTTTTTATGCCTCGATTTCTTAATTTTTTTGGTCTCGTATTTCTACTACCCTTAGTTATTTCAGCATGTTATTTGAATAGTTCTGAAGACAAGTCTAATGCTCTGCCCGAATATATTGATGATGGTAGGGAGGCGCATGCGAGCATTAAATTTGTTGAAGATTTTATTGATTTTGGTACTATTAGTAATGGCGAGGTAGTTGTGTTTACCTATAGTTTTACCAACACCGGAAACGTACCACTTATAATTAACGACGTTATAGCGAGCTGTGGGTGTACAAAAACAAAGCTTAGCAAAAAGGTGCTGAGACCTAACGAGAAAGGAATACTTGAGGTTGTTTTTGATAGCAAAGGGTGGTATGGTACACAGTATAAGTCGGTTACCATAGTTTCAAATGCCCTAACGAAAAAGCGTTCGGTAACACTAAAAGTAAACGTAATAAAATAAATTTTAAACTTTTAAAAATCAACTAATTATGACAAACACACTATTTGTAACCCTACAAGCAGCAACAGGTGGCGCAAATCCATACATGTCTTTTATAATGATTGCGCTAATAATTGTTGTTTTCTACCTGTTCATGATTCGCCCCCAGATGAAACGCCAAAAGGAGCTACGTAAATTCCAAGAATCCCTGCAAAAGGGTGATAAGGTAATTATTGCTGGTGGTATTTTCGGAAAAGTTTTTGATGTTAAAGACGACCATATCGTAGTTGAAGTTTCTGATAATGTGAAGATTAAAGTCGTTAAGAGCACTGTGCTTCGCGATTCAAGCGATTTGTTACAGAAGTAGGTTTTTTTTATACCTTTGCAGAGTTACGGATTTATACGAATAAATTCATAGCTCTGCTTTTTTTTGCCCACTTTTTAAGCTAGAATATGAAGTATAGCGCATTTAAAAAATATGTGCAAGCCATTACCAAACAGAAAACAAGGCTCAAAACGCGCCTGGCTATTTTTGGTTTCTTCTTTGTAGTTGCCTTTATTTTGTGGTATCTCAATAAGTTAACCTACGAGTACTCCTCAGAAATATCCTTTCCGTTAAAAGTTCGGAATATGCCCAGTGGAAAGGTGCTGGTGGGTGACCCGCCCAAGCATATACCGCTACAAGTAAGGGGTTTTGGATATGTTCTTTTGCGCTACAGGTTAGGGGCAGCCCTCTCGCCAATTTATGTTGATTTGGAGCAGGCCCTGCTTATGCCTTACAAAAACTCCGATACTAAGCACTTTTTGCTAACAAGTACGCTGCGCAATGTAATTGCAAATCAGCTTCAGGGTGATTTGCAGCTCGGAGCCATAGGTATTGATACGCTTCATTTTGAGTTTACCAAGATGGTTCAAAAAAAGGTGAGCGTAAAGTTGGATTTAACATATACACTTGAACGGCAGCATTTACTGGCAAACCCAATAACACTTTCGCCTGATTCTATAGTAATTAGTGGCCCTAAAACCCTAATCGATACTATTAATTTCATTTGTACAAAGCCGTTAAATCTCCACAATCTTTCGTCAACCTATACAGCCATGGTTCCTGTAAACGAAATAAATCAGGTGGGACGTTCGCATCGGCGGATTTTGATTAAAATCCCGGTTGAAAAGTATACCGAGGCAAACATCTCAACAACTCTTGAGGTTAGGAATTTGCCCGATAGTCTGCGAATAATTTTACTACCCAAAATGGTGTCGATAAAATGCAATGTGCTGGTAAGTAAGTACCGAAATTTACTACAGGGCGAAGTAGTAAAACTTTACGTTGATTATGACGATCTATACATGCGCGAGGGTAGTAAGCTTCATGTGAAGGTTGATACGGTACCATACGCTGTCAAGATTATTGAGATAAAACCAAAAGAAGTTGACTATTTAATTGAGAAAATTCAATGATTAGGGTTGGCATTACCGGCGGAATAGGAAGCGGCAAGTCGATGGTTTGTCGAATTGTCGAGGCAATGGGCTACCCTGTTTATAATGCCGATGCAGAAGCAAAACAGCTATCCGATACGCACGAAACCATTGTAAGCGGTGCAAAAGCATTATTTGGCGACTCAATTTATCGTGATGGAAAATTAGATAGGAAGCGGGTTGGTAGCCTAGTATTTGCTGATGCTAGGCTACTAGAACGTTTAAACTCAATTATTCATCCCGTAGTGGCTCAGCATTTCGATTTGTGGGTTAAGGCAAACAGTCAGCACCGCTTGGTATTTAAGGAGGCCGCTATTCTGTTTGAAAGCGGAGCCTATAAACAGGTCGATAAAACGGTTGCTGTATGGGCACCCGATAAGGTTCGTATTGCTAGGGTGTGTAATCGCGATGGCGTTTCGGCGGACAGGGTGCGTGCACGAATGGCAAATCAAATGCCTCAGCAGCAATTGGTTCAAAAGGTTGATTATGTAATAAAGAATAATGGTGAGGAGCTGTTGCTTCCTCAGGTTGAAAATCTCGTGAAAATATTGTTAAATATCTAATTGATTTAGACATAAAATTTTTGATTTAATATGGCAAAGTATGCTAAATGGATTGGCGGTGGGTTAGGTTGGGCCTTTGGGGGGCCTCTTGGTGCCGTTATTGGTTTTGCAATTGGTTCGTTATTCTCTACCTCTGAAAAGTTTGTAAGTACCGGCTATTCAGCTAATCGCAATAGTTTTTTAGTAAGCTTACTGGTGCTTGTAGCCGAGGTTATGCGTGCCGATGGAAAGGTAGTGCAGTCGGAGCTAAACTACGTAAAACAGTATTTCTTAAAGAGCTTTGGCGAGCAAGCAGCAAAAGAGGCGTTGATGCTACTTCGCGATATTCTGAAACAGGATGTTCCGCTTCGCGATGTTTGCTATCAGGTTCGCAACAATATGGACTACCCCTCGCGGTTGCAGCTCCTGCACTTTCTTTTTGGTATCTCTGAAGCCGATGGGGTTAAGCACCCCAAAGAGATTGAGGTAATTAATCGCATTGCCAATTGGATTGGGGTAACGACCGCCGATTACGAATCAATAAAGTCGATGTTTATTGATAGCATGGAGGCGTACTACAAAATTCTTGAGGTTTCGCCCAATGCTACTAACGATGAGCTGAAAAAGGCATATCATGCAATGGCTATTAAGTATCATCCCGATAAGGTTGGGTATTTGGGTGAGGATATTCGCAAATCGGCCGAGGTAAAATTTCAAAAGGTTAATGAGGCTTACGATAAGATCAAGAAGGAACGTGGCTTGGTATAATATTCAATATTATGGACTCAACACAGAATATGCTTACGGTTAGGGTTGAATTCGAAAGAGATTTTGATGCTAAAAAACCAAATCATCTTCTTATAAAAAAAATGATATCAAAGGATATGGAATTCTACAGGGGCGTTTTGTTTAATAAATTAAAAAAACGGCTTGATATAGAGTTAATTAAACCTACCGATACGCTTCTTGTTTACTACAATTCGAAAGGTAAACGGAATTTGTCTGTAACTGCTGAAAACGATACGGTCGCAAAGGCGATACAGGATGGTGCTGAGGGAGTTTTTCCGAATAATTATAAACATGCAAAGAGTTAATATTTTTCTATGATTAAGAATTCGTCAATTGCTGTTTTAGCTCTCCTTTTTCTGGTTTCGTGTGGTAGTAACCAGCAATCCAAAACGATTAAACAGAATAAAGTTCTGGAAAGGCTTCCAATTGAGCAGGCTAGTGGCTTTAGCTTATCAAAAATAGCGCATGGTTACCAGCTCAACGTAACCAACCCTTGGCAGGAGGCCGAGGGGGTTGAGTATCGATATTTATTTACTCATAAGCAAAGTATACCAAAGGATGGTACTTTTGATGAAATCATTCAAACACCCGTGCAGCGCATGGTGTGCCTGTCAACCACGCACGTGGCTTTTATCGATAGGCTAGACGATGCCAATAAGATTGTTGGGGTTTCGGGAACTGGCTACGTAACTAGCCCTACGGTGCAAAGGCGAATTACTGATAAAAAGGTTAAAGATGTAGGGTATGAGCAGGCACTGAACTACGAGCTGGTTGTTTCGCTTAAACCCGATGTGGTTTTGGCATACGGCGTGGGAGCCGAGATGGCTGGTTATCTTCAGAAGTTAAAAGATTTAAAGGTACCCGTACTTTTTATTGGCGATTACCTTGAGGAGAACCCGTTGGGAAAGGCGGAGTGGATTAAGGTATTTGGCCTGTTGCTCGATAAGTTCGCTTTGGCCGATAGCATTTTTGGTGAGGTGCAAACCGAGTATTTGGGTCTAAAAGAGATGTTGCCTAAGGATATTGTTAAACCAGATGTTTTTATAAATCTACCTTGGAAAGATGTTTGGTATTTTCCGGGTTCAGAAGGGTTTATGGCAACATTGATTGCCGATGCTCGGGGTAATTATCTTTTAAAGCATCTTGAGGGAAATCGTAGCTACCCTTTTAGCATCGAAAATGCTTTGGGTTATGCTGCCGATGCCGATATTTGGTTAAATACGGGTATGGCTAACTCCTTGGCCGATATCACTGCCAACTTGCCAATTTTAAAGAACTTTTCATTGATATCAGATTCTACAATTTTCAATAATAATAAGCGTACAAACCCCACGGGGGGTAACGATTTTTTTGAGTCGGGTACGGTTAACCCGCACCTTATTCTAAAGGATTTAATTAAGATTTTTCATCCCCACCACCTAAACCACGAGCTGGTTTACTATAAACCCTTGCAATGAAATTAGTTACGCCAACCCATAACCCTATAGTTCGACGAAATTTTGCTCTCTTTAGCGGGTTGGTTGTGCTGTTGGCCGTTCTTTTTTGTTTCGATTTGCTTTTTGGCTCGGTTGCCATTCCCTGGCTCGATGTGTTAAAATCGGTTTTTGGTAAGGCCGATAACGATGTTTGGAATACCATTGTTCGCGATTTTAGGCTACCCAAATCAATTACAGCTGTGCTTGCGGGTGCTGCGCTATCGGTTAGCGGTTTGCAAATGCAAACCATGTTTCGTAATCCTTTGGCAGGTCCTTACGTACTGGGTATTAGCGCAGGAGCAAGCCTGGGTGTAGCCATCCTGGTTTTGGGAATGGCTTCGTTAGGGGTTTACAACCTTTCAGGATTGGGTACCAGTTTTAGCTTGGCGGGTGCCGCAATACTGGGCTCTATGCTTGTGCTGTTAGTGGTTTTAGCCGTTTCTGTTAGGGTAAAGGATATAATGACCATTCTGATACTCGGAATGATGTTTGGCTCCGCTGCATCGGCTCTGGTTAGCGTTTTGCAGTACTTTAGTAACGAATCGATGCTAAAGGCTTTTGTAATATGGACCATGGGTAGCTTAAGCTCGGTGGCGGGTATGCAGCTTAAGGTTTTTGCCTTTATTGTTGTGGTTGGGTTAGCCCTAAGCTTCATCTCGATGCGGCTACTCAATGTTTTGCTTTTGGGTGATTCGTATGCTCGGGGCGTTGGTTTAAACCTAACGCTAACCCGTACCCTAATTTTTACATCTACCAGTTTACTTGCTGGTGGGGTAACCGCTTTTTGTGGTCCCATTGGTTTTATTGGTATTGCAGTGCCACACATTGCCCGAATGATATTTCGAACGGCAAATCACGCCGTGCTAATTCCGGGCGTGCTGCTGTTGGGCAGTATAATGCTGCTATTTGCCGATATTGTTTCGCAGCTGCCAGGGTTAGAGGTTACGCTTCCAATTAATTCGATTTCAGCATTATTGGGTATTCCCATTGTGATATTCGTAGTGATTAAGAACCAACGATTTTCGGGTATATAGCTATGCAAAAGGGCACATTTTCCGTTTCGATACAAAACGTAGAGCTTGGTTACTCAAAGGGTAAACCTTTGCTACCTAAATTTTCTGTTGATACGCATAGCGGCGAACTTATTGCTTTGATAGGGCGCAACGGCATTGGTAAGAGTACGTTACTGCGTTCAATTATGGGTTTGCAGATGCCTATGTCGGGAGCAATTTATGTTGATGGTGTGCCCGTGTCAAAACTATGCCGAAAGCAAAAATCCAAAGCTTTAAGCTTTGTGCCTGCCGAGTCGGTTAGGGTGGCCAATTTGCACGTTCGCGATTTTGTGGCAATTGCTCGGTTTCCACACTTAGGGTGGACGCGTACCCTGTCGGCCACCGATTGGGAAAAGGTAAATTACGCCCTGGCGTTGGTAAATATTTCGCATTTGGCGCAGAGAGATATTGCCACCATAAGCGATGGGGAGCTGCAAAGGGCAATGGTTGCTTTTGCCTTGGCGCAGGATACTCGCATTATTATTCTGGATGAGCCAACGGCTTTTCTCGATTTACCCAATAAGTTCGAAATGGTGAGCCTGCTTTCTGATCTAGCACAGAATAACGGTAAAACCATAATCTACTCCACCCACGATTTGCAGGGTGCTATTCACGAAGCGGATACTATTTGGATGATGCTGAAAGATGGACTCTTTTCGGGCGCACCCGAGGATTTAGCGTTAAATGGTAAGTTTGAAAAGTTTCTGGCTGATAGCGAGGTGCTATTTGATATGGGGTCGGGTCTGTTTCGTAATCAGCGTCGTTCATCTAAAGCCATCGTTTTTGAGGGCGAGGGTAGGGCCGCTATTTGGACTGTTAAAATGCTTGAACGGATTGGCTTTGATGTAAAAAGTGATGGCGAGGGGCTGAAAGTAATGAGCAATGAGCGAGGAAATTCAACAGAATGGACCCTAACGAATAATGATAATCAGCTATTTAAAACCCACACCCTGTACGAGTTGGCTCAAAAGCTTCGGGAAGTAAACTCCTAGTCTGAGTAGAAGCCTATGTAGGCTAGCCATCTAAACTCACTAGTTCCCTTTTTACCAAATCTTTTAGTACCCAGCGCAGCTCGTTATACGAGTAGTCGTCGCCAAGAGCCTCTTTTGCTGGGGTAAGGCGTAAATCGTCTGTATTAGTGAAATGGTTGGTAATTGCTTCAATTTTTTTGGGGTCAAGGAGCTGTGTAATTAGTATATCACCAGATGCAATATAGTGATTAAGATGACCGGCAATGGTTGAGAAAGCCATATCACGTTCCTTAGCAATCTCGTCAATGCTTTTGCCCTGTTTAAACATCTCATACGTTACTTCATGCGACTTTTGCTTGTGAGCCTTGCTCTTCGCTTCAAATATTTCTAATTCAGGTATTTCCATGCCTTTCTCAAGGTGATACTCCCTAACCATATCAATAATATCCTTACCGAAATCGGCAAGTTTCTTGGGCCCAATGCCGGATATTAGCTTAAGTGTTTGCAAGTGGCAAGGGAGCTCGTTTGCAATCTCGTAAAGCGAAATTTGCTTTAAAATTCTGAATGCTGGAACTTTTTGCTCGTCGGCAACACCCTTGCGCCATAGCTGTAATGTGGTGAATAGCTCGCCATGTTCTAGGTCTGTTATGGGTGTTTTATCGATTTTTTTAGCGCGTTTCCGTTTGGGTAAATCGATGCTTGCCGTGGCTCTAGCATTTATATACTGCAGCGAGTTAAACCCGTTTTTGCAGGTTTTTAGGCACACCAATTTTTCGGCTATGCCCTTGGTTATTCTTTCAAGCTGAGATTTTGCCTTACTCTCTAATTCTAAGCTGTCGGTTTCGTAGTTTGTTTCCGAAAAAGATTTTAAAAAATCGTCATCTAGCTTAGGTATAAAGAATGATGCAGCCTTTTTTATTCGTTCTTGTAGTGCAGAATTCTCTTCTACCGAACCATCAGCATCTGCCATTCTATTTATCTGTAGAATAAATTTTTGTCCAACATCAAAAATATTTATTTTAAACTCGTTGCTCAGCGTGCTAAGCGAGTTGACAAGGTCGGGCAAAAAGCTCGATTCATTTTCCCGAACCAATCGTAGCGTGTAGTCAATGGTTTTTTGTAGCTGCGTAAAATCGAACAGCTCTAGAATAAGCTCTTTTTGGTAGCTAATCTGCGATTTAGATAGGGTTGCCTGGGTAGGCTGGTTGTTTTCAACATCCTCGCTAAAGCCTTTAACCGTTCTATCGGTGATAATGCTATTGGTATTAATTTTTGAGCTCAGAACCAGTCCCTCAAATGTTCGGCATCTGCTTAATGCCACGTAAACCTGTCCGTGGGTAAAAGCGGCTTGCGCATCAATTATTGCCCTGTCGAATGTTAACCCTTGGCTCTTATGAATGGTTATTGCCCATGCCAGCTTTAGTGGATATTGCGTAAAGCTACCAGTTGTTTCTTCCTTAATCATTTTGGTATTGCGGTCGAGCGTGTAGCGAGTGTTTTCCCATGTTAAAGGGGTAACCAGTATTGGCGATGGGTCGTCGGGGCATTGAACGTACAGGCCTTCATCGTCAATATCTTCGAGCGTACCAATTTTACCGTTAAAGAACTGTTTCTCGTACGTTGGGTCGTTTTTTACGAACATTACCTGTGCGCCTACCTTTAGCGTTAGGTTGTAATCGGTGGGGTATGAATGTTCTGGGAAATTACCCTTAACAGTGGCTTCAAATGTTTTTGCTTCGGTTTTTAGCGCATTAAGCTTAGCATCATTAATGCTTTTTGCCTGATGATTATGGGTGGTAAGGGTAATGTAACCGTCCTTATCGTTGGGGTTAAAATTTGGTATATATCTTTTATTTAGCTCATTTATGCTATTTGTGTCGAGCTCATTATTTCGAACCTTGTTTAGTAGATTTATAAAATACTGGTCGCTTTGCCTGAAAATTTCGCTCAGCTCAATGCTTACAAAATTGGTTTGCTGTAAGGCTTTACTGCTAAAAAAGAATACCGATTCGTAAAATTCTTGAAGAATTGCCCACTCATTGTCCTTAGCAATGGGAGCGAGCTGCTGCAAATCGCCAATCATAAGTAGCTGAACGCCACCAAAAGGTTTATATCTATTTTTAAAACGCCTTAAAACCCTATCAATCCCATCGAGCAAATCGGCTCTTACCATACTAATCTCGTCAATTACCAGTAGGTCTAAACTTTTGATAATATTGATTTTGGTTTTATTAAACCGTTGTAAACCTGAAACCTCGCCCTTTTTATACAAGTTTTCGGGTAGCTGCGGTCCAAACGAAAGCTGAAAAAAGGAGTGGATAGTTACGCCTCCAGCACCAATAGCAGCAACACCCGTTGGGGCAACCACAACCATCCGTTTTGATGTGGATTTTTTTAAATTATGCAGAAAGGTGGTCTTTCCTGTTCCTGCCTTACCCGTTAAGAATATGTTTTTGCCCGTTGTTTCAACAAAATCGAGGGCAAGCTTAAGTTGCGGCGTAACTTTAAAGGTCATTTTGTACAATAATTACTGCTACTCTTTTTTATAAAATTACAATAAAACACCTTTATTGCAAACTGTTTAGTATAAATTGAGGGAATGTTCTATGTTTATATGCTAAAAGCGAAGCAATTTCGTTAATGTTACTCTAATAAGGAAGGGATTGGCTTTAAACTTAGTCGGGGGTAATCCGCATTTGCATTCATCATTAACAAATTTTATGAGTAATGCGGGTTAAAGGTTTTTGGTGTGAATATCTAAAAAATATATTTTTATCCAAAATATAGCACGAATAGTTATGAAAAGAACACGAATAGTAGTAATTGCATTACTTTGGCTGCTTGCATTTTACGGATGTAATAGGGGCGATAAAATCCCACTCGATAGCATTGATGTGGATATTGATATTCAACGGTTCGAGAAATCCTTGTTCTCCATTAATTTAGATAGTATAGATACCGAGGCAGCGCGTTTAACTGATGAATACCCCCAGTTTTTCAACCTTTTTACCGAGGGAATAATTGGTATTGGCAATACCGATGACCCTAATTTCTCGTCGTATTTAAAAGGTTTTTTAACCGATGAAACGGTTTCCGAAACCTATGCTCAGGTAAGCGAAACGTTTAGCGATATAGAATGGCTTAATATCGAAATCACTAACGCTTTTAAGCGTTATAAATACTATTTTCCCAACAATATAGTACCCAAGGTTTACACCTTCGTTTCGGGGTTTAATAGCTCGGTAATTATTGCCGATAGCCTTGTGGCCTTTGGGTGCGACCGCTACTTGGGACGCGACTGCGAGTACTACTCAATGCTCGGAATACCTAAGTATTTGCAGTATAATATGCATCCTAAAAAAATCCCCTCGGATGTTATGCACTCTTGGCTGTTTGGCGAATTCGTATTTAACGATTCTATAGATAACCTGGTAAACAACATGATATACGATGGAGGGTTGATGTATGCAACCAAAAAATTATTGCCCACGCAGTCCGATAGCTTACTTTTTGGATTTACACCCGACCAAATGAAATGGTGTAAAAATAACGAATCGCATATGTGGGCATACTTGGTTGAGCATAAGCTCCTATTCACCTCCGAAACCTTTACCATTAACCAGTTTGTTAATAATGCACCATTTACCAAGGGATTTCCAACCGAATCGCCAGGTAAAGCTGCGGTATGGCTAGGGTATAGAATAGTACAGAAATTTATGGATAGGAATAAGGACTACTCGCTGGAGCAGCTGATGAACGAGACGAACTATCAGCATATTCTAAATGAAGCGCGATACAATCCGTAAAGCCAATGGTAATAATAAAAAACTCGCCGTGGTTTCCCTTGCGGCGAGTTTTTGTAAAAGGCTGGAGTATTTAAATCATTAAAAAGTTTTTCTCACTTTACTCCATAGATGGTAATTGGTAGCAAAAGGTTGCGTCCGATTTACAGATTCATTGTTTTATTTCACAATTATTTCACGTGGTAAGCCAAATTAGGATTAAAAACTTGTAAAAAAACCACTATTGTCCGATAAAAACAAAGTTAAACATTATAGATTCTTCGCTTCACTGCGTTTCGCTCTGAAACGTATGTTCGACAAAACCGTTGAAAATAGAAATGGCTTTGTCAATGACAAATGTTTAGTTTTTAG
>Ga0265295_1001849_pt1 | contig 35926 bp, 30 predicted proteins | sample Munlansysbiofilm_FD_192503 | JGI IMG/M metagenome (GOLD analysis project Ga0265295, IMG submission 192503) | Leachate microbial communities from a municipal landfill in Southern Ontario, Canada - Methane capture system biofilm | ecosystem: Engineered > Solid waste > Landfill > Unclassified ... | reverse complement strand
AGCAGATTGCTGAGTTCATCCAGCAGGAATGGAAGAACAACCTCGGTATCAACGTCACCCTGGAGAACCAGGAATGGCAGACCTACCTCTCCAACCGTAACCAGGGCAACTTCCAGGTTGCACGCGCCGGCTGGGTTGGTGACTACCAGGATCCGAACACCTTCCTCGACATGTTCATCACCGGTGCCGGTATGAACGGCGGTAAGTACACCAATGAAGTGTATGACATCCTGATCAACGAAGCAGCCAGAATGCCCGCCGGTGAAGACCGCTACGGCGTTCTGAGAACTGCTGAGGACATCCTGATCAACGAAGACCAGGCTCTTATGCCTCTCTACTACTACGTAACGATCAACATGATCGATACCAACAAGTGGGGCGGTTGGCATGTCAACACCATGGACTACCATCCGGTCAAGGACATCTACCTCAAGTAGGTGCACAATCAGTCTTTTCGATCCCCGGGCTTGTCTCGGGGATCTTCTTTTTGCTGGACTGAAAGAGTTCTGTTCGGTATAGTTTTACCGAAGTGCCAAGGAGAAAACCATGAAGCAGTATGACCTCAGAAGCGACACGATCACCAAACCGACTCTTGAGATGCGCAAGGTAATGGCCAGTGCAGAAGTCGGAGATGATGTCTATCGGGAAGATCCCACGACCACAAAGCTTGAAGCCTTGGCAGCAGAACTGACCGGAAAAGAGAAAGCACTGTTTGTCTCATCCGGTTGCATGGGAAATCTCATCAGCCTGTACTTGCAAGGGGGAAGAAGCAATGAAGTGCTTACGGCTTCCAACAGTCATATCATTCAGCATGAGATTGGTTCTATCAGTGCAATTGCAGGAGTGCTTCCCATCACCATTGACGTGCCAAGGGGAGTATTGAGTGCAGCAGATCTTGCCGGCAAGGTCAAAAGCGGCTCCTACGACATGGCCACCACCACCCTCATTGAGGTCGAGAATACCATTGGCGGCTACTGTTATCCCCTTGAGAACCTGGAAGGAATCAAGGACTTTGCCCAGACACACCAGCTGAAGATCCATATGGACGGTGCACGGGTCTTCAACGCACAGGCAGCCACGGGTATACCGGTGAAGACCTACGCCAAGTATGCCGATTCCATTACGTTCTGTCTTTCCAAAGGGTTGGGATGCCCGGTGGGAAGCATGCTGTGCGGAACTGAGGATTTCATCAACAAGGCACTGACGCTCAGGAAAATGCTCGGAGGAGGAATGCGCCAGACGGGTATCCTTGCTGCAGCCGGATTGTATGCTCTCTCTCATCATGTCGAACGTCTGAAGGACGATCATGCGCACGCAGCAGCCATTGCAGATGCACTGGCCAAGGCAGGTTGGGCTGAGGTGGATCGTGAAGGCGTGCAAACGAACATCATCTTCTTCCAGGTTCCCGGACTCTCGGCTCAGAACGTGGTACGCCGTCTTGCCGAACACGGAATTCTCGCCAACAACGAAGGAGAGATGGTACGCTTGGTAACCAATCTCGATCTCAATGATGAGGATACCCAGGAGGTCTGCTCCCTCATCTCCTCACTCGATATAGAGGACTGACCATGAAAACAACCCTTATTTGCTTCTCAGGTACCGGCAACAGTTATTACATCGCCAAACGCCTTTGTGACCAACTTGGAGATTGTCAGGTTCTGATGATCCCCAATCTCATGCACGGCGATCCGATTGAACTGACGGAGCAAGTAGGCTTTGTCTTTCCTGTCTACAAAGGATTCCCACCCAACCTTGTGGTGCATTTCATCCAAGAGGTCTTTGCCAAACAAGATCTCTCCCCGATCAAATACCTCTTCATGGTAGCAACGCGATATATGTTCCAGGCATACAGCTTTCAGGCCATGGATGTGGTGCTCAAGGAAGCTGGTGCGTTGGCAAGTTATGTCAACCACGTGGTGATGCCCGACGGGTATGTACCTCTCATGCACGCCCCTACCGAGACGAAGATCGACGACCTGTATGCAAAGGCTGAGCAGAAGATTGCCCTCATAGCAAAGGATGTCCAGAATGAGGCGATTCACCTCCCCTTCAGACCACCCTTGAGCCGGTTGGTGATCAACCACCTGATGGAACCCATTCATCGCGCCTTCATGGATACCGCACTCGACTTTGTGGTGACCGAGGCATGCACATCTTGCGGCTTGTGCTACCGCATGTGCCCCTCGGCAAACATAGATATGGTCGAAGGCAAGCCCGTCTTTGACCGTGCTTGTACAGGTTGCCTCGGGTGCTACCATCGCTGCCCTACGCAAGCTATTGTTTTCAAGCAGAAGGTCAAGGAAGGGAGATATCCCAATCCCAAATCAACCTATGACCAGGAGTATAGAACCTGATGCATTACGATTTCGATACCGTGGTGGACCGCACCACCTCGCTCTCTGTGAAATGGAACAAGGATGTCATCAAAACAATATGTGGCAATCCCGAGGCAGAACCGTTCTGGGTAGCGGATATGGACTTTCAGGTAGCACCTGAAGTTGCCCAAGCGGCACGCAACCTTGCCCAGCACGCTATTTTCGGATATCCCCATGCCCAGCAGCAACGGCAAGTCTTTTGCACCTGGGCAAGGCAAAGACACCAGCTCCAGCTTTCCGAACAAGAGGTGGTGATAAGCCAAGGAGTTCTGAATTCAATCGCAGTTCTTGTAGAACAGCTTACCCAAGCCGGTGAAGGCATCATCGTACCGGTCCCTGCCTACCAACCCTTTCTCCGAATCGTTCGGAATCTGGAAAGGGACCTCCTTGCTTGGCCACTTGTCTATGATGTAGAAGATCACCAATTCAGCTTGGACTGGGAGATGCTGGAAAAGCTGGCTGCAAAGGCAAAGATGCTGATCTTCTGTTCACCCCACAACCCCTCAGGTCTTGTCTTTGACCATGAGACACTCACCCGTCTTTGCACGGTTGCCAGAAAACACGAGTTGATCATCATCTGTGATGAAATCCATGCCGATCTGGGCTTCACCGACCATGTGTGCCTGCATACCGTTGCCAAGGAAGTGGGAACGACTGCCATCACGTGCATGGCCCCTTCCAAGACATTCAATATTGCAGGAGAGCACTACTCGGTCACGCTCTTCACCGATGCTGCGATGCGGTCACGATTCATCCATCGCCTCTCCCAACTGTTCATCACCGACACCTCAACGTTTGCGACAACCTTGGCTATCGCAGCATACCAGGATGGCTTGCCTTGGCTTCGTGAATTGCTGGAATATCTTCAGAAGAATGCTGCATTGGTCGAAACGTATATATCCACACACATACCCAAACTGGCTTTCATAAAACCAGAGGCTTCTTTCATAAGCTTCATCGACTGCAGTGGCATCATGGACCTGGTAAAGAAAGACCAAGCGGCACATCCCGAACTCTATGATGAGAATGCCAGCCCCGGAGGGGGCCTGCTCTCCCGTTTCTTCGGACAGCGCGCAGGACTTGCATTCAATGATGGGACATGGTTCGGTGGTGATGCATACAGCAATTTTGTCCGTATGAACTACGGGACCCCCACAAGCAATGTGCAACGAGCACTCAGCAACATGGAGAAAGCGGTGAACTTCCTGATCGCCACCTACCCGAACTGACGGACCAACCCTTTTGCAAGGAAGGCCACCGCCTTGTTGTCGGGATGCAGGAAACCGTCATCATAGCTGGAACGCAGCGAGAGGGAGAGACCATCGGCCACACTGACCATAGGGAAACACTTGGTTGCTTGCATCAGTGCCAGTTGCATCTCGGCAAAGGAGCCCATACGCTTCGCTTGCTGGATGTCTGCTCTCCAGAGAGGAGTCATGACGAGCACCGGGGTGCGGGGGTGAAATTTGCGGATGCGTCCCAGCAAGGCAAACATCTCACCCCTGAGCTCTGCCAGGTTTTCCCTGACCACCCAGTCATTGGTGCCGTATCCCACGATGATTCCCCCCAGAGGCTGGACAAGCGGCAACTCCTGGACCATGCGAGGGGAGATGAGCGTGCCCGCCAAGCCCTGATTGAGAAAACTTACGCCCATCAAGGATTCCAGTTGCGCACCCAGTGACTGCGAAGGATGGTGAATACCCACCCCTTGCATGATGGAATCACCCAACAGCAGATAGGTGGAGGGCTTGCGCCCAATGCTCTCTGCCTCTCCACTCAGGCGGACTTCCACCTGATGATGAAGCGGCAAAAAGATAGTCACCTGCTCAGAAGCACCGATCTCGATCACCCCATTTTTCAGGGGGAGATAGTCGACCCTCCCATCCTGATACCTAACGTCTATACTCTCATCCAAATCCAAGGGCCTGCCGTAGAGCGAGGCAAGATCAAGAGCCTCTTCATCGAAACGGGGAAGCAGAGACTGATTGATGCGCCTGATATCCAGCTTGACTGGTGAAAGGGCCTGAAACCTGAGACACGCCCCTGCCGCGGTATTTGCCATCGCCCGATACAACGGATGGGCTGAAGCTTCCTGCTTCTGCGCTGCTGTGAATCGGTTGATCCTGAAAAATCCGTCATCAGCACGCTGAACTGACAGTGCATTGTGGACAAGGGAGAAGAAAGACTCCTCAGAGATCGAGCAATGATCTATTACCATAAACCTGCTCCCAGTTGGCTGAAAAATCATGTACCGCCTTGGTGATGGATGGCATCGAAAGACCGGTCGCAAGCAGTGAGTACGGAACCGTACAGCAGCTTGCCCCCTGGGCGTACGCTGTCGTGATCTCACTGATGTTCTTGAAACTTGCTGCCAATACCTGGGTCGTGGTGCTGTTTGCCCAGAGCAGGGAGCTCAGCTCCTTGATGACCTTGGCGGCATCGATATCGATGTTGAGCATCCGGTTGTAGTAGACAGCCAGATAGCGTGCACCGCTGAGCATGGCGAGAATGCCCTGCATGGTGGTGTAGATGGCCGTGGCGGTAATGTTCACATGCTCGGAAGCAAGCAAGCGGATGGCTTTCAGCCCCTCGTCGGTCACAGGTATCTTGACGAAGGTGGTTGGCCCAAGCTCAAGAAGAATCCTGTGGGCCTCAGCAATAATTGTATCTGCATCGTGTCCGATTACCTGCACATGCAAGCTGCGTTCATCGCCGATGAGCTTCCTGATCTTCTGCATATGCGGAAAAAAGGGAACGCCTCCCTCTGCCTTGAGAATGGAGGGATTGGAAGTTACCCCACTGATGGGATACGTATCGAGAGCCCTTTCTATCTCACTGAGATTTGCGGTATCAAGCATCAACTCCATAATATGCCTCTCTTGTGCCAATCATGCCACAAAGTGTTGGATGGGGGAAGTCTCAGCGGGGATTTTTGTTCCTTCTGTAGGCTTGCGGTGTCTGGCCGAAACGTCGTTTGAACAAGCTGTAGAAACGATGGATGGAGCCAAAACCGCACTGCTCGCTTACTTCGGCAATGCTTTCCTTGCTATGGAGCAAGAGGATGCTTGCCTGATTGAGCTTTTCCTCACAGATCTCTTCCCAGATGGATTTTCCCCGATAGGTACGAAACCGCATTTCCAGCGATCTCCGACATATCGAGGCTTGCTCGGCGACCTCACTTGCCGTCAGATTTCCCGTTGCTTCCCGCTTGATGAGTGACATTGCCTTGGCAACATGCTCATCCTCGCTCAGCACCAGTCGGGTGCTCTCACGCTCACGGACCGGCCCTGGAGCTATCCGCTGGATGTGTACGCCGTTGATGGACTTTTCCAACAGAGCATCCAGCATGGCTGATGCCTGGTATCCGATGGTGGAGCAGTCGGGTTGGATGCTGGAAATGGATGGGTTTGCAAGCTCGCAGAGCAGCGTCTCATTATCCACCCCCAGAACCATGACTTCCTCAGGGATGCATATCCCCAGACGCTGACAGGCAAGCTCAACTTTCATGGCAGAGAGATCGTTGCAGCAAAAGAGGGAAATCGGCTTGGGCAACTGGTCCAGCCAGTCCTCGAGATCGGGACAGCTCTCATACAGCTGTCTCCACCACGCAAGCGGTCTGGAAAATGAGAGGATCTCCTCCGAGCGTTTGCTCACCGCAGTCTGGAAGCCGATGAACCGTTCCCGCGCCCAATGTACATGATCAACTGAGCACCATGCGATGCGTTTACTTCCCAGACTCTTGAGATAGGTCCCCCCGCTCACCCCTGTCTGGTAGTCATCATTGCGCACTTGGGAGAAAAGCTTGAGAGAAGAGGACCCGGCGATGTCGATGACAGGGATACCAAGCGAATCACAAAAGCGTGCCTGCTCATCGTCCTCAATGCGAGCTATCAGGCCATCGCACAAGGCGAGGGCTTCCGGCTCGAGGCTGAAGAACCATGGTCCTTGCCCTCTCAGTTGCCAGTCAGGCTTGGTACGGGCATACCGTACCACCCCTGTAGCTACTGCCATGTCATATCCATCCTGGAATCGTAGCATCAATCCAATGGTTATCATGAGGTAAGCATAGCAGAAATTGCGCAAAATGATAGCACTTTTTCGCATATCAAGCATTGTGTAGTTTCGAGAATCGCCTATGCTATAGGTAGCTAAAAAGGAGGCCGTACCATGGACATGCCCATTATCGGAGTAGGAACTTTCGGTTCAGACCACATCAGCAGTCTTGAGATGGCGCAAGCTGTCAAGCTTGCTCTTGAGATTGGATATCGAAACATCGACTGTGCCAGCGTATACGGCAATGAGCGGGAAATCGGAGAGGTGCTTGCTAACAGCGGTATTCCCCGTGACCAGCTCTGGATCACCAGCAAAGTGTGGAACGACAGCCATGCCTACCAGAAGGTGATCGCATCGGCAAAGCAGAGCCTGAAGGATTTGCAGTTGGACTATCTGGACCTGTATCTCGTTCATTGGCCCTTCCCCAACTTCCACCCTCCGATGTGTGATGTTACCAGCAGAAGTCCTGATGCCCGTCCCTATATCCATGACCAGTTCATGGAAACTTGGTCGGCAATGGAAGCTTTGGTCAAAGAAGGTTTGGTACGGCATATCGGGACAAGCAACATGAGCAAGGCAAAGCTTGAGCTTCTGCTTGGCAGCGCTTCGATCAAACCGTTTGCCAATGAGATGGAACTGCATCCGCTCTTCGGCCAATATGAGCTGCTCTCGTATGTGAAAGCTCACGGCATCAGGGCCATCGGCTACAGCCCCCTCGGTTCTCCGAACCGTCCACTGCGTGATACCACCAGTGAGGACAAGGTAGATATGGATCATCCTGTAGTCAAGGAGCTTGCCAGCAAGCACAACTGCCATCCAGCAGCCATCTGCCTCAAGTGGGCACGGGGAAACGGCATTGTTCCGATTCCCCAATCCACCAAGGAGCGCAATCTCAGAAGCAACTTCCTCAGCGTGCATGAGGACCCACTCACGAGTGAGGAGCTTGCCCTTCTGAACACCATCGACTGCAACAACCGACTGATCAAGGGACAGGTCTTTCTCTGGGAAGGCGCTGATTCCTATCATGATCTTTGGGACGAGGACGGGATCATACGGATTCCCGAACGCTTTCGGAAAGGAGGAACACGATGAGCAAGAACACCATGAAAGGGGCGACGCTTCCAGGCAACAGCACGGTGGCATTCGCCGAGTATCAGATTCCCAAGCCGGGACACGGCCAGGTCTTGGTCAAGACCAAATGCACCACCATCTGTGGCAGTGATATCCGCTGCATCTACCGTGAGCACTTGGGAAAGGGACCTGAAGGATACCAGGGAGTAATCGCCGGTCACGAACCCTGTGGGCAGATTGTAGAGGAAGGACCGGGCCTCAAGCGCTTCAAGAAAGGCGACCGTGTCATCGTCTACCACATCAGTGGCTGCGGTGTCTGCCATGAGTGCCGACAAGGCTTCATGATCAGCTGTACCAGCGACAAGCGAGCAGCCTATGGCTGGCAGCGTGACGGAGGAATGGCTGAGTACATTCTCTGTGATGAGAAGGACCTCGTATTCCTCCCGGACGAGCTCACCTACGCTGACGGCGCTCAGGTTGCCTGCGGCTTTGGTACCGTCTATGAGGCAATCGAGAAAGTAGGAGTCAGCGGGAACGATGCAGTGCTGGTCGTCGGACTTGGACCGGTTGGCCTAGCCGCCCTGATGCTGGCAAAAGCGATGGGAGCAACTATGCTCATCGGCATTGAGCGGGAACCGGCTCGCATTGAACTGGCAAAGAAGCTTGGTCTGGTTGACCATGTCTTTACCCCCAGCGAGCAAAACGTTGCCCAGATCAAGGCCCTTACCGGTGGCAATGGCGTTGAACGAGCATTTGACTGCTCTGCAAGCGACCCAGGAAGAGCCACAGCCATCAGAGCAACCCGCAAATGGGGCAAAATTGCCTTCGTCGGGGAAGGTGGCACGGTTCATTTCAATCCGAGTGAAGACATGCTCCACGACCAGAAGACCATCTACGGGAGCTGGGTCACCAGCATCTGGAAAATGGAAGACTTGGTGGAACGGTTGGTGCGATGGAATATCCATCCTGAGGATTTGATAACCCATCGTTTCAGCTTGGACAAGGCGGATGAAGCATATGCCTTGATGGCAAGCGGAGCGTGCGGAAAAGTGGCCGTTTGTTTTGACGAGGAGCTTCCTAACTGAAGACCTTCTCGAAGCGGGGGGAGTATGCTGAGGTGGAAGCCATGGACTTCTCATCGGTAACCACCCCCCCGTTCTCCTTCATTACATGGATGATCGGCTCAATGACAACTGTGGAGGGAAACCCTTCACGGTCCCCTTCCATCCTTCTGATCAACAGCTGGGCTGCTGACTCACCCATGAGCGGCAGCGGCTGTCCGACTGCATAATGGCAGAATTTGAGAAGAGGGGCATAGTAGAGGTAGTCAAAGGTGGCAAACGCCAGGTTTGAGCGGAACTCTTTGGGAGCATTGCTCATCAGATAGCTGGTAGCACCGATATGCACCATGTCATTCACGATGAAGAACGCATCAGGGCAGTTGGGCATGGTCAACAGTTTCTCAGCCAGGGTATAGCCTGCTTTCTGTGTCATCCCACCTAGGAGAATGAACTCGCTCTCCACCTCAAGATGATGGTCACGCATGGCATCCAGAAATCCGTGCAGACGCTCTACTGACGTATGTACATGGCTGTCGCCGCCAAGGAATCCGATGCGCTTCCTCCCCTCACGAATCAGGGCACAGGTCACATCGTAGGCTCCCTTGCGGTTATCGGTGAGCACCACATCACAGGAAAGGCCTTCGATTTTTCGGTCAAGCATGACCAGGGGAGTATGTTCCAGTGATGGGGAGTTGAAATGACTGCCGATATCGCTGACGGGGATTACCAGAAGTGCATCGACATTCCGTTCAAGCAAGAGGGAGAGCTTGCGCTTCTCCTCATCAACCGAGTTTTCCGAGCTGCACAAGAGAAGTGCATAGCCCAGGGGACCAAGCAGCTTCTCCAGTTGTTCCACAATCTCGGTGAAGAACGTATTGGAAATCTCAGGAACCATGATGCCGATGCTCTTGGTCTCCTTGAGCTTGAGCGAGCGAGCCACAGCATTGCGCTGGTAGTGCAGTATATTCACTGCACTGAGCACTCTTCTCTCTGTTTCAGGATTCACCACTCCCAGTTTGTTGAGGACCCTGCTTACCGTGGCAATGGAGACTCCCGCCAACTTGGCGACATCTTTGATTGTGGCGTTCTCACTCTTGCCCATGCACAAACCTCCGCTAGCTGCGTCTGGCATACTTCTTCATATCGAAATACACCGCAACGATGATGATCAAACCCTTGACCAGCTGCTGATAGTAGCTGTCGACACCCAAAAAGGACATCCCGTAGTTGATAAGACCCATGGTGAACACACCAATCATCATGCCGCCTACGGTTCCCACACCACCGCTTTGGGATACGCCACCGACAGTGACCGCTGCAATGGCATCAAGCTCCATGCCGTTGGCAGTCAGAGAGTTAGCGAGCCCCAAGCGACTGGCAAGAAGGGTTCCTGCAATACCATAGAGCAAACCAGCGTAGAAGTAAACCATCATAAGGTCTCGCTCGACATTGATTCCGGAAACCCGTGCTGCCTGGGAGTTGCCGCCGATGGCATAGAAGTGGGTTCCCTGACGGGTATGACGCAAAAAGACCCAGACGATGAATGCTGCAATGATAACATAGATGATCAGGTTGGGAACGGGACCAACACTGCCTTGGCTGATGTTCTTGAAATTCTGGTTGAGCGAACCCACAACGGCAGCCTTGGTATAGATGAGCTGCAGGCCCTTGGCTATGGACATGGAGCCGAGGGTGGCAATGAAAGGAGGAAGCTTCCCATACGCAATGAGATACCCATTGAAGAGGCCGAAGAGACCACCGGCTGCAACAGCAGCAACAATGGGAACGATGAGCGGGAAGCTCTGGCCGGCATAGATGGCTGACGAGTAGTCAGGATTCTGTGCAAACGATGCTGCAACGCTGGCAGTCAGGCAGACAACATAGCCGATGGAAAGGTCGATTCCCTTGGTGATGATGATCATTCCAACCCCAAGGGCGGCAAAAGAACGAACCGATTCAGCAATCAGAAGGTTGCGTATGCTGTTCCATTTCAAGGCATTGCCTTTTGTCAGGATGGAAAGAAGCAGGAGCAATCCCACAAAGGTGACCCAGGTCGTATATTGGCTGGCAATTCGCTTGCCATCGCTAAGCAATTTCTTGGTTTCCATGATTATTTCGTATCTCCCTCTTTTCCTTACATGAACTTGGTGGCAAGACGCATGATATTCTCCTGGGAGCATTCGCTCTTATCCAGGATACCGGTCAAGCGACCGGAACAAAGAACCATGACCCGATGGGACATGCCGATCAACTCAGGCATCTCAGAAGAGACCATGATGATGGCTTTCCCTTGCTGGGCCAATTGGCTCATGATCTGATAAATCTCAAACTTGGCTCCCACATCGATACCTCTGGTCGGTTCATCCATGATCAGGATGTCCGGCAAGGTCATCAGCCATCGGCTGATGATGACCTTCTGCTGGTTTCCTCCCGACAGATTCTGGATGAGTGTTTCCATCGTCGGAGTCTTGGTCCGCAACGTTTCGTTATACTGTGTGGCAGCTTGTTTCAGCTCCTTGTGCTTGAGTAACCCAAGCTTTGTCAGATACTCACCCAAGCTGGCAATGCTGGTATTGGAGGAGATATTCATCAAAGGGAAAATCCCGCTCCCTCTCCGGTCCTCGGTGATCATACCCATCCCGTGCTCGATTGCCTTCCTCGGGCTCATCAAGGAAATTTCCTCACCCTTGATCGCAATTGTTCCCGAACTGGTCGCACGAACCCCAAAGAGTGCTTCCATCAATTCGGTCCGCTGGGCACCTACAAGCCCGCCGATCCCAAGAATTTCGCCACGATGCAACGAAAAGGATACATCCTGGAACGAACGTGGGTTTGGAGAGCAAAGGTGTTCGACCTTCAGCAGTACATCGCCGATCGTACTGGAGACCGAAGGGAACCTCAGGTTTGCATCGCGTCCTACCATCAGGGAGATGAGCTTGTCATTGGTAAGATCCTGAGCTTGGTACGTGCCGATCATCTTGCCATCACGCATGACGCTCACCTCATCAGCAATGGCAAAAATCTCTTCCATCTTATGGGAGATGTAGACGATTGCCACATTCTGTTCCCTCAATTGGCGGATGATCTTGAACAGGTGGGCAACCTCGTTGTCGGTCAGGGAGCTGGTCGGCTCATCCATGACCACTACTTTCGAATTGTAGGAGACTGCCTTTGCAATCTCGCAGGTCTGCTGCATGGAGATGGAAAGGGAACCGATCCTGCGTTCAGGTTTGATGTCGATTTCCAGACGTTTGAGCAGATCTGCAGTATCCTCGTTCATCTTCTTGTGGTCGATGAGCCCAAAACCTTTCAGCGGCTCGCGACCCAAATACAGGTTCTGTGCGACCGATCGCTCGGGAACGTTGGACAGCTCTTGGTGAATCATCGAGACACCACGCCTCAAGGCATCATGGGAGTCCTTGAAATGGCAGACATCCCCGTTGAGCTTGATAGTCCCGCCATCCTCCTTGTAGATCCCAAACAGACACTTCATCAATGTTGACTTACCAGCCCCATTCTCACCCATCAGGGCATGCACCGTTCCCGGTTTCACCCGAAGTGTGACATCATCCAGGGCCCGGACTCCGGGGAATACCTTGGTGATCGATTCCATCTCCAGGGCATATGTTGCACTCATCTCTCTTCCTCTTCCCTTTTCCCGCAGCACGTGGCAAGACGGCATTCATGAAGTGTCTCCTGCCGAAGCAGGAGACACAGGTACGACAAATTACTTACATCAGGTCTTTGTAATTGGCCTTGGTAACAGGCTTGAAGGGAACCAGGTAGCACTGTGCAATGACTGCTGCGTCATTGGCAGGAGCTTCGCTGATGACTTCCTTGGCCGGTGCGATACCCCAAGCGGTAATGCCGTAGGCAGTGCCCTTGGTAGCCATGGCGTATGCCAGCTCGAATGCGGTGCTGCTCTGTCCGACGGAGTCCTGCAGAACGGTTGCATAGAGCTTGTTCTGATCCATGGAGTTCAAGGCATCAGCGGTTGCATCGATACCGATGACCGGGAAGGTCAGGATGGTGCCATCGGAAGGATCGTTGTCGACCAGACCGTTGGTGATCAAAGACTCAACAGCACCGAGTGCCATTCCGTCGTTCTGTGCAACGACCAGGTTGAACTTGCCACTATGTGCTGCAAGCCAGGTGTCCATCTTTTCCTGTGCCTTGTCCGGTGACCAGTCAGCGGTATCGCGGGCAATGAAGTTCACGGTATATCCAAGGGCCTTGAGGGTATCGATGAGACCGGCTTCACGGCTGATCTGAGCGGGGTGGCCGAGCTGACCCTGGAGGTACAGAATGTTCAGGACCTTGCCGGGAGCCTTGGCAGGATACTTGGTGAAATACTCGTCGATGATCTGAGCCTGATACTGGCCAGCGACCAATTCGGGTGAAGAAGCAAGGTAGAAATCCTTTCCGACCTTCAGGGCCTCAACGGAGGGCTGGATGTTGGAGAAGGAAGCACCGCCGCCAGCAGCCTTGATCTGCTGAGCCATCTGCTCAGTTGCGCTGGTATCCTGGGGGATGATCACGAAATACTTGTAGCCCTGGGTGATCAGGGTGTTGAGCTGGTCGAGCTGACGAGCGACGTCGCCCTGTGCATCCTGAAGGTTCAGTTCCACACCCTTCTCAGCAGCGAGCTTGCGAAGGTTGTCCGCATAATCCTTCACGAACTGTTCGTTCAGGTTGCGGATCAAAGCACCGATCTTAACCGAATCGCTCTTGGATTCGGAAGAACCCTGGGCGAAGATACCCGTACATACCAGTGCGAGCACCAAGAGAATAGCCACCGTTTTTTTCATAGGAAACTCCTTTTGTTCTTTATCCAGGATTGCGCCTCCTGGCAAGCTTGATATGTTCTCGTTCTCTCGCTTTCTCAAGCGAATGCACGATTCCCCTTTGACAAATCCATATTCCCATCGGTTTTTGCATTTGTCAACGAAAAAATGTAAACGTTTACAAGATTCTTATCAAAACTATACCATGAGTACAACTAATAGTGGTATTAATGCCTTTTGGAATTGTGTAAACCTTTACAATTTCTCATAAAAAACAGGGTTTCCGAAGAAACCCCAACGATACGACCTAGTGTAATACTACGGACGGAAGACCTTCACCATACCTTGGCTCCGGATTTTGTCCCTACCTTCCTGAAGGCTTGAAAGATCCCCTGAAGCCCAAGCTTGGACAATGAGATTTCCCAAAGCAGTGGCTTCAACGGGACCTGCGTATACGGTCAATCCTGTTTCGGTGGCTGTCCACTGGTCAAGAATCTCATTCTTGCATCCACCCCCGATGATGTACAGCGAGGAGAACTTCGTTTCCAGCACTGATTCAAGATCGCAGATTGCTTTTGCGTACGCTTTCGCAAGACCACGATAGATGGCAACCATGTACTCACCCTTGGAGGCAGGACGGGTCATGTGGTGCTCATCGCACCATCTGTCGATGCGGTCCTGCATGAGGTTGTCATGGGTGTTTGGCTTGAGGAATCGGATATCGGCAGGGTCGATCCACCCAGCATAGGGACTGCAGGCAAGGGTCTCCTCATCCAAGGTTTTCCATGAGATTTCCCTATCCTCTTCCTTCTCCCAATGCCGAACACACTCCTGCTGGATCCACATCCCCATGATGTTCTTCAAAAAGCGGATCTTCCCACTGGCAGCAACCTCATTGGTGAAGCCGCTTTGCAGTGCCTGCTCATCAATACGCGGCTCTTCCAACTCTACACCCAACAGCGACCAGGTGCCGCTTGAGATGTACAGGGGAGTCTCTCCTGTTGCTGCAGGAACAGCTGCCACTGCACTGGCAGTGTCGTGGGCTGCGGTTGCAATGACCTGCACCGAGGGAGGAGCGCCCACTTCGTGGGATACTTCCACCGTCAGAGGGCCAAGCACGGTCCCACTGTCGACAATCGGAGCAAACAGCGAGCGAGAGAAGCCCAGCTGATCGATGAGCTCCCACGCCCAGATCCCTGTCTTGGGATTGTAGAGCTGGGTCGTCGAAGCATGGCTGCGCTCATTGCTCATGACCCCGGTCAACCAGTAAGCCAGCAGATCAGGAACGGAGAGATAGTGTGATGCTGCAGCCAGAGCCTGAGGACGATCCTTCTGCATCGCCCTCAGCTGGTACAGCGTATTGAACGGCTGGAACGCAATGCCAGTCTGAGCATAGATGTGCATCTTGCCACCGAACGCTTGGGCAACCTCTTCGATCAGGCCATCGGTACGGCTGTCACGATAGTGATAGCACAACGATACCAAGCTCCCCTTCTCATCAGTGAGTACGTAGTCCACCCCCCAGGTATCAATACCGATGGAGGCAATCTGATCCCCGTACAGGGCAAACGCTTTGCGCAGCCCTGTCTTTATCTCACTGAACAAGCCTTGGAGGTTCCAATAGAACTCCCCCAGGATCTGATCGTTGTGGGTGACAAAACGGTGAACCACCTCAAAGCTGGTGAGGTCCCCTACCAAGACCCGCCCGTTGGACGCTCCCAAGTCGATGGCAATATGCTTCTTCATCGTTACTCCTTGACGCGCTTGGTGCAGTGCTCCATGAGATACTTCTCAGCCTCGGCATTCCAAAGACCATTGTGTTTCTCAACCAGTACCGCCAGTTCTGCAAAGACAGGATTGTCTTTGCCGAGCTCGGCAAGATCATCAAGAGCGGTGAGCGGAAAATCGAGATGGGTATACATCATCTTCTTGCCACCGGGGATGGAAGGAAGGTTGATGACCGCCTCGGGTACCGCGGAGAGCCCACCGATATGGGTCACCATGGCGGCTGGGTTGATCAGTCCCTTCTCCATCAGGGCAAGGGACTCACGCATGTCATCGGTATTGCCACCACTGGTCCCTACGATGTGAGTGGAACCATAGTGGACGTTGTAGAAGTTCATGGTGGCGGAGAAATCAGTCTTGTTCGGGCCGGCAAAGAAGTTCAGGCACCCATCCTTGGCCAGGATGGCATCAGCCTGCTCGACCAAAGCCCGTACCGGAGCCATGACCAGCACATCGTCATAGCCATGATTGTCGGTGAGCTCCATCATCGTTTTCACCGGGTCTGCAAGGCCCTTGGTGTTCAGGTAGATCAGCTCCACCCCGTTTGCCTTGGCATCCTCGAGGCTGTACAAGGACTGTGCCCTGGCAAGCCGTGCATCGTCGATATCAGTTACTACAAGTCTGCCAGGCTTGCGGCCGGTGTTGTGCAGTGCATAGTCGATGGCAGAGAGACCCATGGGGCCTACTCCGGCGAGGATGGCAAGGTTGCCTCCCTCCACGATGCCCATATCATGGACATAACTGCCGTTGGTGGTGTGATACATCGCATGGAAGGTACCCACCACACAGGAGACAGGCTCAGCAAGGCTGCCAAGGAAGAACGCATCCCCTTCATAGGGCAAGAGGCAATCGAGTTCCATCACCTGGTGGGGAATCACAACGTAGGTGGCATCCCCTCCGATATAGCGGAACGAGTAGCCCGGTGCATCGAGCGTTCCCTGGTAGTTGAGAGCCGGCTGGATCGAGAACCGGGAACCCACCTTGAATTTGGATTTCCACTGCTCACCCACTTCCACAATCTCGCCACAGAACTCATGGCCGAGCATGATGGGATTCTTATCGATATCATTGGGTACCCTTTTGTGGCTGGCGCCCTGCTCTGCAGCCTTATGGTCGCTCATGCAGATGCTGTTGGTGACCACCTTGGCAAGGATTTCGTCCGATGCGATGGGAGGAAGCTCAAACTCCTCAAGTCTCAAGTCATTGGCTCCATACAGCCTGATAGCACGTGTTTTCATGGTATTCTCCTAGTTAAGCATGACCTGCCCGCCGGTTACCGGAACCGCCTGGCCTGTCTCGTATGTTTGTTCGACTATGTACAGGATCGCCTTCACGACATCTTCCGTCCTGCACCCTCGGTTCATGGGCACCTTGGCCTCATAAAACCGTCTCACGTCCGCAATCGTCTTGGCCCCGGGGACCTTGCCGGCTGCGAGATACTGCACGAACAAGCCCTTCTCAGGGTCCGACCAGAGCGGACCGTCCAAGAAGTTGCCCGGGCAGATGGCATTCACTTTGATATTGTCTTCGACCAGCTCCAAGGCAAAGCTCTGGGTCAGGCCGATCGTTCCGAATTTGGCTCCGGCATACGCTCCATTCTTGTTTGAACCTTCCAATCCCGATTTGCTGGAAATGGCAATGATGTCGGTGAAATAGGTTTTGGAGGCCAGATTCTGCAAGGCCAGCTGTTGGGAAGCAAACTTGGTGCAGATGAAAAAGCCAGTGTAGTCAACATTGGTGACAAACTGGAAATCCTTGAGGGCCATGCTCTTTACCGAGCCCGCTCTGAGCACCCCGGCATTGGAGACGAACAGGTCGAGAGAACCGGTCTGACTTGCCACCTCATCCATCATCTGCTCAACCGAGAGCTCATCGGTGACATTTACCGCAATGCTCTTGGCAACGGTGATGCAGGCCTCATAGTTCAGTTCATCGGCAAGCTTTTTCGCCCCTTCTGCATTCATATCTGCGATGTAGACGAAGGCACCGTGCTCGACAAGCGCACGCACCATTCCTTCGCCAAACCCTTGTGCACCACCGGTGACCAAGGCTATCTTGTCACGCACCACATCAGAGCGGCTGGTGGAAGGAGGAAGGACCGGAAGTGCACTCACTCCCTCGGCCCTCACTGCCTCGTCGTAGTTGGTACCCAAGCCAAACTGCAGTTCAAGTCCTTCAAAGCCAATGACAGCAGGATAGAGTCTCCTTGCCTCGGTATAGGCAGCAAGAAGGTTTTTCCATTGACCGATTTTCTCTTCGATTGAGTCACCCACCCGTGCCACAGGCAGGGTCAGGTCGACTTTCTTGCCTTCAGTTCGGTGGACAAACAGGCCCTTCTGGCCATCGAAGGTCAGACCCCGCAGGACGGGGGGCAACTCCTGCTCCAGGCGTAGGGTAAACTTCATGACAACTCCTTTTCTTCAAACTGATCAATCAGGGAGTACGGCTTGGTTGCATCCATCGCCCTCCCCAATGAGGCATAATAGGCGATTCTCTTGTCCAAACTGGCCTTGGCATGGGGATTGTCTTTGCTGAACAAGCCCAGGACAGGATTGACTGAAGAGAGCTTTTCATGGGCAACCAAGGCCCAGGCACTGTCCACCAGATGTCGGGCAGAGGGCAAAAGCAACTGGGGACAGTTCATGCTCTGTCTGCTTGAGTTGATGTCCACCCCGCTGATCTCCATCAAGCCACGCGCTTTGGCAAGCGTCTGCAGGCGCTTCATCTGTGCCTCGGTATTGCGGGGAGGCATGTACGTGATGGCAGGAAAGCCGATGTCAACCAAGAGGTCGAGCAACTGCTCAAGGAAATCGTCCTCGAACTTCTCTGCCTTCTTGTCCCCGGTGACACTCTGTGCAATGTCCCCCAGGTAGGCATAGGCTGCAATGGCGCCGATGCGGTTGGAGAAGGCAACCACCTCCCGCACATCAAGGCACTCCTCCCTGCCGGGCTGAATGAAGAAGCGCGGTAAAAATGAGCTCTTGAAGAGGCCCAAAAGGTCGTAGGCATAGTGTGGGTTCTGCTCATCCAACAAGAGGGTCGTCAGCTTTTCGGGAAGAGAGAGCCCTAGATCCTTCTTCAGGAAATCAACAAGCTTCTGACCCTTGCCCATCATCTGTATGCTCTGGTTTGCCATAGCGTAGAGAATATGGCGTTCTGTAACCGAACCACCCTCCTCGTGACGAGAGAGGGGCAGGACATCCCGCTCGAAGTCGAGATCGAAACCATACTGCCCGACAAGGGCCTGCAGCGCCTCCACCTGTGCCTTGTTACGCTTGTTGCGCACCTCCTGCAAAGGTTTGAGGAACTCAGCCACTTCATCAAGGTTCTGGCGGGGAACGCCGTGGATGCACAAGTAGGCAATGCCTTCGCTGTCAGGGTTGTTGATCTTCTTGTCCGAAAGCGGAGTGTCGAGGAAGCTGACACGAAGCTCAAAGCCTACCGTGCTTGCAAGGCCCAGATGCTGACAGGAAAGCAGCATTTCCTCTGCTGCACCGATGCTGTCATGATCGATGCTTCCCACAATGCCCAAGCCTGCCTTCCAGGCCGCATACGCGGCCGCAGAAGGCTCATAGGGGCTGAAGGAGTAGGTGGTGTGTACATGATTGTTCACCTCCTCCAGCGCTGTTCTTGACAGACTCCCCTCCCTGATGGCCTCACCTAGCTGGCTGGAAGCTTCCAAGCGAACCTGCTTGCTTCGGTCAGAGAGCTGTGCTTCCCACAATCGGATATCCATGCTTTGGTCACACTCCCTTCTTGCTGGTACGGGCGAACTCCCCATCGGTGTAGTTGTGCTTGGGCACATAATTCTGCAAGGGAAGAATCTGCTCATGGATGGCATCCAGAATGGAGCTGGCCTGGGCAAAGTAGTACTCTTCCATCTCAGCGGGTGGGGTGATCCAGTTCTTCGATCCGATGACAATCGGGGGAGCATCCAGAGCTTCGAAGGCAAGCCTTCCCAGATTCGATGCAACGGTATGCAGGTAACTGCCCCGTTCGCTGCTGTCGGTAACCAGGACACAACGGCCGGTCTTCTTCACCGACTCCACCAAGATCTCGTACTTGAGGGGGTTGATCCACCTCAGGTCGATCACCTCAGCCTCAAGACCGAGCTTTGCAAGCTCATCGGCCGCCTTGGTCGCCGTATAGAGGGCTGGTCCCAAGGCAATGAGGGTGATGTCCTTGCCCACCCGCTTTATCGCAGGCTCTCCCTCTGGAATCTCATAGTAGCCTTCGGGAACTCCTTCCTTGACGAACATCTCCCCGATGCCGTAGAGCTTCTGGCTCTCAAAGAAGACCACCGGGTCGGTACCGCGCAGGGCGTAGTTGAGCATGCCCTTCACATCATAGGGGGTTGCAGGATACATCGCCTTCAAGCCTGGTACGCTTGCAACCATGCTGGTCCACTCCTGGGAGTGTTGGGCACCGTACTTGTTGCCGACCGAAACACGGAGCACCAGCGGCATCTTCAGCACACCAGCACTCATCGCCTGCCACTTGGGCATCTGGTTGAACACCTCGTCCCCTGCACAACCGAGGAAGTCACAGTACATCAGCTCGACAACCGCTCTTCCTCCTGCCATGGCATATCCAACGCCACTGCCGACAATGGCACTTTCGGAGATCGGGGAGTTGAAGAAGCGTGAGGGAGGAAGCAGTTCGGTCAGGCCACGATAACAGGCGAACGCACCACCCCAGTCACGATGATCCTCTCCATAGGCAACCATGGTGGGATCGATGGCGAAGCGATGCACCATCGCCTCAAAGACCGCATCACGATACTGGTACTGGCGGGCCGAGGGAAACTCCTTGCCACTCTCGTCATAGGCATAGCGGCTGCGCTTGGCTATCTGCTGTACACGCTGATTCTCCTCAAGCGTTTGCAGCATGACAGGTTCGGCGCTGTCCAGCTTCTCCACACTGCCGTTGGAGAACATGACGGACTCGATGAAGGCCTCATCAACCATCGGGCTGAGAACGGGGTCGACCGTGATCTCAAGGGTCTTGCGCATCTTCTCCTCAAGCTTTGCATCAAAGGCATCAAGGTCTGCCTGGCTGACCAGCTTGTTCTCAATGAGGTAGTTACCGTAGGAGACGATGGGATCCTGGTTGCGGAACGCTTCCACCTCTTCTTTGGTGCGGTAGGTCATCGCATCGCTGGGGCTGTGGCCGCTGTAGCGGTAGGTCAGCGTATCGAGGAAGGCAGGGCCTTCCCCCTTGAGCAGGAGAGCCTTCTTCCTTGCGGTTGCATCAGCAACGGCCAAGGGATTGAAGCCGTCGACCCGCTCGGTATGCATCGAGTGTTCGTTGATACCGGCTGCAACTCGTGCAGCCACCTGGTAGCCCATCGTCTCTCCGATCGGCTGGCCACCCATGGCATACAGGTTGTCGAAACAGTTGAGCATGAAGGGAGGATAGCCAGGGTTCTCCTCCCAAAGAGTCTTGTACTGGTCCATGGAAGAGAGGACCAAGCCTTCATAGACCGGACCGCGTGCCAAAGAGCCATCTCCGATATTGGCGATGACGATGCCCTTCTTGCGGTTGATCTTCTTGTAGAGCGCAGCACCTACAGCGATGGTGCACGAGCCACCGACGATTGCGTTGTTGGGCATCGAGCCGAAGGGCTTGAAGAAGGTGTGCATCGAACCACCAAGACCTGCATTGAAACCGGTCTTCTTGGCATAAATCTCAGCAAGGGCCCCGTACAGCACAAAGTGCTCAGCGAGTTCTTTGACACTCTCGGCCGGGAAGTGTTTCTCCACCACCTTGAAGGTCTCTCCATCCATGAAGGATTGCATGATGGAGAGCAGCTCTGCATCCTCCATCTTGTGGATGGCAGAAAGGCTCTTTGCCAGGATCTCCCCGTGGCTGCGATGGCTTCCGAAGATCTGGTCCTCAGGATCGAGCACCATTGCCTGTCCGACTGCAGCACTCTCTTGGCCTGCACTGAGGTGGGCAGGTCCCTTGTGGTTGTAGGAGATGCCCTGATACACACCCTCTTTCTTGATGGTGTCGAGCATGGTCTCGAACTTTCGGATCAGCAGCATATCGTAATAGGCACGGATCAAGCGATCCTTGCCGTACAGCTTGAGTTCCTTCTTGAAATCACTCTGATAATGGTTGACTGGAATCGGAGCGATGGTGAGCGTCTGCTTCTCCCTGATTTTTGCAGGGTCGAATGGAAGGGTTCTGGACATGTAAAATCTCCTTATCTGTAACCCGTTAGAGGGTATGGTCGAGTGCGAAACAAGCGTCCTTGATCAGTTCTGATACGCTTGGATGGGGGAATACGATCTCTTTGACATCCTGTACACGCAATTCAGCCTCAATGAGGGCCGAAGCACCCCAGATCATCTCACTGCTGTACGGTCCGAGCAGATGGATACCTACGATGGTTTGGGTATCGCGATGGCAAATGACCTTTACCAGGCCTGCGGCTTTTTTGCCATGTTCGGCTAGAAAGCGTCCATTTGCACGCATCTGCACCGTCTGGGAGCGTACCGGAATGCCCAGCTTCTCAGCTTCGCTCTCCGTCATGCCGGCCCCAGCCGACTCCGGGTTGCCGTAGACAGCCCAGGGGATTGCATGGTAGCGCATGCGCATCTGCTTGTTGCCAAAGATGTTTGCGACAGCCACTTCCGCCATGCGCGAAGCGCTGTGGGCAAGCAGGGAACGGCCGTTCACATCGCCAATGGCATAGACGGTGGAGAGGTTGGTCTGCATGCGGTCATTGACCACGACTCCCCTGCGGTCGATATCCAGTCCCAGCTGCTCCAGGCCCTGGGTGTTGGGCTTCCTGCCTACACTCATCAAAACCAGCGAGGCGGGAACCGCCTGCTTCTCTCCCTTGGCATCGGTATAGCGGACTTCTTCCGCCGTTATCTCCTCAACCTTGCAGCCGAGATGAAAGTCAACGCCCTTGAGCTCACGTCGCATGAGCTTTGCAAACTCAGCGTCCATCATCGGAAGAATCTCACTCATCATCTCGATGACGGTGACCTTGGTCCCGATCATGGAGAAGAAGGAGGCAAACTCAATGCCGATGACCCCGCCGCCGATGACGACCAGGGAGGAAGGAATCTCGGTAAGTGTGAGAATCTGGTCGCTGGTCAGCACATGCTCAAGCTTGGAACCGGGAATCGGGGGAACGAAGGGGGAAGAGCCGGTGGCAAGTATCAGATAGGAGCCTTCATAGGTGGTCTCTCCCACCTGGATGTGATGAGCATCCAAGACCTTCGCCTCACCAAAGACCACGGTCACCTTGTTCGCTTTCATCAGGTACTCAATTCCGCTTCTCAGCGTCTTGATCGTCTCTTCCTTCCATGCCATGGCATCGGCAAGACTGAAGGTGACACCTTCGGCTTTCACCCCGAAGCGCTCCCCTTCCTGGGCATGACGATACTGCTTGGCACTGTTGAGGAGGCTCTTGGTCGGAATGCATCCACGATTGGTGCACACCCCACCGAACTGGTCCTTCTCGACCAGCAATACCCGCTTGCCCAAGGCACCGGCCCGTTCTGCAGCCACATAGCCGCCGGGGCCACTGCCGATTACCATCAAATCATACATTTCCATGCAAACGCTCCTACAAGGCCAACAAGAGGTCTATCTTGGCTATGTTGTCCATCAGACTGCGCAAAAAGCGTGCTGCATCAGCACCATCAACAGCCTGGTGATCCATCGTAAGCGACAAGCCGATATGCTCGATGAACGCAACATCGCCATCCTCATCTTCTACCGGTTTGAGAGCGATGGTGCCCACTCCAAGGATTGCAACCTCAGGGACATTGAGAACCGGGGTGAACGCTTCTATACCGAAGGAACCGACATTGCTGACGGTAAAGGTGGAACCGGTCAGATCATCCGGCGCAATGCTTCCGTCCTTGCATTTGCCGACCAGAGCCTTGGTCTGGAGCGATAGCTGCTTGAGACTGAGCACATCACTGTTTCTGAGCACGGGAACCAAAAGGCCCTTGGCCGTATCGGTTGCAACGCCCAGATGGACATGGGAATACCGCAGGATCTTGTCACCCAGAAAGTGTGCGTTGAAGGCGGGAAACTGCTGCAAGGTTCTGGAAACAGCAAAGAGGACCAAATCATTGATCGTGATGCCGCCAAGCCCAAGCTCTGCACTGCTTGCTTTGAAACCGGCACGCAGGCGCTTGAGGGCCCGGGCATCGGCCCAGGCATGCAGCGAAAGCTGGCAGGTGGAATGGATCGACTCCATCATCCTGCGTGCAGTCACCTTGCGTACGCCCTTCACCGGAATCTCAGTAACCTCTTCGGCGGGTGCTGCAGCTACGGGGGAGGTCGAGGCAACCAGATCGGAAGCGAGCACCCTGCCTCCTATGCCACTTCCCTGCTGGGGAGCTGCAAGCCCCTCATCCAGAGCCTTTTGGCGTGCAAGCGGGGAGAGCGGCTGGCCTTTGGCAGCGAGTACATCACGTTCGATGATCCTGCCCTTCGGCCCGGATGGCTGCACAGCAGAGATCAGCAGCCCTTCCTTCTCTGCGAGTGCTTTGGCCCGAGGGCTTGCGCCCACTGCTTGCACAGCAGATACAGAAGCAGCAATCGGGGCGGCCTTCGTCTCAACGACCACAGCCTCAGGTTTCGGCTTGGTTTCTTCCTGGACTTGTTCAGTCGGAAGCTCGACGCGCTCACCCGCCTCTCCGATCATGGCAATGCCCTGCATCACCGGTACCTCATCGCCCTCTGCATAGAGCTGTGCAAGCAGCACACCCTCTGCAGTGGATTCAACTTCAATGGTGGACTTATCCGTCTCCGCCGAACACAGGATGTCCCCGACGGCGACCTTGTCCCCGACGGCGACCTTCCATTCGACGATGATGCAGGACTCAACCGAGTTTCCTTGTTTGGGCATCACTACTTGCTGTGCCATCTGAATACTCCTCTATTGTGCAATGATGACCTCAACCCCCTGCTCCTCGAGCGCGGTGATGAGGTCATGGGGAAAGCCATTGTCGGTGACAATGGTATCAATCTCCGTAACTGGCATGATTCTGACAAACCCACGATTGCCGACCTTCGATGAGTCGACGCAAAGCACCCTTCTCGTTCCTTGGCTGCACATGCGCTGGACCACCTGTGCATTCTCCACCAAGCTGGTGGTGAGCCCGTGCTCGAGGGTAAAGCCATCGGTGCCGAAAAACGTGGTTGTCACATGATAATCCTCTATTTGGCTGATGGCGGCAGGGCCTACCAACGCTTCAGCTTGGGGACGGTACTCGCCTCCCACCAAGGTGACGTTCAGCTGGGAGTTGGCCCGTGCATAGGGAAGGATGAGGGTGGAGTTGGTCACCACCTTTATATTCCGTTTGCCAAAGAGATGGCGGGGGATCAAAGAACAGGTAGAACCGTTGGTGATCATGATGCAATCGTTGTCCTTCACCAAGGAAGCGGCACATTTGGCGATTGCCTCTTTCTGGGATGTGTTCGAACCATCCCGAAACGAAGCTTGGGGGGAGGAAGCGACCACCACCCTGCCATGGGAACGGACCACCAGACCTTTTGCATCAAGGTCTCTCAAATCGCCTCTGATGGTGACTGCAGACACCCCAAGCTCCAAACTGAGCCGGGTGACCGGATACTCTTCTCCACTGCGCAGCAGCTGGAGAATCTTTTCCTCACGAGGGGAGAGCCCTAGCATAGTATTTGCTCCTGCTTTCTATTTGCTTTCGTAACACTTTCGATTCTATTATGTATTGGTAAATAAATCAAGGAAAAGTGCTACTCCAAATGAAACACCTCTTCGAGGGGGAGTGAAATGGGGGAATTGTCCGGATTTGTTTCCATAATATCAGCCATATACGCCCACCACTTCTGGACAATCGGGTTTGTTCCAAGATCCTGGGAGCCGCTCGTACCCTGAACTTTCTGGAAAGCAAACAGTCTCCCGCTCTCCCGATCGAGAAAAATCGAGTAGTCATACACCCCACTCTCGCTGAGCAGGGCTTTCAACTCCGGCCAGATGGCATCATGCCGCTTCTGGTACTCTTCCTCAAACCCTTTTTTCAATTGCATCACAAACGCCTGTCGCATCATTCACTCCTTATCGTTGTGCCTGAAGCCGAAGCTTTCGGTTTGCCTTGTAGAGATCGAGCAATCTGGGCAATAACACTGCACTGATCAGAAGGCTTCCAATGACGATGGTCATCAGCGTACCGCTGAACTTGAGCAGGCCCATGCCGAACTTCAGGTAGCCGACCAAAAGCGAGCCGAGGAAGACTCCGAAGACGGTACCTCGTCCACCGGTGATGGCGACGCCACCCAAGACGACCAAGGTGATGATCTCCAAATCCCAGCCAGTAGCGATATTCGACCGGACCGAGAGGATGCGGCTTGCCAAAAGAACGGCGGTCAAACCACAGAAGAAACCGGTGATGGTGAAGTTGATGATTCGGGTAAGCTTCACATTGACACCACTGAACCGAGCTGCCTCAGCACTGTTTCCGATGGCATACAGCCTTCGGCCGTAGGTCGTCTTGTGCAGGATGAAGGCAAACAGCAGCATCAGCACCAGATAGAGCACGAACTCAAAAGGAATGATGGTTCCTTTGATGAACTCCTGGCCAAAGAACCCGAATCCTTCAGGAAAGGAGGTGCGGGCCTGATCACCCAACAGACCGATGGAGATACCGCGGAAAATGGATTGGGTAGCCAAGGTAACCGCAATTGCCGGCATGTTCAGAGTGGTGATCATCAGCCCATTGAACAGGCCTGCCAAGGTTCCCACCAAAAGCGACAGGGCGATCAGGGAGGGAATCGAAGCCCCGCCTTGGGCTGCAGAACCGACCACGTACGCACAGAGGGCGATGATGGACGCAATCGAGATGTCGATATCGCCGCACATGATGATGAAAATCATCGGCAGGGCCATGATCGCCTTCTCCGAGAACTGGAAGGTGGCGTTCATCAGGTTGAACCAATCCAGAAAGTATGGGGTCTTGAGCGTAAAGAAGATGAACATGCTTGCAAAGATGATGCACAACAGCACTTCCCACTTGGTGAAGAACTCGATCAGCCGGTTCTTCAGCGACATTTCATTGATAAGGCGGCTTTTTGCCACCAGGTCTCGCTGTTCGTCCATATGCTAACCTCTCCTCTGTGCAAGCAGCTTCTTGTTCTTGTGTTGGTCAGATAGGGTATTGAGTGTCAAAGCAAGGAGAATGATCAGGCCTTGGACAAATGTCTGCCAGAAAACCGAAAGGTAGATGACAGGAAGTGCATTGGTGACCACACCCAGAAAGAGGGTACCCAAGACCACGCCGATGATGCCTCCTGCCCCGCCGGAGAAGTTTACACCCCCCAACACGCAGGCAGCGACAGCCTGCATCTCAAAGCCGGTTGCCATCTCATTGACCGCCGACGCATAGCGTGCGGTCCACAAGGCTCCTGCAAGACCGCACAAGGCTCCGCTGACCAAAAAGACCACTACCCGCACACGGTTTTCGTTGACACCGACAAACTTGGCGGCGGTCGGGTTGCCCCCGATGGCATAGATCTCACGCCCGGTGCGGGTGAACCTGCTGAAGTAGTAGCAGAGTGCAATGACAAAGAAGGCTATCCACAGCAGGATGGAGATACCCAAGAAGGTGGTTCGAGGCAGGGCTATATAGGCAGGTGTCATCTCATGGGCAGTCACCCAGGTCCCCTTGCTCAAGAGGAAGGTCATGCCTCGGTAGATGTTCACCGTCCCCAAGGTGGTGATGATAGGCGGTATCTTGCCATAGGCAACCAGAATGCCGTTTACCAAGCCCATGGCAAGGCCGATGACGATTCCAAGGAGGAGCAGCAGAGCCGGACTCACCCCTGGATACGACTCATTGACCATACCGCAGGCCATGCCGGTGAAGGCGATGATGGAACCCACCGAAAGGTCGATTCCCCCGGAGAGAATGACATAGAACTCCCCGATGGCAACGATGGACAGGATGGCCATGTCGTTGAGAATGGTGGAGATGTTCTTCATCGACAGGAACTGCGGACTCCGCACCGAGATGGGAACCAACAGGACAAAGAGCAGAAGAATCAGGGTCGATTCCCTTCGCGCAAACGCTTTCTTGGCAAAGGAGGCAAAGGATTGGTCAGGCATGGGTGTCCTCCATCACGGTAGTGGCAATAGCGGCCTTCATGACCGATTCGGCGGTAGCTTTCTGTGCATCGAGAATGGCTGTCTGGTACCCCTCGTGCATGACCAGGATGCGGTCGGCCATTCCCAGGATCTCAGGGAGCTCACTGCTGATGAGAATCACCGCTACTCCCTTTTGGGCCATATCGCACACAAACTGGTGCACCGCCGCCTTGGTGGCGACATCGATGCCCTTGGTCGGTTCATCAAGAATAAGAATCTTCGGACTTGTTCCTATCCATTTGGCAAGGACCACCTTCTGCTGATTTCCCCCCGAGAGGGTTTCCGCATCAACGTGGTAGCCTGCCGATTTGATTTCCATCTGGTTGCCATGGCACTGTACGTAGGTTCTCTCCTTTGCCGCTCGTGTTACCATCCCCTTGAAGGAGAGCTGTCTCAAAACGGGAAGGGAGATATTGTTTGTCAGGCTCATCTTGAGTACCAAACCCTGTTTCTGACGGTCCTCAGGTACGAGGGCAATGCCTCGTCTCATGCTCTCTTTCGCCCCTTTGGGCTTGAAGGGCTCTCCGAGCAAGTGCATGCTGCCCCCGCTTGACTTGTCAATGCCGAAGATGGTACGCACCACCTCGCTGCGCCCCGCACCAACCAAGCCGAACAGGCCAAGGACTTCCCCTTCATGGAGGGTGAAGCTGATGTCCTTGAAAGCTCCCAGCTGGCAAAGCTTCTCAACGCGGAGCACTTCCTTGCCCTTCTGTTTCTGGTGTTCGGGATACAGCTGGTCGATCGAACGCCCGATCATCATGTTGATGATGGCATCCTCGTTGCTCTGGGACACCTTCCCTTCGCCTATATACTGTCCATCACGGAATACCGTGTAATAATCGCAAATTGAAAATATCTCATCAAACTTATGGCTGATGAAGAGGATGGCTTTGCCCTGCTCCTTGAGCGAGCGGACAATCCTGAAAAGGTCCTCAACCTCTCGCCCGGTGAGGGCGCTGGTGGGTTCGTCCATGATGACCAGCTTGGCATCGAGGCTGAGCGCCTTGGTGATTTCCACCATATGCCGCTTGGCGACACTCAGGTTCTTGACCAGGGTATCGGGGTCGATGTCCAGCTGCATGCGGCCCAACAGCTGTCTGGTCTGCTCAGTCATAGCCTTCCAATCGAGCTTCTTGGTGCGCGGATTGCGCAAATGGTGTCCCATGAAGATATTCTCGGTCACCGTAAGCTCAGGAAACATCGAGGCTTCCTGATGGATTGCCACGATGCCAGCCGCTTGGGCATCGATGGCATTGCGGAACGCCACTTCCTTTCCGTCGAACGTGAGGGTCCCGCTGGTTGGGATGTACACACCGGTGAGCACTTTCACCAAGGTCGACTTCCCTGCCCCGTTCTCTCCGATCAAGGCGTGTACTTCCCCACTTCTGAGGGTGAGATGCACATCATCCAAAGCTCTGATACCGGGAAAAATTTTAGTGAGGTTATGCACCTCCAACAATGCGTTTGGCATTGTTCCTCCTTGCATTGCACCGAAAATCAAAGGCTCCCGCCCGAAGGCAGGAGCCGATGAAATCTGAATCCTAGAAAATTGCTGCGAACTGCTCGATGTTGTCCTTGTTGAAGACATAGGGGGTGCTCATGTAGATGAGTCCGTCCTTCTCAACCTTGACAGAGTTCATGCGTCCTGCAGGAATGACATCGCCGACAGCACCGTCGTTGGTTCCGTCGATGAGTGCATTCAGGATGTAGGTGGAGGTGTAGCCGAGATCGATCGGGTTCCACAGAGCCATCTGGCGGCAGGTGCCGTCAAGGATGTAGCCCTTCATCTCGGAGGGAAGGCCGAGACCGGTAACTTCCACAACACCGGTCTTGCCGGCATCTTTCACAGCCTGTGCGGTAGCCAAGAGTCCGACTGTGGTCGGGCAAATGATTGCCTTCAGATTGGGATATTTCTGCATCAAGGAAACAGCTTCACGATAGCTCTTGTCCGGGGCATCGTCACCATAGACGACTTCCACAAGCTTCATCTTCGAATACTTCGCATCCTTGATCTCCTGCTTCATCCAGTCAATCCAGAGGTTCTGGTTGGTGGCCTGGGCGGAAGCGGACAGGACGGCGACATCACCGGTGTTGTTGGTCAGCTCGGCGGCAAGCTGAATCTGCTGGCGGCCGATAAGCTCTGCATTACTGGGCAGCAGGTCGACGATGCGTCCGCCTACGTTGATACCGCTGTCAAAGCTGATGACCTTGATGCCTGCAGCCATGGCCTTCTTGGTCACGGGAATCAGTGCATCACTGTCATTGGCGCTGATGGCGATGCCATCGACGCGCTGTGCGATGAGGGTCTCGATAATTTCAATCTGGCCTTCAGCAGTTGCCTGCGGGGGACCCATGTACGTGGTCTTGATTCCACCGAGTTCGGCTGCAGCTTCCTGGCTGCCCTTGAAGACTGCATCAAAGAATCCGTTTCCCATGCTCTTTACGAGAATGACGATCTCTTTGTCACCCTTCACAGCTTCTTCCTTGGTTCCCTGGGCGAACAAGCCCGTGAAGACCAAGCTGGCGATGAGTACAAACAACAACGCTCTTTTCATGATAACACTCCTTTTGCTGAATCATCCCGGATATACCGGAATCTATTTGTACTTGGACGTGCCAAGGCAAACAGCGAATCACAGCGTGTGTCACACCTCCCAGACTCCGGTGTCACCACCGAAGGACACATTCTGTTGTATATAAGTGTGACAGCTTTTTTGAATTCCGCAATGACTGTATAGTCATTTTTTAGCACGATTTGCTCACACTTATCTTGCAAAGCCAAAACGAAAGCCAAGAAATAGGTAAAACAAACCAAAAACACAGCAATAGTGATTTAGATTGATTTCGATTGCTTGGAAGAAAAGAGTAATGAGCCGAGAAACCCTACGAAGGTCTGCTGCAGCAAAATGCCCAGAATGACCGGAAGAGAGACCCGTGGAGGGAAAAACTGCGTTGCAAGAATCAGGGCAGCACTGATATTGCGCATGCCCCCGGTATAGGTCATGGAAACCACCGACGCACGGTCCGCCTTCAAGAGATAGGTGGCCAAAAACCAGATCACCACGAAGCTGAGTGCTATCACCAGTAGATTCACCAAAGCAAGAGGAAGGTAGAGCCAGGAGAAGTCCAATTTCCCCGAGAGCTGCCCAATATGAATCACTACCACCGCTATCAGCAGCAACTTGATGAACGGGTTCAGATAGGGAACCGCCGTACGCGCAGCCTTCGGGAAATATTGGCTGAACAGCATCCCGAGCAGGGAGGGGATGACAATCATGATCACCAAGCTGGTAATGATGCCCCTACTGTCAAAGATGACTGAGGAGTCGGTGAGCAGTCGTATGGTCAGGGGGGTGATGAGCGGGGACAGGAGGGTGTCCAGGAGAATGAGGGAGAGGGCCAAGGGGCCATCCCCATCAAAGATGGTGCACCAGATGAAGGAGGAGACAGCGATAGGAATTGAGGAGAGCAGGATGAAGCCGGTGACCAGGTCCGGATCACTGAAAATCAGCGAAGCAACCACCTTCGTGAGCACCGGCAACAGGACATGGGCACTTACCAGCACAAAGAAGATATCCTTGAGGCGACGCAGGGCAAGAGCAAACTGACGGTAGCTGATGCCCAACGCTCCTACGAAGGTGATGATGGCAAAAAAGAGCGTACTCAAATCCTTGTACGGGGCAAGACGCGAACCCAAGAGCAAGCCCAAAATCACCCCGATGGGGGTGACGAAGGGCATTGCCTTGTTGCACTGTACATTCAGACGTTCAAGTGTCATCCACTGAACCTACCTCAGGGAGAGACCTGGGAACGGTACTTCTCCACTTCCCAGTTGCGGATGAAATTGATCATCTCCTCGTCCATGAACCGTGGGCCGCCAAAGCTTTCACTGTAAACGCTGATGGCTACGGTATCGTAAAAGAGGGGAAGCGGTTTCTCTCCGATGGAGAAGACCCCCAGATTCTGTACACAGACAATCTTCGGAGCACTTCCATGCTCACGAGTAAATTGTACAAACGCTTTCTCCACATCAGAATGCTCATCAACCCAGAGCGGCTTGAATCCAGCATATACGATATGATCGGGGGTAAATGATGAGGCAGCCTTTGCAAAAGAGGAGCGATCGGTGAGCAGGTGCTTGAACTCCACGGTGTTTCTGAAAAGGATTCTTTCATTCTTCAGACCCTGCAAAGCACCCGTTACTTTCTCAACCTTTTCAGCATCAGCCTCACAGTCGGTGAAATCAGGTTTGCGTACCAGCTGCTCTTCGATGATGGAGAGCACCTCTGTGTAGATCTTCTGGATCTCCTCAAGGCTCTGCCCTCCGACAAAAATCCCATGGTTTTGCAAGAAGATCAGCGAGTAAACCTTACCTGTCTTCGCTTGGTGGGCGATGAGACGCTCACGCACGATGTTGGCCAGGATGAATCCAGGCTTCACCAGCTCCACCCAGAGGGCTTCACCAAAGAGGCGGTGAACAGCAGCTTCCCCATCCTGGGCACACGTCAGGCCGTTGACCAAGGCAGGGTGCAAATGCACCACGTACGGAAACGGAAGGAGCGCATGCAACAGAGCCTCTACCGATGGGCGGGCAGTCTCCCCTTCCAGGCGGCAGTACATCATGTCCTTGAGCACCTCGTCTTCGCGTTGGTCATCGTCTTGGCTGTATTGCTTGTGCCAGATCTGCTCCAAAAGATCGAGGTCCATACGAACAAACCCATCCTCTTTGATGGTTCCCAGGGCATGACCGCTTGCCTTCACGTAAAGGGTTCGATCTTCCTTGAAGGAGGTGTTGCCACCTCCCAGCAATACAAAGGCAGGGTCACTGCCGTAGCGACGGGAGTGTTCCACCAGCTGCTGAAAACTCATGTGCGCTCCTTGAGAACCGTCTTCTCATACGCAGAGATGATGTCAATCAGATCATCCTCCAGCGGTACGTTGTGCCTGCTGCAGAACTCATCCCAGACTTGGCCGAAGGGAAGCACATTCTGCAGTTCAAGCAACGACATGGTGCCATACCCATTGCCACCCTCTTCGTACTCGATCAGAAGATCGATCGGCTGGAGCAGGGCAAACAGCAAGGCCTTGCGCATGGCTCTCACCCCGGTAACCCAGGCCCCGATGCGGTTGATCGAAGCGTCAAAGAAGTCCAGGCCGATGTGGGAGTTCTCAAGCTTTCCGCTGCGCACCAGCTCCTCGGCAACCATCTTGACCTTGTCGTTGAACAGTACCACATGGTCACTGTCCCAGTGCATCGGGCGACTGACATGCAGAAGGATCTCATCATCAAAGAGCAGGATCGAGGAGAGTTTGTCTGAGATGTCCTCCTCGGTGTGGAAGTGTCCCATGTCGATGCACAGCATCTTGTTGTTGCGTGCAGCATAGTTCATGTAGAACTCATGCGAGCCGACGACAAAGGCTTCGCTTCCGATGCCGAAGAGCTTGGTTTCCAAAGCATCCCGCATCAGATCTGCATCGTATTCTGTCTCGAAAATCTCGTCCAGGCTCTCCTTGAGAATCGAGCGGTAGCCGAACTTGTCCACCGTATAGTTCTTCGCACCATCGGGAACCCAGGTGTCCAGAATGCAGGGAGAACCCTGCTGCTCACCGATCCATGCGGCTATCTTGCGACAGCGCTTTGCGTGCTCAATCCAGAAGCGACGGATGCGCTCATCCTTGCTTGCCAGGGTGTATCCATCATCGGCAAGCGGATGGCTGAAGAACGTTCCATTGAAGTCGAGCGGCAGGCCTACCTTGCGGCTCCAATCCACCCACCCTTGGTAGTGCTTCTCTTCAATCTGGTCCCTGTCGACAAAAGTTGAGCCAAACTCTCCGTAGGAGGCGTGCAGATTCAACCGATGCGAACCTGGTACCAAAGTCAGAACCTTTTCGATGTCCAGACGCAGTTGCTCGATGGTCTTTGCCTTGCCGGGATGGTTGCCCGTGGTCTGGATGCCGCCTCCTGCAAGCTGGGAGTCGGGGCGTTCGAAGCCTCCGACATCATCACCCTGCCAACAGTGGATGGAGATGGGAATCTTCGCCAACTGGTCCAAAACCGAATCGGTATCGACCCCATAGCGTGCATATCGTGATTTGGCTGTTTCATATGGTGACATGAAAGACCTCCTGTTACCTAGTTTTGCTCTATACTAGTAAGTGTGTCATCTTTTTGGTATTTTACCTTGACAGAATAGTCAATTTCTAGCACGATTTTACCATGTCAAGCTACACTCTGCATGCATCAATGTTCTTCCGGGATAATCGCTTGCCTCTGAAGGTCCTGCATCGTGATCCGGAGATACCCTTCTCTTTGCACAGCCACGAGTTCTATGAGTTGGTGGTTGTTGCATCGGGAAAAGGAACACACCTTCTGCAGCAGGAGAGCCGCCCATTGCAGGAAGGGATGGTCTTCTTCATCAAGCCGGGAACCGTCCACGGGTATGCAGATATCGACGGCTTGGTTCTCTATGATATCCTGATCGGAGAGAAGGCTTTCACCGGCCATCTGGCTGACTTGCGTGAGGTCAGCGGCTTTGCCGATGTCTTTCTCCAGGAAAACGGCAGCATTCCCCTCGTCAGACTCAGCGGACACCAACTCTCCGAGCTTCTCTCGTTGGTCGGTACAATCAAGGAGGAGTCTGAAAAGCAGGACTACGGCAACGGAGCCGCTGCCATGGCCTATGCAAAACTGCTGCAGCTCATAATCCTCATCAGTCGTTTCTACACCTCGCGCAAGGGAACAATCTACCAGGAAGACCCACGGCTTGAGAGCATCATCGCGTACATGGAGAAACATCTCAACCGCAGCATCTCCCTTGAGGAGTTGGTTTCCATCTCCAACATGAGTGCAAGCACCCTCAACCGCCAGTTCAAGCTCTCCACTGGCTGGCCCCCGGTGGACTTTCACATCCACCGAAGGATTGCCTACGCGTCAACGCTGCTGCTCACCACCAACCTGAGCATCGAGCGCATCAGCGAGCGGACGGGTTTCTCCGATGCAAACTACTTCGCCAGACAGTTCAGAAGTCACATGCAGATGAGCCCGCGCCAGTACAAGACACTGTGGACCACTCCCACTGATGACTAAACGACCACCCCTTTCTTGAGGATGACGTTTGCATACAATGCCGACTCGCTGGTTGCAATGACGGCATAGGCCTTTTTGCTGCGTTCATAGAAAGCATACCGCTCAATGTTCCCGAATCCCTTGAAGTTGGGATCGCCTTGCTTGGCAATCGCTTCGAAAGAGGCCCAGATCGGGGTTTCCACCGTATCCCCTGGCACCTTTTCCATCAAAAAGGCGTTGGGAGCATACCTGTCCAACGGAAAGACGGTAAGGACCGCCTCCAGCACGGCTTCCGCACCATTGCCATCAAGGCGCACCACGCGCTCATTCATGCTGGCTGCTGGAAAGTTTCCATCAGCAATGACCAATTCATCGCCGTGCCCCATTTCCATGAGAATCTTCAACAGTTCCGGCCCCAGGATCGGGGAAAGCGTTTTCAACATAGGTCTCTCCTGTGCAAAATCGATTGCATTAACGAATATCGTGTGCCATACTGCACCTGATGTAAACGATTACATTCCGTATCATATACCAAGGAGGATGGGATGGCAAATAGTTCTGAGATGAAATGCATAGGTCCTGAGAGGCGCTATGCATCCTCACTTCCCAAGATCGGTATCCGACCGGTCATCGATGGAAGACAGAGAGGGGTGCGCGAGTCGCTGGAAGACCAGACCATGAACATGGCCAAAGCTGCTGCAAAGCTGATCAGCGACCAGGTGTTCCATACCACCGGAGAGAGAGTTGAGTGCATCATCGCCGATACCACCATCGGTGGAGTCAGGCAGAGTGCCGATTGTGCTGAGAAATTTGCCAAGGAAGGGGTGGCTGTCACCCTCACGGTGACTCCCTGCTGGTGTTATGGCACGGAAACCTTCGACATGGATCCGCTCACGGTCAAGGCTGTTTGGGGCTTCAATGGGACCGAGCGACCGGGTGCTGTGTATCTGGCGGCAGTGCTGGCAGCCCACACCCAGAAGGGTCTTCCCGCTTTCGGTATCTACGGGCGCGATGTGCAGGACAACAGCGACACATCCATTCCCGATGATGTAGCAGAGAAGATCCTTCGCTTTGCCCGCACCGCCTTGGCAGTGGCAACCATGCGAGGCAAGAGCTATCTCTCCATCGGCGGCATGTCGATGGGCATCGCCGGCTCCCTGGTCGACCAGGATCTGCTGCAGGACTACCTGGGAATGCGCACTGAAGTCATCGATATGTGCGAGATCGAACGGCGCATTGCCGAAAACATCTTTGATCCTGAGGAGTACAAGCAGGCCATCGCATGGGTACGCAAGAACTGCATCCAGGCAGAAGATACCGCCAACGCTCCGGAGAACCGAAGAAGCGATGAGCAGCTTGCCAAGGATTGGGAGTACTGCACCAAGATGACGATGATCGCCCGAGATCTGATGATCGGCAACAAGCAGCTCGAGAAACATGGCTTCCGCGAAGAAGCGTTGGGACACAACGCCCTCTTCGCAGGCTTCCAGGGACAGCGGCAGTGGACCGACCATTGGCCGAACGGCGACTTCATGGAGACCATGCTCACCACCAGTTTCGACTGGAACGGCATCCGTGAG